>Ga0209023_10002988_pt1 | contig 20487 bp, 15 predicted proteins | sample LakOneMetagenome_FD_187468 | JGI IMG/M metagenome (GOLD analysis project Ga0209023, IMG submission 187468) | Freshwater and sediment microbial communities from Lake Erie, Canada (SPAdes) (version 2) | ecosystem: Environmental > Aquatic > Freshwater > Lentic | place: Lake Erie, Canada...
CGAGCCGGCGTTGAAGCCGGCAACAGCGCCGTGCTCGCGTTCATGAACACCTTCAGCGCCACGTCCGCGGCGGTGCTGGCCTGGTGCATCGGCGAGACGCTGATGAAGGGCAAGGCCTCGATGCTGGGGGCGGCCTCGGGCGCCGTCGCCGGTCTCGTGGCGATCACGCCGGCGGCCGGCAATGTCGGCCTGATGGGCGCGATCGTCGTCGGCTTCATCGCCGGCTTCGCCTGCCTCTGGGGCGTCACCGGTCTGAAGAAGATGCTCGGCGCGGACGACTCGCTCGACGTGTTCGGCGTGCACGGTGTCGGCGGTATCGTCGGCGCGCTGCTGACGGGCGTGTTCAACAGCCAGTCGCTCGGCGGCCCCGGGCTGGTGGGCGACTGGGTCACGGCCTCGGTCACGTCCAACGGCATCGGCGCGCAGGTCTGGATCCAGTTGAAGGCGGTGCTGCTGACGGTCGTCTGGTCGGGTGTCGTGTCGCTGGTGAGCTACTTCATCGTCGACAAGGTGATCGGCCTGCGCGTCAACGAGGAAGACGAGCGCGAAGGTCTGGACATCAGCTCGCACGGCGAGACGGCGTACCACAACTGACCCCCGCATCGGGCTGGACCGGAGGGCCGCGCTTGCGCGGCCCTTTGCATTTGGGCCCCGCGACCCCAGATGCCTAGAATCGATCCCTCCCTGCCCGAGACCTCGTCATGGTCCCCCACCTCATCACCGCACTCACCGGCCCGATCAACGAGCTGGAGCAGCGCATCCTCGAATCGCTGCCGGCGATCGAGCGCTGGTTCCGGCTGGAGTGGATGGAGCACACGCCGCCGTTCTATACCGCCGTGGACGTGCGCAACGCCGGCTTCAAGCTCGCGCCGGTCGACACCAACCTGTTCCCGACCGGCTTCAACAACCTGACGGTCGAGATGCTGCCGCTGTCGGTGCAGGCGGCGATGGCGGCGATCGAGAAGATCTGCCCCGAGGCGAAGAACCTGCTGCTGATCCCTCAGCGGCGCACCCGCAACACGTTCTACCTGTCGAGCCTGCAGCGCCTGATGCAGATCTTCCACCAGGCCGGGCTGAACGTGCGTCTGGGTACGCTCGATGAAGACATCGAGAAGCCGACCGATGTCGCGTTGCCCGACGGCAGCGCACTGACGCTCGAGCCGCTGCTGCGCACGAAGACCCGCCTCGGCCTGAAGGACTTCGACCCCTGCACGATCCTGCTCAACGACGATCTCGCCGCCGGCGTGCCGCCGGTGCTCGACAACCTGCATGAGCAATACCTGCTGCCGCCGCTGCACGCCGGCTGGGCGGTGCGGCGCAAGAGCAACCACTTCCGCGCGTACGAAGAAGTGGCGAAGAAGTTCGCCAAGCTGCTCGGCATGGACCCGTGGCTGATCAACCCGATGGTGGTGCGCTGTGGCGAGGTCGACTTCGGCGCCGACGGCGGCCGCGATGCGTTGATGGCCCAGACCGAAGCGCTGCTCGGCAAGATCCGCCGCAAGTACAAGGAGTACGGCATCCAGGAGAAGCCGTTCGTGATCGTCAAGGCCGATGCCGCCAGCAGCCCGCTCGGGTTGAAGACCGTGCGCGACGTGAAGGACCTCGCCGACCTCAGCCGTTGCACCCGCAACCTGCCGGATGGGCAGTTGACGACCGACGTGATCCTGCAGGAAGGCGTGCCGACGTTCGAACGCGTCAACGATGCGGTTGCCGAACCGGTCGTGACGATGATCGACCGCTATGTCGTCGGTGGCTACTACCGCGTCAACGCCGGCCGCGGGATCGACGAGAACCTCGACGCGCCCGGCGCGAGCTACGTTCCGCTCGCGTTCGCCGAGTCGAACCAGTTGCCGCGACACGGCGCGAAGCCGGGTGCGAGTGCGCCGAACCGCTTCTACATGTACGGCGTGATCGCACGACTCGCGATGGTGGCGGCGAGCTACGAGCTCGAGGCGACGGACCCGAACGCCGAAGTCTACGAATAGGCCTGTTTCGGGCGGCTGGCAAGACCGCCCGGCGCTCGGTTGCTGCGCCGCAACATGATCGGTCCGAGGGCTTGCAGCGGCCCCGGGGGCCAGGCGCAGAATCCTCCTCCTCTCGATAGCCGCCCGCGCCCCGCCGCGGGTTTGTTCCGTGGGTAGAAAATCCGGCACCTCCAGCGCAACCGCCCTGACCCTGGGCGCGTTGGGGGTGGTCTATGGCGACATCGGCACCAGCCCGCTGTACGTCATGCAAACGGTGTTCGCGCCGGAGTACGGCCTGGCGCTGGCGCCGGCGAATCTGATCGGCATCGTCTCGTTGATCTTCTGGTCGCTGATGGTCGTCGTCACGTTGAAGTACGTGACCCTGATCATGCGGGCCGACAACCACGGCGAGGGCGGCATCATGGCCTTGCTCGCGCTCGCCGCGTCGTCGGTGACCGATCGGCCGCGGCTGCGCAAGGGCCTGCTCGTGATCGGCGTGTTCGGCGCGGCGCTGTTCTACGGCGACGGCGTGATCACGCCGGCGATCTCGGTGCTCGGCGCGGTCGAGGGGCTGAAACTGGCCGTGCCGGCCCTGACCCCGTACATCGTGCAGATCGCGCTCGCCGTGCTCGTCGTGCTGTTCATGCTCCAAAAGCGCGGCACGGCCGGCATCGGCGCGGTGTTCGGGCCGGTGATGGTGGTCTGGTTCGCCGTGCTGGCCGGTTCGGGGATCGTGCACCTCCTGCGCGCGCCGGCGATCCTTGCCGCGCTGAATCCGCTCGCGGGACTGGCCTTCGCGCTGCATCACCGCTGGCTCGCGTTCGTCGCGCTCGGCTCGGTCGTGCTCGCACTGACCGGCGCCGAAGCGCTGTACGCGGACATGGGGCATTTCGGCGTTGGCCCGGTGCGCCTGTCGTGGTTCGCGGTCGTGCTGCCGGCGCTGACACTGAACTACTTCGGGCAGGGCGCGTTGCTGCTGACGCGGCCAGACGCGCTCGAAAGCCCGCTGTACCACATGTTCCCGAGCTGGGCGCTGGTGCCGATGGTCGTGCTGGCCACCGCGGCGGCGGTGATCGCATCGCAGGCCGTGATCTCCGGCGCGTACTCCATGACCAAGCAGGCGATCCAGCTCGGCTTCCTGCCGCGGATGCAGATCACGCACACGTCGGTCAAGGAGGTCGGCCAGATCTACGTGCCGGCGATCAACACCGCGCTGCTGATTGCGGTGATCGCCGCGGTCGTCGGCTTCCGGTCGTCGACCGCGCTCGGTTCGGCCTACGGCATCGCCGTGACCGGCACCATGCTGATCACGACCCTGCTGACCTATTACGTGCTGCGCTACGCGTGGAGGTTCGCGCTGTGGCCCGCGCTGCTCGCGACCGGGTTCTTCTTCCTGATCGACTTGATGTTCTTCTCGGCGAACCTGCTGAAGATCGTCGACGGCGGATGGTTCCCGCTCGTGATCGGCGGGTTGATCTTCACCGGCATGGTCACCTGGTCGCGCGGGCGCGAATTGCTGTCGGCCAGCCTGCGCGCCGATGCGATCGAGCTCAAGCCGTTCCTGAAGAGCGTACTCGCCGATCCGCCGATGCGCGCGCCCGGCACGGCAGTGTTCATGAACGGCGAGGCCGACCTGACGCCGACCGCGCTGCTGCACAACCTCAAACACAACAACGTGCTGCATGAGACGAACCTGTTCGTCACGGTCCACACGCTCGACGTCCCCTGGGTACCGTTCGGCGAACGCGCCCGCGCCGTGCTGCTGTGCAAGGGCAGCTGGGCGGTGACGCTGAGCTTCGGCTTCAAGAACGACGTGGACGTGCCGGCGGCGCTCGAGTTGCTGCAAGGCCATGGCTTCGAGCTCGATCCGATGATGACGTCCTACTTCCTGTCGCGCTCGACGATCGTGCCGACGCTCGGCGCCGGCATGGCCCCGTGGCGCGAGAAACTGTTCGCGAGCATGCACCGCAACGCGGCATCGGCGGCCGACTTCCTGAACCTGCCGCCGAATCGGGTCGTCGAGTTGGGCACGAAGGTGCAGATTTGAGCCCGACCGGCGCGATCCGGGTCCCGGGCGTCGGGGGCACAATGCGGACCGCCACTCCTCTTTTCGCGCCGCCCGCTTGAGCTCCTCGTCATCGACCTCCCGATCCGGCCTGGCCGGGCTCGTGCTGGCTGCCGTCGGCGTCGTCTATGGCGACATCGGGACCAGCCCGCTGTACGCCTTGAAAGAGGTGTTCGCGCACGGCCACGTGGCGCTGACGCCCGAGAACATCTACGGCGTGCTGTCATTGGTGTTCTGGACCCTGACCGTCGTCGTCTCGATCAAGTATGTCGTGCTGATCCTGCGCGCCGACAACAACGGCGAAGGCGGGCTGATCGCGATGCTCGCGCTCGCCTCGACCGCGGTAAAGCACCGGCCGGCCCTGCGGCGGCGCCTGCTGGTCCTGGGCATCTTCGGCACCGCGATCTTCTTCGGCGACGGCGTGATCACGCCGGCGATCTCGGTGCTGTCGGCGATCGAGGGGCTCGAAGTCGCCGCGCCCGCGCTGCACAAGTACATCGTGCCGACGACGCTGGTGGTGCTGACCGCGCTGTTCCTGGTGCAACGTCAGGGCACGGCGAGCGTCGGCAAGCTGTTCGGTCCGGTGATGGTCGTGTGGTTCATGGTCCTCGCGATCCTCGGTCTGCAGCACATCGCCCTCAACCCGGCGATCCTCGCGGCGCTCAGCCCGCACTATGCGCTCGCGTTCCTGCTGGGCAATCCGGGTGTGGCCTTCATCGCGCTCGGGTCGGTCGTGCTGTGCGTCACCGGCGCGGAGGCGCTCTACGCCGACATGGGGCATTTCGGCAAGCGCCCGATCCGCCTCGCTTGGTTCAGCCTGGCGATGCCGGCCCTGGTGCTGAACTACTTCGGCCAGGGCGCGATGCTGCTCGAGCACCCGAGCAAGGTGAAGAATCCCTTCTTCGAGATGGCGCCGGAGTGGTCGCTCTATCCGCTGATCGTCCTGGCGACGTTCGCGACGGTGATCGCATCGCAGGCATTGATCACCGCGGCGTTCTCGGTCACGAAGCAGGCGATCCAGCTCGGCTACCTGCCGCGCCTGCGCATCACTCACACCTCGGTGCGCGAGGCCGGCCAGATCTACGTGCCGTTCATGAACTGGAGCCTGTACGTCTGCATCGTGATCGCGGTGCTGATGTTCGGCACCAGCAGCAAGCTCGCGGCGGCCTACGGCATCGCGGTCACGATCGACATGCTGATCACGACGACGATGACGTTCTTCGTGATCCGCTACGGCTGGAACTACCCGTGGTCACTGTGCTTCGCGGCCACCGGCTTCTTCTTCGTGGTCGACTTCGTCTACTTCAGCGCCAACGTCGTCAAGGTGATCGACGGCGGCTGGTTCCCGATCGTGATCGGCGCGACGATGTTCCTGCTGCTGATGACGTGGAAGCAGGGCCGGCGTCTGATGAAGGAGCGCTTGCGCGAGGATGCGATCGATCTGAAGAGTTTCCTCGAGGCGGTGTTCGTGAACCCGCCGACACGCGTGCAAGGCACGGCGGTGTTCCTCGTCAGCGAGCAAGGCCTGACGCCGAACGCGCTGCTGCACAACCTGAAGCACAACAAGGTGCTGCACGAGACCAACCTGTTCGTCACCGTCAAGCACCACGAGGTGCCGTGGATCGGTTTCGACAAGCGCTGCGAAATGGAGCCGCTCGGCCACGACTGCTGGCAGGTGACGCTGAACTTCGGGTTCAAGAACGAGCCCGACGTGCCCGAAGCGCTCGCGCTGCTGCGCAACCGCGGCTGCGTCGTCGACGACATGGACACGTCGTATTTTCTCTCGCGCGACATCGTCATTCCGACGATCGGCAGCGGCATGGCCGACTGGCGCGAGAAGCTGTTCGCCGGCATGCACCGCAACGCGGCGGCGGCGGCGGACTTCCTCAGCCTGCCGACGAATCGGGTCGTGGAGTTGGGGTCGAAACTGGAAATTTGAGTCGGAAGGCGGCTCGGCAAGGGAGTTCGAAAAATGATCAGACAACGCGGCGCGCGCCGCTTGGCGGGCGCATGGATGGTGTTGCTTTCGGCAGCTGCACTGGCGGCCGACCCGCCCGCTGCGATCCCGGCCGAGGACTTCGTCAAGCCCGAAACCATGGGAGCGATCCGGTTCTCGCCGGACGGCAAGCACTTTGCCGCGCTTGCGGAAAGCAAGGGCCGGATGCAACTCGTCGTCGTCGATGCGCAGACCCAAAAGGGAGGCTCCTACCGCAGCGAACTCGACACCGACATTGCAACGTTCAGGTGGCTGACCAACGACGTCGTGGCGGTGACGACCGGCAAGCGCGGTGCGAGCCAGGACGAACTGCAGATGCAGGATTTCCAGTCGTCGCGCATCAGCCTGAGCGGCAAGACGCGACTCAGTGTCAAGGATGCCTACAACGCGACACGTCCCGTCCCCGGGAGCGCAGATGAATTGATCGTCGTGCACGGCAGAGGCGGCAAAGGCCAGTCGATCTGGCTCGACGTGGTCAACGCGGTCGACGGTTCAATCGTGCGACGACTCACCGACGATCCGCCGGGGCGTGGCATCCAGCGTTGGGTGCTGGACAACGATCTGAAGCCGCGCGCGGCGATGGGCTGGGTCGGCGGCGATCAGCGCCGGCGCGAAGTGTGGTATCGCGATGACGTCAAGGGTCCCTGGCGCCTGCTCACGACCTACAAGCCTGAAACCGAACGCGGGTTCGAGCCCGTCGCGTTCGACGGCCAGGGCAACTTGATGGTCGTGTCCAATTTGGCCACGGGGCGGGGTGAGCTGCGTCGCCTCGACCGCACCACCGGCAAGCCGGGCGAGCTGCTGGTGGCCCATCCGCTGGCCGACATTTCGGACACCGACCTCATCTACGCGCGGGATCGCCTCGACCCGGTCGGCGTCCATGTCGAAGGAGACATCCCGCAGACCTTCTGGTTCGACGAGAAGCGAGACGTGATCCAGCAGACCATCGACAAGAGCCTGCCGCCCGGTCTGGTGAACGACCTGCAGTTCCTGCCGGACGGCAAAGTGCTGGTGCACTCGAGCAGCCCGGCCGATTCGGGGACGTACTACATGTTCGATCCGGTCGCACGCACGCTGACCGAATGGACTCGGGCCCGTTCCTGGCTGCCGTCGAGCAAGCTCGGGGTCACTCAAGTGATGCGCTACAAGGCGCGCGACGGACTGGACATCCCGGCCTATCTGACGCTGCCGCGCGGACGCGAAGCGAAGAGCCTGCCGTTGCTGGTCTGGGTACACGGCGGCCCCTGGGCGCGAGACTCGTGGACGTACGATCCCGTCGTCCAGTATTTCGCCAACCGGGGCTACGCCGTCCTACAGGTCAACTTTCGCGGGTCGACCGGCTACGGCGATGAATTCATGAAGGCCGGCTTCAAGCAATGGGGACGGACGATGCAGGACGATCTCACCGATGGCGTGAACGCGCTGATCGCGCAGGGACGGATCGACCCGCAACGGGTCTGCATCGGAGGCGGAAGCTACGGCGGCTACGCGGCGCTGATGGGGGTCGCCAAGGAACCTGCGCTCTTCAAGTGCGCGATCGACTACGTCGGTGTGACCGACCTCGCCTACATGGTCGATCTGCCCGAGGCGGACTTCAACTGGGTCTACGACCGCAACACGGAAGAGCTTCTGCACATGCTCGTGGGCAACTCGGACGATCCCGCGGAACGCAAGATCATGGACGCTCATTCGCCGCGCCTGCTGGCGGCCCAGATCAAGGCGCCGGTCCTGATGCTCTACGGAACCGACGACGTGCGCGTGCCGCTGCGCCACGGAACCGCGATGCGCGACGCGTTGCAGGCGGCGGGTGCGAAGTACGAATGGAAGACCTTCACCGGCGAAGGGCATGGGGTCTTCAACACGAAGAACGGCGCAGAGCTGCTCAGGCTGATGGAGTCGTTCGTGAACCGCAGCATCGGCGGCGGCGCCGGATCGGCTGCGAAGTAGCACCTGCGCACGCCGCTATCCTCGTGGCATGCCGCTGCGCTTGACCGACCTCTCCCTCTCCGCCGCCACCGCCGGGTTCGTCGCCGTGCTGGTCGGCTTCACCAGCTCGGTCGCGATCGTGTTCTCGGCGGCGCAGTCGCTCGGGGCGACGCCGGCGCAGATCAGCTCGTGGATGTGGGCGCTCGGCCTGGGCATGGGGCTGTGCACGTTGCTGCCGTCGCTGTGGTGGCGGCAGCCCGTGATGGTGGCGTGGAGCACGCCGGGGGCGGCGGTGCTCGCCACCGCTGGCCTGGCCGGGGGGTTCGACATGGCACAGGCGACCGGCGCGTTCATCGTCTGCGCCGCGCTGATCACGCTGTTCGGCATCACCGGCTGGTTCGAACGGGTACTCGACCGCATCCCGATGCCGATCGCCAGCGCCCTGCTCGCGGGCGTGTTGACGCGCTTCGGGCTCGATGCGTTCGTCGCGATGAAGTCCGCGCTCGGGCTGGTGCTCGCGATGCTGCTCGCCTACCTCGTCGGCCGTCGCTGGTGGCCGCGCTACGCGGTCCCCGGCGTATTGGTGGTCGGCATCGCGGTCGCGGCGAGCCAGGGGCAATTGCACCTCGGTGGCGTGCAATGGGGCCTGACGGTGCCGGTGTTCACGATGCCCGAGTTCACCTGGCGCGCCACCGTCAGTCTGGCGCTGCCGCTGTTCGTCGTGACGATGGCGTCGCAGAACCTGCCCGGGGTCGCGGCGATCCGCGCGGCCGGCTACGCGATGCCGATCTCCAGAATCATCACGATCACCGGATTGGCCACAGCGGTGCTCGCGCCGTTCGGCGCGTTCGCGCTCAACCTCTCCGCCATCACCGCGGCGATCTGCATGGGGCGCGAGGCCCATCCGGACCCAAACAAGCGCTACGTCGCCGCCGCCTCGTGCGGGCTGATCTACTGCGTCGTCGGCTTGTTCGGCGCTGCGGTGACGGGTGTGCTGACCGCGTTCCCGCGCGAGCTCGTCGTCGCCATCGCCGGGCTGGCCTTGCTCGGCAGCATCGGCGGCGGTCTCGCGCTGGCGCTGAAGGAGGACGCGCATCGCGAGGCGGCGCTGATCACGTTCCTCGTCACGCTCAGCGGCGTGAGCCTGGCGGGCGTCGGCTCGGCGTTCTGGGGCGTCGTTGCCGGCGCGCTGGCGCTTTTTGTGCAACAGTGGCGACCCCGGATCACGGCCTGATGCCGTCGCTGGAATGAAGAGGCCAGATCGATCATGAAACTGCTGTTCGTCGCCGACCCGCTCGAGAGCTTCAAGACCTACAAGGACACGACCTACGCGATGATGCGCGAGGCCGGGGCGCGCGGTCACGAGCTGTTCGCCTGCGAGCCACTCGATCTGAGCTGGCAGCGTGGCGGCCGCGTCGGTGCGCCGCTGCGTGCGTTCACGCTGACCGGCGACGCGCACGCCTGGTTCCACCAGGCCACCGGCGCGCGCACGATGCCGCTCGCCGAGGTCGACGCCGTCGTGATGCGCAAGGACCCGCCCTTCGACAGCGAATACTTCTACGCGACGCACCTGCTCGAACAGGCCGAACGCGAGGGCGCGCGCGTCTTCAACAGCCCGCGCGCGCTGCGCGATCACCCGGAGAAACTGGCGATCCTCGAGTTTCCGCAGTTCATCGGCCCGACGTTGGTGACGCGCAGCGAGGCCGAGGTCAAGCGCTTCCACGCCGAGCAGCGCGACATCGTGCTCAAGCCGCTCGACGGCATGGGCGGCATGGGCATCTTCCGCGTCGGGCCGGACGGTTTGAACCTCGGCAGCATCGTCGAGACGCTGAACAAGCACGGCGCCGAGACGGTGATGGCGCAGCGCTACCTGACCGAGATCACGCAGGGCGACAAGCGCATCCTCGTGATCGACGGGAAACCGGTGCCTTACTCGCTGGCGCGCATTCCGCAGGGCAGCGAGATCCGCGGCAACCTCGCGGTCGGCGGCAAGGGCGTCGCGCAGCCGCTGAGCGCGCGCGATCGCGAGATCGCCGAGGCGCTCGGCCCGGTGCTCGCGGCGCGGGGCCTGCTGCTCGTCGGGTTGGACGTGATCGGCGACAGCCTGACCGAGATCAACGTCACCAGCCCGACCGGCTTTCAGGAGATCACGACCCAAAGCGGCTTCGACGTGGCCAAGATGTTCGTCGATGCGCTCGAAGCCGCCGTCTCGCGCCCGCGCCCGTGACGCAGGATCCTCGTTACTCGCCGCCGACCGCTGCGGTGGCGGACCCGCTTCCACCCGGCGTGCCGGCTCGGGTACGTGCGGCCGTGAGGCTGCTCTGGATCAGCATGGCCTTGGCGGTGCCGGCGACCCTCTTCAGCATGATGCGCGGGCCGGAGGGCGGCGACACGCTGGCCGGCGCCGTGATCTACGGGGTGCTGTTCGCGATCAACGCGTGGATCAACCTGATGGTCTATCGCGGTCGCAACTGGGCCCGCATCGTCACCTTCGTCTTCCTGCTGATCGGGGCGTACTACATGTTCGTGCCGGTTGAGGAGCCGGTGCCGGCGGGCGTGATCGAGTGGATCATCAACCTCGTCTGCCTGGTCCTCGAGAGCGTCGCGGTGTTCTGGTTGTTCACGCAGCCGGGCGCGGCCTGGTTCGCGCGGCAGCGCTGAAAGCAGGCCCACAGCATGGCCGTCCTGTCGCTCTCCAACGCGCATCTCGCGTATGGCCACGTCGCGTTGCTCGATGGCGCCGCGCTCTCGCTCGAGGCCGGCGAACGGCTCGGCCTCATCGGGCGCAATGGCGCGGGCAAGTCGTCGCTGCTCAAGATCATCGCGGGACTCGAAAAGCTCGATGACGGTCTGCTGCAGATGACGCAGGGGCTGCGCATCCGCTACGTTGCGCAGGAGCCGGCGTTCGAGCCTGGCCACAGCGTGTTCGAAGCGGTCAGCGAGGGGGTTGCGGAGGCGCGCGCGTTGCGCGAGCAGTACGAGGCGCATGCCGAGGGCATCGATCTCGACGCGCTGCAGACGCGCATCGAAGCGCTCGATGCCTGGAACTGGGAGCAGCGCGTCGAGATGACGTTGGCGCAGCTCCATCTGGAGGGCGCGCGCGAAATCGGCGAGCTGTCGGGCGGCATGAAGAAGCGCGTCGCGCTGGCGCAGGCCCTCGTCGCCGTGCCCGACGTGCTGCTGCTCGACGAGCCGACCAACCACCTCGACCTCGACTCGATCGCCTGGCTCGAGGAACTGCTGTGCGGCTTCAAAGGCAGCGTGATGCTGATCACCCACGACCGCGCATTTCTCGACGGCGTGGCCACGCGCATCATCGAACTCGACCGCGGCGTGCTGCGCAGCTTCCCGGGCAACTTCAGCGCTTATGAGCGTGGCAAGGACGAACAACTCGCCGCCGAGGCGCTGGCGAATGCGCGCGCCGACAAGCTGCTCGCGCAGGAAGAGGTCTGGATCCGCAAAGGTGTCGAGGCGCGGCGCACGCGCAGCGTCGCGCGCATCCAGCGACTGGACGTGCTGCGCGAGCAGCGCGCGAGGCGGCGCGACTCGCTCGGCCAGGTGCGGCTCGAGATCGATTCGGGCGCACCGAGCGGCAAGATCGTCGCGGAGCTGCGCGACGTGGCGATGAGCTTCGGCGAGAAGGTCATCGTCAAGGACTTCAGCGCGACGATCCTGCGCGGCGACAAGGTCGGCCTGATCGGGCCGAACGGCGCAGGCAAGACGACCCTGCTGAAGCTGATCCTCGGCGAACTCGCGCCGATGCGCGGCAGTGTCCGGTTGGGCAGCAAGCTCGAGGTCGCCTACTTCGATCAAATGCGCAGCAGCCTGAACCTGGACGCGACGCTGGCCGACACGATCAGCCCGGGCAGTGAATGGGTCGAGGTCGCCGGCCAGCGCAAGCACGTGATGAGCTACCTCAACGACTTCCTGTTCGCACCCGAGCGGGCCAACTCGCCGGTGCGCACGCTGTCCGGAGGCGAGCGCAACCGGGTGCTGCTGGCGCGGCTGTTCGCGCTGCCGGCCAATGTGCTGGTGCTCGACGAACCCACCAACGACCTCGACATCGATACGCTCGAGTTGCTCGAGGAGCTGCTGCAGGCCTACAAGGGCACGGTGTTTCTCGTCAGCCACGATCGGCGCTTTCTCGACAACGTCGTGACCAGCACGATCGTCTGGGAGGGCGACGAATCGCCGGGGCGTTGGCGCGAGTACGAAGGCGGCTACGAAGACTGGATCGTGCAGCGCGACCGCGCGAAGGCCCTGCGCGAGGCCTCGATGGCGCGGCCGCGAGGCAAGGAGGCGCCCGCGCCGGCCACCCGGACGATGGCGCCGCCCGCCGCCGCCAAACCACGCAAGCTCAGCTACAAAGAGCAGCGCGAGCTCGACGAACTGCCCAAGCGCATCGAGGCCCTGGAAGCCGAGCAGCAGGCGCTCAACCTGTTCCTGTCGAAGCCGGAGTCGTACGCCACCGAGCCGGAGCGCACGGCCACGGCGCAGGTGCGCGTCGCGGCGATCGATGAAGAACTGATGAAGACGCTGGAGCGCTGGGAGCAGTTGGAGGCGCGCTGACCGGCGCGCCGGCGCTCAGAACCAGCCGTCGCGGGCTGCGTCGGGATGCGAGCGGCTGACGATCAGGCCGGCCTGCAGGTACAGCGCATTGAGCAGCCGGGCGGCCCGTTCCCGGTCGAGCGCGGGCCAACTGGCCATCGTCGACAGCGTCACGGCCTTGCGGCGGAGTCGGTCGACCATCGATCGGATCGCCCCGCCGGCCGGGACGGTGGACATGTCCATGCTCGGCGCGACCCGATAGACCGCCGGGCCCGCGATCTCCGGCAACAACTCCCGACGCGGGCCGCGCATCGCCAGTTCCCAGAGCAGCGGCGCCAGCGGGTGGTACATCCGGCTCTCGCCGATCAGTTCGCGCTCGGGATCGCCCGGCGGGCGCAGCATGGCCGGCTCGATGTGCATCACGCGCGCCTGCGCCAGGTGGCGCTCGACGAACTCTGCCATGTCCATCGGGCAGTGCACCAGACGCTCCTCGGGGAACACGGTCAGCGGCAGTACCCGCCCTGCGCACTGCAAGTAAACAATCACTCTCGAAGAGTGCCTGACGCACGCAGCGATGACCTCCACCGTTTCCGAGACGCCGCCGGATTGATCCGCGCGCGACAGATCGGCTTGCAGTGAGGGGCTGAGCTGGTTCAGGCGGCTGGTCGGGTCGCCGGTGGGCGATTCGGCGTCGAGCTCATCGAGGTAACGGCGGTACGCGCTCGCTTTCAGCAATTCGGGCTCGCCGAATGGAATGGTGGAGTCGAAGAGCTCGCCGTTCATGGTTAACAGATTCTTACCGCTAGCAAATGCGGCCGGCAACCCCGTGCCCCGGTGTTTTGTTCATATTTTCTTACAATTCCGCGCGCGCCCGGTCGAGCGCGCGCCAAAACCGCGGGTCCTGCGAGGTTGCGAAGTTGATGCGCATCAGCGTCGACCCGCGATGCGTCGCGTGGAACAGCGACCCGGGTGCGATCAGCCATTCGTCGAGCAGGATCTGTGCGAGCCGTTCGGTGTCCACACCGACATCGACCCAGCCGAACAGCCCGCGCGGCGGCGCCGCGAAGTGGCAGCCGTGCGCCTCGGCGAGCTTGACGGTGCGCGCGCGCGCGACGCCCAGCTTGTCCATCACCCGTTCGGTGTGGCGGCGCAGCAGCCCCTGTTCGAGGCAATGCGCGAGCGCCTGTTCGGTGATGCCCGGCGTGGTCAGCGTCGTCAGCAGCTTGGTGTCGACGAAGCGGTCGACCAGCGACAGCGGCGCCGCGATGAAGCCGACGCGCCAGTTCGGCACCAGGATCTTGGAGAACCCCGAGATGTAGATCGTGCGTTCGAGCGCGTCCAGCGCCGCCATGCGCGGCAGATGCGCCGGCGCGAGGTGCGCGTAGGTGTCGTCCTCGACGATGTGCAGCCCGTGCATTTGCGCAAGCTGCAACACGCGATGCGCCGACTGCAGCGAGAGCGACGCGCCGGTCGGATTGCTCAGCACCGAGACCGTCACGTACAGGCGTGGCCGCTGATTCGGCCGCTGCGCCTCGATCAGGCGCTGCATCTCCGCGAGGTCCGGTCCGTCCTCGCCGCGCGGCACCGGCAGGACGCGCAGTCCGAGCGCGGCCAGCCGGGCGTATTCGACCGACCAGCCGGGTTCGTCGACCAGCACGCTGTCACCGGCGCGCAGCAACGTGCGCGTGACGACGTCCAGCGCGTGGGTCGCGCCCACCGTCGTGATGATCTGCTGCGCCGTGGCACTGACACCGAAGTCGGCGAGCTTGCCAGCCAAGGCATGGCGCAGCCGCGCCTCGCCCGCAGGCTCGCCGTAGCGCAGCGACATCGCCGCGAGTTGCTGCCCGCTGCTGACCTTGCGCAGCGCGCCGGCGAGCAGCGGCAGGTCCAGCCAGTCGGCGGGCAGCGTGCCCAGGCCGGGCATCGGCCGCGACCCGGGCGGCTGGAACATGCCGCGGATCAGCGACGTCGCGCTCACCGGCAGCGGATGCACCGGGACGCGGTCGGCGTCGAGCTCGGTGGCGGCACGGGTCGCAGCAGATTCGCGCACGTAGAAGCCGCGCTGCTTGCGCGCCTCGACCAGGCCGAGTGCGAGCAACTGGTCGTAGGCGGCGACCACCGTGTGCGGGCTCACGCTGTGGCGTCGGGCGCACTCGCGCACCGACGGCAGGCGTGCGCCCGGGGCGATCGCGCGCTGGCGTATGCGCTCGCGAAAGCGCCCGGCGAGCTGCTCGGTCAGCGTCGCGTCGCCCTCGCGGGACAGCGGCGCGGTGTCGGTCGGGGTGACGGGGTCCAGCATGGCGTTGTGTCGGTCTGTCTGCCGATACAGATCGGGTCGGCGATGCGCAAAGTGTACTGCTACTGTGTTGGTACTCGGCCGTAGACTGCGTGCATGGACAGCACTGCCCGCAACGAGACCCGCGGCCTCTGGCTGGGGTTGCTCGGCGTCGTCATCTTCGCGATGACATTGCCGATGACGCGTCTGGCCGTCGGCCCCGCGGCCGACCCGCAGCTCCCGCCGCTGTTCGTCACCGCCGGCCGGGCCGCGTTCGCCGGCCTGCTCAGCATCGGCTACCTCTGGCTCACCGGCGCGCCGCGCGTCCAGCGCCGCCATGTGCCGACGCTGCTCGCCTCCGCGTTGGGCACGGTCGTCGGCTTTCCGCTGTTTCTGAGCCTGGCGTTGCGCGAGGTCGACGCTATGCATGCCGCGGTCGTGACCGGGCTGATGCCGCTGGCGACCGCTGTCGGCGCGGCGATCACCTTTCGCCAGCGCCCGTCGAAGGGTTTCTGGGCCTGCGCGCTGCTCGGGTGCGCGATGGTGCTCTGCTTCGCCGCCTGGAAAGGCAGCGGCCGCCTCTCGGCCGCCGACGGCTTGCTGCTGCTCGCGGTGCTCAGCACGGCCGTGGGTTACGTGGCGGGCGCGCGCGTCGCGGTCGAACTGCCGGCCGAGCAGGTCATCTGCTGGGTGCTGGTGCTGAGCCTGCCGTTGACGCTGCCGCTCACGCTGGCGATCTGGCCCGCGCAGCCCGCGCGGGCCAGCGCCTGGGGCGGCTTCGTCTACGTGACGCTGTTTTCGATGTGGCTCGGCTTCTTCGCCTGGTATCGCGGCCTGGCGATCGGCGGTACCGTGCGGGTCAGTCAGGTGCAGCTGGTGCAGCCATTCCTGGCCCTGCTGTTCGCGGTGCCGGTGCTCGGCGAGCACCTCGACGGAACCACCGTGCTGTTCTCGCTGGCGGTGATCGCCGTCGTGTTCGTGAGCAAGAAGATGCCCGCCCAAACCCTGAAACCCGGGACCCCGTGATGACGACCTCTGCTTCGACCCCTTGGCTGCTGGCGCGTCGCGCCGAGCGCATGAACCCATCGGTGATCCGCGAGATCCTGAAGATCACCGAGCGACCCGGCGTCATCTCGCTCGCCGGCGGCCTGCCGTCGCCCGATTCGTTCCCGGTCGAGGCGATGCGTGCCGCGGCGGCGCACGTGCTCGCCGATGCGCCGCGCGAGGCGTTGCAATACGCCGCCAGCGAGGGCTATGGCCCGCTGCGCGAATGGGTCGCACAGCACCTGGCGGGCAAGGGCATGGCGGTCGATCCGGATCAGGTGCTGATCACGACCGGGTCCCAGCAGGGGCTGGACCTGGTCGGCAAGGTGCTGATCGATGCCGGCAGCCGGGTGGCTGTCGAGGCGCCGACCTATCTCGGCGCGTTGCAGGCGTTCGCGCCGTACGAGCCCGATGTCGTGACCGTCGCGTGCGACGAGCAGGGGCCGTTGCCCCAGGCGCTGGCCGCGGCGCGCGGCGCGCGCTTCCTGTACGTGCTACCGAACTTCCAGAACCCGAGCGGGCGTTGCATGAGCGAAGCGCGCCGGGCCGAGCTGGTCCAGGCGGCCCGACGCATCGAGTTGCCGATCGTGGAGGACAACCCGTACGGCGACCTGTGGTTCGACGCCGAACCGCCCGCGCCGCTGGCTTCGCGCTGGCCCGAGGGCACGGTCTATCTCGGCTCGTTCTCGAAGGTGCTCGCGCCGGGGCTGCGCCTGGGCTACGTGGTCGCGCCGAAGGCGCTCGGCCCCAAGCTGCTGCAGGCCAAGCAGGCCGCCGACCTGCACACGCCGGGATTCAACCAGCGTGTCGTGCACCAGGTGATACGCGACGGCTTTCTCGACGACCACGTGCCGACGATCCGCGCGCGCTACAAGGCCCAGCGCGACGCGATGCGCGCGGCGCTCGAAGCGCACATGCCGGCCGGCTGCCACTGGACAGTGCCCAGCGGCGGCATGTTCTTCTGGGTCGAGCTGCCCGACGGCGTCGATGCGGTCGCGTTGCTGCCCAAGGCGGTCGAGCGCGGCATGGCCTATGTGCCCGGCGGTGCGTTCTTCGCCTCGGAGGCCAAGGCGAACACGTTGCGGCTGTCGTTCGTCACGGTCCCGCCGGCGTCGATCGAGCGCGGGGTCGCACTCCTCGCGCAGACGCTGAAGGAGGTCGTTCGATGACACGGCGCTATACCGAAGTCGATGTCTTCACCGAGGTGCCGCTGCTCGGCAATCCGCTCGCCGTCGTGCACGACGCGCAGGGCCTGAGCGACGCGCAGATGCAGGCCTTCGCGCGTTGGACCAACCTGAGCGAGACGACCTTCCTGCTGCCGCCGAGCGACGCCGCGGCGGACTACCGCGTGCGCATCTTCACCCCGCATCGCGAGTTGCCGTTCGCCGGACATCCGACGCTCGGCAGTTGTCACGCGTGGCTCGAAGCAGGCGGGGTTGCGCACAGCGGCGAAGCCGTCGTGCAGCAATGCGCCGCCGGGTTGATCCGGGTCCGGCGCAGTGGCGGTCGGCTCGCGTTCGCGGCGCCGCCGCGTCTGCGCACCGGCGCACTGGAAGACGATGTGCTCGCGCAGATCGGCCGGGCGCTCGGCATGCCGGTGCGCGACATCCTCGCGCATCAGTGGGTCGACAACGGCCCCGGCTGGTGCGCGGTGCAGCTGGCGTCGGCCGATGCGGTGCTCGGGCTGGAGCCCGATTGGGCGGCGTTGCGCGGGCTCAAGCTCGGCGTCGTCGGCGCGCATGCGCCGGGCCGCGAGGCGCAGTTCGAGGTGCGCGCGTTGATCGGCGAAGGCCCGGGCTACGAAGACCCGGTGACCGGCAGCCTGAACGCGAGCCTGGCGCAGTGGCTGATCGGGAGCGGCGTCGCGCCGGAGCACTACGTGGCCGCGCAAGGGACCCGGCTGCAGCGTGCGGGGCGTGTCCACGTCGCGCGCGAGGGCGACACGATCTGGATCGGTGGCGGCAGCGTCAGTTGCGTGCGCGGCGAGGTCGCGCTCGGATGATCCGGCTGCCGGCGCATGAGCTCGACCACCTCGTCGTTGCCGCGCGCACGCTCGAACAGGGCGTCGCGTGGAGCGAGGCGGTGATCGGCGTGCGCCCCGATGGCGGCGGCCAGCATCGGTTCATGGGAACGCACAACAGGGTGTTCGACATCTCGTCGGTGGATCGTCCACGCGCCTACCTCGAAATCATCGCGATCGACCCGTCGCTGCCGGCACCCCGCCGACGACGCTGGTTCGATCTGGACGATCCGGCGCTGCAGGCGCAACTCGCCGACTCGCCTCGACTCGTGCATTGGGTGGCGCGTGTCGCCGACATCGATGCGGCCAGCGCCGAGTTGCGCGCCCAAGCGGTCGACGTCGGCCGCGTGATCGATGCCGAGCGCGGTGCGCTGCGCTGGCGCATCAGCGTGCGCGACGACGGCCGTCGTGCGCTCGACGGCGCCGTGCCCGCGTTGATCCAGTGGTCGGGTGCGCATCCGACCGATGGCCTGCGCCAGTGCGGCGTGCGATTGGCCGCGCTGAGTGCGCCGGGCGATCCGCTCGCGGCCGTGCTGGAGGGGCCGCGCGGGCGCGTCAGCCTGACGGCCGCTGTCGTGTCGCCTTCGTCGTCCTCTTGATCGATCCATCGAACGATCCATCGAACGATCTGCCCATCGTCCACCTCATCGTCATCATAATGTTCGAGCACAACCAACTGATCGAAGCGACGCGCATCGTGCGCGAGGCCATGGCACCGACGCCGCAGCAGCGCTGGCCGCTGCTCGATCGACGGGTCGGCGCGCAGGTCTGGGTCAAGCACGAGAACCACACCGCGGTCGGCGCGTTCAAGCTGCGCGGCGGGCTGGTGTATTTCGACGCGCTGCGCCGCCGCGAACCGAACCTGCGCGGCGTGATCACGGCCACGCGCGGCAACCACGGCCAGTCGGTCGGCTGGGCGGCTCAGCGCCACGGGCTGCAGGCGACGATCGTCGTTCCGCACGGCAACTCGGTCGAGAAGAACGCCGCGATGGGTGCGCTCGGCGTCGAGCTGATCGAGCATGGACACGACTTTCAGGCGGCCCGCGAGCATGCGGGCGCCCTGGCGCGCGAGCACGGCCTGCACATGGTGCCGTCGTTCCACGACGACCTGGTGCGCGGCGTGGCAACCTACTGGATCGAATTCTTCGAGTCGTTCGCGCCGGGCTACGCGCCCGCTGCCGTGTTCGTGCCGATCGGCCAGGGGTCGGGGATTTGCGCCTGTGCCGCGGCCCGTGCTCACGTGGGGGCATCGACCCGCATCATCGGCGTGGTCTCGGCGCACGCGACCGCCTACCTGCAATCGTTTCGCGCCGGCCATGCGATCGAGGCGCCGGTCACGACGCAGCTCGCCGACGGCATGGCCTGCCGGGTGCCGGACGAGGCCGCGCTCGCGATCATCCGTCGCGACGTCGACGACGTGATCGCCGTCACCGATGCGCAAGTCGCCGAGGCGATGCGCGCCCTGTTCGCCGACACCCACAACGTCGCCGAAGGCGCAGGCGCGGCCGCACTCGCGGGCTTGCAGACTCAGCGCGAGCGCTGGCAAGGCCAGCGCGTGGGCGTGGCGCTCACCGGCGGCAACGTGGACACGGCGGTGTTCGCGCGCGTGCTGGCGGGCGCCGACGCCTGACGCCCTGCGAAGCGCGCGGCGCGTGGGCGATCAGCGGCGCCAGCGCCAGGCGCGCGCCATCGCGGCGCGCGCGGCGGCGGACTCGGGGTTCACTTCGCGCGACCAGGCATTGAAGCGGCGGGCAAAGACGAACGCCGTCGACGCCAGCAGCGCGAGCAGCGTACTGGTAAGCGTCACGATGGTGACCGACGGCTTGGACTTGTGGTCAGGGGGCAGTGCAACATCCACGACCTGCAGCGCGGGGCCTTCCTTCGCTTCGTCGAGCTTGGCGGCTTCGAACTGTCGCAGCATCGTTTCGAGCAGCGTCTCCTGGATCTTCAGTTCGCGGCGCGCGCGGACGTAGTCGATCGCCGCTTCGGGGAGCTTGCCCACCGGCATGTCGACCGCACTGCCGGGGTTGCCACCCTGCGCGGATTCCATCCGCGCCAGCTCGCTGCGCAAGGCGGCGAGCTCGGAGGTGAGGCGGATCACGTCCGGATTCTGCTCGGTGGCCGCGGTGCGCAGCACCTTGAGCTGGACCTCGCGCTCCGCGATCAGGGCACGCACCTGCGCCGCGCCGGTGATCAAGGCTTCGGCCTGCTTGTCCAGCACGATGACGCCGGATTTCTCCTGCACGCCCTTCAAATCCTGCTCGGCCTTGATCAGGTGCTCCTTGGTCTCACCGAGCTGCTTCTCGAAGAAGACGCGGCGCAACTGCGCTTCGGTCACGGCCAGGCGCCCGAGCACCTTGGTCACTTCGGCGGCGTGCGCATTGGCCAGGTCGGCGGCGAACTTCGGATCCTTGTCATCGACTTCGATGTTGATCAGCCCGCTCTTCTTGTCGGAGCTGACGCGCACGCGCGTGGGGACGCTCTTGCGCAGGGCCTCGTAGTTCGGCACGTCATAGCGGTCGCGCAGGTTGAAGCGCTCGTCCAGGCGCCGCAACACGCTGTCGCTCTTGAGCAGCGCCACGTACAGATCGTCCGGGGTCTTCGCCGCCGCGCCCGCGAGCGACCCGAGCGAGCCCAATGCCGCCAACG
>Ga0209023_10002989_pt1 | contig 20485 bp, 19 predicted proteins | sample LakOneMetagenome_FD_187468 | JGI IMG/M metagenome (GOLD analysis project Ga0209023, IMG submission 187468) | Freshwater and sediment microbial communities from Lake Erie, Canada (SPAdes) (version 2) | ecosystem: Environmental > Aquatic > Freshwater > Lentic | place: Lake Erie, Canada...
CGTAGCCGATGCGCTCGTGCGCGGCATGCATGTCGACCACCACGAGCCCTTCGGCGCTCTCGGCGAGGATGTAGATGCCGTGCAACTGCGCCAGCGCGTGCCCGAGCGGTGGCACCTTCGCATCCGGGGCACCGACCTGCGATGGCATCGTCGGCAACGGCGGTCCGGGATGCGCAGGCGCGTACAGCGCGGCGTATTGCGCCGGGGCTTCGGCCAGCTTCAGCGCCATGTCGCCCTGTCGCGGCGCAAAAGCCGGCGTCGGAACGAAGCCGGCCGGCGATTGCATGGTGTGCGCAACGTCGTGTGCGTTGGCGCCAGCGCGCGTCCCGGCCAATGCTTCGTGCAAGGTGCGGTAGACGAAATCGTGCACGAGGCGCGAATCGCGGAAACGCACCTCGTGCTTGGCCGGATGCACGTTCACGTCGACGGCACGCGGATCGAGTTCGAGGAACAGCACATAGGCCGGATGCCGTCCGTGGAACAGCACGTCGGAATAGGCCTGCCTCACCGCATGCGCGACGTTGCGGTCGCGCACGCCGCGGCCGTTGACGAACAGGTATTGCTGGTCGGCGCTGGCGCGGTTGTAGCCCGGCTGCGCGATCCAGCCGTGCAGGCGCAGGCCCGCGCCCGCATGTTCGATGCGCAACGCGTTGCGCGAAAACTCCTCGCCCAGTGCGTCCACCAGCCGCGCACCGGTTTCGCTGGCGGAATCGCCGCGATAGCGCCGCAGCGGCTTGCCGTTGTGGCTGACGCGCACTTCTACGTCGGGCCGTGCCAGCGCCAGCGTGCGCAGCCATTCCTCGATGTGGCCGAGCTCGGTGCGTTCGGCGCGCAGGAAACGCCGGCGCGCGGGCACGTTGTAGAACAGCTCGCGCACCTCGACCGTGGTGCCCTGCGGCAGCGGACTGGGCGCGACCTCGCCGACGCGCCCGCCTTCGACCTGCAGCGCATTGCCGTTGTCGTCGCCGTTCCGCCGCGAAGCGATGCGGAAGCGGCTGACCGAAGCGATCGACGGCAGCGCTTCGCCGCGGAAACCGAGCGTGGCGACGGCTTCGAGGTCTTCGAGCGAGGCGATCTTGCTGGTCGCGTGGCGCTGCACCGCGACCGGCAGTTCCGCGGCCGCGATGCCGCCACCGTCGTCGCGCACGCGGATCAGCCGCGCACCGCCCTCCTCGAGGTCGATGTCGATGCGGCTTGCGCCTGCGTCGAGTGCGTTTTCGACCAGTTCCTTGACCACCGACGCGGGTCGTTCCACCACTTCGCCGGCGGCGATCTGGTTGACGAGGACGTCGGGGAGCAGGCGGATGGTCACGCCCGGGATTTTACGTTCCCGTTGTCATCCTGAGCGCAGCGAAGGACCTGCTTTTTTGGAATATCCGCAGGAAAGGGCAACGCGGGTCCTTCGGCTTCGCCTCAGGATGACAGGCTCCTACGGACTTCCACCCGCACCGACGCCGGCGCCGCCGTCATCCTGCGTGGCCTGCGCACGCAGCGCGTACAACGTGCCCGGCGGCGGCTGTGTGGTGAAGTAGCGGTTGACGCCGCCGAGGATCGCGCTCGCGAGTTGCTGCTGGTAGGACTTGCTGCGCAGCTTGGCTTCCTCGTCCGGGTTGGAGATGAAGCCGGTTTCGACCAGCATCGCAGGCATGTTGTCCGAGGTGCGCAGCACCGCGAAGTTCGCGCGCTCGACTTCACCCTTGTGCAGGTTGCCGATGGTGTCGAGGTTGCCCAGCACGTAGCCGGCGGCATCCTCCGAGGCCTTCATGTTGCCGCTCTGGGTGAGGTCGAGCAGGACCGAGGTCAGCACGCTGTCGCCGCCGCGCACGCGGTCGCCGCCGATCACGTCGGCCGCGTTTTCCTTGTCCGCCAGCCAGCGCGCGCGCTGCGAGGACGCGCCGCGGGTGGACAGCACGAACACGCCCGCGCCGCGGGCGCCGGGATTGGTGAACGAATCGGCATGGATCGAGATGAAGATATCGGCGCGGGCGCCGTGCGCCTTGCGCGCACGTTGCGGCAAGGGGATGAAGTAGTCGGAATCGCGGGTCAGGTAGGCCTTGAGCCCGGGCGTGGCGTCGACCTGCCGCGCCAGCTCGCGCGCGATGGCGAGGGTCACGTCCTTTTCGCGTGCCCCGCCTCCGCCGAGCGCGCCGGTGTCCTGGCCGCCGTGGCCCGCATCGATGGCGACCACCAGCGGGCGCGTGCCGCCGGCATCGCGCATGGATTTCACCGGCGGCGGTAGCCCGGCGTTCCCGGGCACCGGTGCCGCGGGTTGCGGCGCGCCGGTCGCGATCCGGGTCGGGACGCCGGTGGCGATCGTGCCGATCGCGCGATCCAGTGGCGTCGGCCCGGCGCCCTGGCTGTCCACGGCAGCCGCGGCAGTGGGCGGCGGGGCGGAAGAGGTGGTCGCGGTGGCGGTCGCAGCCTGCGCGGGCGCCGGACCATCGTCCGGCCATTCCAGCACCAGTCGCGGGCCGCCGGCGCCGGTTTCCACCCTCGGCTTGAGCGCGACCACCGGGGAAGCGAGGTCGAACACGATCCGGGTCACGCCGGGGCTGGGCTGGCCGGCACGGACGCCGCGAACCACGCCCGTGGCCTGCGGCAGCGCGACACCACGACGCAGGGCGCTGCCGGGAAGATCGAGGACTAGGCGGTCGGGGTTGGCGAGACTGAGGACCTGGTAGTCCGCCACGCCGTCCAGGCGCAGTTCGGCACGGGTACCGGTCGGGCCGGTTTCCAGCCGCAACTGGCTGATTTCGGCGGCGCGGGCAAGGTTCCACAGCAGTGCCAGCAGCAATGCTGCACCAAGCAAAACCTGCTGGATGGCGGCTCCCCTTACGCGCATGGCCGGAGTTAAGCACCGGCCGGGGCGGATTGCAAGATGTTTTCCCTTATGAATCCGTGACCTGGGGGAACTTCCTTTCAGCTGGCAGCAAGAAACGGCTTCAAGCCACTGTCCACCAGCAGTCGCGCCCGCCAGGCCTCGCCCGTCGGTGTGCCCGGGGTCAGGATGGCCGAACGCCCGTTTCCGTCGATGGCCAGGGCCAGGGTCAGGTCCGGGGATGGCAAGGCACCCGCGCCGCGTTCGGGCCATTCGACCAGCCACAACTCGGCGTCATCGCTGTCCAGCGCGAGGAATTCGAGTTCGCCCGCCGCGCCGATGCGGTACAGGTCGAGGTGCAACGCGTTGCCTCCGCCGGCGAGCGGATAGTGTTCGACCAGTGTGTAGGTCGGGCTGCGGATCGCGCCTTCGACGCCGCAGGCGCGCAGCCACGCGCGCGCAAGCGTGGACTTGCCCGCGCCGAGTTCGCCCTGCAGGAACACCACCGCCGCACCTTCGCGCGTGCGTTCGAGCGCGCGCGCGAGTTCGACGGTCGCGGTTTCGTCAGCGAGATGCATGCGCGGATTGTCCGGCATTCGCGACGCGGCGCACACACGCGATCACGTCGCGCGGCAGCAACCCGCGTTCGCCATCGCGCGCGGCGATGTCGCCGGCTGCCGCATGCAGCAATGCGCCCGTGGTCGCGGCATCGAACGCATCCAGCCCCTGCGCGCGCAGGGCCACGACCACGCCGGTGAGCACATCGCCCATGCCGCCGACCGCCATGCCGGGATTGCCCGCGCCGATGATGCGTGGAAGGCGTCCCGGGACTGCGACCACGCTGCCCGCTCCCTTCAGCACCACGGCCGCTTCGAAACGACCTGCGATCCGCTGCGCGGCATCGATGCGATCGAACTGGACATCACGCGTGCTGCAGCCGAGCAAACGCGCCGCCTCGCCCGGATGCGGCGTCAACACCGCACTCGGCAGCGCGCGTGGCGACCGAGCCAGCAGGTTCAATGCATCGGCATCGACCACCAATGGTTTTCCTGCGGAAATCGCCGCCAAGAACAGCGCAAGACCCCATTCGCCCTGCCCCAGCCCCGGGCCGAGCGCGATGACGCCTGCATCCTCGAGCAGGAACGCGAGTGCCTGCGCATCGTCGATCCGGACGGGCATCGCTTCCGGGCATCGCGCGAGCAACGGTGCGACATGCGCTTCACGCGTGGCGACTTGCGCCAATCCCGCGCCCGCACGCAAGGCCGCTTCCGCACACAGCAGCACCGCGCCGCCCATGCCATGGTCGCCACCGATGCACAGCACGCGACCGTTGTCGCCCTTGTGGCTATCGCGGCGTCGCTTCGGCAGGAACCCGGCGAGGCAACCGGCATCGAGCCATTCCGCCGCCGGTTCGATGCCATCGAACGCGGATCGCGGCACCTCGAGCGTGGCCAGCGACAACACGCCGGCATGATCCAGCGCCGCGCCGGTGCGCAATCCCGCTTTCGGCGCGATGCATTCCAGCGTGCGCGTCGCGCGTATCGCGGCGCCCGGCACCGAACCGCGATCGGCATCCACGCCGCTCGGCACGTCGATCGCCAGCACCGGGGCATTCGCGGCATCGATCGCCTCGATCAACGCCACGGCCTCGCCTTCCGGTGCGCGCGCCAGGCCGATGCCGAACAGTGCGTCGACGATCACATCAGATCCGGCAAACGCGGCCACGTCGGGTTCGATACCGCCACCGGCCAGAACGAATTCCTCGCATGCCCGTTTCGCAGGGCCGGTGCGCGGTGGTTGCAGTTGCAGCACGCGCACTTCGCGCCCGGATTCCAGCGCATGCCGCGCCAGCACGTAGCCGTCGCCGCCGTTGTTGCCGGGCCCGCAGGCGACCGCGATCCGCCGCGCCTGCGGCCAATGGGCGAGCAATTCCCGCCAGGCGGACGCGCCGGCGCGCTGCATCAATGCGAATTCATCCCCCAGCGACGCCGTCGCGCGCGCCTCGATGGCGCGCAACGCGGCGACGTCGTACAGCGGAAGCGGCGATGGCATCGCGCGATTCTATACTTGCGCCATGCCGCAAACCGCCGCGAAACCCGATCCCGCCGCGCTCGCGTTGCGCTTCAAGGCGCTGGCGCGCGAGCACGGGTTCCAGCGTTGCGGCATCTCCGGCATCGAACTGGGCGCGGACGAATCGCACCTGCGCGACTGGCTCGCGCGCGGCCTGTACGGCACCATGGACTGGATGGCGCGCCACGGCGAGAAGCGCACCCGGCCAGCGGAGCTTGTGCCGGGCACCGTGCGCGTGCTGTCGGTCGGGCTCGACTACGGCCAGGACGAGGCCGCGGCCTGGGACAACCTGCGCGACGGCGAACGTGCCTACGTCGCACGCTATGCGCTGGGCCGCGATTACCACAAGCTCATGCGCGGACGCCTGCAGAAACTCGCGGACGAAATCGCGAAGGAGATCGGGCCGTTCGGGCACCGCGTGTTCGTCGATTCCGCGCCGGTGCTGGAACGCGCGCTGGCGCGCGATGCCGGCCTCGGCTGGATCGGCAAGCACACCTGCCTGATCGACAAGGACGGCGGCAGCTGGTTCTTCCTCGGCGAAATCTACCTCGACCTGCCGCTGCCGACGGACACGCCCGCGAGCGAACATTGCGGCACCTGCATGCGCTGCATCGAGATCTGCCCGACGCGGGCGATCGTCGCACCGCACCGGCTCGATGCGCGGCGTTGCATCAGCTACCTCACCATCGAGCACGAAGGCAGCATCGACGAGGAACTGCGGCCGCTGATCGGCAACCGCATCTTCGGCTGCGACGACTGCCAGCTCGTCTGCCCGTGGAACAAGTTCGCCAGGCGCACCGACGAGCCTGATTTCCGCGCACGCAACGACCTCGACAAGGCCACGCTGGTCCAGCTGTTCGCGTGGGGCGAAGACGAATTCCTGCGTCGCACCGAAGGCTCGGCGATCCGCCGCAGCGGGCACGAGCGCTGGCTGCGCAACATCGCGGTGGCATTGGGCAATGCACCGAAATCGGACGCGGTGATCGCCGCGTTGCAGTCGCGCCGCGAGGATCCTTCGCCCGTGGTGCGAGAACACGTGGAATGGGCGTTGGCGAGACACGGCGTGTACCCGTAGGGGCGACCGATCGGTCGCCCCTACGAATGCGACCTGATTTCCTCGATCACTGCCTTCGTCACCGCATCTTCGGCCTCGGCTTCGCCCTTCAGCGCCGGCAGCAACTTGTTCGCGACCTGCTTGCCGAGTTCGACGCCGAACTGGTCGAAGGCGTTGACGCCCCAGGCCACCGCCTGCAGGTACACGCTGTGCTCGTACAACGCGACCAGCATGCCCAGCGCTTCCGGTGTCAGCGCATCGAGCAGCAGCAAGGTGCTCGGACGACCACCGGCGTAGGCGCGGTGCGGATCGTTGCTGGCCTGCCCATTCGCCAGCGCTTCGGCCTGCGCCAGCAGGTTGGCGAGCAGCATGGCGTGGTTGTCGACGTGCGCATGGTCGCCGCGCACGACGCCGATGAAGTCCGCAGGCACGACCTGCGTGCCCTGGTGCAGTGCCTGGAAGAAACTGTGCTGAGCGTCGGTGCCGGCACCGCCCCACCACACGGGCACGGTCTGCACGGATACCGCTTCGCCATTCAATCGAACCGACTTGCCAAGGCTTTCCATCGCCAGCTGCTGCAGGTAGTTCGGCAGCAGCTTCAGGCGTTCGTCGTAGGGCAGCACCGCCTGCGTCGCGGCGCCGAGCGCATTGCGGTTCCACACCGCGGTTAGCGCATGCCACGCGGCGAGGTTGCGCTCCAGCGGCGCTTCGATCACATGCGCATCCATCGCCGCGGCGCCGGCGAGCAGGCGTTCGAAATTCGCCATTCCGACGGCGAGCGCGACCGGAAATCCGACCGCCGACCATAGCGAATAACGTCCGCCGACCCAGTCCCGCATCGGCAGGATGCGTTCGGCCGGAATGCCGAATGCGGCCACGCGTTCGACGTTCGCGCTGACCGCGAACAGGCGCTCGTCGCCGCCGAGCCAGTCGCGGACGATGCCGCCGTTGAGCAGCGTTTCCTGCGTGCCGAAGGATTTCGAGATCAGGATGGCAGCGGTGCACGCGGGATCGAGTCCCGCCAGCGTGCGTTGCGCGGCGTGGCCATCGACGTTGGACAGGAAATGCAGCTTGAAGCGGGCATCCGGCCGCGCGAGCGCATCGACCGCGAGCCGCGGACCGAGGTCGGAACCGCCGATGCCGATGCTGACGATGTCGGTGACGCCGCTCGCCTCGATCTGCGCGACCAGCGCGGCCATGCGCTCGCGCGCCATCGCGGCGTCTGCATGCGCATCGCGTGCGGCCGCCGCGACGGACAGGTCGCTGCGCAGCGCGGTGTGCAACGCGGCGCGTTCTTCCGTTGCATTGACCGGATCGCCGTCGAACAGGCGTCGTAGCGCGCCGGGGAAATCGCGTTCGCGGGCGAAATCGAACAACGCCGCCAGCGCGCCGTGGTCGATGCGCTGGCGCGCGAAACTGGCGTAGAGCGGGCCGACGCGCAGCGCGAAATCGGTGGCGCGCGCCGGATCGTCGGCGATCAGGTCCCGCAGCGACGCATCCGCCAGCCGCTGCGCGTGCGCATCGAGGCTGGCGAGGCCATGGATCACGCGGCTTGTTTCGGAATCGAACGGTTCGTGTGCGTCATCACGTTGTGGCGATCGACATACACCAGCGTCGGCTTGTACTCCGCCGCCTCGGCTTCGTCGCACTGGCCGTAGGCGCAGATGATCACGAGGTCGCCGACCGAGGCGCGGTGCGCGGCGGCGCCGTTCACCGAGATGATGCCGCTGCCTTCCTCGCCGCGGATGGCATAGGTGGCGAAGCGCTTGCCATTGTTGACGTTGTAGATCTCGATCCGCTCGTACTCGCGGATGCCGGAGATGTCGAGCAGGCGGCCGTCGATGGCGCACGAGCCTTCGTAGTGCAGCTCGGCGTGGGTGACGGTGGCACGGTGGATCTTGGCTTTGAGCAGCGTGAGTTGCATGGCATCTTCCGGCGCCCGCGGGAGGTGCGGGCGCGAAAAGTGTAGGAGCCGCGTTGCCGCGCTGCAACAAAACCGTCCGCGGCGTTCAGCCCGCGCTGCCGCCCAGGTCGAATTCGAGGTTGTCGATCAGGCGGGTACGGCCCAACCGGGCCGCGACCAGCGCCACCCGCGGCCCGGACTCGCCATCGTGCGGTTCGGACAGGTCGGGGCGCCGCACCACGGCGTAATCGGGCGCGAAACCGGCGGCGCGCAGCCCGGCTTCGGCGGCAGCTACGATTTCGGCGCGCGGGCGCCCGGCCAGTGCCGCGTCGCGCATCGCCCGCAGGGTCCGGAAGATCGTGGCCGCGACCGGCCGTTCCTGCGCCGAGAGGTACTGGTTGCGCGAACTCATGGCCAGGCCATCGGCTTCGCGCAACGTCGGCGCGGCGACGATCTCCAGCGCGAACGCGAGGTCGCGCGCCATCGCCCGGATCACCGCGAGCTGCTGGTAGTCCTTGCGCCCGAACACGGCGACGTCGGCCTGCACCTGGTTGAACAGCCGCGCGACCACGGTCGCGACGCCGTCGAAATGCCCGGGACGATGCGCGCCTTCGAGCGTGTCGCCCACGTTCGGCACGTGCATGCGCACCGCACCCTCGGTGCCGAACGGGTACATCGCCTCCACCGACGGCAGCCACAGCACGTCGCAGCCTGCGGCCTCGAGCCCGGCCGCGTCCTGCTCCGGCGTGCGCGGGTAACGCGAGAAATCCTCGTTCGGGCCGAACTGGGTCGGATTCACGAACACGCTCGCGACCACGCGGTCGGCATGGCGTTTCGCGATCTCGACCAGCGAATGGTGGCCGGCATGCAGGTTGCCCATGGTCGGCACGAAACCGACGCGCAGCCCGGCGCGTTTCCATTCGCCGACGCGATCGCGAAGGCGCGCGAGTTCGGTGAAAATTTCTATCATTTTGCCGTCAACCCGCTATCCCTTTCGTCCAACGACTGTGTATCCAGCCAGACTTGCATGGCCCCGGATACGGGCTCGACTTTGGATAAGTCAGATGCGTCACGCCGCAATCCATATCGGGGTGGCCAACGGGCGGATAAACAATGCCGATCCATTCATCATGCCGACCGCCGGAATCGCAATACCAGAACTGCTGGCCTTCGCGCAATTTGTCGATCAGCGAATACGAGGTGCCCGGTCCACTACGAACCGCGAGAAACCCGTGTCCTTTCTGGTTCAATCCGGAGACTGCGCCAAGACTCGGACAGGCATCGACGTTTTCGTAGTTTGCGACCCTGACCGGCACGTTTCTGCCGGCGGCGAACAACATCGCCGGCAACATCACGGACAATGCGAGCCATCGCCAATGGTTACGCATACGAATGCGCTTCGTCGGGGAAGCTGCCGTCGCGCACCGCGGCGACGTAAGCCTGCACCGCGCCGGCGATGGAACCGCCTTCGGCGAGGAAATCCTTGACGAACTTCGGCCGGCGATGGCCGCTGTCGAGGCCGAGGACGTCGTGCAGCACCAGCACCTGTCCGTCGCAGCCCGGCCCGGCGCCGATGCCGATCGTGGGAATCGCGAGGTCGGCGCTGATCGCGGCCGCGAGCGCCGACGGCACGCATTCCAGCACCAGCAGCGAAGCACCCGCCTCCTGCACCGCGCGCGCATCGGCGCGCAGCTGCTTCGCCGCGGCTTCGTCTCGGCCCTGCACCTTGAAGCCGCCGAAGCGGTTCACCGACTGCGGCGTCAGGCCGAGGTGCGCGCACACCGGGATTTCGCGTTCGACCAGGAAACGGATCGTCTCGAGCTTGTGGCCCGCGCCTTCCAGCTTGACCATGCCCGCGCCGACCTGGACGAAACGCACCGCGGCCGCGTGCGCCTGTTCCGCCGTCGCGTCGCTGCCGAACGGGAAATCCGCGATCTTCAACGCATGCCGCGCACCGCGCGCGACGCACCGGGTGTGATAGACGATGGCATCGACCGTGACCGGCAACGTCGATCCATGGCCCTGCACCACCATGCCCAGCGAATCGCCGACGAGGATGATGTCGATGCCATTCGCGTCGAATACGCGCGCGAAACCGGCGTCGTAGGCGGTGAGCATGGCGAGCTTGCGCCCGGCCCGCTTGGCTTCGGCCAACATCGGCACGGTGATATTTTTTTGTTCGGTCGTCATGGCATTTGCCCCTCTCCCGCGTTACTCGCGCCATCCATGGCGCTCGCCCTTCGAGCCAGCTTCGCTGTTCGCGGCAGCTCCTGCGCCGCGATCGGCACCCTGTCCCCGCACGCGGGGGAGGGAAGAATCAGGGTACCGCTTCGATGCCATCCGCAGCCATCGCCGCCGGCAAGTCGCGTGCGGGACCATGGCCGGGAATCGACGTTTCCGGCGCGATGTCCAGCAGCGGTTTCAGCGCGAACGCGCGTTCGTGCAGGTGCGGATGCGGAACGCGCAGGCCGGGTTCGTCGACGACCGCGTCGCCGTAAAGCAGCAGGTCGAGGTCCAGCGTGCGCGGGCCCCAGCGGGTTTCGCTGGCGCGATCGCGGCCCTGCGCGCGTTCGATCGCGAGCAACGCCTCAAGCAGATCGCGCGCGGGCAAGGTCGTTTCCAGCATGGCGACGGCGTTGAGGAAATCCGGCTGCGCGGCCATGCCCCAGGCCGGCGCGCGGTAACGGCGCGACACGCGCAGCAGCTGCGTGCCCGGGAGTTCGTCCATCCGCGCGGCTGCGGAAGCGAATGCGCCGGATACATCGCCGACGTTGCCGCCGAGGCCGACGAAGGCGCGGACGCTCACCCTGCCCCGCTGCCACGCCGGCGACGGCGGCGCTTGCGGCCCGGCGCGGCATCCGCGGCCGCTTCGCCGAAATCCGCTTCGTCCGCCGGTTCGGGCTGCGGCGCGCCGGCCTGCAATTCGCGCCAGTACGCGACATCCTCGGCATGCTCGGGCGAAGCGGCCTGGCGCAGCACCAGGAAATCGAATGCGGCGCGGAAGCGCGGATGCGCGAGCAGGCGCTGGCTGCGCTTGCGCTGGCGCAGGCGCGACTGCAGCAGCCATATCTCCTGCATCGGCAGCGAGAAACGGCGCGGCAGTGCGATCCGCGTGGATTGCTGCAGGGTGACGCGGTCGGCGGCGCGGCGCTCGGCCTCGGCCGCATGCACGCCCTGCCCCTGCAGTTGCATCAATTCGCGGCAGTAGCCTGGCCACAGCAGCAGCGCGAACAGGAACGCCGGCGACACCGGTTCGCCACGCGCGACCCGCGCGTCGGTTCCGCTCAAGCCCTCGACCAGCATCCTGCGCAGCGCGCCGCTGCGGTTGCTGGCTAGCGCGCGCGCGGTTTCCGGCAGCAGCGCGGCGAGCAGGCCGTGCGCTTCCAGGCCCTCGAAACTCGCCAGCGCGTGGCCGGTGAGGAACAGCTTCTGGCATTCGTCGAACAGGCGCGCCGGCGCCGCGTCGTGCAGCAGCGGCGCCAGATGCGGCATCGGCGCCGCGGCGGCGGGATCGACGGTGAATCCGAGCTTGGCCGCCAGCCGCACCGCGCGCAGCATCCGCACCGGATCCTCGCGGTAGCGCGTTTCCGGATCGCCGATCAGGCGCATCACCCGCGCCTGCACGTCGTCGAAACCGCCGACGTAGTCGCGCACCGAGAAATCCTCGATGGCGTAGTACAGCGCGTTCGCGGTGAAGTCGCGGCGGACCGCGTCTTCCTCGATGGTGCCGTAGACGTTGTCGCGTAGCACGCGGCCATCGGCGTGCACCTCGCGGTCGCCTTCGGCGTCGTCGCCGCCGCCGGAGCGGAAGGTGGCGACCTCGATGATCTCGCGCCCGAACACCACGTGGGCGAGGCGGAAGCGGCGGCCGATCAGGCGGCAGTTGCGGAACAGGTGGCGCACCTGTTCCGGCGTCGCGTCGGTGGCGACGTCGAAATCCTTGGGCTGGATGCCGAGCAGCAGGTCGCGCACGGCGCCACCGACGAGATAGGCGGCGTGGCCGGCGTCGCGCAGGCGGTAAAGCACGCGCAATGCGTTGGGGCTGATCGAACGGCGCGAAATCGGATGCTGGTCGCGCGGAATGACCCGGGGCACGGCGATCGAGGCGGAGCCAGTCTGGGTAGGAGCGGAACTCAGGGTCGGGTCCTGGCGGGCGGTCTCGGGCGACGCGTGCGTCGCGGGGGCGGCGGCCATCGGCGGCCGCGGGATTCCGGCATCTTAACAAGCTACGTGGCGCTGGACGTGCCTGCCGGCACGGCGGGAAGGGTCAGCGTTCCAGCAAGGGCAACTTGTTCGGCTTGCCTTCCCATTCCGCAGCGTCGGCGGGCGCGTCCTTGCGCACGCTGATGACCGGCCAGTCCTTCGCCAGTTCGGCGTTGAGCGCGATGAAGCCTTCCTGCCCGGCGGGCACGTCGTCCTCGGGATAGATCGCGTTGACCGGGCACTCCGGTTCGCACAGGGTGCAGTCGATGCACTCGTCCGGGTCGATGACGAGGAAGTTCGGGCCTTCGTGGAAACAGTCGACCGGGCACACCTCGACGCAGTCGGTGTACTTGCACTTGATGCAGTTCTCGGTGACGACGAAGGGCATGGCGGCGATCCGTGATGCGATTTCGCTAGTTTACGCCGCTGCACGGGATAGACGCGGTGCATCCAGCAGCGCACCGTCGGCGCAGCCTGCGACCACCCCGGTTCGCGCCACGAATGCGTCGAACCCCACGGGTTCTCAACCAGGGGAAGCGCACAAGAAAAAACCCCGTGCCGAGGCACGGGGTGTTCCTGTGTGGCGCTCCCTACGGGATTCGAACCCGTGTTTTAGCCTTGAGAGGGCCACGTCCTGGGCCTCTAGACGAAGGGAGCATGAGAACTTCGCGGCGCGCGATTGTAGCCCGATCAGACGCCGAGCGCGGCCTTGAGCGCGCCCAGCAGCTTCAACTGCGCCGGGCCGTTGGCGGCGACGCCGCGCGGATCGACCGTCGTGACCTGCACGTTGTCGCCGTCCTGCACCAGGCGCACGAGGAAGTCGCTGCCCTCGTAGCTGACGTCGTAGGTACCGAGCAATTGCGCCTTGGTCGCGATGGTCAGGCCCGGGATCGCTGCGAGCGCGTCGCCGACCTTGGCGAAGACCGCGTCGCGCTGCCCCGGCAGCGCGAACCCCGGCGCACGCTGCGCGCCGACCTGCGAACGCATCACCGGGCCACCGCCGGGCGGAAGCGCCATCGCATTGCTGGTGTCGGGCTGGTCGAGGTCCGGCGGAACTTCAAGCGGACGGCTTTCCGGGCTGTTGCGATAGGCCTCGGTGTCGCCGCGGCGGAACCAGTGGCAACCGGCGGTGCCGATCACGGCGACCGCGAGCAGGGCGACGGCGGCGGTACGCGAAGGACGGAACGTGGGCATCGGTGGCTCCTGGGTTCAGGCCGCGAGCGCGTCGCGGCAGGATGATTCGAGGTCGCGGATTTCCGCGGCGATCGAAGCGGCGGATTCCGCATGTTGCGGCGAAAGCGGCGTCAGCGGCAGGCGCAGGCCGTGGCCGATGCCGAAGCGTTCGAGCAGCGCCTTCACCGGAATCGGGTTCGGTTCGATGCCGAGGAAATCGACGCTGCGGCGCAGGCGGGCATCGAGCGCGTTCGCGGCATCGGTCTTGCCGCCGCGCGCGAGGTCGCAAAGCAGGCGGAAGCTGCTCGGCAGCACGTTCGACGCCACCGACACCACGCCATCGGCGCCGGCGAGCATCGCCCGGCAGGCAGTCGGATCATCGCCGCTGAGCACGGCGAAGTCCTTCGATTTCAGCACAAGCAGTGCATCCATGCGTTCGGCTTCGTTGCGCGCTTCCTTGATGCCGACGATGCGCGGATGCGGCGCCAGCGCGGCCACGGTCTCCGGCAACAGGTCGCAACCGGTGCGGCCGGGCACGTTGTACAGCACGACCGGCAACTCGCCGTCGTCGGCGACGGCGCGGTAATGCGCGACCAGGCCCGCCTGCGTCGGGCGCACGTAGGGCGGGGTCACCACCAGCGCGGCGTCGGCGCCGAGCGCAGCGACGCGCCGGGTCTGTTCGATGGTCTTGGCGGTGTTCGACAGACCGGTGCCGGCGAGCACCGGCACGCGGCCGGCGACGAATTCCACCGCGGTGCGCAGCAACGCGTCGTATTCCACGTCGTGCAGCGCCGCGGCCTCGCCGGTGGAACCGGCGACCACCAGCGCCTGCGTGCCGCCGTCGAGTTGCGACTGCAGCAAACGGCGCCAGGCGTCGAGGTCGATTTCGCCCGCAGCCGTGAACGGCGACGCGAGCGCGGTGATGCTGCCGGAAAGTCGCAAGCGGGGGACCTGCAGGTGCGGGGCCCGCGACGGGCGCGCGAGCCGGATCAATGACTTGCCGGCATGTTACTTGCGGCGCGGAAGCGCGGGCAAGTATGCTGGCCAAGGCCTCCGGCGCGTCGCCGGTGCGCCGTTCAGCCCCCGACCGCGGACGCCGCCTTGACCGATCCCGCTCCAGACCCGGCCGCTGCCTCGCGGCCCGCGCCGAACGAAAACCACCTGCTGATCAACGCCTATACGACGCATCCGCACTCGCCGCTGTTGTCCGTGACCCGGCGCATCGCCGACAGCGGCTGCAACCTCGCCGACGCCCGCCTCAGCACCGTCGGCCGCGACGTCTCCGTCACCGCGCTCGCCACCGGTTCCTGGGATTCGGTCGCCAAGCTCGAGGCCATGCTCACCCGGCTCGAGCGCGAGGAAGACCTCAAGCTGGTCTGGTACCGCACCGGTCCCAAGTCGCTGCAGTCCAACCTGCTGCCATACGTGGTCGAGGTCGTGGCCGCGGACAAGCCCGGCATCCTGTTCCAGCTCGCGGATTTCTTCGATCGCGCCGGCATCACCGTCGAGAGCCTGCATTGCTCGCGCTACCGGGCGATGCAGACCGGCGCCGATATGTTCTCGGCGCAGCTCACGATCGGGGTTCCGTCGGAAACGCACATCGCCGCGCTGCGCGACGACTTCCTCGAATTCTGCGATCACCTGAATCTCGACGCGATCATGGATCCGATGAAGTTCTGACGATGATCGAAACCGGAAAGGCGATTCCGAAATCCGTCCTCAACATGCCGCTGGCATTGTCCGGCAGCTCCGGCGCGAAGCTCGCCGACTTCATCGGAACGGACGCCGGCCGCTGGCTGGTGCTGTACTTCTACCCGAAGGATTCCACCCCCGGCTGCACCACCGAGGGACTGGATTTCAACGCGCTGCTGCCGAAGTTCCGCAAGCTCGGCGCCGACGTACTCGGCGTGTCGCGCGACTCGTTGAAATCGCACGACAACTTCTGCGCGAAGCAGGGCTTCAAATTCCCCCTGGTCAGCGATGCCGAGGGCAAGTTGTGCGAGGCCTTCGGCGTGATCCAGCCGAAGAAACTCTACGGCCGTGAATTCATCGGCATCGTGCGCAGCACGTTTTTGCTCGACCCCAAGGGCCGCGTCGCGCAGGCCTGGTCGCCGGTGAAGGTGGCTGGCCACGCGCAGGCCGTGTTCGACGCGCTCAAGGCCGCGCAAACCCGGTGACGAAAATTCACCTGACCCCGGTCCTTTTCCCCCTCCCCGCCTGCGGGGGTGAGTGGGGGATTCGGGCAGCGAAGCTGCACGCCCACGAACGCCAGCCGGCATGCAGGCCGGCTGGCCGGACGAGGGTGGCGAAGCCGGGTGAGGGGCATTTTCAACATCGCGCCACCCCTCATCCCCCTTCGGGACCTTCTCCCCGCAAACGGGAAGAAGGAACGACAAACATCACCCGCCACGAGCCACTCGCATGACGCGAAGCAAGCGCATCTACGTCCTCGACACCAACGTGCTGATGCACGACCCGACCGCGCTGTTCAAGTTCGAGGAACACGACGTGTTCCTGCCGATGCAGGTCATGGAAGAACTGGACAACGGCAAGAAAGGCACGTCCGAAGCCAGCCGCAACGCGCGCCAGGTCAGCCGCTTCCTCAACGAACTGATCGAGGCGCACGGCAGCGCCGACGTGCACAAGGGCATCCCGCTGGCGCGCCCGCAGGGGCTGCAACTGCGCGGCGCGGAAAGCGCGGGTCGCTTGCTGTTCCAGACCGGCGACTTCGACGCCGGCAAGCGCTTCGGCACGGTCATCCCGGACAACAATATCCTCGGCGCGATCCTCGCGCTGAAGGAATCCGATCCCGGCGCGCCGGTGGTGTTCGTGTCCAAGGACATCAACCTGCGGATCAAGGCTTCGATCGCCGGCATCGTCAGCGAGGACTACGAGAACGACCGCGCGCTGGACGACTTCAGCCTGCTCTACACCGGCGCCACCGCGCTGCCGGAAGACTTCTGGACGGGCCACGGCAAGGACCTGAAGTCGTGGACCGACAAGGGCCGCACTTACTACGAAATCTCGCGCGCCGCCGACGACGACTGGTACCCGAACCAGTTCCTGTACCTGCCCGGCGACGAACAGGCGGAGATGAAGGTCGCGAAGGTCGGCGAGGACAAGGTCACGCTGCAGATCGTCGACGATTTCCGCCACAGCCAACACGCGGTCTGGGGCATCCTCGCGCGCAACCGCGAGCAGAATTTCGCGCTGAACGCGCTGATGGATCCGGAGATCGATTTCGTCACCCTGCTCGGCACCGCCGGCACCGGCAAGACCCTGCTCGCGCTGGCCGCGGGCCTCGCGCAGACGATGGACGCGCAGCGCTATCGCGAAATCATCATGACCCGCGCCACGGTCAGCGTCGGCGAGGACATCGGCTTCCTGCCCGGCACCGAGGAGGAAAAGATGACGCCGTGGATGGGCGCGCTCACCGACAACCTCGAGGTGCTGACCCACAACCAGGAAGGCGGCAGCTGGGGCCGCGCGGCGACGAATGATTTGCTCGCTTCGCGGATCAAGATCCGTTCGCTCAACTTCATGCGCGGCCGCACCTTCCTGTCGCGCTACCTCATCCTCGACGAGGCGCAGAACCTCACGCCCAAGCAGATGAAGACGCTGATCACCCGCGCCGGCCCGGGCACCAAGATCATCTGCCTCGGCAACGTCGAGCAGATCGACACACCCTACCTCACCGAGACCACGTCCGGCCTCACTTACGCCGTCGATCGTTTCAAGGGCTGGGCGCACAGCGCGCACATCACCCTGCGCCGCGGCGAGCGTTCGCGCCTGGCCGATTACGCGTCGGAAGTGCTGTAGGCCGCGATGGGCGTGCAACTCCCGCGCTGGGTCTGGGTCGGTGCCGCCGCGTTGTCCAGCGTGGCGGGCATCGTCAACGTGGTCGGCTTCCTCGGCTTCCAGCACCAGGCCATCACCCACCTCACCGGCAACACCAGCCTGCTCGCGGCGTCGCTTGCGAGCGGCGACTGGCACGCCGCGCGCCACCTCTTCGCCGCGATGGCCGCGTTCGTCGTCGGCGCCGCGCTTGGCGGGCTGATCGTGCAGGACAGCACCCTGCGCCTCGGCCGGCGCTACGGCGTGGCGCTGTCGATCGAAGCCTTGCTGCTGGCCCTGGCAGTGCCGTTGTTCCGGCACGGGCTGGCTGCCGGCGCGGTTTGCGCGGCGCTCGCCTGCGGCCTGCAGAACGCGATGGCCACCACCTACAGCGGCGCGATCGTGCGCACGACCCACGTCAGCGGCATGTTCACCGATCTCGGCATCATGCTCGGCCATGCGCTGCGCGGCATGCCGCTGGCACGACGACGGCTCGGGCTCTGCGTGCTGGTGATCTCGTTCTTCTTCGCCGGCGGCGTGCTCGGCGCGCTGCTGTTCGCACGCTTCGATTACGCCGCGCTGTACCTGCCCGCGGCCCTGACCGGGATCACCGGCGTCGGTTACGCGCTGTACCGGCACCGGCAGTTGCGCGCCGGCGGGGTCTCGGCGTGAGCAGGATCCGGTGACTGCCCGGCGCTCCCCGCAAGCTCCGTCTGCACGCGTCGCTCGGGGACGAACCGGTCCGGCACGCCGGGACGACGATCAGTTCGGAATGAACGTGATCGACGTCGGATAGCTTCCGTCCGTGCTGCCGAAGCGGGTGACGAAATCGCCCAGGTTCAGCTGCAGCGTGTTCGTGCCCACGTTCAACGTGACGTTCTTCAGGATCGTCGCCTGCACCGGCGTTCCGGCGTTGCCCGGGGGCGGGTTGGGCGTGCCGGGATTGGCGACGGTCGTGCGCACCGGGCCGGCCGGGCACCAGTTCCTGGGGTTGCGCGGGAACTGGCCGGTGGTACCGGTGTTGATGGTGGGATTCCACGGATTGACCGTGGCCCCGACGAAGGAATCGCAATCCGTCTTGGTGCTGAAAGCGGCCCCCGCCTGCACGCCGTTGACCAGCAAGGTATTGCCGGAGAAGTACCCGTACTCGGTGTTGCCGTGCGTGGTGAGGACCACCTGCAGCGTCCCGCTGACGGTGTTCGACCCATCGCCCGGATCGGGGATGTCGATCAGGCCGGGGATGTAGGGCGAGGCCAGCGTGGCCGCGCCGCGATGCGAGGCTCCGGCCGGGAACACCGGCGCTCCCATGACCGCGGGAATCGCCGGCCCGGCGGCGGCGACTGCAGGGCCGCTCGAAACCAGGTCCAGCGAAAAATAGAAGCCGGTCAGGCCGAAGATCAATTGCGCCTGGTCGATCGGCAAACCGGGCGGATACGGCGCGGCGGGAATGGTGGGCACCATGTTCCCGCTCCCGTCCCAGCACGGGTTGTACGTTCCGGAGGCGTTGGGGTAATTCGGATAAGACCCGCCCCTGATGCCGATCCAGATGTCCTGCGTCGTGCTGGCGAGCTGCGGCGCGAACCGGCTGATGCCCATGGTCGGGGCCACGTACGTCGGGTTGTCGCTGTTGTAGGTGTTGAACGGCGTCATGAGACGCGCCAGTTCGACCGCCATGTCCACGTCGTCGAGGGTCGGCTCCACGCCGACCGGCATCGGGATGTACGCGACCGATTCGATGCGGTCGAAGGCGTCGCAGCCGCCTTGATAGGTCACCTTCGCCTGCAGGCGTTGGCCCAGTTGCCGCTTCTGCGCCCGGCTGAGCCTGGCCAGGGTGTACCAGGTGTCGTTGGCATCGTCGAAGAGCACCAGTTGCCCGGGCGGCGGCGTGTAGTTGGGCGGCATCCCGCTACCGTAGATCGAGAACTGGGGCGCATGGTCGAGCACGTGGAGGGTCGCGGCATCGGCAACCGATGCGGCGCACATCGCCACGAGCAAGGACAAGGACAACCTTCCGGGGAAACGGGCGATACGCATCGCAATACCTCCATTCGGGCTGGTGCCTGCGAAGAGCCGGTTCGACCGCGCGATCCCGGCTCGCTCCATCCCTTGCCGACGCGAGCAAGGTCGGTCCTGGACGGCGCCGGGAGTATAGGACGGCGTCGGTCCGCGTAAGGCAAACTCCCGGCATGGCGCCCTCTTCCGCGTTCCGCGACCTGCCCTGCGCGCTCACCATCGCCGGTTCCGATTCCGGCGGCGGCGCCGGGATCCAGGCCGACCTCAAGACCTTCGCCGCGCATGGCGTGCACGGGCTTTCCGCGATCGCGGCATTGACCGCGCAGAACACGCGCGCGGTTTCCGCCGTGCACGTGCCGCCGGTGGAATTCCTGCGCGCGCAGATCGACGCCTGCTTCGACGATTTCTCCATCGGCGCGGTCAAGCTCGGCATGCTCGCGAACGCGGCGGTGATCCACGCCGTCGCCGACGCGCTCGAAGCTTATCGGCCGCGCTTCGTCGTGCTCGATCCGGTGATGGTGGCGACCAGCGGCGCGAAACTGCTCGAAGACGATGCGCTCGATGCGCTGCGTACGCGGCTTTTGCCAATGGCAAGCATCGTGACGCCGAATATTCCCGAGGCCGAAATTCTGTACGGTCAACCGATTCGTAATGTCGACGATATACACTTTTGTGCGATTGCGATGCGACACTCATTGGCGCAGGCCGCCCTCATCAAGGGCGGTCATCTGCAAACAGGTAGAGAGGTGATCGACGTCTTTTGCGATGAGGATGGAACTCAAGCAATAACTCATCCACGCCTCGATCTCGAAGCGCACGGCACCGGCTGCACGCTGGCGTCCGCCATCGCGGCGAACCTGTGCCTCGGGCTATCGATGCCGGAGGCGGCGCGCACGGCGAGCGATTACGTCGGGCGCGCGCTGCAGCTAGGCACTCGGCCTGGCCGCGGCGACATCGTGGTGCTGGATCATTCCGGCGCGGCGCCGCCGGAGCGGCGCTGATTCCCGCCCGCGCCACGAACCGCGTCGCCCGCTGGCGCGTCGCCTCGCGCTGGTTATTTCAGCGGGTTATTTCAGCGTGCCGCTGTAGACCGCCGACATGAACGTACTCACCTGCGTGGTGTAGTCGGAAGGCAGCCCGAGGTTGTTGTTGATGTCGCCGTGGTCCAGGTCCTGCGGCAGCACGAGCGCATTCGTGCCGTAGCCAAGCGCCTGGTCCGCGAACGCCTGCGCCGATGCGCACGAATAATCCTCCTTCGACGAACACACGGCCAGGAAAGGCACCATGCGAGCCTTCATCTGCGCCATCGGGGACGCGGCGTTCCACAGTTTCGGGTCGCTGCCGAAGGCGTCGTCGAAGATGCTCTCGTGGTAGGGGTTGTTCATCATCGACACGACATCGTAGACCGCGCTGTCCA
>Ga0209023_10002990_pt1 | contig 20472 bp, 17 predicted proteins | sample LakOneMetagenome_FD_187468 | JGI IMG/M metagenome (GOLD analysis project Ga0209023, IMG submission 187468) | Freshwater and sediment microbial communities from Lake Erie, Canada (SPAdes) (version 2) | ecosystem: Environmental > Aquatic > Freshwater > Lentic | place: Lake Erie, Canada...
CCACTAAGATCGCCGCTGCTGCAATATAGATGTGAAGGACGCCAAGCGTGGAAGCCTGAATGTCGACGAGCCTTTCGATCATCCCGCGCGATTGTTCGACTGTCATTCCGCTGCGCTGAAGTGCCGCCATGGCGCCTGACGGATCGTTCAGGACAGGGACGATCTCCGAGCGTGAGACACGGGCTGCGTCGTCCCAGACAGTGGTCGCGATTGCCGTTCCGATTGCTCCCGAAAGCGTGCGTACGAAGTTCATCAGACCAGCAGCGGAGACGGTTTCCTCGGGATCGACACTGCCAAGAGCAACGGCTGTCAGTCCGATAAAGAAGAATGGCATGCCAATGCCCTGGAGAAGGTGTGGGAGTGCCAGAGACCAATAATCGGCGCCTGACGTCCAACCCGCGCGAAGCAATGACATCGCGCCGAGCCAGAGCAAGCCGAAAGTGATGGCAATCCGCGCGTCGAGCTGCCCGAGCAGCCGGGCGGCGATCGGTGATCCCATCACGGCAAATACGCCTATCCATGCAACGACATAGCCCGCATTCGTGGCATTGTATCCGAGCATCGATTGCAGCCAGAGCGGTGTCAGGACAACCGAAGCGAAGAAGGCGCCAAACCCCAATGAGATTACGGTGGTGCCAACGGTAAAGCCACGATGGCGAAAGACACGCAGATCGACGATCGGGTCCGGCTCGGTCAGCTCCCAGATCAGGAAGGCGGCAAAGCCGATCGCCGCGACAATTGCGAGCGCCACGATCCATCCGGAACCGAACCAGTCGCTCTCGCGTCCCGTGTCCAGCATGATCTGGAAAGCTCCGACAAAAAGAACCAGCAGCCCCAGCCCCACAAGGTCGATCCGCCTGGCCGTCACAGGCGTCTCGAACGGCGACACAATCCGCGAAACCCAAAAGACGCAAAGCGCGACGACGGGCAGGTTGATGAAGAATATCCAGGGCCAGGACCAGTTATCCGAAATGACGCCGCCAAGGATCGGTCCGAGGATCGGCGCGGAAGTGGTGGTCATCGCCCAGATAGCGAGGCCCACAGGCGCGCGTTCCTTCGGGAATATCCGGAGCAGCAGCGTCTGCGAAAGCGGCATCAGCGGCCCGCCGGACAGGCCTTGAAGAATGCGGAACAGGATGAGTGCGCCGAGCGTGTGGGAGACACCGCACAGGAAAGAAAAGAGCGCAAAGCCAAGGAGGGAGAAAATGAACCAGCGGACGCTCCCGAAGCGTGCGGAAAGCCAGCCGGTCAGCGGCACGCTGATCGCGTCGGCTACCGCATAGCTGGTGATGACCCAGGTACCCTGTGTCGCCGAAACCGCCAGGCCGCCTGCAATATGGGGCACCGAAACATTGGCGATCGTCGTATCGAGCACGACGACGAAATTGGCGAGTGCCAGAGAAAATGCGCCAAGAAAGAGTCTCCCTCCCGAAAGTGGGACAGGGCTGCCATTGGCGCCGGGATCGCCATTCTGCCCGGTGTTCACCATCGCCCGCTAGTTCCGCGCATCGATCGTCGCGTCCATCGACAGGCCAATGCGCAACGGATGAGCCGCGAGCTCTTTCGGATCGAGAGCGACCCGCACCGGCAGGCGCTGCACGACCTTGATCCAGTTCCCCGTCGCGTTTTGCGCCGGAATCAAGGAGAAGGCGGCGCCAGTGCCGCCGGCAAAACCTTTCACCCGTCCGTGATAGACGACATCGCTGCCATAGAAGTCGGAAGTCAGCTCGACCGGCTGGCCAATCCGGATCCGTTTGAACTGGCTCTCCTTGAAATTGGCGTCGACATAGGCGCTGGCGATCGGGACGATAGTCATGATCGGAGTGCCAGCCGCCAGCCGCTGGCCGACCTGGACTTGGCGGTTGGTGATGATGCCATCGACCGGCGCCCGGATCACGGTTCGCGAAAGGTCGAGCCGCGCCTTGTTGAGTCTTGCCCGTGCGGCTGCCACCTCGGGAGCCGTCGCGAGTGTTGTCCCCTGGACGACTGCTATGCTTGCCGCAAGATCGCTACCGGCGGATGCATGTGTTGCCCGGGCGGTCGCGATGCTGGCATTGGCGAGATCGCGCGTGGCACGGGCCGTCGCAAAAGCTGCGCGGGCCGACGATAGCTCTTCGCCCGATACAGCGCCGCTTGCGACCAGAGCCTCGCGCCGCCCGAGGTCGATCCGGGCGCGCTCATAGCCCGCATTCGCTTCCGCAAGTCGCGCCTGGGCCTGGGCGATATCGGCACCGCGCGCTATGGCTCGCGCCTGTGCGGCATTGGCCTGTGCAGTAGCTTGCCGGTAACGCTGCTCGGCCTGGAAGAGGCCGGCTTCTGCGGTCGCGACATCGATCCGGGCGTCTGAATCGTCAAGGACGACAAGAACGTCACCCTTCCTGACCATCTGCGTCCCGGCGACGCGCACCTGTGCAACAGGCCCGCCTATGAGCGGCGTCACTTGCGCGCTGTCCGCGCCGACATAGGCATTGTCGGTATGGACGCGGCCCGCCTGGGTCAGGAAATACCAGAGGCCCCACAAAAGGCCTGCAACGAGGATTCCGACACCCAGGATCGCAAAGAGTCGTTTGCGGCGAGCGGCGGGGTCCGGACTTGCCATTGTCATGGCGCCAGGGCTGAACGAGTTGGGATCGGCGTCTGCCATCAATTTGCTCCTGCAAGGCTTTGTGGGCTGCGATAGCCGCCACCCAGCGCACGGATGAGCGCGATATCGAGCGAAAGCCGCCGCGCCTCGAGGTCTGCGACCGCACGGCGGCTGGCGAGCTCCGTATCCTCGGCGACAAGTACGGTGAGCTGGCTGGAAAGTCCGCCCCGGTAGCGTAGTCGTGCGATATTCGCCGCTTCTGTCGCTGCATCAAGTGAACGGCGCTGCTCGGCCAGGCGCAGCTCGGCGGCCTTCCGGCTGGCTAGGGCATCCGCCGTGTCGCGCAGTGCGCCGATCAGTGTCACGTCGTAGCGAGCGACTGCTCCATCATATTCGGCGCGCGCCTGAGCGTAACGTCCCGTAATGCGTCCGCCATTAAAAATCGGGAGGCTGATCGCCGCACCCCCGTTGCCGTAACTCGAGCCTGCCTTGAGCAGTGCGTCGAGCCCGAGCGACTGCAATCCGATCACTGCAGAAAGCGATATATTCGGATAGAAATCGGCGTGAGCGACCTTGATCCTTTCAGCCGCAGCCTCGGCGCGAAGCCGTGCGGCCACGATGTCCGGGCGCCGGCCGACAAGTGCAATGCCTGCCTTTTCAGGGATGCCGTAGGGCCGATCCGATAAATGCGGGCGATCGATGGTCCTGCCGCGATCGGGGCCGCGGCCAAGAAGCGCCGCGATCCGGTTCCGCGTCAGAGCAATCGCTTCGTCAAGCGCATCGATATCGGCGCGCGCTGCCGGCACTCGGGCTTCTGCAAGGCGCAGGCTGCCGCGCGTATCAACCCCAACCTCCACCCGCTCGCTTGTGAGCCTGGCAGTATCTTCGCGGACCCTGAGCGCATCTGCCGCGACATCGCGCTCGGCGAAATACTGGGCAAGATCGACATAGGCGGACGCGATCCCCGTCGAGAGCATCAGCCATGTTTGTGCGGCATCGACGCGCGCGGCCCCGGCCTCGCCGCGCGCCGCGCGCAACGCCGCTCGGTTCCTGCCCCAAAGGTCCAGATCGAAGACAAGGTTCGCACTAATGCGGCCGGTGTCCTGAACGCCGTCGGGCACGAATTGCGGCGGAATACCGAGAGTCTTGCTCTGCTTGACCCCACCCGCGCTGGCCTCGGCTGTGAGGTTCGGTTGTAGGGTCGCGCCTGCCTGCTTGGCAATGGCGTCGGCGGCGCGGACCCGGGCTGCGGCAGCGGCAATGTCGGGCGCACCCGCCAAGCCCTCTTCGATCAGCGCGGCCAGCTCTGGATCGCCAAACTCTGTCCACCAATCTTCGCGCGGCCAATCGGCGGACGGCCCGGCCAGCGCTTCGCTCGATGCAAGCGACTGAGGGGGACGTGGGGCGGAGCGTGGCCCTAGGTCCGGCACTGCCGCGCAGGCGCCGAGCGACAAAATCGTTGCAATCGAGAGAAAGGGGCGCCACATGACAATGACCGTACTATCTGGTACGGTTGATATATCTCGCACGAAATTCAGTTGTCAATTGCAATGATACTAGAAAGTACGATTTGTCCGGAAGTCGAAACTGCGGCCGCCTTGCGCCGCAAGGCTTTTGTCGATGTTGCCCGCGAAGCGTTTTTCGCCAACGGCTATGCCGGCACGACCATGTCGTCGATTGCGGCGCGCGTTGGGGGATCGAAGACGACGCTATGGAGCTATTTCCCTTCCAAGCAGGACCTGTTCGAAGCTGTCCTTGACGATATTGTTGATCATTATGGCCAGGCGCTGTCTGCGGCATTGCCGCCGCCTGAGGACTTCGAGCGGGGCCTGGCGGTTTTTGGTCGTGCGATGATGGCGACAATCCTATCCGAGCCGATCATTGCGCTACACCGGCTGGTGATCGGCGAAGCGGGACGATTTCCGGAACTTGCATCGATCTTCTGGGACCGCGGGCCCAAACGCGGCAAAGAACGCCTGGCCGCGTTCATAGCGCAAGCGATGGCGATTGGCCGGCTGCGCGACGGCGATCCGATGCTCGCGGCGCTTCAGTTCTCGGGCATGTGCCAGTCTGGTTCCTATCAGAACGCCATTCTCGGAGTCGATACAGGGCTTACGTCCGATGCGGTCGAACGCGACGTCGATGCGGCTGTGGACAGCTTTTTGCGCGCATGGAAGGTGACGCCTGGAAGCAGGAATTCCTTTGCGAGGTCCGGCAAGGGCTTCGACCACACCAGATCGTAAAATTGTTTCCCGATGCATGGTTTCGAAAGGAGAGAGGGTTCGGGAATTTTCTAGCATATTGATATTGCGTAGCTATTATAGATTCTTACCCATTTTGGCCATAAACGTGAGCTGTGAACATATTGAAATCAAAAGCTTTGCGCTTAAGTAATTTCCCAAGCGAGTCCGTTTTGCGGCCAACAGAACTCACCCTTTGTCAGTGACCAAGGATGCCCCTTCGAGGCGCAGCCAAATAGTAACGTACGCACAAAGACAGCTGGGCCAATGCTCGGTCGCAAGCCCTGCTTGCGTGAGCAGCGGCATCCAAAATCTCAACCAGGGGCGGGGTAGCAGATATTCATCGCCAACTCGCTCGGTGTAAATGAGCAGTACCGCAAAAGCGTCGGCAGCAAAGTGGCTGGCTTCTACATCGGGGCTGGGTCAACGAACAGTCTGCCGATCCCACACGGTAGACCGGGAGCGCCAACATTGTGGACATTCCCACGCTTTTGGTTGATGCCGGTTAGCGGCCGTCTATTCATTCCCCCGGACGGTCAACATGATGGAGAGGTTGAATGGCGAAGCATCGAATCTATTCGATGAGTGTCGCAAGTGTCTATCCCCTATACATTGCCAAAGCTCGGAAGAAGGGGCGCACGAAAGATCAGGTTGACGAGATCGTTCACTGGTTGACAGGGCATAGCCAAGAGTCGTTTGATCGAGAATTGGCCGCCAAAACCTCATTCGAGGACTTCTTTGATAAGGCTCCTCAGATGAATCCCCTGCGTTCGTTGATCACAGGCGTGGTCTGCGGGGTACGGGTCGAGCACATCGAGGAGGATACAATGCGCGAGATTCGCTACCTCGACAAACTGATCGACGAACTAGCCAAGGGCAAATCAATGGATAAAATCCTGCGGAAATAGCGGGCACCGCTCCAATGGCTGCCGCTCAGGCGGAAGTCCCTGATTCCGAAATTTGCCGTCCGTTCAGGTCTCGATCTTGTCGGGATTTGCCCTTATCAGGCCACCCGCGTTTCGGGCGCCCCAAAGCCCATGGACGATGTCGCGCCAACTATTATCCCACGCGAAACGGGGGATGCAACTGGCCTGCTTTTCTATGCCTTCTTTCTCTACACCTTGTTCAACCGCGCGCCGCGGCTCAGGATCGCCTATATGCTGGCGGTCTGGTTCAGCTTCGAGGGCGCGCTGCTGACCGCCGTCAATCCGATCACCTGCATGCTGCTTTCGACGATGTTCGTCATTGACGGCCGCCGGGGTCGATCGGGCTGACGGCCGCTTCGCTTGAATACCAGCGAGCGATCAAGGCCGGCAGAAAGAGAAGGCTCAACGCAAGCGAGGAGATCAGCCCGCCAAGAATGACCAGCGCCATCGGCCCCTGGACTTCGCGCCCCGCCTGCCCGGTCTCGAGCGCAAGCGGCGCAAGGCCAAGCGCCGTGACAAACGCCGTGATCATGATGGGCGTCACCCGCTCGCGCGTCGCGCGCAGGACAGTCTCAAGCGACCAGCGCGCGCCTTCCACCTCCACAAGCTGGCCGACATGCGACAGGAGCAGAATGGCATTGCGCGCCGAAATGCCAAAGAGCGTCACAAAGCCGACAAGCGCGCCGAGCGAAATGACCCCACCTTCAAAGGCTACCGCCAGCACGCCACCCGCCAGGGCAAAGGGCGCGCCAGCCAGGACAAGCAAGGCCGGCCGCAAGCCGAAGGCCAGCATCAGCAACGCGACGATCGCAATCGCCGCAACGCCGACATTGAGCGCAATTTGCCGATATGCCGCGGCCAATCCTTCCGCCGCGCCACCGAAGGAGAGATAGACACCCGGCGGCAGCTTGACCTTCGCTGCAATCGCCTGGCGCGCGTTGGCCACATAGCCTGCGATGTCGCGATCGGTTGGATTGGCGGTCACAATCTGGCGACGCTGCCCGCCTTCATGAACAATGCTTGCGCGCCCGTCTTCGAGCCGCAAGGTCGCGATGTCGGACAGGCGCACGCCGCTGCCCGCGGAGCGGACGAGGACATCCCCGACCGATTCCGGATCGCGCTGCATTTCGGGCGGAAGCGTCACAACGACGTCGGTCGTCCTGTCGGCCTGGCTCACCTGTCCGGCGCGTTGGCCCTGAAAGGCAAGCTCGATCGCATCGTTCGCATCCTGCGCGCTGACGCCGCGAACGGCCATCCGGGCCGAATCGAACCGGGCACGCAGGATCGGGGTCGTCGTCGCGGCCTTGACCTGGACATCGGCCGACCCCGGAACCGTGTCGAGCGCCGCAGCCACCTCAGCCGCAACCCGGTCGAGCGTGTCCAGATCCCCCCCGAATATGCTGATCGAGACCGCAGCCGTTTCCCCCGAAAGCGATTCGCCGATCCGGTCGCCCAGGAAGGTCAGCGTCTCGCTCTGGATCGCCGGGTAAGCGTCGAGCACCGCACGGATCTTTTCCTGCGCGGCATCCTCGCCCGCCGCACCGACCGCCTTCTTGAGGTTGACGTGGAATTCGCTGCGGTTGGGCGGCCATGTATCCTCTCCGGCCTCGGCCCGGCCCATTTGCTGCTCGACGCTCGCAACCTCGGGAATCGCCAGCAGGTCGCGCGAGATGCGGGCGCCCGTCGCGCGCATCCAGTCGAGCGACGCGCCCGTCGGCCCGGCAACGCCCAGAACATAGTGCCGCTCGCGAAACGACGGGAGCAGCGAATTGCCGAACAGCGACAGGATGAAGACCGCGATCACGCCCACGGCCAGCGTCGCGGCGGCGATCCGTTCGGGGGCCGCGCAAAGGCGTTCGAGAATTTTACCGTGCCAGCCTTTGAACCGGTCGAGAAACGAAGGTTCGGGATGCGGCTCGACACTCTGGAGGAGAAGCGCGGACAGCGCCGGCGTGACCGTCATCGCGACCAGCAGCGAGGCCAGTGTCGCCAGAAGGAAGGCAAGCGCGAGCGGGGAGAAAAACGCCCCCTGAAGCCCGGTCAGGAACAGCACCGGGAGCATCGTCAGCGCCAGGACGAAGGTTGCATAAACGACCGGCCCGCGCACTTCGACCGATGCCGCCTCGATGATGCGCGCGCGCGCGGCCTCGGCGCCTCGTGTCCGGATCCGCCGGACGATATTTTCGATATCGACAATCGCGTCGTCGATGACCACGCCGAGCGCGACCGTCAGACCTCCCAGCGTCATCGTGTTGATCGTCAGCCCGAACCGGTCGAGAACGATGATTGCGGCAAGCAATGACAGCGGGATCGAGACAAAGGCAATGGCCGCCACGCGCAGGTCGCGCATGAAAACCAGCAGGACGATGCCGATCAGGAGCGCGCCGACCAAAAGGTCACGCTCGACGCCCGAAAGCGCCGTTTCGATGAAATCGGCGGGCCGGTGCAGATCGGGATAGAGCGTAACGCCCTGCGCCGCGAGCGCTGGCTTCAATTCGTTCAACGCCGTTTCGACCGCGCTTGTCGTGTCGAGCGTGTTGGCGCCATATTGGCTCGACAAGGTCAAAAGGACGCCCGGCTTGCCCATCACGAGCGCGTCGCCGAATTTGGGGCTGGCGGCATCGGACACCGTGGCGACGTCTCCGATCCGGACCGCCCCGCCCCTTGCCGGAGAGAGGATCGACTGCGAAATCGATGCGGCGTCGGGCACGGCCTGCCCGGGCTCGATCAGGATGCGCTGGCCCGGCGTGTCGGAAAAGCCGCCGCCGCGCACGCCGACACTGCTCCGGACGGCATTTGAAAGGTCACTCAGTGTCAGGCCATGGGCAATCAGCTCGGCCGGCTTCACCCGCACTTCGATGCGCCGCTTGTCTCCGCCGAATATGTTGGCGCGCGCCACGCCCTGAACCGCCAGGAGGCGCGGCCGCACGCTCCATTCGACAAGGTCTCGCAGCGCCATTGGTGTCAGCCGCTGGCTGACAAAGCCGATCTTGAGCAGGTCCATCGTCGAGGAGGTGAGCGGCGTCAGCTTGGGCGCCGCCACCCCGGCGGGAAGCGCTGCCGCCGCATCGGCGAGCGCTTCGGCGACAATCTGTCGCGCACGGTAGGGGTCACTCCCTTCGCGGAAGGTGACGTTGATGACCGAAAGCCCCTGGATCGATTCGGACCGAACGCTTTCGACGCCGTTGGCGCCATTGATCGCGGCCTCTAATGGCCGCGTGACCAGCGCCTCGACCTGATCGGGCACAAGCCCGGGCGCCTCGGTCTGCACGTTCGCCTGCGGCGGGACGAATTCGGGAAAAACGTCAAACGCCGCCGAGCGCAGCGTCACGAGCCCGAACACGGCCAGCAACGCCGCGCCCAGCAGGACCATCCACGGATAGCGAACGCTCTGGCGGACGATGGTCGCGAGCATGCGCTACTCGTCCTCGGCCGGCGGGCCGGCTTCCAGGCCCAGCAGCGCGGTGGCGCCGGCGCTGACGATCCGATCTCCGGGGCGCAAGCCCTTGCGCACGAACCACCCAGCCTCGCGCGCCATCGCATCCTGAAGCGCGACGCGACGGAAGGTCCCATCCTGATCGACGCGATAGACCCACATCCCGCCCTGCGTCCGGACAATGGCATCGCGCGGAACGACCACGCCTGTCTGGACCGGGCCGCCGCCCGCAACCGCCGCGCTCATGACCCGGCCAACCGCAAGCGAACGCGCAGCGGGGCCCCGGACAATGGCCAGAACCCCCGCGGATTGCAGGTTGGGATCGGCGGCTATTGCGGGGCCGATCACGTGCGCGGTCAGCTGGATGTTGCCGTCGCTGATCGTAACCGCTGATCCGGCGGGCGGCGCTCCATCCTGGAAATCGAGCCGAATGAGAGCTGCTTCTCCACGCGCCGCTTGCGCAACAAATTGATCGAGCCCGCTTTCGAGCCGCGAAAGCCCGCTCCCATATTCGAGTCCGGTCCGGCGCTGGGCCAATGTCACGCGCGCGCGATCGGCCCGTGCCTGGGCCCGTGCAAGTTCGACCGCGCGGACCGAGGCGCTCTGGTCTTGTGCGGCGAGCGCCTCCTGCCGCCGGGCCTCGGCGTCGGAGGCGGCAAGGACGGCGCGGGCCGCCTGAATATCGGCATTGATCGCCGCCAGCGCCGCAAGGTCGAGCGCGCGCGCAAAACCCGTCCGTTTGCTCGCCGCAACCGCCGATTGCAGCGTGACGATCTGGAGACCGGCATGCGCGGCCGCCTTCTTGTCGAGCGGCACGCCCCCGGCCAGCGGCGCCGGCGCGGCCGCGTGCTCCTCTTCGGCTGCTTCGGATTGACGTCCGGGCCCGAGAGCAGGGATGAGATAGATCGCCGAAGCGGCGAGAACCGCACCAGCAAGCGCCCATCCCGCTGCAGCAGCCGGCTTCACGGCATTGCTCCGGCGCGCATATTCTCGATCATCAGTTCGGGTCCCTCCAAAGGACGTTGCATGGCGTCTTCGAGCATCGCGTCGGCCGCCTGGACGCGGGCGAGCGCATCCAGTTCCGACATTCGAAACTGCAAAACACCGATCTGGGCAATAGCCCATTCGCCCGTATCGATGCTGCCGTGGCGCAATTCGGCATCGGCCTGCGCTGCCAGCCGGTGCGCGCGCGGAAGATCAGTGCCGCGGATCCGCTCGAGCATGGTCATGGCCTGCCGCCGTTCGGCGATTGCGGCGTCGAGCGCGGCTGCGGCCGCGGCGATTTCGGATTCGATCTGCTTGCCGGCTTCATTCCGTCTTGCGGTCGCCGCGGCGATCCCGGCGCGATTGAGATCGAGCGGCGGCAGCGCCAGGCCGATCGACAAGGGCAGCTTCACCAGCCCGCGCTCCCAGGTATAGCCCGGAGAAACGACAATCGCCGGAAACTGGCGCGCCACTTCGCCCCGCAGGTTCGCCTCGGCCTGGTCATAGGCAGCGAGCGCCTTCAAGACATTCGACCGGGCCGTGATCGCCTGCGCCATCGCGTCCGGTGGAAGCGCGGCGAGCGGGTCGGGCGCCGGCGCGTCGAAACTGTCCCAGCGAAGGTCGAACGCAGCAAGCGCGGTTTCGGACAAGCCCAGCAGGCCGGAAATCGAACGTTCGGCCTGAATGCGCCGCTGGGCGGCGTCGCTCGCCAGCCGAAGCGCGGATGCCTGCGCCAGTTGCGCCTGCACAAGCTCGGCGCGGGCCGCTGCACCCGCAGCCACGCGACGTTCCACGACCGCAACCTGGCGGTCGCGAAGCGCCGTCATCGAACGGGCCAGTTCGACCTGGCGCTGCCCGATCATCCTGCCGACAAGCGCCCGGCGCACCGCCATCCGTTCCGCCCAAAGCGTTTCGGCAAAGCTATAGCGGGCCACCAGCACCGCACCGTCGGCAGCCGTCAGCCGAGCGGCCCTGCGCCCGCCTGCATCGATCGGGACATCGATCGTTCCACCAAGAAGCCAGGGTGACCGGGTCGCGGGATCATTGGCATATTCGCTGGTGAGCGTGAGCACCGGTCCAGGCGCCTTGCGGCTGGCGCGCGCCTGGGCCTTTGCAGACTCGATCGCCGCGCGGGCGGTTTCCACTTTGGGATCGAGCAGGAGGATTGCGGCAAACAGCGAAAGCCGATCAAGCGTTGCGCCTGATGGCCCGGCGCGGGGTGCTATCGTTCGTACGATCCGGTCGAGGAGCGCTGGATCAAGGGTTCGCGCGGCGCGCGCCTGCACGGTTTCGGCCGCATTCGCCGGCTGCGGATTGTAGCGCGCACAGCCGGCAGCGAGCAACAGCAGCGGTATCGGCCCCAGTCGTCCGATCAGTTCCCAACATCGGGAGCGGAATGCAGATCGTCCCATTTGATGCGTTAGTACTCCCCCATGCCGGGTTTGCCCTAGCCGAGGCTCGCCCTCGTCCCAAATAGAAAGTTGCGGACCTCGAAAATCCTATGTGATTGGAATAGCCCGCGAACAAGTCGGATATAAAGCCTAAGTGGTCAGTTCGTGGCGACCTGCCGTTCATTCACAAGAAGTGCGCGGCTCAATTGAAGTAAGCTACGATTTCGTCGAGGCGATCCGTCCGGTTTGAATGTGGACCGGGTGCGGACTGTGCGGTATCAGGAGCAGCGATGCTATGCGCTGACCCTCTCGATGTCAGCTTGCCCACGGGATTACGGCAGGCTTGATGCCGTACCGTTCCGTCCTTGGTGCTCCTAACCGTCGTATGGCACATTGAGATCGATGAACGCGGCCGTGGCCAAGGCCCGTTGCGCCATCATCGTCCGGATATGTGGGCGATCATCCATACGCGCCATATAGGCCACTGCTTCCGGCATGTGGCGTTCGAGTGCGTCCTCCGCATAGATCGCAACGGTCGCCAGCCTGATCATCGTGAAATGGACATAGGCGGCGCAGTCCGCTGCTGTGAACTCGGGGCCCAAGATGAAGGGCGAGAATTTGGCGAGCCTGGCCGCGGCTTGGAGGCCGCCGGCAAGGCGTTCACGAACCTCCAACCTGGTTTCGTCGGAAACTTTCCCGCCGAAGAAGCATTCCTTATAGAGGCGCCGCACCACCCATTCGGCATTGAGCTCGAGATGCTGGATCAGCTCGCGGCACTTTGCCCGATCAAGCGCGCCGGCGGGGTATAGTGGAATCTCGGGATAGCGGTCCTCAAGATATTCGAGGATCACCTGCGATTCTGAAAGGCTTCCCTCGTCGGTCTCGATGAAGGGTATTCGGCCTAGCGGCGAATCATCGACGAAACTGTCGCGCTGCCATGGGTAGACGGTCCGCTCATGAAACGGGATCTGCTTTTCGAGCAGTACGAGTTTGAGCTTGTTGTAGTAGTTGCTTACGCCGAACCCGCACAAAGTGATCATCGCTCTGCCCCTACGAATACTTGGTGGGGGACATACACCAGCCGGGGCAGCCTGACGCACATATTTGCGTAATCGCTCAGCTATCCGAAGCTGCGACCTGGGCCGGGGCTCCTGTTAGGTCGAGCCCGGCGAACCGGGTGCGCGCAGCATCGATAAAGGCGCGAACATTCACCGACGCCCGCCGGTTCGCCTGATAGACAAGGTGGACCGGGACTGACGGCGGTGCGAAGCCGTCAAGCACGCTGACCAGCCGACCGGACGCGATCTGTTCAAGTCCCTGATAGGAGAGCACGCGGGCAATACCGATACCGTCCAACGCTGCCACAATGGCCGCGTCAGCAGTGTTCACCGTAAGGTGCGGCTCGATCCGAATCGCCGGCTTGCCCGCCGCCCCGAACCGCCACTCGTGCGCACGTTCGAGTTCGGTGAACGAGATCAGCGTGTGATCATGCAGAGCCGGCACATTTGCAGGTGTACCGCGGGCAGCAAGATAGACCGGGCTGGCGACGAGAAGGCGCCTTACTTCGGCAACCTTCTGCGCGTGGAGCGAGCTGTCGGACAGGTCACCGATCCGCACCGCGACATCGATCCCCTCGTCGACCAGCCGCACCACGCGGTCAATCAGCGTCAAGTCGATCCTGAGCGCAGGATAATCGCGCATCAGTCGCGTGGCGATCGGCAGGATGTGGAGCCGCCCGAACATGACCGGCGCGGTGATCACCAGCGTTCCTCGCGGTGTCGCCCCATCGCCGCGGAGCTCTAGCGCGGCATCGTCGAGATCGGCAAGCGCGGTGCGGCAACGCTCGAGATAGTGCGCGCCCTCTTCGGTCAACCGCACCGAGCGCGTTGTGCGGCGGAGCAGCGCTGTCCCCAGCGACTGCTCCAGCGACGCCACTGCCCGGCTGGCCGCGGTGGGGGAGATCCGCATCCGCCGCGCCGCCTCGGCGAAGCTCGCCTGGTCGGCGACCACCACGAAGGTTCGCAGCATCTCCAGTCGATCCATGATTATCCCGATCTTCGCATAAGTGAAGTGTAATATGACTGGATTATCACAGAGTATCGGATCGCGCATGTCTAAAGGGCAGGCAGCATCCAGCGGCCCGCTCTTGGAGAAAACCCATGTCACGCCTGACCATCCCCGCCCGTGAAGATGCCCCCGCCAAATCGCAGCCGCTACTCGACGCAGTCGAAAAGCAGCTCGGCGTCGTCCCCAATCTGTTTCGCCTCGTGGGCACCAGCCCGGCCGCGCTCGAAGGCTATCTCGGCCTCAACGGCGCACTCGGGCGCACGCTCGACGCCAAGACCCGCGAACGGATCGCGCTGGCGATCGCCCAGGCCAATGGCTGCGACTACTGTCTCTCGGCCCACACCTATCTGGGTCTCAACCTTGCGAAGATCGATGAGGCGGAAATCGCCCTCAACCGCGCCGGTCATTCGGGCGACGCCAAGGCTGACGCCGCGATCGTATTCGCGCGCAAGGTACTCGAAGCGCGTGGCCGTGTCAGCGACGCCGACATTGCCGAGGTTCGCATCGCCGGGTTCAATGAAGCGCAGGTGATCGAGATCGTCGCGAGCGTCGCGCTCAACGTGCTCACCAACTACATCAACAATGTCGCGGAAACCGACATCGACTTCCCTGTCGTCCGCGCAGCGCAAGCTGCCTGACGGCCCTCGCCGTCGGTGGGCCTCCCCCTCGCGCCCACCGGCGGCACCCGCTCCGTCCAATACCTGGTCATGGCCGATGGCTTTTCTGGCGCCCGTCCGGCCTCCAGCGTATCGCCGCACAGAATTGCCGAATTGTGTCGGCTCGGCTCTCCTCCGCGACCAAGGAACTTTCTATGCAGCGCGCAACCAAATTTGGATCCCGCAGTCGGCCGATGATCTCGGGACGGATCGCTTGTTGGGGACTGCGGAATGCGGTCCTTGCATCGATTTTATCGTTGCTGCTGATCGGCACGAGCGCGTCGGCGCAATCGACCGAGCAACTCGCGAAGATCTTGGAAACCGCGAGGAGGGGAACACGCACCCCCGCCATGGGAGCAATCTTATTCCACGATGGCAGGGTTGCCGCCTCGGCGGTGACAGGTATGCGGCGAACAGATCGGCCCGACCATGTGCGTCTCGGTGATAGCTGGCTCATCGGATCGACCGGCAAGCCGCAGACCGCGGCCATGATCGCAAGGTTGGTGGATCGCGGCGTTCTTGCCTGGGACAGACCTCTTTCCGCGATGCTTCCCGAGCTCGCCGATCGGATGCGACCGGAATACAGGACTGTAACGCTCGTCCAGTTGCTATCCCATCACGCCGGACTTCCGGAAAACATCAGTGACATGGCATATGTCGAGAGCTTCCTTGCCGACAAACGGCCACTCAATGTGCAGCGCCTTGCCTACATCACTCGCGGATTGAGCGAAGCTCCGGCTTATGCCCCGGGACGCGAATTTGGCTATAGCAACACAGGATTTCTGATCGCTGCGGCGGTTGCCGAAAGGGCAACGGGCAAGACTTATGAAACGCTTATGCGGCACGAGATCTTCCAGCCGCTTGGGATGTCCAGTGCTGGATTTGGAGCAACCCCGTCAGGTCAGCCAATTGGACATGAGGCAGGCAAACCGATCGGTCCGAGCAACTCCCAGATGTTTGCGCCGGCCGGAAACCTTCACATGTCGCTGGGAGACTGGGCGCGGTTCTGCCTCGATCAACTTGCCGGAAGCAAGGGTAAGGGCAAGCTGCTCTCTCTGGCGTCGTACCGATTGATGCAAACGGCCCAGCCCAATGGCCCAACCGGGCTGGACTGGGGTATCCAAAGCACGATTGCGGGCCGGAAGGGTCCCGTTCTTGTCCATGGAGGATCGGACGGTCATTGGTTCGCCTTTGTTGTTCTTTTTCCCGAGAGCGGCAACGGCGTCCTCGTGATCGACAATGCCTCGGAAGACATGGGAGGCGATGCCGCAGCAACGGCCGCACTCAAGGAAATCTTGCCGATCCTGGCGCCAGCAAACTAACCCCAATGGCCCTGCCTTTCGAGACTGCCCGGGATGACTATGTATCGCTATTCGCCGTCGCTTCTTCGGCCGCGCTGATCCCAATTGACACACATATTGGAAGGTGCCGCACTGATCCCTCAAGCAACCGCAACTGCTGCATTCGGGTCGTTTCCGGACTGACCGCATTCAACGCCCAGAGCGAATTGCCGACCCCCAGCTTGGCCGAAGGCCGGCATTCACTTAGATGTCCGTTCGTTCTGACAGAGTGAGGGCATCGTCCACGTCTACGCCAAGGTATCTGACGGTGTTTTCGATGTTGGTGTGGCCAAGCAAGATCTGCACGGCCCGCAGGTTTCCGGTCGCTTTGTAGATGAGTGAAGCCTTTGTTCGCCGCATCGAATGTGTGCCATACTCGCGGCAGTCGAGACCGATCGTTGCGACCCACTCGTCAACAAGCCGTGCGTATTGTCGGGTACTAAGGTGGCCCATGTAGTCAATTCGGCTTGGGAAGACGAAATCGAGGAACGTTCCCCCACGGCGCTGCAGCCATGTCTCCAAGCTCCTACGTGCCTCAGTCATGATCTCGAATTGAACTGGCCTGCCGGTCTTTTGCTGGATAACCGTCGCGCGGTTGCGGATCTGGCCGCCGCTAGCGACGTCACCAATTCTGAGCTTGACGAGATCGCAACCACGCAGCTTGCTGTCGATTGCCAAATCCAAAAGCGCGCGATCGCGTAAGCGCCTGTGTTCGTCGAGATAGAAGCGAATAGCCCAAATGTCGCGCGGCCTGAGCGGTCGCTTGGGGCCCACATTTTGTCCTGCGTTCCAAGGGTGCCGCTCGTGAACAGCAGGGTCAAGGTCCGAATGTCCCATGGCATTTCTCCGATGGCCGGAATGGCCGAACAGAGATTACCGCTGCTCAGTTGGCGACTGTCAGCAACGCTGACATACTTGCAATGCCGTCGCCCATTTGAACCTGAATGAATGACGGGCTGCTTTTGGGGCCTAGCGATCAAAAAGCGGCCGTTCCGGAGTGTCGAACATTGCCGACTTTGGGTTTGACGTTCGGTGGTGTCGGGCCCTGTCCGGTTTCGGGAGTTCTTCGGATGCATACTGACGGCTGACATTAGGGAGTAAAGCCGACTTTGCGTCGGTTCTGGTTAGCGCATTCGCTCATGGCTATTTTTTGTCGGGGAGCAGTGAAATCGTAGCGGCGGCAACCGTTGCGCACTCTTCGCTGAGTGCGAGCAATTGGCCGGCCAGCTCCCTGTGCTGTTGCGATTTCCGCTTGCCTTGGCCAGTCGCAGCGATTGCCGCCGCGTCTTCGCACTTCATCGTGATCAGCGCGAACATGCGCGAAATCAGCTCGGCTCTTTCATCGTCGTCCATGACGACACGAAGCCCGACCCGTCGCCCCAAGTCCAGTCGCAGCTTTCGCACGAGGCACCCGTCAAGCAAATTGCATGTTTCAACGACATTCCATTGGACTTGAGTGAAGATCCGAGCATTGGTCGTTGGCACGGGCGGAGCCAATCGTTCGCCGGATAGCCCCAGGCCTAACGACCGACGGGGCTCTGGGTGGTGGGAGCAGGCAATGGGCCTGCTCCAATCAGGAGACCACCCATGACGACCAAGAAGAAGCCGGCAACGAAGCCGGTTGCAAAGCCCGAAATCACCAAGCGCGCGCAGCTGATCGCGCTCCTGGAGCGCGAGGGCGGTGCGACGCTCGACGAAATGGTCACCACCACCAATTGGCTGCCACACACGACCCGCGCCGCGATGACGGGTCTGCGCAAAGCTGGGATTACGCTGGAAAGTGGCAAGACCGACAATGTTCGTCGTTATCGGATTGTGGCAAGCCCGAGTGTGGCTCAATGAGCAGCATTGAAGATCGCCTGACGGCCATCTCGAGGATGACCATCGATAGCCTCAGGGCAGAATGGCAGCGGGTGTTCAATGACCCGCCACCTTCGGGCTACACGCCTGACCTATTGCGGCTGGGGTTGGCCTACAAGGTCCAGGACCGGACCTATGGCAGTCTCCCAGCCCATATTGCTCGCACGATCGAGCGGCAGGCGAGAATGCTGGTGGATGGTCATTCTGGCCCATCATCGGCAACGCTGCCGGTGGGCACAAGGCTGGTTCGGGACTGGCACGGCGAGAGTCACCATGTGCTCGTGATTGATACAGGCTATATCTACCGCGACCGACAATTCTCATCGCTCACATCGATCGCCCGGAAGATTACCGGTGCAGCCTGGTCGGGGCCGAGGTTCTTCGGTCTGGTCCATCGCAAGGGCAGGGGTGGAGCATCCACCAATGCGTGACCAACCCACCAAACGCTGCGCGATTTACACCCGCAAATCAACGGAGGAAGGCCTCGACCAGGCTTTTAACAGTCTTGACGCCCAATATGAGGCTTGTGCCGCCTATGTGATGAGCCAGCAGCATGAAGGCTGGGCGCTCCACGATGGTCGGTATGACGACGGTGGGTTCAGCGGCGGCAACCTTGATCGGCCGGGATTGGCCCAGCTCCTTGCCGATGTGAAAGCGGGGCTGATCGATGTCATCATCGTTTATAAGATAGACCGACTGACCCGCAGCCTCACTGACTTTGCCAAGATCGTTGATGTCTTGGACGGGGCAGGGGCCTCATTTGTATCGGTCACCCAATCGTTCAACACGACAACCAGTATGGGCAGGCTCACACTCAATGTGCTGTTGTCGTTCGCCCAGTTCGAGCGGGAGGTGATTGCTGAACGTGTCCGCGACAAGGTTGCCGCTTCAAAGGCTCGGGGAATCTGGATGGGGGGAACGCTGCCCATCGGCTATGACGTCATCAACCGGGAACTGATCATCAATGAAGAAGAAGCGGCCACGGTCCGATACATCTTCCGGCGCTATCTTGAGCTGGGCAATGTCACTTTCTTGCAAGCGGATCTGGCACAACGTGGGATCACAACCAAAGTCAGGATTCGCCCCGATGGTTCGATCTATGGCGGCAACCCCTGGTGGGCGGGAGCGCTTTATCATCTCCTGAAAAACCAGCTCTACGTGGGGAAGATCGTCCACAAGGGGACATATCACGAGGGCCTGCAGCGGCCGATCATTGACTTGGACCTGTTTGAACAGGTTCAAGCGAAGCTGGCCGCGAACAGCATGACTCATCGCAGGCGGGAATATGCAGCCCACAACTCGCTGCTGACCGGCATGATCCGCGATGGTCTCGATCGTCCCATGACTCCTCGCCAAACCCACAAAGGACCCAAGCGCTACTGCTATTATGGATCGAACCGCAGCAAGGATGTGAGCGACCATCCGGTAGAGTTGATCTGGCGCATCCCCGCGCCGGAGATTGAACGAGGGGTCATCAACCAGGTTGCCGACCTCATCGAAGATGGCGAGCCCTGGGGCGCCCAGGACACAATGGACGCAACCGACAGCATCAATCTGGCTTCGGCAAGGGCCAAGCTGGCTGCAAAGCTTCGCGATGACCAGCGCCGCGATCAACGCGACCTGCTGAAAGAAATTGGACTCAGAATCAGAGTACTAGAGGATCGGATCGAATCTTCGGTTTCCGCAAACGCACTGGCCAAGAAGGTAGGGATCGTTGCGGACAAGCTTCCAGCCGATGATCGCATCCCGTTCGAACTCGCACCGTTGATCAGGAGGCGCGGTCAGGAACTGAGAATGATCTTTCCACCTCAGAATGTTGGAAAGGCAGCACCCGACAGCAAGCTGATCGAGATGGTCGTCGATGCCCACCGGGCTCGGGACCAGTTGGTCAAGAGAACTGGCAACGTTGACGATGCTGAGCTCAGGCGAAAAGCCAGATTTGTGTGGCTCGCGCCGGATATCGTGGTTGCAATCATGGAGGGGCGGCAACCGCTCAAACTGACCGCGCGCATTTTGCTGCGCACCGGGACGCTCCCCCTTTCCTGGAAACAACAGCGCATCTCGCTGGGATTTTAGCCAAGCATTTTTCCAAGCTTTTAGGCCCCAGGTTCGTCACCGGACTCCATCGAGTTTGGTGACGCTTTTTGGCGGCCCAGAGACTTTTGAGGAAAATCGAGCGATTTGTGCATGGAGACAGCGTCTCTTGTCACCACGTTTTGCAGGCACGCACCCAGAACCGCGCAGGACTGCGCCATTCCAGCCGTCGCCATCGGAAGATAATAAATGGAAACCGGAATCGAAAAATGGTTGGCGCGCCCGACAGGAGTCGAACCTGTGACCCCAAGCTTAGAAGGCTCGTGCTCTATCCAGCTGAGCTACGGGCGCGCGCTGCATGCCCCTTAGAGCGGATTGCACCCGAGGGAAACCGCGTTAAGCTGCGGCGATGAACCAGCCCGCCCATTCCGTCGCCCACGTCAATGCCTCAACGGTCCGTCAATTCCGGACCTTCGACATCGTCATGGCCGCCTTCGTCGCCATTTTGCTGCTGTCCAACCTGATCGGGGCGGCCAAGCTCTCTACTGTGGGCGGGTTTACCTTCGGCGCGGGAATCCTCTTCTTTCCGCTTGGCTACGTGATCGGAGACGTGCTGACCGAGGTCTATGGCTATGCCCATGCCCGCCGCTGTATCTGGGCGGGGTTCGGGGCGCTGATCTTCATGGCTTTCATGAGCTGGGTGGTTGTGAGCCTTCCTCCGGCGGCAGGCTGGGACGGGCAGGCCGCCTATGAAAGCGTGTTCGGACAGGTACCCCGCATCGTGCTGGCGTCGATCATCGCCTTTTGGGCCGGCGAATTCGTCAATTCCTTCGTGCTGGCGCGCATGAAGATCCTGACGGGCGGCCGTTATCTCTGGACCCGGACGATCGGATCGACGGTGTTCGGCCAGGCGGTGGACAGCCTGATCTTCTATCCGCTGGCCTTTTACGGGTC
>Ga0209023_10002991_pt1 | contig 20469 bp, 22 predicted proteins | sample LakOneMetagenome_FD_187468 | JGI IMG/M metagenome (GOLD analysis project Ga0209023, IMG submission 187468) | Freshwater and sediment microbial communities from Lake Erie, Canada (SPAdes) (version 2) | ecosystem: Environmental > Aquatic > Freshwater > Lentic | place: Lake Erie, Canada...
AGTGCGAGTGTACAACTGTGACTAAATATGTAGATCGTTCGATCTTTAGTCGTCATTATGCATTACGATGATGAGGGTGTTCTTTTAGTCAAATTGTATAGATTTTAGTATTTTGAGTTTATTATTTTATTCGCCAGTGGTCTTAATGATCATGTTGATACTTAGTGTGATCAACATGATCAGCAGTTCTGCGCTAATTAGTCCGCGATGTACAATAAAGAGTCGTAATGTTTCGCAAAAACAGCCAATTCTTCAGCATTCAGGCTAGGCACTAATTTATGAATCGCAAAATGTATCGCTTTGATTGTTGCACTGTTAGCAAGACCCATCGCATTGCGCTTAAAAAAGCCTAAGTCTAAGGTTTCACAGTAATTCACAACAAAATGTTTGATACACAGATCAGCCATTTGTTTTTGCAGAGTGGTTAATTCTTCGCGAATCGCTGCGTCATTGACGCCTGCTTGAATCTGAGCATAAAGTTCTTTCAGTCTACTGACTAAAGCGTCTGGCAATACGCAGCTCACTCTCAGTTGGCCATCTTTGTTGTTGGTACTGAGAGTTAAGAAGTTTAAGGAATTTAAAACTTGATCATCTGGGGCTTTGCCCAGCAATTGTTTCATTAAGGTTTGCATTGTACTGCGGATAAAGTTGGATAGTTTTTCGATGGTATCTTTTTTATCGCTAGGCGGGAGTTGATTCGCTAATTGTGACATCGCGGCATCAATGATTTCATCGGTAACACCCAGGGATACTTTGTCGCGAATGATATATAGCGAACCGCCTGATGTTTGGCTAAATGCAATTTCTATATTTTTTTTCAGGGGTTCAGTGACTTGAAAGCCAAAGTAAGCGGTCATGAAATGTTCCTTTTTTCATATCTAATTAGAGGTGGGTTTATTTCAAATATTAGGGTTTGTTTATACATCATGGATGTGTAATCAACAATGATACTTTTTATCAATTATGAATCTTTATTCGTTTTTTCATAACTTTGTTACTATTATTGCCGTGCTAATCGTTTAACTTGCGGTAGCCAAAGCGGATTAGAGCTGCGGCATGGGTTGATATCTAAGCCGCCACGACGCGTATATTGCGCATGTACAGCAAGTGATTCTGGTTTTAGAAATTGCCAAATATCAGCAAAAATTTGCTCGACACATTGTTCATGGAACCCACTGTGTTGACGATAAGAAATAAGGTACGTCAATAAACTTGCACGGCAGAACTTTGTACCACGATAACGAATAAAAATCGTGCCCCAATCAGGTTGTCCCGTCACAGGGCAATTACTGCGTAACAAATTGGAATAAAGCGTTTCTTCTGCGATTTCATTGGATGGGTTTAATGTTAATAGCTGTACATTAGGTTCATTTGGCGCAGGTGAAACGGTCATATCCAATGTATCTATACAAATACCTTGCGGCAAATGTGTCGCGAGATCATCCACATTTAATAGCTCAAATTGAACATGGCTACCCGCTGCTTTTGACAAGTCTTGAACGACTAATTCAATGAGCGCATCTTCATGAGCAAAGTGTTTAAAGTTGAGACTATTAAAGTAGAGCTTGAGTGATTTTGATTCAATCAGATTAGGCGAGTGTGCAGGAACAGTAATGCGACCAATCGCAACCATAGGTTTGCCAGCTTCATCAAACCATGACAACTCAAATACATGCCAAACATCGACCCCATGGCTGATTGCAGTAGGTGCTGATTCGCCTAATGCAGCGCGCCCTTCAGCGCGTGCAATCGAAAATAAGATCGACGGGTCATATTGTGTTGGATAATCGGTCGCTTGCCCAAGCGCTGAATCATGCACACTCATGCGCGCATACCTGTGCCGCGATGGAGGAGACGATAGGCAAAGAAATAAAGTGCAACGCAGAACAGACTAATGATGCCCATGGATGCCCAAACATTGACATCACTCACGCCGAGAATGCCGTAACGGAAGGCATTGACCATATAAACAATCGGATTGAGCAGGGAGAGTGTTTGCCAGAAAGGGGATAACTGATCCATTGAGTAAAATACACCGCCTAAATAAGTCAGTGGTGTGAGTACGAACGTCGGAACGATGCTCACATCATCAAAGGTGCGCGCATAGACAGCATTCACAAAGCCACCGAGTGAGAACAAAATCGCTGTGACAAACGCTGTAAAGATCACCACGCCAATACTATGCACTTCGAGATGGGTGAAAAATAACGACAGAATGGTGACGATAATCGCAACCAGCAAACCACGAACCACGCCGCCCATGACAAAGCCAAGCAAGACAATATGGTGAGGCACTGGACTGACGAGGAGTTCTTCAATCGAACGTTGAAATTTCACGCCAAAAAAACTAGAAACCACGTTCGAGTAGCTATTGGTAATAATCGCCATCATCACCAAACCTGGGACGATATATTGCATGTACGTGACGCCATGCACCGCGCCGACTTGACTACCAACCAGATTGCCGAAGATTACAAAATACAATGTCATCGTAATGGCCGGCGGGAGTAGCGTTTGCTGCCAGATGCGCATAAAACGACGAATTTCTTTAATAACAATGGTCGAAAACGCAACCCAAAGCTGTGAGCGATTCATGATTTATCCTTTTAGATTCTTTTCGACTAAGCCCACAAATAACTCTTCGAGTCGATTGGACTTGTTTCGCATACTGGAAATCAAAATGCCGTGCTGACTAAGCATTCCAAACGCATCATTGAGTGAATGATCTTTTTGCACGGATAGCTCAATGGTTTGCGGATCGACTTGTTTGAGGGTAATTCCAGGTAAGTCTAATTTGGGTAGTTCAGTCAGTGGCTCGCGAAGATCCAATACGAAGGTCTCGACATTCAATGACGCGAGTAGGCTTTTCATGTCGGTATCTTCTTTGATCTCGCCCTTGTCGATGATTGCGATGCGTTTACACAGTACTTCCGCTTCTTCAAGGTAATGCGTAGTCAGAATGATTGACGTGCCCTGAGCATTCAGTTCAGTCAAGAAATCCCACATTGAGCGACGTAGTTCAATATCTACGCCTGCTGTTGGTTCATCCAGAATTAACATGCGCGGTTCATGCACCATCGCACGGGCAATCATCAAACGGCGTTTCATACCGCCAGACAATAGGCGCGCTTGAACATCACGCTTTTCCCATAGGCCGAGTTTAACGAGATACTTTTCCGCGCGTTCCATCGCGATTTCACGTGGAATGCCGTAATAACCGGCTTGTGTCACCAGAATATCGAAGACTTTTTCAAACATGCCGAAATTAAATTCTTGTGGAACGACACCGATGCATTGCTTCGCTTTCGAGGATTCTGTGTCCAAATCGTAGCCAAAAATGCTGACGCTACCGCTGGTTTTCAGGGTCAGTGAACTAATGATACTAATGGTCGTCGATTTGCCTGCGCCGTTTGGGCCGAGCAGGGCGTAGAAGTCACCTTGTGCAACAGTGAGGTCAATACCTTTGAGTGCTTGTAGTCCGCTGCCATAAGTCTTGGTCAAGTTGCGTAGAACTAGTGCGTCCGTCATGACTATCTCTCGTGATTACTTAAAAATTATCTCTGTGGAGTAGCCTGTAGAGATGGGTAAAATATATTGAGTAATGCTACTGACTGCATGTGGATGTAGAGAATTTTTAGGGTCAGTTTTCAGCAATGATTATACTGAATAAAGTGCTCAAAAAATATGAATCAATTGGGTTGGTAGTAGTTTTGACTGTTTAGTCAGACTCAATAATCACAAGCAGATAAAATATGTTCCGCGCGAAGTTTGATCAGGCAGATTTGATGCTGTGAATAATCATTCATTCAAACACGAATCCGTGCTTTACCTTGTTGGGCTTTTTGCCTATGATGAGCGCCTCATTAAATGCGCCCGTAGCTCAGTTGGATAGAGTATTGGTTTCCGAAACCAAGGGTCGTGGGTTCGATTCCCTCCGGGCGCACCATTCTGATTTTGCTTTTTTCCATGCATCTGCATGTTTAGTATCTAATTTTAGGATGCTATTACTTAAAAAGTATAGTTTAAATAATTCATTAATATCAATGTGATAATAGCTGTTACGTACGTCTAATCTGCCGATTATATTTTCCAATTCCAAAATATTTACTTTCTAATTATTCCATTTTCGATAAATTTCTGTTCTCGTGTATTTGAGCTCTAAAGACTTTAATTAAATCATCCGCTATATTGTAAATATCGTTATATCTTATGCGATATAGCGATATAGCGATATTTCAAATTATGACTATTTTGTTTAAGTATTGGACATTGGTCTTATTTGCATCACTTAACTGAGGGGGAGAGTAATGAAAAAAGATCGTAAAATGATGAATGTCATGACGCTTGTGGGCGCTATGTTCCTTGGTACATTTGCGTGGGCGGATGATGTCACTCTTTATGCTGCAGCAAGTTTAAATAATGCTTTGACTGAAATCTCAACCAATTATGAGAATAAAAAAAAGATCCATATTAAAACGTCATTTGCATCTTCTTCGACGTTAGCGAAGCAAATAGAAGCAGGAGCACCTGCTGAGATATTTGCTGCAGCGGATAAAAAATGGATGGATTATTTAGATACACGCGGATTAATTGATAAGTCATCAAGAAAAGATGTGCTGGGTAATACGCTTGTTTTCATTTCACCTAAAGACCAAGTAGTTAAGGTGAAAATGGATAAAAAATTCAAACTTGCCGAAGCCTTTAAAGGAAAACTCTGTATAGGTGCGCCAGAGCATGTTCCAGCTGGAATCTATGGTAAACAAGCGCTCCAATCATTGGATTGGTGGGCGAGTGTTCAAAGTCGCGTCGTTGGCGCAGAGGATGTGCGATCTGCATTGATGTTTGTTGAGCGCGGTGAATGTACGCTTGGGATTGTTTATGAGACTGATGCGGGTGTCAGCAAAAAAGTCACCATCGATGAGCGCTTCCCAGCCAATACTCATGATCCTATTATTTATCCATTTGCTTTAATGCCACAAGCTTCGGCATCAGCAAAAGATTTCTTTAAATACTTACAAGGTAATGCGGCTAAAGGCGTATTTTCTCGCTATGGCTTTACAGTGTTGGCGAAATGATCCATATCCGCTAAGTAATTGCAGATAAATGTTTTTTTAGTTTGTTGAAGTGCTCGGTGGATACTTTCAATATCTCAGCTTCCATTGCGCGATAGTCTTTTAAAACTTCGATACCCAGTGTGCTTAGATGCGCGCCACCCCCTTGTTTTCCGCCAGCTGCAGAGATGACTAATGGTGATGAGAAACAACGATTCATAGTATCGACGAGTAACCATGCTCTGCGGTAACTCATGGTCATATGTTTTGCCGCAGCGGAAATAGAGCCTTTTTCCGCAATTGATTCGAGCAATGCTGCTTTTCCTGGCCCCATGGCGATTTCATCTCCACTGAGCAATCTGGCGCGCAAATGAATTCGAGCATTTTCAGCGAATGAGGTCATCAATTCTTACCATTAGGAGCGTGATCTTGTTGTGGACTAAGGCGTGTCATTCCTAGTTCTGATCATGATAAATTAATTTTAATGATCGAGACATAGTGCGCGTTTGCATCATACACATTCCTAAATCGGCATGAGTAAAAAAGCCCAAGTATTGTTGTTGTCCCAGCTGTTTTTAGTCGCGGGTAATACTTTTACGTTTAACATTATGTATTTATAAATATAGCGATGGTTAGTCATGCTGATGCAAAGATCAATACTACGCATATTCAGTACTTGGTTTGGGCTTAGAACAAAAAATCTAATTTTCGATGCTCATTTATAAAAAACCCGCATTCGATGCGGATTTTTTTATATTTTCATCATTGTCTTTGAGATTTGCGTATTCAGCGCTGTGCAAATCGAGTTTGATAATAAGTACTAGGGCTGTTTCTATAAGTTACTCCAGCACGTCCTAAACTATCCCATCTTTGTTGACTGTCTGCTTCTTTTCGACGTTTGCTATCGATTAATTCGTTACTTTCATATCGGTATCTATAACCACTATATCTTCGACTATTCGCTTGGTTTTGTAACGTAGTAATCTCATTTTGAACTTCTACAGGGTTTCTAGCCTGATATTGACCTGAAGGTTGATAAGCGGCTAATTTTCCATTTTCGTAGCTGCAAACCTGATCTTGAAAATGGACGTGTCCTTTTTTATCCACACATTTATATACTTCTGCATAACTGTCTGTTGATACGATTACAGCCATCATTACAAAAAACTTTCTCATGTGTTCTTGTCCTTATTAGATCTTATTTGCTGAATTCTTATTAAAATTTAGGTCACTGTTTTTAATGAATATTTCTTTAATAAAATTTACTGTCGAGTAGGGTGTTGTTTCATTTCAAATGAAGGTTAAAGAAGTTTTCCAATCATTGTCTTTATATCTTGACGTAACTCCGCGGTGCTTGGGAAATTTTGATATCTGACTGTAAAGAAAGCCCCTTTCTTTTGGATTTCCTTGGGTTTGTTAGCATCTAATGTGAGAAAAACAAGCTCTCTTATTTCATATTTACGCTCTCTACTTTCACAAATTAAAATCTGATCATGTTTTAAAAGAACTTCAACTCGGTGACTGACAATCTCTTTTTGGATTTCGTTAAACAAATCCTGAATCGTACTGCGAGAACTGATCACTCTGAGTTGTTTTCGACCCCGAAGATTTTTTATGAGTTTTGTATTGTTACTCTTCGACATGAAGTGAATGATTAAGATGATGAGAAATGAAATAAAACCAATGATTAAACTTTTTCCATCCATTACATACATCTCAAATTTAGGGTGCGGTGATTTTATTCAACGTCAATAATGATCAGCTACTGGATACTTTGCTGTAGCTGATGATATTGAATTAATTAAAGTGGATTCTTCATCTGAAGTCGAATGTTAGGCCTTAATAGCGGGAGTAGCTGTTATAAGATGATGCTTCAGGTTTATTGTAGCCTCTCAACCTGCCTGTGTTATCCCATCTTCTTTGTTGTTCGGCTTCTTTCTTGCGCGCGATTTCAGCAAACTCATTTGGTTTTTCGTACCTGTAGTATCGATAATAATGGTTCTGATATTGGCTATCTCTCCAGTCATCGCGATAATCTCGGCGATTTTTGCCATATTTCCCTTCGGTACTGACCATTGTTTTCTTTTCGAGAGTTTTTGCACTATCAGGGCAGTTGATGGCACTGTACGATAAATTTCCTTTTGAATCTTTGCATTTAAATACAACAGCATTTTTATTGGGACTGGCATAGGCATTCAATGTGATGACGACCAATAGTGACAATATTAACTTTCTCATACTTCCTGTCCTGAAGATTTTTTCGTGCTTTTATTTGCTTAATAAAAATATTTGAAGGTGTTCTTGTGTCATTTCGTCGATTCACAGATTGGTTAAGCGAACAAAAATGAATTATTCATGCCTAATGATCACTTATGCTGTGATTCAAGTCTCTAATTTATCATTTTTTTAATCAAAAATCATGATCAAAAAAACTATCTTCAGCAGAAGTGACTCGCTTGCTGGGTATGGTTGATGGGGGCGATTGTGTTGGTGTTTGCGATAAGACAATCGTTGAGAAGTCACGTCGAATTTGATCCATGTCGGGTGTGTGCGTATAACGAATGACGCGATAATCGGCTTCTTTGAGCATGCTATTGCGGTCATTGCTTTTGTGCTCAGGCCCTTTGTGGCTTGGGTCTTCTAGTTCAACAATCGCTAATACTTGCAAATCTTTATCAAGGATGACGAAATCTGCGCGGTAGCGATTTAATTTGTTGCGTGTGACTTGTCCACTTGAACTGAGTATGGATGAAAGGGCGACTTGTGTTAGAACGATGTATTCAGGAAGTGCTTTGCGTAGTTTGAGAAAAAGAGGTTGTTCCGTGATGCTTAATATAGGGCGTGATTTAATGGGGGTATGGTCTTTGTCTTTTTTTTGCCGATCACCTTTGTTCGCAGTCGCTGCGATCAGAATCATTGCGATGCCTGCAATGACTGCCAAAATGATTAAGAAGCTCATCTAAATTCTCCTTATGAACTTATTATTTCTTATCGTTCATTCACACTTTGACTGTGCAAAAATTTTGATTCTTAGTGTTCTTAATAGCGCTTTATTAACTCTTTTTTTTGCTGATCAGTCCATTTTTTAGGCTTATTACCCTGTTTTTTCATCAATTATGAGATTCTCGTTCAACTCTACGCCCGTATTGAATCATGGCGATTTGGTAATCGCGAGGAGTTTTATAGTTGTTTTGAATCGGGGCAGCTTGTAGTTGTTTAGCGAGTTCATCTTCAGGTGTGGTGTATTTTTGATTGTTAATCGCATCCCCGCACATAATGAGCGCAGTCGTTGATGCGCCAAGTAAAAAAATAATCCAAGCAAAAAAGTAGAGTTTATATAAGAAAGGATGTTTCCGCTTGATGTAACGTCCTAGCTCAAGGAACTGTTTGTATAACAGTATGATGAGCCATAACGAAATTACTCCAGCAATGGCTGCGAATAAGTAATACATAGTGACTTCCTTGGATATTCTTTTTTCTCATTGCAATGAGTGTAATACGTTAATTTCATAATAACAACATCCACTTGAGTCATTCATAAGTTCATGTTTTATAATAATTTGAGTATATTGGAGAGTTTATTTTGAGCATAAAGGTGATGGTTATTAATTTAGTGCTTTTAAGAAAGATGCTCATTTTTTTTATTGATGAACCGCTGGTCATCAATTTTTAGATTTGATGGGGGAGATCGTGTAGAATATGCCACCGCATTAATGGACTAACTGCTTAATTACATGGAGTAATCTGCAAAAAGTTATATTTTTCAGTGTATTAAGTTTGGGGTCGTGTAATGGGTAATTCACATAGTCAAGTTTTTGGTCAAGCAACTGTTGCATTAGATGCCTCAGTCATCATTGTGGGTGCTGGTTTTAGCGGCATGGCAATGGCGATTGAGTTACAGAAAGCTGGTGTCGACTTTTTGATCTTAGAAAAAGGCAATGAGTTCGGTGGCACTTGGCGCGATAACGTCTACCCAGGCGCTGCGTGTGATGTGCCATCACACATGTATTGCTTCTCGTTTGAACCTTATCGTTGGTCGCGTTCTTACGCCAAACAACCTGAAATTCTTGATTACCAAAAATTTGTCGCAAAAAAATATAACTTATATCGTGACACTCGTTTTAATGAGACCATCGAAAGTGCTGAATACAATGAGCAAGAAAACTATTGGGCGGTGACCACTTCGACGGGGCAAGTTTACCGTTCACGTGTGTTTGTTTCTGCACGCGGTGCGTTACATGTACCAATTTTCCCAAACATTCCAGGTTTGAAAGATTTTAAAGGCACCAAAATCCATTCTGCTGAATGGGACACGACTGCCGATTTAACTGGCAAACGTGTCGCGTTGATTGGTACCGGTGCAAGTGCGATTCAAGTAGTGCCTGAAGTGGCGAAAATCGCAGGAAAATTAACGGTATTCCAGCGCACCCCAGCATGGGTATTGCCGAAGCTCGACTATCGTTATAAAGATTCAACAATGGACACTTTTGAGAAAAAACCATTGGCGCGTTGGTTGTATCGTAAGCAGATTTATTGGACATTAGAAAGCAGTGCAACAGGTTTTGTGCTTGATCCTCGGATCATGAAAATTCCACAATTGCTGGCTTATAACCATTTGCGTGTGGTTAAAAACAAAGTGACTCGTGCAGCATTAACGCCAAATTACACCATGGGTTGTAAGCGCGTGTTGATGTCGAACAGCTATTTGCAAGCATTCAATCAAAACAACGTTGCCCTTGTTGGTGCAGTGGATGCGATTACTGAAAACAGTGTGTCATCGAACGGTGTGAGTCATGAAGTCGATGCGATTGTGTTCTGTACGGGCTTTGATGTGACCAATCAAGGTGCGCAGTTCTCGATTAAAGGCAAAGGCGGTATTGATCTCAGTAAGCATTGGGAAAAAGGTATGCATGCTTATCTCGGTATCACCACACGTAACTTCCCGAATGCCTATTTCCTTGCGGGTCCAAACACGGGTCTTGGTCATAACTCGATTATTATCATGATCGAAGCGCAAGCACGTTATATCGGACAAGCGTTGAAATTCATGAAAGCGCAAGGTGTTGAAAGCCTTGAAGTGAAGCAAGAAGATGAAGATCAGTTCAATGATAAGTTGCACGCACAGATGAGTAAATCGGTGTGGACGTCAGGTTGCGCAAGCTGGTATTTGGATGAAAGCGGCAAAAACACCACCGTTTGGCCAAGTTTTACGTTTGATTATGTGTTGCGGACACGTAACTTTAATGCAGACGTTTACGATACTAAAGGCGGTGTGTTGGAAAGCAAGAATTTGCTGAAGCGTTTGTTGGCTCGGATTTAATTTATTCATATGATTTGTTTCATGTAACAAAAAAGACAGCCTAGGCTGTCTTTTTTGTTGACTGTTACTTGATAAACCTATGATTTAAAATCAAAAGCTTTATCCCTTGGGTGTCTTGCTCTTGAACTTTGTCATGGGAGGATCAGCCTGCGGCTCGCCTTACTTTTTTCTTGGAAAAAGTAAGCATGAGGAAAAAAAAGCACTGCTTTGTTTTGACGCAAGGTGTCCTTTGCAAAACTCGCGTACAGGGAGGAACTCTTAAAAATTAGGCTAATTCAAGATGCCAGCAATTGAATAATTTTCTCCTGACTCAAACAGTTGCTCCAGACGGGTTAATAGCAAAGCATTTTGCGGCTTAATCCCTATTCCATTTCATTCAAAATCACACGACCTTCACCCATCCAGTCAATGATGAAGTCGAAGTCTTCTGGCGTCACGTCATCCTTCGCCAAAGTCTGACCATCTGCAAGTTTTTGTGCGATTTCGGCTTGAGCTGAAGGCACTTCAACTGCCTCGCCATTCCACCAGAATTCAAGACCTTCCGTTTTTTGCAAATAAACCAAACGTCCAGCAGGTTCGCGTTGCAGGGTCGCTTCAGAATTCAGCGCGCTTTTCAGCTCAGCACGAGAAACACCAAAGCCTTCAGGTAAATTGTCTGCATCACGAGATTCGCTCAGTAAAGGCATAATCGCATCCGTAAAACATTCAGGGCTATTCAGTGTTTCTTGCAACGATGCAATGAGCTGTAAACGTAAATGTTCTAGTTCTTCCGTGCTGATCAATCCAGCGCGATTTGCTTTTTTACGCAGATCATCAACGGGCAATTGGAACTCAGGTTGTCCAATGACGTAATCAACAGTGCGTTCTAAAAGTTGGGCCGCATTCGGCATACGGAAACCAAAGGAGTAGGTCAGGCAGTCGTCTTCTGCGACGCCGTAATGTGCCAATTTTGGTGGAACATAAAGCACATCACCGACTTCTAACACTTCATCAAAAAAGACTTCGCCCATATTTGGCAATAAGCGCAGCGGTTGGTCTGGAACGAGGGCGGTGTCACTGTCGCACCATTGACCCAATTGCCAGCGACGGCTTCCGTGACCTTGCACGAGGAATACATCGTATTGATCAAAGTGACGACCGACCGATCCACCTTGGGGTGCGAAAGACACCATGACATCATCACGACGCCATTGTGGGATAAAATCAAAAAGTTGCCAGAGATTCGCTACGTCCAGTGACCAATGATCAACGGCTTGTACCAATAAGGTATGCAGTGGTGGTAGATTCTTTAAATCATTGGTGACGAAAGGTGACTTTTTGACGCGCCATTGTTCTGGATTCTTGGGATTTTGCATCAGTAGGCGTGCTTGGACGTCTTCTTCTAAAGCCAGTTCTTTAATGTCGGCAGGTTCTAACAAGCCTGCGATTTGCGGCATGCCATTTTTAATCAGTAGTGGTTTTTTTTGCCAGTATTCAGTCAAAAAAGTTTCGATGGAGATGTTGCCAAGAATATGAGTCATGTTGTCGCTTGAGTGTTCAAAATAGTTGCGCGCATTATATACCAACAGACCGCCCAACTTCGTAGGCTTCGGTGATTGTGATCATTAAGAGTATCTGTTTTTATGCGGCATTAGCCGACCAAAAAAAATTTTGATCGGCTGTGTACTTATTTTTTAGGTGCAGGATAATGGAGAACTTCGAGGCAGATTTCACGATTGTCTTCGACTTTTTCCGCTACTGCTTTAGTGCGGGCATTCTCTAATATGCTCATATAAGCTGGGTCGGTGTGCATTGATTGTACAGATAAAACAGGATTTTTTATCGAAGGCAACAACTCACTTAATAAGTTACTATAGCCTTTACGGAAGTTTTTATTGTTATTTTGTCCGAGTATTTGTGGGCAAATTTCATTGAGTACATCGACGGTAGCGATTTCTTCTTGCGATGCACCATTCGCATTTTCAACCACAACTTGTCCAGAATTTGCGGCTGCTTTATTCGACTTGGTGGCAGCATGGCCACTGGTTATCAGCAGGATTGAAATACATGTGGCGGTTAAGGTTTTCGTTGCGAGATGAATACGATGCATAGCGTCACTCTGTCATAAGCTGTGTTTAGATATGCGCTATTATGCAGTACGATGGATTGAATTTTTAGATGTTTTTGAAGTGCCGTTTGCATGTTTTTTGTAGGGTTGTCGATAGTTAAGTATTTTGAATACAGTGGTTTGATGAGTTTCTGTATAAGTAAGCTTATCAAAAGTCACTGTTTAAGAATCGTTTTAATGAGAGCATGAATTGAAAATATTAGTCAGTAATGATGATGGTGTCCTTGCACCTGGGCTTGTGGCATTGGTCAATGCATTGTCATCGATTGCAGAAGTAACGGTGGTTGCGCCTGAATCAGAGCGTAGTGGTGCATCGAGTGCATTAACTTTGGATCGTCCTTTGCATCCAGTACAACTGGCCAATGGCTTTTGGGCAGTAAATGGTTATCCCGCGGATTGCGTTTATGTTGGTTTGAATGGTTTGTTTCAAGAGACCTTTGACCTCGTCATTAGCGGCATCAATGCTGGTGCGAATATGGGCGACGACGTATTGTATTCTGGGACGATCGGTGCGGCTTTTGAAGGACGAGGGCTGTTAATTCCTTCGCTGGCGATCTCATTAGCCGGTGTTCATGCCAAACAATATCGCGAGGTTTCACATTTCACAGTTGCCGCAGAGTGGGTGCGAGATTTTGTAAATCAGGGTATTCCACGTTTGCCAGCAGGGCATATTTTAAATATTAATATTCCTGATGTGGTTACGCTTGCGGGTGTTGAAGTGACGCGAATGGGCGTGCGCGATGTATCACAACCCGTGCATAGTGAGATTGATCCGCGTGGGCGTAAGATGTATTGGGTTGGAAAATCGGGCGATCCGCTTGGATTGGATCATGTTGCGCATGAGTCGAAGTTATCCACATTGAATAACAAATTTGAAGTTGATGCGACAGTGCAGTTTCGTACAGATTTTGCAGCGTTAAATGATGATTTTGTGAGTATTACGCCGATTCGACTCGATGCAACTGGCTATTCTGCGCTACACAGTTTAAAAGAAACATTAATTTTACGTGGATAACATCCGACAGCATTTATGTCGATGCCGTGATCAGTGTATATTGCTGGTTAGATCGCGGATTAAAGCAATAAAGAGGATTAATGATTGTCGCATTTCAGTACCCTAGCTTCTTTGGCTGAAGTCCAAAAGCGCACTCCACTGGTTGCTGTGATTACAGCGACGATGTTAATCGTGACCGCGGTGAGTTTCTTTGGCTGTGCTTCTGCGCCTAGCATTCGTTCTAGCCGTGCAGCGATTACGCCACCGACGTTTTATACGGTGAAAGCGGGCGATAGTCTGAGCAAAATTGCGATGCGTTATAATTTGGATTATCGTGATATTGCCCGAATCAATCAAATTGGTGGCGACTACGTCATCAATGTCGGTCAGCGATTACGTTTGGTTGGCAGTGGTTCCGTAGTAAATGCACAGCCTGTCGCGATGGGTGCTGATCAGCCGCTGAGTGCACAGCCTTTATCGACGAATACACAGCCAAATAAAACCTCCCCATCCACTAATCTGGTCACTGCGCCGCTCACAAGTCAAGCGAGTGCGGCTTATGGAAATGCGTGGAAATGGCCAACGGATAATGCAGTTTCGCAAAATTTTGATCCATCACATCAGATCAAAGGTGTACGTTTTACTGGCAATGCTGGCGATCCTATTAAGGCCGCAGCCGATGGTACGGTGATTTATTCAAGTAATGGTTTGTCTGAATACGGCAACTTGATTTTAATTCAACATGCCAGTGGTTATATTACGGCGTACGCGCATAATCAACGGCTACTGGTACAAGAAAAGACTCGTGTAACAGCAGGACAGCAAATTGCTGAGATGGGTTCAACGGGTACCAATCGCGTGATGTTAGAGTTCCAAGTACGCTTAAATGGTAAACCAATGAATCCAATGTTGGTGTTACCTAAAAAATCATAATTGAATAAGAATGATAAATTAGTCGTCAATCAAATGGACGTTATTCTATAAATAGGGTGTGTACGATATGTTAGACAGTTTACGCAGCATGGCGATTTTTGTGAGTGTAGTTGATAAAGGGTCTTTTAGCGGTGCTGCACGTGAGCTAGGCATCACCACTAGCGCCGTGAGTCAACAGATTCGTATCTTAGAAAATGAAGTAGGGACGGTTCTACTCCATCGTTCTACGCGTAAATTAAGTCTCACTGAAGCGGGTAGTGTCTTTTATCAAAGCTGTCATGAAATGGTGCAAGCCGCGAAAAAAGGCCGCGTCCGTATCAATGAGCTGCGTAACGAATTGGTTGGTGATCTTCGGATTGCCACTACCCCTGAGTTAGGTCTCAATCATATTTTGCCGGCACTTTCGGATTGGCTTCAAGCGCATCCTGGACTCAAAGTTCATTTCGAGGCGGACAATCGCTATATCGATTTAATTGAAGAGCGCATCGATATTGCGGTGCGTCTCAGCCCAGGTTTGGCGGACTCTAGTTTAATTGCCCGACCGATGGCGCAAACACGTTTGGTACTTCTCGCGTCTCCTGAATATATTGAAAATCATCCACCAATCAATACACCAGCCGATCTTGAACAGCATGAAAGCATTGGCTTAACCCTCGCAAAGAATCCGCTTGAGCGTCATTTTCGACATCGTGTGACGGGTGAAGAAGCAACTGTGCGGATGCCTTCTCGTATTCAAACGAATAATGTCTTTTTAATGCGCTCCTTGGTGGCGAAAGGTCACGGGATTGGCGCGTTGCTCTCAGTGGATTTACCGCATAACCATGTGGAAGGTGTTTTGGTTGAGGTGCTACCTGACTGGGAATTACAACCGAATTACACCTTGTATGCGATTACTTTACGCCGCGAACAGCCATTAAAAGTGGTGCGTTGTATTGAGACGCTACAACAGTATTTTAGTCAGATTCAGATGATTTAAGTATCAGAATGTTAAGTAGAGGAATACAAGAATATGAAGGGATTTGAAACCATTCATGAGCGCGCATTAGAGCGAAAAGGCGGCGATGCGGCACTCAACAAACTTCTGCCACATGTTTTGACGCATGATGAACTCATAGCGATTCCTGATTCACGTTATCTTTCGATGATGGCAAAAGGCATCAATCAAGCGGGTTTTCATTGGCAAGTGATCGAAAATAAATGGCCTCAATTTGAAGAGGCTTTTTTTGGTTTTGATGTTGAGAAATTAGCTTATTTACCTGATAACGCATGGGATGCTTATTTGGTCGATCAGCGTGTTGTGCGCAATTGGCAAAAAATTGAAGCGGTGTATAAGAATGCAGTTTTTATGCGTGAACTTGCTCATGAACATGGTAGCGCGGCGCGTTTCTTAGCAGATTGGGATGTTGATGATCAGTTCGGACTAACGCAATTTTTGAAGAAAAACGGTTGTCGTCTGGGTGGCATGACTGGGGCGCTGTTTTTACGTCGGATGGGTAAAGATATTTATTTGTTAAGCCGTGATGTTGTTTTGGCGTTGCAACATGCAGGTTTGGAAGTCGCTGATCAGCCTACCAGTTTAAAAGACCTCAAAGCGATTCAATCATGCTTTACGCAGTGGCACCAGGAAACCGACCTTCCTTATAGTCATTTGAGTAAGATTGCTGCGTATTCGGTGGGTGAGAATTATGGTTCGGAATATATTTTGGAGCGGATGGGGGAGGATTAGTGCGAGATAAAAATAATCATAATTAAGCGTGGTACAAAGGAATTCTTTTGATCTCAAACTCACAGTTGATTAAGGCTTCTGTACTTTCACCAGTGATTACTTGGGTCTTCGTTGCTATAAGCTATTTTTTGTTCCGCTATGGCGATGTGGGTAATATTGGCGAGTTCCCAACGACCTTGTTTGGATCAGTGCTTTATGTCGCAGGTTTGAGCTTGAATTTCTACTTTATTGTGTTGGTTGTAAATGTTTTGATTGGAGTTCCTTTTGCGCTCTTTTTAAGGAAATATGATTTATTGAATTTGGTGACAATTGTAATAGGTGGAACTGTATTCGGTAGCGTAATTTTATATGCGATAGGAAGTGGGTTTAATATTTTGAGTGTAGCCTTTGGTGGACTGATTGGTTCTTCTGTTTCTTTGGTATTTGGTTTAATCGCGGGTGTGACGTTTAAGAGTAAATGATGCTGTAATCAGATGAACGATAGGATAGGTAGAGGCACGATACCTATTCTTTGGCTGTGCTGTAAAATGGGTTTCGTGCCTTAATCTATTTTCGATTTCTATAGCGGATTGATTTAAATGATATCTTTACAGATTAAGGTCGGACAATAATCGCGACGCGACGATTCTCGCTGCGACCTGCTTCAGTGTTGTTATCCGCGATAGGATTATCTTGACCCATACCAACGGTTTTAATGTCGTTGGCAGGGATGCCCCCTTTGATTAACGGTTCAGCAACGGCTTGTGCGCGCTTCAATGACAGATCACGGTTGTAACTTGCACTTCCGGTACTATCTGTGTAGCCATTAAGTTGTAAATGGCTGATTTGAACTCGATTAAGTTGCTGTCCAATAGCCGTGATTTTGTCGACGGTTTCTGGTTTGATCGAGGACTTATTGTAATTGAACAATAGTTTCTCAGAGAGACCCAAGAACCAGCCATCATTGCTCAGTTTAAAGCCTTGGCTTTTTAAAACATTGACTTGCTGTCTTGTTAATCCGCCGAGGTTCTGACATGCCGTAATAGTCAGTGCTAAGGCGATACAACCACTTATTTTAAATAAACCAACCAAGTGTTCCAATATGTAAACTCCTAAAAAATTTTGTCACAGAATTTAGCTAAGTTCATCAGCTAGATACCAACTATTGTGGGGAATGCGTTTTGCGTTATACATGGCAGCATCAGCTTTGGCAAGCAGTTGTGCTGGTGTCGCGCAATTCGATGAAAGTGCAATACCAATACTCAGATGAATAAAAAGACGTTGACCTGAAGGTAAGTAAATAGGATCGTTTAGTGTCTTTAAAATCGCTTCAGCGACGCCAATTGCATTTTTAGCATCGCCTATCTGCGGAAGAATTGCTGCAAATTCATCGCCACCTAAGCGCGCTAAGAAGTCTTTTTGCCGCAGTCGAGATTGTAGGCGGTCACTTGTTTGAGTCAACACAAAATCACCCGCCGCATGACCATAGGTATCGTTAATTTCCTTAAAACGATCATTATCAAAAAATAGTAATGCGGAAATAGATGAGTCTTTTTTTTGGCTGAATAAAGTTTCTAAACGCGATTCAAAATAACCGCGATTCGGTAAGCCTGTGAGACTGTCGTGTTGTGCTTTATGTGCAAGTAAATCATTCTCTTGCCTTAGGTGCTTATGCCATCGTTCAATTTCGTCAAGTAAGCTATTAAAATCTTGGCTCAATTCATTTAACTCTAAAATTTTTGCATCAGGTAAGCGTAGATTAAAGGCTCGCTGTTCTCGGACGAGATTTGCGACGGTCGTCATTTTTTTAAAAGAGTCAACGATATAACCATGTGTTCGATATGAAAAATAACTGACTGAGATCAGGGTAATGACGAGGCAAAGCAGTAATCCAAATAAAACTTGAATCAAAAATCGAGTCATCACTTTTGAGTTACCCGTGACCCAAACCGTACCAACCTGCTGCTCCCCATGCCTAATCATTTCGGAAGCTGGATCTAAGGATATAAAATGACTAAATAGGCGATCAATTCCATCAAATGTGCTTTTTTTAGAGTTTTTAAGTTTAGCTAATACTTTGCCGTGTAAATTTTCAACTCTAATTTCAGAAAAATCATCACGATAGGCGAGTTGGTCAATGGCATCTTGAATTGCGAGTTGATCATTAAAAACCACCCCTGCTTCTACGCGATAACTGATTGTACTGGCAATGAGCTGTAAGTTTTTCTTCGCATAACTATCGAGAGCAAATAAAGATAAAATCGATAAGGATGAACCACAAATCAATAGTGTCATCAGTAAGACAAAGAAATGTGTACGCCTAAAAATATGCTTTAAGGTTGGCTGAGTTCGGTTGCCGGGTATTGACAATACGGAGTTCAGAAAAGTCTGTTTCATTGAGTCGCTCTTTTTTTACGACCCAACAGTAAAACATTGGGGTCAACGCGGACGCCGCTTCGGGCAAGAGAGTCGAGGTTGACCAGAAATGTAATCGGCGAGGTTGCCGTCTTCAGACAAAAGCTGCTACCCATTGCACAATCTGAGTCGCTTTCACTGATGGTGAGGATGGATCGATTTTGTCTCGCTGCAATCACTTTTTGTTGTTCGGCAGGTGATATATCGCCGAAATAAATGACATCACACTGTGTACTGAGTATGGAGACATCATAACTTTGCTTGGTTACGACGATTTTATTGGCTGCATTATTGGTCGTATCAAGATGCTCAAGTAAGATGGAGTGTTTGGCTGCAACAATACAAAGATTAATGGGTGTGGGGGGGGGGCGTCCATCGCGTATAGCTCATAATGCCAAGCACAGTGCTTTCGACCTCTTCATCTTTAGTCGCGACTATTTTATGAGTCGCCATTGCATTCGTTGTCACGGGTGTAGTGTCCGTTGGGATGGCAAATAATTTAGAACTGCTGAACAAAATGAAAATGACGCAAATTTTCTGAAAATTATCGAGTCTGTGATGTGTAATTATTTTCTTCGCGAGCATCTCAACGCATCGAAGTATATATTTGAAAGGGTGCATTTTATATCGATCATCCTTGATGACATGATTGCTTTTTTGATTCTAGAGATGTAAACGTTGAGTGCTGATTGCGTATTGCATGACGTAATTATAAACGGTTTTTTAAAAATCAGATGCGATATCCTCGTACTTTTTATGCTTCGTAATTAAAGCGGTATTATAAAGAAATAACTTTAAATACAGTTGGTTATATGAATTTACTGTGAAAATTAAAATGATGACATGTTTTTTATTATTCTGAGTATACAAAAAATTTTAAATAACGATTTTATTTTGGATTTATCCAATGCACTTGGCTATAAGAAGGGAACCTATTATTGGCAATATGCTGTGAAATGGGTTGCGCATCTTAGCCAAGTAAGAATATCCTCACCTTCAACGAGGAAAGTGTAGGATATTCAAATTTTTCATCACATTACTTTGCTAAAAAATCCTTCACTAATACCACTAAACGTTCAATGATTTCATCGGCGTCAGCTTGACTGAGATTCAGCGGTGGCAACAGACGAATCACACTATCTGCCGTGACATTGATAATCAAGTGATGTTCATCCCGCGCACGAGCAACGAGCTCGCCACAAGTACGAGGCAACTCAATGCCTATCATCATACCGAAACCACGCACTTCAATGCCTAATCCAGCAAACTCTTCAGTGAAACGATCTTTCAAATAACCACCTACTTTTTCGGCGTTTTCGATGGCGTGCTCTTTTTGAAGGCTTTCAATCACTGCATATACGGTACGGCAGGCAAGGGGCGTTCCACCGAACGTTGAGCCATGATTACCCGCGCTAAATAAATTCGCCGCTTTATCACGAACCAAACACGCACCTACTGGAAAGCCATTGCCTAAACCTTTTGCAGTCGTCAAGACATCAGGTTTAATCGAGGTGTGTTGGTAAGCGAAATATTTGCCTGTACGCCCGTTACCTGTTTGGATTTCATCAAGCATGAGCAGCCAATCCTGTTGGTCGCATAGCGCACGCAGTTGTTCTAGGTAAACAAAACCTTGAGGCGCAGTATTTACACCGCCTTCACCTTGAATCGGCTCAACCAAAATCGCGACGATGTCGTTATGCGCTTTTGCTAGTGCTTCAATTGCAGCCACATCGCCAAATGGTACGCGTAAGAAACCCTCGACCAGTGGATAAAAGCCTTTTTGAACTTTTTCATTACCTGTTGCTGATAAAGTTGCCAGCGTACGACCATGGAATGACTTTTCCATCACGATGATTTTTGGCGAGGTAATGCCTTTTTTATAGGCACTCATCCGTGCAAGTTTGATCGCAGCTTCATTCGCTTCCGCGCCGCTATTGGCGAAGA
>Ga0209023_10002992_pt1 | contig 20467 bp, 22 predicted proteins | sample LakOneMetagenome_FD_187468 | JGI IMG/M metagenome (GOLD analysis project Ga0209023, IMG submission 187468) | Freshwater and sediment microbial communities from Lake Erie, Canada (SPAdes) (version 2) | ecosystem: Environmental > Aquatic > Freshwater > Lentic | place: Lake Erie, Canada...
GATCTGGTCAGCAAGGCCAGCAGGCCCCAAGTTGCGACGGTGTTGTCCTCGGCAGGCTGAGCGGCGGGATCGGCAGTCTTCTCTGACATCGGCGGGCCTCTCCTGCGGGTCAGCGGGCAGCATGGGTCAAGCAGGCAGGCTTGCCAAGCGGCAATGCAGCTGGCCGCCGGGTCTGGTGCGGGCAGCGGCGAGCGGACAACCGATGACTGACGGGGGGCGGCACCCCGCTACCCCGAGTCAGCCAAGCTCCAGCAGCAAGGCCAGGAACAGCGCGGTAAAAACTGCATCGCCCGCCAGCACCCAGCCGAGCGAGCGCGGCAAGGCTCCGCTGCGCACCGCCGGCCCCAACAGCGCGATCACCCCCAGCTTGCCCAGCACCCCCGCCCACAGCACCGGGGCGAACCGTACGGGATCGCTGGCGGTGATGGCATAGACCACCCCGAAGCCAGCGACGAGCAGCCCGGTAACCCGGCCCTCGCGGCTGGCGCCGCCCTGGAACAGCGAGGCCCCGCCGATCACCAGGTTGTAGACGGCGGCGAGGCTGAGGACGATGGGCCAGAAGGTCATGTTGCCGACTCCTCAATCGGGCGAATGGCGCTGCGGGCGGGATCGCGGCGCTAGAACGCAATCTCGCAAACCGACATCTCGCCGTTGCGCACGGTCCACCAGCCGCCGGTCCAGCGCCCGTTCACCGCATAGCCGACCACCGGGCATTTGACCTCGGCATCGGCCTGGTTCCAGATCGGTCCGGCGTTGACCGGCCGTCCCCGCGGCGGAGGCGGCGGAGCCACCGCTTGCATCTGGACCTTGGGCATAGCGCCGGTAATGTCATACAAATCGCTCCGTTGCCCGCCATTGGTGCCATAACTGATCTTGCGGCGGAACAGGTCGAGCTGGATCTGCACATTGCGGCTGGGATCGTTGAGGTAGACCGACCATTCATCGCGCTGCGTCTCGACGAAATGGAAGGCCGCTCGTCCGGCGCTGTCGAATTCCGTCCAGCTGCCATCGCCCGCTTGCGCATAGGTGCCGCCGCCAAACTGCACCAACCGCACGTTCCAGCCGTTCACCCCGGTGCCCGGCTGCGCCGCCAGCGGGGCAGTTGCCACCAGCAGAGCTGCCGGAGCGACCAGCCCGGCCAGCGACAAGGCCAGCGCCCAATGTTTCCTGGTCATGATATCTCCCCCTGGTTTCGAACCCTGCGCGCGCGAACCCGGGGGCAGCGTAGAGTGGTGGTGGAGGGGGGCAAGCGAATTCGCTCCCTCAACAGCCGAGCTGTTCGGCAAGCTGGATCAGGTCCGCCGCGCGGTATTCCCAGTCCTGCTCGAACTTCAGGTCCGGCGCGGGCGCTCCGCCGTATTCCAGCGGGCGGTGGACGAAGGCGCATTGCAGCCCCGCGGCGCGCGCTGCCGCCAGGTCGCCATGGTGCGCCGCGACCAGGCAGAGCTCGCCCGGCGCCAGATCGAGCGCCTGCGCCGTGGCGATGTAGGCGGCGGGCAGCGGCTTGTAGGCCTGGGAAATCTCGGCCCCCAGAATGGCATCCCACGGCAGTCCGGCGTGGCGGGCCATCTCGACCATCAGCGCGATGTGGCCATTGGAGCAGGTGACGATCGGGAACCGCTGCTTGAGCCGGGTCAGCCCCTCGACCGAGTCCGGCCAGGGATCGAGCCGGTGCCAGCCCATGACCAGCGCGTGCCGTTCGGCTTCGCCCAGATCGAGGCTCAGCTCAGCCAGCACCGCATCGAGCATCTCGCGGTGCAGCACATCGAGCTTGACGAAGCTCCGCCCCGACTCCCCGAACGAGCGCATCCCGACAATATACCGCGCTCGCCAGGCATCGGTGAAAGCAAAGGCGTCGATGTCTGTGCGGCCAGCGGCGGCCAGCACCGGCGCGACGGTGGCGGCGATGCTGGTGCGCCAATCGACCACCGTGCCGAAGACGTCGAAGGCGAAAGCTTTGGGCGGGGCTTTGGCGGTTGGGGCGTTTGTCATGGGTGCTTTGGTGAGGGAGAATGCCGGCCGAGTAAAGCGGTGTCGAGCGCCTTGCAACTTGACACATCTGTCAAGTTGTCAAGTTAGCGTCACGATCGATTGCGTTTGTTTGCAATGCTTTGGCTGCCAGCTTGACACTTGACACTTTTTCGCGGGATCTCACCAACCGGGCCGATAGTTGGGCCCTGGCGGGTCGTCGCGGCGGCTGCGCGGCAGCGGATCGGGCGCGGTGTAGCGATCGGAAGCGGCGATCGCCTCTTCCGCCGCCTTGGCCAGCCGGGCCTCGGTCTCTTGCGCGCTTTCGCTCTCGGCATTGTCGGGCAGCGCCCCGCTGCCGATCGGGCGGTCCTCGCACCAGCGGGCATGGCCGCTTTCGACATGATCGAGCAACATGTCCCAGCGCTGGGCATAGTAATCGGTCGCCGCACGATAACGCCCCAGCTGCTGCGCCCCCTGATGGTTGCGCGCGGCGAGCAGGAAGCAGGTCAGCCGCTCGTCGAACTTGCGGTACGAACCCACCTGCTCGCCGCCCTGAAACACCGGCACCTCAACCCCGTGCAAGGCCCGCTCCAGCGCGGCCTGATGCAGCGCGTCATAGGCATGCTGAAAGGCGGTTTCCCAGGCCAGGTCAAACGGCTCGCCTTTCAGCCGCGCGCGCAACTGATAGGCCGACTGCCGCGACATGCCGACCGCTCGCGCCGCCATGGCAACGGAATGCGAAGCGGCCAGCACCCGCAGAAACTCGGCCATCTTGGGCTTGTTCCAGCGGTTGGGATAGGGATCGGGGAGATCCTCGAAAGTTTCGGGATCGGGCGGGAGGGGGATTTTTGGTTCGGTCATGCCGGAAAAGATAACCGATTTGGTTTGTGTAGGAAAATGGGGAGTGGCTAACGAAAGGCTGCCCTTAGTTAGCGGCCCGCGGCCCGCGCTAGTTAAGGGTACAGCTGCATTGCCCCGCTCGCCAAGGCATCAGCATGGCATCAAGTCAGGCCGCGTCCTTCAGATCAGCCTCGCACTTCAGCCGCAGCCCCAGCGCACCCAGCACCTTGAGCAGCGTTTCGAGCGTCGGATTCCCGTTCTCCCCCAGCGCCGTGTAAAGCGCCTGGCGGTTGACGCCCGCCTTGGCCGCGATCTTGGTCATGCCTTCGGAGCGGGCGATATCACCCAGCACCTTGGCAATATAGGGCGCATGCCCGCTTTCGAGGGCATCGTTGAGGACGTCGATAACATCCTCAGGTTCCCTGATGTATTTCGCCGCATCAAAGGGCGTGGTTGCAAGCTTGCCCATCATTCATTCCTTCACTGCCCAGCTTCTTCCCAAGGCGCGGGCACTGCCTTGCATCAAATCTGTTTCGCCAACTCCTTGGCCAACCTGATCGCGCGATCCTGATCGCGCTTGGCGCTTCCGCACAGCAGGATCACCAAAACCTGACCCCGGATTGTGTAGTAGAGCCGATAGCCCGGCCCATAGTCGATCCGCAGCTCGCTGACACCATTGCCCAGCGTCTTCCAGTCGCCGAGCAGACCGCTTTCAACCCGCCGGATCCGTTTGGCGATCGTCAGCTGCGCCTTTGGATCTCGCAACCCGTCGAGCCATTCGGCGAACTCGGCGGTTTGCTCAACGTGATACATTGTCGGTTATATACGACAAATTAGAGTCAAGTTCAAGGGTGGAATTGGGTTCAAGTGGAGAGTTTAGGGGTTGTTGCACGTGTCACCGTAATCCGAAGCGGAACTTTCGCAAAAGCCAAGTGTAGCCATGGGCAATCCCTTGACACTCAAGGATTTACGCTTTGCCGTGCGCGCCCGGCTGCGCGGCTGCATCCGCATCTTTGGGCGCGAAAGCTGTGTCACGGTAACCACTCCGCGGATCCGCTTCGAGGGTCGAAAGGCCGCGCTGTTCTTCGACGTTGTCGGCACCCGAATCTATGGCCGCGCCAAGGTTTCTAATATCGATTTCGTGTGGCGGATTCGGATTCTGCGCTGGACGGTGTCCATTCGGGTCGGTGTGACCGGCTTGATCAACCGCCAACTTGCTGGGAAGCGCCCGTTACTGGCCGATTTCAGCACCGTCGCGATCGCAGTGCCAGGCGTTGCGCGGACCTATCGCCCCAACGCAATCGCGGTCCCGCCCAGCACAAGCGAGACACGAATTGAAGTGGACGGCGATTTCTCGCGGAGCTGCGAGCGGCGGGTGACACCCATCCGCGGGCGCGAGGTTCAATCGTGCTCGCGGCCGCCCGCCCCGACATACAACTCGCAGCTACGGAGATACGCGGAGTTACGGTGACAGGAGTTACGGTGACAGGAGTTACGGTGGAGTTATGGTGACAGATCCGTAAACCGCCAAACTTTTCTGTGAATCAGACATTCGACCAAGTGCACCACCTAGTTCACCCCACCACCTGCACCAACACCGTCCGGTTCCGCACCAACCATTCCTCCTTGGCATCGTCGGCAAAATCCACCTGTTTTTCGGTCGTAACCCGATCCCCCTTCCGCGTGGTCACTTCGCGGATGCGGGCCGGGCGCTCGTCGTCGCGGCCGTTCGTTTCGGAGACCAGCACCCAGTGCGCGGCATCCGTGCCAGCCTCGAGCCGCAGCTTTGCCGTTTCGTGTTCGGCGGGTCGGCCGGCGCGGTAGGTGCCGGTATATTCGGTGGTCCCGTCCTTGGCGAGCAGGCTGACCGAAGTGATCCAGACTGTGCCCGCCTTGGGCCCATCGTCATAGGCGCTGGTGCGAATCTGGGTGACGCCGTCGCCGACCATTGTGATGCTGGTCTTGAAGGGGATGCCTTGCCACTTGCCCGACTGGTAGTCGCGGTATTGCAGTTCGGCCTTCCAATCACCCACCATGCTGGCGCGGGCCTGGGCGACGGTGAGCGCGGGCGCAACGTTCTCCGCGCCCGCGCCGCTCGCAAGCGCGAGCAGCAGCGCGCCCGCCAGTGCTGCAGTCCTAGTCATGTTCCCGGTCCCCAATCCCATCAAAGAGGCCGCATCCCCGCAACGCCCGCAACCGCAGCGGCATGGGCCGAAGAATTGCAGTCATCCGACCCGATGGTGGCGGTGTAGGCGACCGACTTTCCATCATGGACTCCAGCGGAAATCACGGCGGTAGTCACGCAGCGGCGCGGGAGGTCAAACCCGATCGCGAACACCGCTCCCTCCTTGGCGCGAAGTGTAGCGTGGTGCCCAGAAACCCGGCCATTCTCGAACGCCACCGGCTGGATTTCCGGAGCCTCCGACTGCGGCAGATACTGCGCCATCCCCCGCACGATCAACACACCGGTATCGAGCTTACCGGGTGTCACATCCTTCGGCACTTCAAAGCCGATGCCGGTCAGCGCGATCGACACCGGGGTGGACCGGAGCCGATAATCCCATTGCTCGACATCCTTCATCCTGAACAGATTGGGATTCGGCTTCAGCTTCATATCACTTGGCAGCGTGATCACGACGCCGCCGCCGAGCACCTGCTCAGTGCCGGCCACATCGGCGGAGACGGGGCTGCCCAGCAGCAGTGCGCCGCTCAGCGCCAGAAGGAAATTCCTAGTCATGCTCCCGATCCCCAGCCCCCATATAGAGCTCCCGCCCGGTCTCGTCATAGACCTTGCTCATCTCCGCCATTCCCGCTTCGGCCTCTTCAGCCGCAACAAACGTATCGGCGTTCTGGTTCTGCAGCCGGGCGAATTCGCGCACTTCCTGGCTGATCTTCATCGAGCAGAACTTGGGCCCGCACATCGAGCAGAAGTGGGCGGTTTTCGCGCCTTCCGCTGGCAGCGTCTGGTCGTGGTATTGCTCCGCCGTGTCCGGGTCGAGCGACAGGTTGAACTGGTCGCGCCAGCGGAATTCGAACCTTGCTTTGCTGAGCGCGTCATCGCGGACTTTGGCGGCCGGGTGGCCCTTGGCAAGGTCCGCCGCGTGGGCGGCGAGTTTGTAGGTGACCACGCCGACTTTCACGTCATCGCGGTCGGGCAGGCCGAGGTGTTCCTTCGGCGTCACGTAGCAGAGCATTGCCGTGCCGAACCAGCCGATCATCGCCGCGCCGATGCCGCTGGTGATGTGGTCGTAGCCCGGGGCGATATCGGTGACGAGCGGCCCGAGCGTGTAGAACGGGGCTTCGCCGCAGACCTGCAGCTGCTTGTCCATGTTCTCCTTGATCTTGTGCATGGGGACGTGCCCCGGCCCTTCGATCATCACCTGGACGTCCTGTTCCCAGGCGCGCTTGGTCAGCTCGCCCAGGGTGTAGAGCTCGGCGAACTGGGCTTCGTCGTTGGCGTCGGCGATCGATCCGGGGCGCAGGCCGTCGCCCAGCGAATAGGCGATGTCATAGGCCTTCATGATCTCGGTGATCTCGTCGAAGCGTTCGTAGAGGAAGCTTTCCTTGTGGTGGGCAAGGCACCATTTGGCCATGATCGAGCCGCCGCGGGAGACGATCCCGGTGACGCGCTTGGCCGCCAGCGGCACGTAAGGCAGGCGCACTCCGGCGTGGATCGTGAAGTAATCGACGCCCTGTTCGGCCTGCTCGATCAGGGTATCGCGGAACACTTCCCAGGTCAGGTCCTCGGCCACGCCGCCGACCTTTTCGAGCGCCTGATAGATCGGCACGGTACCGATCGGCACGGGGCTGTTGCGGATGATCCATTCGCGGGTGTCGTGGATGTTGCGCCCCGTCGAAAGGTCCATCACCGTGTCCGCGCCCCAGCGGATCGACCAGACCATCTTGTCCACTTCGTTGGCGACGTCCGAGGCGACCGCCGAATTGCCGATATTGGCGTTGATCTTGACCAGGAAGTTGCGGCCGATCGCCATCGGCTCGCTTTCAGGGTGGTTGATGTTGCTGGGAATGATCGCCCGGCCGCGCGCGACTTCATCACGGACCCATTCGGGGGTGACATAGTCGGGGATGCTGGCGCCCCAGTCCTGCCCGTCGCGGATGTGGCCGATGATCTGTTCGCGCCCCAGGTTCTCGCGGGTGGCGACATATTCCATTTCGGGGGTGACGATCCCGCGGCGGGCGTAATGCATCTGGCTGACGTTCGCGCCCGGCTTGGCCCGCAGCACCTGGCGGCGCACGTTGGGGAACGGGGGGACGCCGCCAGAACGATCGGGGCCGAGCTGGCCATTGTCCTCGGGCTTGACCTCGCGCTGGGTCACTTCCTCAACATCGCCGCGCGCGCGGATCCAGTCGCGGCGCAGTTCCGGGAGGCCCGCGGCGATATCGATCAGGGCATTCGGATCGGTGTAGGGGCCGCTGGTGTCGTACACCCGCACTGGCGCCTCGCCGCTCGACGGCTCGAGATGAATCTCGCGCATCTTGACGCCCAGCGGGCCAACGTGAACCTTCTTCGAGCCGCGGATCGCCCCCGTAGTGACGCCAATCTCGAGCTTGCTGGGAATGTCGGCCATGATGCGCAAAGTCCTTCTGGGGACGGAGCGGGGGCGCAGACAGCAGACCCTCCCTCCGCCCGTGCTAACGGGTTCAGGTTCGACGGGTCGGAGGATGCAAACCCTCCCTCTCAGCGCAGGCGCGCTCCCCGGGGATGGGCTGATAGTAGGCGAGTGGGTGAGCGGCGTCCAGCTACTCGAACAACATTCTGCGGCCCGTCGGCATGGCCCGCCAGTCGTGCCCGGCGGGGAGATTGCCTTCCTTCACCAGCGCGTCGATCCGGGTCTGTTTCTTGCGCAAATCCCCGCGCAGCCAGTCGAGCACATCATAGAACAGCGCGCCTTTGCGCAGGCTACGCAGCGGAACCTGCTCGACCGAATCCGCGCGCTGGTTGATCGAGGAGACCAGGCTGGTCGGGGCGACCCAGGCACCCTTGGGTCTGATCAGCGCCCGCAGGACCGGGCGGTAGGGCAGCACGTGGTAGATGTCCGCCGGGCCCAGGAACGGCACGCCGCGCTCCAGCCGCCGCTGCGCTTCGGCGCGGGTGATGACATAGGCATGCGCGCCCTCACCCCCGTCGGAGAGACGATAGGCGGTGAACCCGCGGCCCAGCGCCAGGCCGTCATTGCGGTCCCAGGCGACTGGGCCCAGCTCGTTGTGAGCGTCGACATCGAGGAACAGGTAATCGAAGGCACCGGTGGGCAGTTCGCCATGGAGCAGCGGTGCGAACGTGCGGTCAATCAGCCCGTCGTCCTCGAGCACCACCGCGCAGGGCGCACCGCTTTCGACCAGCGCGCGCCAGGCCTTGGCATGGCTGAGGTTGCAGCCGACCTCGCTGGGCGTCAGCGCCCGGTCCGGCCCGGTCACCGCCGCGCGCTCGGCCTCGCCCAGCAGGCGCCCATCGACGCCTTCGATCATCGTGAGCTTGATCCCCAGCGGCGCATGGTGCCGCTCCAGCCGCGCGCGCCGGTCGGCGGCATTGGCGAGCGAGAGGACATAGACCGGGATCTGCTGGGGCATGGGCTACCCGCTAGCCGAGGCTCCCGGGCTTGTCATCCCCGCTGCGCGCCGCGCCGGCTTGGCGCGCGCGCGCTAGCGGCCTGTCGGCCCGGTCGACTTCAGATTGCCAGCCTTGAATTCGGCTTCGGTCACGATGCCATCGTGATCAGTATCGAGCCGATCGAAATTGGCAAGCGTGGCCGCACGGTATTCGATCAGCGTCACCTGCTGGTCGCGGTTGGAATCGAGCCGCGCCATTTGCGGGGAAACGTCCGGCAGCGATGGCGCGCTAACCAGCGCGGCGAATTCAGCAGGCGAGAGCACGCCGTTGCGATCCACGTCGAGCTGCCGGAACGCTTGCTGGTTCTGGGTCCTGGCCACGCCAAGCGCGACATTCGCCTCGAACCGCTCCAGCTCGGCGCGGGAGATCACCCCGTTGCCATCGGCGTCGCGGCTGCGGAACTCACGGTCCATGGTTGCAATGAAGACCGTGCGCGGCACATCGTTGGCAGAGGCCCCAGGGGGCGGGGGAGTCTGGGTTGCAGCAGGACCCGCCAGTCCTGCCCCAATAGTCACTGCTAACACAATGAATTTACTTCGCATTATGATTCACCTTTCGCCCATTGCCGACGGACATCATACACATTGACACCATGACGTCACCTAACCATACTTTCACAAGTCAGGCAGAATCTTGACCAAAAATCGTAACGATCAAAGGTCTAAGAGTCTGACTCAAAAAACCAGCGGGTAAACCGGATCGAGCGGTCGCTGCTGCCAGGTCGCAACCTGGTCGAGCACGGCTTCGGTCACAGGTATATTCGCGACAGGAATGTCGTTGGAACTCACGAAAACGTAGGCCTACCAAATTAGCAAATGAAACAGGTGCAAGGGATTTATCCCTTGCGAATTTAGAGGGGGGTGAAAATCTAATGATCTTTTCCAAATCTGTATTGCTGGCAACAACTCAGCGGCGTCCAATGGTCGGCAGACGCCTGGTCGTGGCGTCCGCCTCTATGGGCGCGATGGCGCTGATTATGATGTCGACAGAAGCTTCAGCGCAAACCTGTAATATCGTACCTGGAGTAACCGCAGGTGTTCAGAGTAACTCGAGCGGCGATTGCTATTTGTTGGCTGTCAACGGACCCCAGACAACGCAACTGGGGCAGGATGCCGACGCCACAGGCGGAACACAAACCGTTGCAATCGGCGCTGAGTCGGTTGCTAGCGCAGATCGCGCCGTCGCGATCGGCTTTGGCGCGCAGGGAACCGGAACCGGGGGCACCGCGATCGGTGCCAACAGCAACGTGGCGGGCCTGAATGGCACGGCACTTGGCCAGAACACCGTGGCTGCGGGGCAAGATGCCATCGCGATCGGCAATGCTGCCAACGTAGCTGCAACGGGTGTGGGATCGCTGGCGATCGGTTCCAACTCAAATACCACTGGCAGTTCGGGCACGGCCGTTGGCAATTTCAGCCAAGCCACCGCCGACTCGGCGACCGCAATCGGGGCCGGGTCCAATGTTTCCGGAACCTTTAGCACGGCAATCGGTGGCAATGCCGTGGTCAGTGCGACGAACGGCACCGCGCTGGGTGCGCAAACCGCAGTCTCAGCCGACAATGCTGTAGCGATTGGCTATGGTTCGGTTGCCGATCAGGTCAACACCATTTCGGTCGGCACGGTTGGCGGTGAGCGCCGGATCGTCAATGTCGCCGATGGCACGGCCGCGACCGATGCCGCGACGGTTGGACAGCTTAACGCGGCGGTTGCAATCGCCAGCGGCTCAGCTGCTGCTGCCCAGACGACGGCCAACACGGCCCTTGCCAATGCAGCTACAGCGCAGGGCACAGCCAACACGGCCCTTGCCAATGCAGCTACAGCGCAGGGCACGGCCAACACGGCTCTTACCAATGCGGCTACAGCGCAGGGCACGGCCAACACGGCTCTTGCCAATGCAGCCACTGCGCAGAGCAGCGCCAATACGGCACTGGCCCAGAACGTGGTCCAGGACAACCGGATGACAGCGATCGAGGCGCTCAATACGACACAGAACACGCGCCTCACGTCGCTCGAAGCCCTGGTTGGCGGGGTCGGTGCGACGGTTGAAACCAACCGGGTTGAAGCCAACGGCGGTATCGCTGCGGCAATGGCGATGGGCGGTGCGGTGATCATCCCCGACAAGGCGGTGACGATCAACTTCAACCTTGCCACCTATCGCGGCCAGCAAGGCTTCTCCGGTTCGATCGCCGGACGGGTTGCACCGAGTGTCTACCTGACGGCAGGGGTTGCAGCCTCGACCGCCAAGGGATCGACTGGCGGCCGCGTTGGGGTTGCCTTCGGCTTCTGACGCCAGCTGAGCTGACTTGAGATCGGGCCGCCAGCCTAGCTGGCGGTCCGATTTCTTTGCGGGACTTGTCATCCGGGGTCCAAAGCCTAGCCTGCCTGCCATGACCTACACCCCGACTCGCCGCGCCGTGCTGGGCGGCCTTTCCGCCCTCGCGTTCACCCCTGCCATTGCGGCAGCCCGCAAGAGCGGGCGCTATGACACGATCGTGCGCGGGGGCATGGTGTTCGATGGGCTTGGCGGGGCCGGAGTCGAGGCCGATGTGGGGATCGTTGGCGGGCGGATCGCCGCGATGGGCAAGCTCGGCCGGGCGCGTGCGGCACTCGAGATCGACGCGCGCGGGCAAGCCTTAGCACCGGGCTTCATCAACATGCTCTCCTGGTCAACCGAGAGCCTGATCGAGGATGGCCGCTCGCAAGGCGACATCCGCCAGGGGGTGACGCTGGAGGTGATGGGCGAGGGCACTTCGATGGGGCCTTTGAATGCCGAGATGAAGGCGCGGGCAGTGAAGGAGCAGGGGGATATCCACTATCCGGTGACCTGGACATCGCTGGGTGAATACCTGTCGTTCCTTGAGCACAAGGGGGTCAGCTGCAACGTCGCCTCGTTCATCGGCGCGGGGACGCTCAGGGTGCATGAGGTCGGCTATGACGATGTCCGCGCGAGCCCCGCGCAACTCGCCCGGATCGAGGCGCTGGTCCATGCCGAGATGAAGGCCGGGGCGATGGGGATCGGCTCTTCGCTGATCTATGCGCCCGACAACTTCTCCAACACCGACGAGCTGGTGGCGATGACCAGGGCCGCGGCCGCGCATGGCGGCAGCTATATCAGCCATATCCGCGGCGAAAGCGACCAGCTGCTCGACGCGATCGAGGAACTGATCACGATCGGCCGGCGCAGCGGAGCGCGGGTCCAGGCGTACCACCTCAAGGCTTCGGGCCAGCGCAACTGGGACAAGGGTGCCAAAGTGCTCGCGCGGCTGGACGCGGCGCGGGCCAGCGGGATCGATGTCTCGGCCAATTGCTACACCTACACGGCGGCGGCGACCGGCCTCGACGCCTCGATGCCGCTGTGGGTCCAGCAGGGCGGGCGCGACAAATGGATTGCCCGGCTGAAGGACCCGGCCACCCGGGCGAAAGTGCTGGCCGAGATGCGCGGCGAGCCGGTCGGCTGGGACAACACCTATCGCAATGCCGGCAGCCCGGAGAACGTGCTGCTGCTGGGCTTCGACAACCCCGCGCTCAAACCATTGACCGGCAAGAGCCTGGCCGAAGTTTCGAAGATGCGCGGGACCAGCCCCGAAGATACCATGATCGATCTGGTGATCGAGGACGGCAGCCGGGTCGACACCGCCTATTTCACCATGAGCGAGGACAACCTGATCCAGAATCTCAAATGGGGCTGGACCATGGTGGGCAGCGATGCCGCGAGCATGGCGCCCGAGGGCAAGTTCCTCGAACGCAGCACCCACCCGCGCGCCTATGGCACTTTCGCGCGGTTCCTGGGGCGCTATGTGCGCGACAAGCAGATCATGCCGCTGGCGGAGGGTATCCGCCGCCTGACTTCGCTGCCCGCGCAGCAGATGGGCATTCGCGGGCGCGGGCGTTTGGCCCTGGGCTATGCCGCCGACATGGTGGTGTTTGATCCTGCAAAAATCCAGGACCACGCCACGTTCGACAAGCCGCACCAGTACGCCACCGGGGTGTCGGATGTGCTGGTGGGCGGCGGAGCCGTGCTGCGCGGCGGCGAGCACACCGGGGCCAAGCCGGGGCGGTTCGTCAAGGGGCCGGGCTGGCGGGGGCGGTAGTTCCCGCTCTGTGACAGTCTTCTACCGCCTCGACTTCCCTGCCGTCCAAATAGCCGGCCATTTCGGGGCAGCGCCGGGTGATGACCCCTGGTCCGGCGGCACCGTCGCCCCAGGCCAGTTCGCCCCGGTCATCACCGCCGGGCGTGAGGCCATTGCAGGACCGCGCGGCGAGCACCAACCCAGGCGGATGATCCCGCGGCTGTGGGGCGTGCCGCCGCCTCCCGCAGCCGGGGACCGCGGCCGTTCGGTGCTCACCGTGCGCAATCTCGAAAGCCCGTTCTGGATCGGCAACCTGCGCAACAGCGAGTTCCGCTGCCTGGTCCCGGCAACCGGCTTCATGGTCTGGGGCAAGGGCGTGGACCGCGAAGGCAAGCGCGTACGCCACTGGCTGGCCTGCGCCGACCAGCCGCTGTTCGCTTTTGCCGGGGTCTGGAAAGACAGTGAGGTGCCCAGCTTCGCGCTGCTGACCTGCGAGCCAAACGCCCTGCTGCGCGAATTTGGCGCGGAACGGATGCCGGTGATCCTGCCCCCCGATCCAGCGGCGTGGAGACTGTGGCTGAATGGTGGGTGGGACCGCGCGTCCGGGCTGGTGCAGCCCTATCCGTCGGGAATGATGCGCGAAGCCTAGGCCAGATGCAGCGCCCCCAACACGCTCAACCCCAGCCCCAACGCCACCGTGCTCAGCGCCCAGCCGCGGTGCATGTGGGTCAGGCTGCGGAGCCAGAACTGGGTGTAGATATCGACGAAGCCCAGGATCGCCAGCGCTTCGATCATCATCAGTCCGCCCATCGCCTTGAGCACGCAGGACAAGAGGTCATTGGGCAACCAGGGATTAGCGAGATAGATCACTGCGCCGATCACCAGCTCCAGCATCCCGCACAGGAATTGCAGCGCCGGGCTGCGCTCAACTTCTTCGAGCATCGTGCGCCAGGCGCCCGGCTTTCGCAGCGCGCCGATTCCGGCGAACAGCGCGGTCAGGCCCAGCAGCAATGCCGACCAGCCGGTTACATCAATCGCTTCCATTGCATCCCTCCAGAACCGTTGGTTCTCCCCGGAGGTGTTCTGTTATCGGCGACAGGATGCGCGGGCGCGGCGCGCTTGTCCAGCCATGATGCGCGCTGGACATTAATCGCGCGGTTAAACATAGTCTGCCAAACACACGGGAGAGCGATTCTGATGGTAATGCCCAAGGTCTGTATCATCGGCGCGGGCTGCAGCGGGTTCACCACCGCCAAGCGGCTGAAGGACCACGGCATTCCCTTCGATGTCTTCGAGGCATCGGACGACATCGGCGGGAACTGGTACTTCAACAACCCCAACGGGATGAGCGCCTGCTATCAAAGCTTGCACATCGACACGTCGAAATGGCGGCTGGCGTTCGAGGACTATCCGGTGCCCGCCGACTGGCCCGACTATCCGCACCATTCGCTGCTGCTGCAGTACTTCCACGATTACGTCGATCACTTCGGCTTGCGTGAGCACATCACTTTCAACACCCGGGTCGAGAATGCCGCGCGGCTGCCCGAAGGCGGCTGGCGGATCACGCTCTCGACCGGCGAGGTTAGGCATTACGACGCCCTCGCCGTTGCCAACGGCCATCACTGGGCGGCGCGGATCCCGGACTACCCCGGACACTTCGACGGCGCGCAGATCCACAGCCATCTGTACCGCACCCCGTTCGAGCCGGTGAACTGCATCGGCAAGCGGGTGCTGGTGGTCGGGCTGGGCAACAGCGCGATGGACATTGCCAGCGAACTGTCGCAGCGCCCGATCGCGGAAAAGCTGTTCGTCTCGGCGCGGCGCGGGGTGTGGATCTTCCCCAAATACATTGGCGGCAAGCCCGGCGACAAGAACCCCGCCCCGGCCTGGATGCCGCGCTGGCTGCGCCAGAAAATCGGCGAGCGGATCATCCGCAAGCTGATCGGGACCATGCCCGATTACGGCCTGCCCGAACCCGAATACGGCATGTTCCAGAGCCATGGCACCGTCTCGGGCGAATTCCTGGTTCGCGCCGGATCAGGCGACCTGACGATGCGGCCAGGGGTCGAACGGCTCGATGGCGACGGGGTGGTGTTCACCGATGGATCGCGCGAGCAGGTCGACGTGATCGTCTGGGCAACCGGCTATGACATCCGCTTCCCGTTCTTCAAGGACCCGGCCTTTACCGCGGATTCGGACAACCGCCCGCCGCCACTCTACAAGCGAATCCTGAAGCCGGGCACGCCCGACCTGTTCTACATGGGCCTCGCTCAGCCGCTGCCCACCTTGGTCAACTTTGCCGAGCAGCAGTCGAAGCTGGTCGCCGCCTACCTGAGCGGGCAATATTTGCCCCCGCCGCCCGCCAAGATGGAGCGGGTGATCAAGGCCGACGAGGACTATTACACCGGGCAATACTACGCCGCGCGGCGGCACACGATCCAGCTCGATTTCGATCACTATGTCCTCGCGCTGAAGAAGGAACTTGCGCATGGTGCGAAGCGGGCCAAGGCTGCGGGCAACGCGCCGCCGGTCCAGCCCCGCGCCCCAGAGGGGATTGCCGCATGACTGCCCGTGCCCTGACCCCGCTCGATCTCAGCGATCCGACGCTTTATACCGAGGATCGCTGGCGCGAGCCATTTGCCCAGCTGCGCCGCGACATGCCGGTAAGCTGGCGTGAGGACAGCCCCTATGGTTCCTACTGGTCGGTGGTGACGCATGACCTCTGCCAGGCGGTCGAGCTCGACTGGGAGACCTACTCCTCGCAGATCGGCAATATCACCATCGCCGACGGAGTGGCCGGATCGGAGTTCCCCAACTTCATCGCGATGGACCCGCCGCGCCATAGCGAGCAGCGCCGGGTGGTGGCTGCGGCCTTCACCCCCAGCCAGATGCAACTGCGCGAACGCCAGGTCCGCGAACGGACCAGGGAACTGTTCGACGCATTGCCGATTGGCGAGACTTTCGACTGGGTCGCCGAGGTTTCGATCCCGACCACCATCGCGATGCTGGCGATCGTGCTCGACTTCCCGTGGGACGAGCGGATGTCCTTGCGCAAGTGGTCCGACATGGCCAGCAACGTCTCGCCCGAGGTGATGAACGAGGAGTATACCGCCAAGTTCTTCGAAGAAATGGGGCTGATGCTGGCCCGCTTCGATGCGCTGCTCGAGGCGCGGCGCGTGCAGGAACCGGCCGACGACCTGCTGAGCCGGATGGTCCATAGCGAAGCCATGGGCAACCTCACCGCGCTGGAAAAGATCGCCAATATCGCGCTGCTGATCGTCGGCGGCAACGACACCACCCGCAATTCGATGAGCGGGCTGATCGAAGCGCTGAACCGCTTTCCCGAAGCGCGCGCCGCGCTGAAGGCCGATCGCTCGCTGATCACCAACGCCTCGCAGGAAATCGTCCGCTGGCAGTCGCCCGTCTCGCACATGCGCCGCACGCTGACCAAGGATGCTGAGCTTGGCGGGCAGAGCCTGAAGGCGGGCGAGAAGATCGTGCTGTGGTACATCAGCGCCAACCGCGACGAGAAAGTCTTCGCCGATGCCGAACGCTTCGATCCGGCCCGCGACAACGCCCGGCGGCACATCGGCTTTGGCCACGGCATCCACCGCTGCGTCGGTGCGCGGCTGGCCGAGATTCAGCTCGACACGGTGATGGAAGAGCTGCTGAACCGCGGCCTGGTGGTCGAGCCGCAGGCCAAGCCCACCCGCCTTTCCAGCCCGTTCCTCCACGGGATCACCGAATACCCGGTCAAACTGGTCCGCGAATGAGCGGCAAGTTCAACACCCTGCTGGTCGAGGCTGAGGGCCCGATCCTGTGGGTCCGGCTGAACCGGCCCGAAGTGCTCAACGCCTATACTGCCGAAATGGGTGCCGAACTGGTCCGGGCGATTCGGCAGGCCGATGGCGATGACGCGATCATGGTGCTGGTGCTGACCGGTACCGGCCGGGTGTTCTGCGCCGGGGCCGATGTCTCGGCCGGGGCCGGGGCCTTCGATACCCACAGCGGCGAGGGGGCCGTCAACTTCGGCAGCCGCACGGGAGAGCGCGCGGACAGCGATTTTGTGGCGGCGATGATGAAGGCCAAGAAACCGCTGCTGGTTGCCTACAACGGCTCAGCCGCCGGGGTGGGCCTGACCCTGACGCTGCCCTGCGATGTGCGCATCGCCGCCGACAACGCGAAATTTGGCTGCGTCTTCACCCGCCGGGGGCTGGTGCCCGAGGCGGGCTCCGCCTGGTTCCTGCCGCGCCTCGTCGGCCTTGCCCGCGCGCTCAAGTGGTGCATGACCGGGGCATTGGTCCCTGCGGCCGAAGCACTGGAAGCGGGGTTGGTCAGCGAACTGGTTCCCGCCGAGCGGGTTGAAGCCCGCGCCCGCGAGCTGGCGCTGGAGATCGCGGCCAACTGCTCGCCGGTCGCGCTGGCGCTGACCCGGCAGATGCTGTGGACATTCTCAGGCCAGGACAGCCCGGCAGGCGCGCTGGCGGTCGATGCCCGGCTCAATATCCAGCTCGGCGCGATGGGCGATGTTCACGAAGGGGTCGCCGCCTTCCTTGAAAAGCGCACGCCCCAATTCCCGCTCAAGGTCAGCCAGGACCTGCCCGAGACACCGTGGTGGGATCAGAAGCTATAGGCCAACCCCGCGACGCCAAAGGCCTGGCTGGCGCTGCCCGCATCACGGACAATCGGGCTGTCGGCGAACTGGCCCATCAACCGCTTGTAACTGACGAGGCCGAACAGGCCCCAGCCCTTGCGCGGATTGCCGCCGAGATCATGGGTGTAAAGCACATTGGTGCCCAGGCTCTTCAGCCCCGCGCCGCGCGTGGCATAGGCGGGCAACGCATTCCCCGGAGCAACGTCGAAATAGGTCGCCGCATAGCCCTTGCCGACATAGTCCGCGCTCACTCCCAGCCGGGCGAAGCTGCGCTTGGAAACCGGCGAGGACAGCGACAGCGCCGGGGTCACCACATAGCTGCGGTGCGCTCCGTTGACGTCGCGCAAGTAAGTCAGGTCAAAATTGATACTCGCCGGCGGGATCAGCACCCCGCGCTTGCCAATTCCCGCAGTCGCGCCCAGCTCGATCGCGGTCTTGCGGGTCCCCAGCGCGGCGACGCGCGGGTCCTCGATATCGCCGGTCCGGTCGAGCCGGACCTGCACCACCGGGCCCAGCACCAGCCGCAGCTTGCTGTCCTTGGGATCGGGCACGAAATCGGTGTAGAGATTGAGCCCGCGCATCTGGAACTCGACGCCCGCGACCTTGCCTTGCAGGATCCCGCCGGGTTGCAGGCGGTAGTCGTCCGAGCCTTCGTAATCGGTCGAAGCGCCGAGGCCAAAGCCGAGCGTCACGCGGTCGCCGTCGCTCGCCACTCCGGGCGGCGGACCTGCTGGACGGCCTCCCTGGGCCAGCGCCGGACTGGCGCAGGCAAGGGCGGCCATGGCGAAAAGGCTGTAGCGGACAGACATGACAGGCAGTACTCCAAGACTGCCCCCTCCGCAGCGGGACATAGGCGGTGGCGATGCCGCATACAAGGGAAGGATGATCTGGATGTACAAGCTCTACGGCGCGCTGGGTTCGCCCTATTCGATGAAGATGCGCGCGCTGCTGCGGTATCGGCGCTTGCAGCACCTGTGGGTCGATGGCGGTGCCGCGCGCGAGGCGCTGGGCCAGGTCCGTGCGCCGGTGATCCCGGTGCTGCAATATCCCGACGGGCATTATGACAACGATTCGACTCCGCTGATCTACGATCTGGAGGCTCGCCATGCGGAGCGCGGCGTGGTTCCGCCCGATCCGGCGCAGGCCTTCATCGCGCACCTGCTGGAAGACTTTGCCGACGAATGGCTGACCAAGGCAATGTTCGGCTATCGCTGGCTGGAAGACATCGACCATGTCCAGATGAGCCGCTGGCTGGCTTTCGACAACCTCAAGGGCGGGGGGCTTGAGACCAGCCAGAAATTCGCCGCGATGTTCCGCGAACGCCAGGTCGGGCGGATGGCGCTGGTTGGCTGCACGCGCGAAAACTTCCCGCTGATCGAGGCCAGCACCCGCGCGGTGCTGGCCGCGCTCGAAGCCCATGTGGTGAACCGCCACTCATTGTTCGGCACCCGGCCCAGCATGGCCGAGTTCGGGATCTACGGCCAGCTCTCGCAGCTGGGCACCGATCCCACCCCGCAGGCGATGATGCGCCAGGACTATCCCTACACCTACCGCTGGCTGGCGCACATCGACGACATGAGCGGGGTGGAAGGCGAGTGGGAGCCAGGCTTTGCTCCGGTGGTGGCGCATCTGGTGCGGATCGCGGGGCAGGTCTACGTCCCGTTCCTGCGCGCCAATGCCGAGGCGGCGGATGCGGGATCGGAGACCTTTCGCATGGAGGCGATGGGGCTTCCCTACGAACAGGGTACCTTCAAATACCAGCTCAAATGCCTGCGCGAGTTGCAGGCGCGTTATGCTGCGCTGGAAGGCACGGCACGCGGGGCGGTGGATGAAGTGCTTGGCGAGGCGTGGCGGGCTCTGTTGGCTTAAGCTTTGGCGGCGGGCTTGGAATGGTTCGCGCAAAGACCGCAAAGAGAACGAAGGGCGCAAAGGTCTCAGCACGGCGCGGCGAAGCTGCTGTTGCCCGCATGCCTCGCCAAAGCGACGAGGTTAGAAATCGAAAGCGGCTGCGCCGCAAACGCAACCTCTTTGCGAACCTCCTTCTTCTTTGCGCCCTTTGCGTTAACCCTTGCTATCTTTCGGCAGGGCGCAAGGCTGGCAGCCTTGTCACTCCCCAAACCGCTAAGCGTAAGCCATCCGCTCCAGCGCCCCGAAGCAGCCCAGCGCGCCGGGATCGCCGAAGGGTGACAGCTGGCTCATAAACACGCCGCCCACACCCTTGGCCGGGTCGATCCAGTAATAGGAGTTGAAGATCCCGGCCCAGGCCAGGCTGCCGGGTGAGCGTCCGTTGGGGCCCTGTTCGGGGTTGATCAGGAAGCCCAGACCCCAGCCGGTGTGCTGATTGGGGAAAGTGTCATAGGGTTGGGCCAGATTGGGCATCGCGCTGCCCATATAACCGGCGCGCAAGGGGGCGACCTGGTTGCGGGCCATCTCGGCAACGGTCTCGGCCTGCAGGATCCGGTTTCCGTCCAGCTCGCCGCCGCGCAGCATGGCGCGCACGAAGCGGGCATAGTCGGGTGCGGTGCCGATCAGCCCGCCGCCGCCCATCTCGAACTCGCCGCCGCCCAGGTACATCGGCTGGATTCTCAGCGCGCCAGTTTCATCGCGAACATGGACCTGCGCCAGCCCTGCGGGCGCGGCCTGATAGAAACCGGTGCGGGTCATGCCGAGCGGGCCGAAGACATGTTCGGCGAGATAGGCGCCCAGCGTCTGCCCGGTGGCCGCTTCTACCGCGAGGCCGGCCCAGTCGATCGCCACCGAATATTCCCAGCTGTCACCCGGATCGAACATCAGCGGCATCTTGATTGAGGCCTTTGACCCGGGGACCGGCATCCCGACAGCAGCAAAATACTGCAGCACCTGCGGGTGGATGAAGAAATAGCCTAGACCGGCGGTATGGGTCAGCAAGTGACGCAAGGTGATCGGCCGCACGGCGGCGCGCACTTGCGGCTGGCCGTCGGTGCCGAACCCGGTCAGCACCTGGGGATCGGCCAGGTCGGGCAGCAGATCGCCGATCGGCGCATCGAGGCTGAGCTTGCCCTGCTCCACCAGCTGCATCGCCGCGACCGTAACCAGCGCCTTGGTCATCGAAGCGATCTGGAACTGGGTGTCTTCGGCGACCGGCACCTTGCTCTCGACATCGCCCACCCCCAGCGCCTGCGCAAAGCGCACACCCTCGCGGTCCACGATCATCCCAACCGCACCGGGGAGCTTGGCTTCTGCAAAGGCTGCTTCGAACATTGGTCTTCCTCTTCTCAAGAATCTTCCCAACCTCCCTTCGTGTCGAGCGAAGTCGAGACACTT
>Ga0209023_10002993_pt1 | contig 20463 bp, 17 predicted proteins | sample LakOneMetagenome_FD_187468 | JGI IMG/M metagenome (GOLD analysis project Ga0209023, IMG submission 187468) | Freshwater and sediment microbial communities from Lake Erie, Canada (SPAdes) (version 2) | ecosystem: Environmental > Aquatic > Freshwater > Lentic | place: Lake Erie, Canada...
CGATTCAGGTTCTGCCCACGTCGTTGTGGGACGACCAGCTGCGCTATCGGATCGCCAGGGCCATTTACGGCAACGCGAACTTCTGGAACTATGGCGCCTCCGCCAATCCGTCCATCCACATCGTCGTGGAACGCGGACGGGTGACGCTGACCGGCGTCGTACAGAGTAACGTGGACCGCATGCTCGCGCGCACGCTGGTCATGCAGGACGGCGTGTTGTCAGTCACCAACAACCTGAAGACAGAGGCAGAGGCGCGTGCAGAGCTCGAGAAGATGTGACACCTTTCCCGTTCAACTCGCCAGCGGAGCATCGGTGACGGCGCTTCACTACCATCCCGATGCTCCCGGCGACGCGGCGTTCATCGTGGCGCACGGCGCCGGCGCTGGTCAGTCGAGTGCGTTCATGGTGGCGTTTGCCGAGGCGCTCGCCGAGCGCGGACTCGACGTCATCACGTTCAATTTCCCATATACCGAGCAGAAGCGTCGGTTGCCCGATCGCGCGCCCGTGCTGGAGAGCTGCTACGCCTCGGTCATTCACGAGGTGGTGCGGCGCGTGCCGTCGGCCTCGCGGCATCTGTTCATCGGCGGCAAGTCGATGGGCGGCCGCATGGCGACGCAACTCGCCGCGTCAGATGCCGCGCTGCCGATTGCGGGTCTCGTGCTGCTCGGCTATCCCTTCCATCCGCCGGCAAAGCCTGAGAAACGCCGCGACGCGCATCTGCCGTCGGTTCATTGGCCGATGCTCGTCGTGCAGGGTGCGCGCGACACGTTTGGCTCGCCCGACGAGATTCGCCCAACATTTGCCGCCCTCGATCCGCCGGCGGTCATTCACGCGGTGGAGAGCGGCGACCATTCCTTCAAGGTGGCGAGGGCCGGAGCGGCAGGTCAGGCGGCGATCGACACCGCCATCCGGGACGCAGTGGCCCGATGGATCGGCGAGATCATCGGAGCGCGCCAAGCCAGCTAGAAGCCTGAGCGGTCAACGCCGGTGTCCACTGGTGGGCCGCGTCGAGTTCTGCCACATCAACCCGAACGCCAGCGGTGCGCAAACGCGCGACATCAGCGGCACAGCGTTCGGGCGTGAACCACTGGTCGCGTGTGCCTGCCCCAATCAGCACGCGCGGGATACGTGCCAGTTGCGTGTCGCTCAGTTCGGGCGGCACGTCTCCACCAACGGCGAGCACACCCCACGCCTGGCGTCGGCACAACGCCGCGGCGCGATACGCCATGCTCGCGCCCTGTGAGAATCCGGCAAAGACGATCGCGGTCGGGGCACCACACTCTGACTCGACGGCTGCCAGCACCGCATCGACGTACGCGACGTTGTCAGCAATGAGCAACTCACGGTCTTCCCGAACCATCCAGCTTGCCGCGGGTACGTCACCGCCCTTCGCGTAGAAGCGATGCAGCGCCTGGATGGAGACGATGTCCATGGTGGCGGATGTACTGAGCTCACGCATCCGCTTCAACTGAATCGCGGCCTGCTCGCCATACCCGTGAAAACCGACCAGCAAGGGACGCGTCGGGTGTCCGGGCGCAGGCTCCAGCAGGTAGCGTCCGTGGGTCTGCGCGGCAATGACCCGTTCGTTGCTCACGAGACCATCCCGGCGCGTTGGTGCCTTCGCATCATGCGCGTCTCCCGGCCTTGGCCAGCGGATGCAGGGCAATGCGGTGCCAGCCAGTCGCGCGGTTGAGGGCCAGCTCCTTGTATGCGCGTGCATCGTCCTGGGCGGTGTCTGGCTGATAGATGTGCGAGTGCTCGATGTCGTCAGGCGTCACAGGTTGATAGTAGATGCTCACGCCGCGGTGCACGTCCTTCTGGGCGTGATGCCACTTGACCAGGCGATCGGCGACGAAGTGACCGAGCGCATGCGCAGCGCGTTCGACGTGCGGAAGACCGGTCTGTTTGAGGTTCTCGCACATCGTGGCGACGTCGAGCAGGGCGGGGTCGCCTGGCTCGATGGACGGCGTCTCGGGATTCCCCACCCGGGCGCGCTCGAGCGCCTGCGCACACGACTCGTCGTCGCGCGCGGCGTCCAGTGCCTCCACCAGATCGGACAGTGGTGGCACGATCTCGTCGGCCGTGCGCAGGTCGAGCAGCGTGATGGGCACGTCGGCGAGGATGCCGCGGTTGTGGTCTGCGTCGAGGAACTCGCCCAGGTGGCTGACGATAGAGCGAGCCACATCTTCCGAGTCGCGCGACGGTTTCAACTCCTGCATGAAACGCTTCCACGGCCACACGCCGGCAACCGGCGCTTCTGCCTGTGACGCAATCATGAAGTCGGCAACGTCCTTCAGCTGATATGCGGTCTCGAGCGTGCTCATGTAGCAATCGCGGAACAACACCACCGACGCCTTGTGGTCGGACGCCTCGATGCTGTCGGCCAGGTCGTTGAGGCGCAGCGTGTGTGCGACGCGCGAGCGAGACGACGAGTCGAAGAACAGACCCATCGGACCGTAGCCGTGCCCATAGAAATAGAGCATGTGCCGGTGCGCCGGACACTCGCGATGTCCGAAGCGCAGGAACGCCTGCAGCACGCGGCTCGAGGCGTGGTTCAGCTCACGGCGATCCACATCGAGCGATAGCGTCGATGACCGCAGGTGCTCGACGATCGAACGCCACAGCGGGTACCGGTTGACGTCATCATCCCGCTCCTCATCGTCGTGGTGATGCAGCCGACGGAGTGCATCGGTGATGACGCCGCGGAACGCACCGCGGGAATGCTTGAAGTCGACCTGCGCGGCGAGACTGACATGCTCGAAGTCGGCGGCATCGCACATCGCCTGAAGCTCGCGGCGTGCCGGCGAATCAAGCGTCGCGCCGCCGCCTTTGTCGTCGGCAACGGTGTAGGCGAGCAGCGCCCACGACTTCACGCGCGTTGGTTCGGACATCAAGGCGGAGGCTACCACACCGCGGAACGGTGCCGGGTGTCAGAGCGTCGGCGTAAAAGAAGCGGTCGAAGGTCTGTTCGCGGGTGCTCGGAACCTGGTCGCCACAGCGTTCCGGGATGGGTCGCACATGCGTCGACCTGACTTGGTCTAGCCTAGACGTCATGGCCGAGACTCCGCTGCTGCCGCCGAAGGCTCCGATGAAAGACCACGTGTCCTCCTGGCACGGACAGTCTGTGCACGACCCCTGGTTCTGGCTGCGGGAGAAAGAGAACCCCGAGGTTCTGGCCTATCTCGACGCGGAGAACGCGTACACGGCGTCGCAGACTGCCGACGTCACACGATTCGGCGACGCGCTTTATGCGGAGGTGCTCGGACGTATTCAGCAGACCGATCTCAGCGTGCCCGTGCGGCGCGGCGCGTACTACTACTTCTCGAGAAGCGAGGAAGGGAAGCAGTACCCGATTCACGCCAGACGAGCGGAAGGGCCAGACCACAAGGAGGACCCGTCGGCGCCGGAACAGATACTGCTCGACCAGAACGAGCTGGCTAGCGGCCACGCCTTCTTCTCGCTCGGTGCATTCGCCGTGAGCGACGACGGCGAACAACTGCTGTTCTCGACAGACATCACCGGCTTTCGGCAATACACGCTGTACGCGAAGAACCTGATGACCGGTGTGGTGTCTGCACCCCTGGCCGAGCGCGTGACCTCGGTCGAGTGGATGGCCGACAACCTCCACTTCGTCTACGCCACCGAGGACGCCGTCACCAAGCGCAGCAACCAGCTATGGCGGCGAACCATTGACGATGGGACTTCGGTACTGCTGCTCGAGGAGCCCGACGAGCTCTATCGCGTCGGTCTCGGCAGGACGAGAGACAGGATCTATCTTGTCTGCGGCAGCTACAGCACCGACACGTGGGAGTCTCGCGTGCTTCGCACGTCGGACATCGCCGGCAACTTCGTCATCGTGCTGCCGCGGGAGAAGGGGCACAAGTACAGCCTCGACCACCGCTCCGACGTGTTCTTCCTGCGCACGAACCGTAACGCACGCAACTTCCGTCTGGTGACCGCGCCCGTCGACGAGCCTGCGCGCTGGACCGAGTTCATCCCTCACCGCGAAGACACGTTGCTCGACGATGTGGACCTGTTTGCGGGACACATGGTGGTGCGGGAGAAGCGCGACGCACTGGTCAGATTCCGGATCTATGCGTTTGGCGACGCTACCTGGAAGGACGTCGGATTTCCCGAACCCGTGTATCACGCGTCCAGCCTGTCGACACCGGAGTGGGACGCCCCGGCATTTCGAATCAGCTATCAATCGATGGTGACGCCGCCAACGGTCTACGACGCGAGCTTCGCGGACGGTTCGCTGACGCTGTTGAAGCGAACCGCAGTGCTCGGCGGTTACGACGCGGACCTGTATGCCACTGAGCGTCGATGGGCCACAGCGCGCGACGGCACGCGCCTTCCGATCTCGATGTTCTACAAGAAAAGCACGAGTCTCGTCGCACACGGACCGTGCCTTCTGTACGGCTACGGGTCGTACGGCTTCGGCATGCCGGCAACCTTCTCGTATTCCGCCGTCAGCCTGGCAGACCGCGGCGTGGTGTTCGTGCTGGCGCACGTGCGAGGAGGCAATGAACTCGGAGAGCCCTGGCACGACCACGGCATGCTGCTCGAGAAGAAGAACTCGTTCTTGGACTTCATCGACACGGCGCGTACGCTCATCGAGTCCGGCGTCACATCACCAGACACGCTCATGATTCAGGGGGGCAGCGCCGGTGGCCTGCTGATGGGCGTCGTCGTCAACGAATGCCCCGAACTGTTCAAGGCGGTTCATGCGGCGGTTCCGTTCGTGGATGTCCTCAACACGATGTTCGACACCAGCCTGCCGCTGACTGTCGGCGAATATCTCGAATGGGGAGACCCGAACGACAAGGCAGCGTTCGACTACATGAAGAGCTACAGCCCGTACGACAACGTCGGCGCGCATGCCTATCCGGCCATGCTGGTCACGACGAGCCTGAACGACAGCCAGGTGATGTACTGGGAGCCGGCCAAGTGGGTCGCGAAGCTGCGGCACACGAAGACGGATGCGAACCCGCTCTTGCTGAAGTGCAACATGGGCGCCGGCCACGGCGGTGCGTCGGGCCGTTACGACCGGCTCAAGGAAGTGACTTTCGAGTACGCGTGGCTGCTCACGCAGGTCGGCATCACCGCATAAGTAGCGTCTGCTCGCAGCGCGCGCGAGGCGCGCTGCGTCGCGTGATACGCTGACGACTGTTCCGACGTCGCATGCCCGGGCCGTTCACGGCAGGGGCGAGACGACGAGACCGACCACATCACCCGCATGGCCACATCGAAGCAGAGTGCACGTCCGAAGATCGCGCGCCGACGTTCGAGCCTGCATGGCTGGGGCGTGTTTGCGTCTGAACCCATCTCGAAGAACACGCGCATCATTGACTACGCCGGCGAGCTGATTCACAACAGCGTCAGCGAGGAGCGGGAAGAGCGCTACCTGAAAGAGGGCTGCATCTGGGTCTTCCGGGTGAACCGCAACTGGAGCCGCGATGCGAACGTCGACGGCAACATCGCGCGCTTCATCAATCACTCGTGCACGCCGAATTGCTGGTTCGAAGTGGTGGACAAGACGATCTGGATTCGCGCCTCCCGATCGATTCGACCGGGTGAGGAACTCACCTACGACTACTCGATCATTGGTGAGCGAACCATTCCGTGCCGATGCCGACCCGGCTGTCCGAACAAGCTCTAGAACCAGGAACGAAGAACCAGCACTTAGAAGAGCAGTCCCGAGCTGACCTGCACGCGCGTCGAGCCCGAAGAGCCATGTGCAACGTCCAGAGCCAGCCGTATCACTGTGGCGGTGAACCACACGCCCCCGCCCACGCTGCGCTCGAAGTGCTGACGGCGCAGCGATTCTCCGGCGTCGTAGACAGTCGCCGCATCCACGAAGGCGCGCACACCAACCTTGCCGACAGACAGCGGCGAGTTGACGGGCAGACGCAGCTCGATGGTTCCAGCCGCCGTTGAATCGCCGGCGGCTGTTCCGGCGCGGTAGCCGCGCAGCGTTCCGTCACGTCCACGCAGCACCTTCAGGTACGCCGGCAGCGCGGTGTTCGCCGCGTCGCGGTACGCGCGAACCGCAATGATGCTCGGACCAGGCCCTGGCAGATAGGCATTGGCATCGAGCAGCGTGCGCACCGCATTTCCGGTTCCTCGCACGCCAAGCCACTCGACGGCAGACCGCACGTAGACGGCGTTACGCGACAGCATGGGGTCGACGCGGGTGTCGAGCGCCGCATCCATACCGACGCGGCCGACCGTGTTGTTCGAGTCCTTGAAGGACACGGCGTCGAGTCCGGTCCAGATGCCGAGACGAAGCGCACGGGCAATCTCGCGTTCGCCGCGAACCCACGTCTGCTCGCGTCGGTCCACGGCGCCGATCGCGTTGCTCTCGCGGCGAAGAATCGAGCCGCCTGCCAGCAACCGGGTCGCGCGTGTCGAGGCGAATCGCTTTTCGTACTCGGCGCCCGCACGTCGCTCGCCTCCCCAGGTGAGCGGCAGGCTGATGCGCGTTCGAGGTCCAGCCACGTTGGGCATCGACACGAGCGCACCGTACGTGAAACCGTATCCCTCTTCCGAGCCAAGCAGCGGCAGGAACATCAGCGGCGGACCCCGTCGTCGTACGGCGCGTGCGGTCGCACCGCGCTCGTCGACGCGTACTGCCACACGCCCTTCATCCACGACGATGATGAGGAGCACCTGAGAGGGGTCGGCGATGGACGCAAATCGCTTCAGCACCTCGACGCTGCGAAACTTGCCGCTTGCGCGGAGGCGTGCGGCGACATCCGCCGGCAAGGTGGGCGACACCGTCTCGCCAATCGCAACGCCGGTGAGTGCGATGACGTCGGCATCCTGCGTCAGGGTGTTGCCCTGCACGCGAACGTCGGCCACGCGTTCGAGTGGCTGCACGGCAGCGAGCGCGAGCGTGAGGAGCAGCGCGAGCACCGATCAGAGTCCGGGAACAGTGATGCGCGAGCGGACGTCAGGCTGACGGTAGTTGTCGTACTGCAGCGAGTAGCGCAGGTCGACACTGCCGACGGCGAGCATCATGCGGATGTTCATCTCGAGTTGCCGCGGCAGCCACACGTCGGGGAAGGGCTGCCCCATGCTCATCGACGCCGTCGCGCCGTCCATTTGCGCGAGCCACTGGCCCGGGAAGAAGTTCCACCCCAGATCGTCGAAGGTGTACTTCACGATCTGATGCGACGCCGGTTCGATCCACAGCGTGACCTTCGACGCCTTGTTCATGAGGCGTCGCAGTTCGGCGTCCTGCGCCTTCTCGCCCGCGCTCATGCGCTCCTGACGCCGACGCTGCGCCTCGTCGCGCGCCTCGTTGCCCGTGCGCTCGCGAGCCGGCTTGAACAGCTGTTGCGGGTAGTACTCGATCCGCAGGACCTCACGACCATCCAGCTGTTCACGGCCAACCAGCGCGTAACGTCCCTCATCGAAGGTGAATCGCAGGAAGTAGGCCGACGAGATGAACTGCGGCTGACGCGTCTGCTTGATTAAGCCGTCGACATCGTGAGGCGCCGGATCGGCCTGGGCGGCAGGCGCCTGGCCCTCGGGGGTGCCACCCGCCGCCTGCGCCCGTTCCTCGCGCTTGCGTGCACGCTCGAGGAACTCGCGTTCGTACTTGTCGCGATCGGCTTCGCCAACCGCCGCGCCGTTCACCTTCAACGGGCTGCGGACGAAAAAGCCGTCGCGCACATACCAGCTGTAGTCGCGTCGTTCACCCCAGAGCAGCGCGCTCGACGGGCCGCGCAGTTCGACCTGCTCGCGCTCATCGAGCACGTACTGCTGCAGCTTGCGCCAGTTCGCATCGCGCGTCGCCAGCACCTGCTGCATGAACTGGTCGAGATCGGACTGCGCAAACGGGCGCCCGGTCAGCAGCAGGATCGCCACGACAACGCCTGCAAGCGCGCGATCGCGTCCGCGGTGCGGCACACGAGCTGCGCATGACAGCGCAGAAACGCGCAATTGTGAGAGGCGCATGACTTGACAGTATCAGACGAACAATCCAGGTCCGTGGTTTCCACGTCCTCCACACTCGCGTGTGCACGACGCGCCCGCTTCGCGCTCAGCCGCCATGCACCGCGCGCGGTCGGCCGTGCCACGGCCCAGCCGTAGTTTGGCTGCTATAGTGGAAAGCACTGCGGTTGGCCGTCATGTCATCTCACAAGATTCCCCCGAAGACCGGCGCCTCATCGGAGGCCATCACGAACAACATCCGGGTGGAGGTTGATTCGCAGTACCTGCCTGAGCACTCACAGCCTTTTCAGAGCCGCTGGTACTTTCAGTACAGCGTGCGCATCACGAACGAAGGCGAAGAGACCGTGCAGTTGATCGGTCGCCACTGGATCATCACCGACGCGACCGGCAACGTCGAGGAAGTGAAAGGCAACGATGTCGTCGGCGAGCAGCCGCAGATCGTGCCAGGGGAAACCTTCTCGTACACGTCCGGCTGTCAGCTGAAGACCTCGACCGGACAGATGCACGGCACCTACGCGATGGTTTCCGAGAACGGCGAACACTTCGACGTCGAGATTGCGCCGTTCGCGCTGCACGAGCCCTACACCATCCACTGATCGTCGTCCGCAGGCCTTCACGCCCGCGATCGCCGATTCCTTCGCACCACTCCCCACACATTTCGCCAGGCCAGGGCCAAAAACCCTCGGATCACCGCCCGCGCTGATTGGCGTCGTTGATGCAGAAAGAAGGTCAACGGCAAGCATTGGCCGATCATTCTGGAGGGCTTCATGCCTCGCACTTACTACTCCTACCTCCCCGTACTCGTTGCTGGTGTGGTGTTTACGCTGGCGTCCACGCCGGTCCGCGCGCAACGCCCTGAACAGCCCTCCGCCGAGCCTGCGACTCACGCCTGCGCGTGTTGCGGGAATTCCGGCGCAGCCGCCATGAAGCACGACGCAGACGGCGGTTGTTGCGGCAACATGACCATGCACGCGATGCCCGGTACCGCCATGGCTGACCCGGCTGCTGCACACAACGACCAGACGGACCACGCCGCCATGAACCACGAGGCAGCGGCCGACCACGCGGCGATGGGACACGACATGCCGGCCGCATCCGCGGACCACAAGATGGCTGGTGGCTGCTGCGATCAGATGGCGATGGACCACACGGCGGACAAGGCCGATGCGACCGCGATGAAGCATGACGCCGCCGCCGGCTGCTGCGGCAACATGGCGATGAACATGAAGATGGACGCCGGCCAGCCTCCCGCGAAGGCGGCTGATGCCTCAGCGATGTTCGGGGCGACGACGGGCTGTCCGACGGGCGCAGCGGACACGACCGCGAAGACGGCCGACAGCGCAAAGCCGATGGACCACGGCGCCGCCGGATGCTGTGCGGCCATGGCAGGCATGCACGCGCCAGCGAAGTGAGCGCTCAGACTACTCAGGCCGCTTGAACGTTCTGATCGCGTCGAGGAAGGCGTCGCCGAAATCGGCCGCCTTCTTCGCACCAACACCGTAGATGTCGTGCAGATCGTCGAGCGTCGAAGGTCGGCGCTCGGCCATCTGTCGCAGTGTCGTGTCGTGGAAGATGACGTAGGGCGGCACATTGCGGGCCCGCGCAAGCCTGGTGCGCACGTCACGCAGGACGTCGAACAACTCCGGATCGGCGTCGAAGGTCGTCGCCCCCGCTCCGCGCGCGCGGCTCTTCCCTTTGACAGGCAGTCGCTCACGAAACAGCTCGCAGCTATCTTCGCCGCGCAGCAGCACGGCGCCACGACTCGTCAGTCGAAGCACCGGATAGGGCTCGCCCTCACGAGCCAGCCACCCACCCGCCACCAACTGCTCGATGAATCCGCGGACGGCAATGCTCGACTCGTCGCGCATCAAGCCGAAGGTGGATAGCTCGGCGTGACCAGCCGCGACGATCTTCTCGTTGCTCTTCCCGAGCAGTACGTCGGTCACGTGCGCAAGCCCGTAGCTCTGACGAACGCGCGCCACGCACGACAGGATCTTGCGCGCGATTGTCGTGGCATCACCGACGCTTTCCAGTTCCTTCAGACACCAGTCGCAGGCGCCGCATCCTTCGCGGACCCAGGCTTCGCCGAAGTACTCGACCAGCGCCTGATGACGGCAGCGCGTGCCGGCGGCATACCGCTCCATGTCGCGCAGCAGCTGCTTCGCGCTGTCGGTGTACTCGCCGTTCTGCTCGAGCATCTGCCGCCAGCGCACGAAATCAGAACCCGAGTAGATCAACACACACTCGGCCGCCAGCCCGTCTCGGCCGGCGCGACCGGCTTCCTGCTGATAGTGCTCCGGCGAACGCGGCGCGCTCGCATGCACGACGAAGCGCACATTCGAGCGATCGATGCCCATGCCGAACGCCACCGTCGCCACGATGATGTCGGCGCGCTCTTCGAGGAACGCCTCCTGGTGACGCGCGCGCATCTCGTCGGAGAGTCCGGCATGGTAGGGCAGCGCTTCGTGACCTTCGCCGCGCAGCCACTCCGCCAGCGACTCCACCTCACGCCGCGAGCCGCAGTAGACAATGCCCGACTCGCCGTCGTGCCGCGCCAGAATGGCTTCGAGCTGCTTGTGCAGATTGCCGCGCCGCAGCACGCGGTAGACGAGATTGGGCCGATCGAACGAGCCCACCAGCACGAGCGGATCTCGCAGGCGCAGCTCATTGACGATGTCGTGGCGGACGCGCTCGGTGGCCGTCGCGGTGAAGGCGTGGAACGACGCCCCGGGAAAGTCCTCGCGCAACTGCCCCAGCTGACGGTACTCGGGACGGAAGTCATGCCCCCACTGGCTGATGCAGTGCGCTTCGTCGATGGCGATGAACCGCACGCCGAAGCCGTTGAGCAGGCGGCGGAACCCCTGGCTCCCCTCGCCCACCAGCCGCTCGGGCGACACGTAGAGCAGGCGGCAGCGGTCTTCGCGCAGGCTCGCCATGACTGCGTCGCGTTCGCCAGCGGTCTGCGTGCTGTTCAGATACGACGCGTCGACGCCTTCGACACGCAGGCTGTCCACCTGATCCTTCATCAGCGAGATGAGCGGTGAGACAACAACCGCGAAGCCTCGCCGTTGACCGCCAGCCCCGGCAGTACGAGCGGGACGCTTCGCGGCAACCGCGCTGACGGCGGCAGCGCCGGACAGTGCATCGAGTTCGTCCCAGGAGTACTCGCGGTCCTCGGCGCTGTGGTCGGCGTCACCACCCGCACGCGCACTCGTCGACGTGGCGCCGACGAACGCCGGTTCCACGATGACACCCGCAGCGTCTGCGTCAGCAAACATGCCGAGCGCCGCTGCGTCAGGCGTCTCGTCTGCCTGCGGCGCGCCGATCACAAGCGCGGGCGCCTGGAAGCAGAGGCTCTTGCCACCGCCGGTTGGGAGCACGAGGAGACTGTCGCGTCCGGTCAGGACGGCGTCCATAGCCTCGCGTTGCAGCGGACGGAAATCCGAGAAGCCCCAGATCCGATGCAGCGCGTCGCGCAGTTCCGCGTCGTACGTCCTGATTACGCAGTCCTCTGGTAGTGAGTGGCGACGTAGTCGTCGACAAGTGCCTGGAATGCCGCCGCAAGTTCTTCGTAGGTGCCGCGCAGGGTCTTCGTGTGCTCGCCGTCGATGAAGATCGGACAGTTGGGTGCTTCGCCGGTGCCAGGCAGGCTGATGCCGATGTTGGCCGCTTTCGATTCGCCCGGTCCGTTGACCACGCAGCCCATCACCGCCAGCGTCATGGTCTCGACACCCTGATACTGCGTCTTCCAGGTGGGCATCTGCTCGCGGATGTACGCCTGGACGCGTTCGGCAAGTTCCTGGAACGTGGTGCTCGTCGTGCGGCCACAGCCGGGGCACGCCGTCACGCTTGGCGAGAACGAGCGCAGGCCAAGTGACTGCAGCAGCTCGCACGCCGCGTAGACCTCTTCGCGGCGGTCGCCACCGGGCCGCGGCGTCAACGAGACGCGGATGGTGTCGCCAATCCCTTCAGCAAGCAGCACACCCATGGCAGCCGACGACCACACGAGACCTTTTATGCCCATGCCGGCCTCGGTGAGACCGAGGTGCAACGGCTGATCGGTCTGCTTCGACAGGGCGCGGTAGACCGCGATGAGGTCGCGCGGCCGCGACGTCTTGCACGAGATGATGATCTGGTCCTTGCGCAAGCCCGACTCGATGGCCAGCGCCGTGGACTCGACAGCCGACAGCACCATGCACTCGTTGATGATGTCTTCCGACTCACGTCCCAGATTGCGGTCCGTGTTCTCCTGCATCTTCGAGACGACGAGTTCCTGGTTGAGCGAGCCACCGTTCACGCCAATGCGAACGGGCTTGCCGTGCTGCACGGCAACCTGGCAGATTGTCGAGAACTGTTCGTCGCGACGCTTGCCCGTGCCGACATTGCCTGGGTTGATGCGGTACTTGTCCAGCGACTCCGCACACGCCGGGTACTTCGTCAGCAGCAGATGTCCGTTGTAGTGGAAGTCGCCGATGAGCGGCGCCGTGCATCCGGCGTCGAGCATGCGCTGCTTGATCTCGGGAACAGCGGCGGCCGCCTCGTTGTTGTTCACCGTGACGCGGACCATCTCCGACCCCGCGGTCGCCAGCTCGATGCACTGCGCGGCCGTCGCCTTCGCATCGGCCGTATCGGTCATCGTCATCGACTGGACGACGATGGGCGCACCGCCGCCTACCTGGACGCGTCCAACTTTCACGCCCACGGTCTTGTGAAGCCTGACAATTGCCATGAATTCGCCATGATAGCATCTGCCCCATGCGCTCAATTGTCGTCCGCGAGTTCGGTGCGCCAGGCGTCCTGCAGGTGGAAACCGTCCCCGATCTGACGCCGTCCGCGACCCAGGTGCTCGTGCGCGTCCGCGCCGTGGGTGTGAACCCTGTCGACACCTACATTCGCAGCGGCAATTACGCGATGAAACCGTCACTGCCGTACACGCCCGGCAACGACGGCGCCGGCGAGGTGCTCGCCGTCGGCAGCGACGTCAAGGGCGTGTCGGTTGGCAGCCGCGTCTACATCGCGGGCGACAACACCGCAGCGCCGCGAACCGGCCTGTGCGCCGAGCAGGCACTCGTCTCGCCGTCGCACCTGCATCGCCTGCCCGACCACGTCAGCTTCGCGCAGGGGGCGGCAATCGGCGTCCCGTACGCCACGGCCTATCAGTCACTGTTCCGGCGCGCCAAGGCTCGCCCGGCGGAGACCCTGCTCGTGCACGGCGCAAGCGGCGGCGTCGGCATTGCGGCCTGCGAACTCGCGCGGGCGCACGGCATGTTCGTCATTGGCACGGCGAGCACGGAAAAGGGACGCGAGATCGCACGCGAACACGGCGCCCACGTCGTCGTGGATCACAGCGACCCGATGTACGCCGACCAGATCATGAAGGCGACCGGCGGCAAGGGCGTTGACGTCATCCTCGAGATGGCCGCGCACCTGAATCTGGACAAAGACTTTGGCATGCTTGGCCGCTTCGGCCGCATCGTCATCATCGGCAGTCGAGGCCGTGTCGAGATCGACCCGCGTGGTGTCATGGGCAGAGACGGTGCCGTGCTCGGCATGCTGCTCTTCAACGTGTCTCCGGCGGACCTCGCCGCGACGCACGCCGCCATCGAGGCAGGTCTCGACAATCGCACGCTTCGCCCAGTGGTGGCGCAAGAGTTTGCGCTCGAGCAGGCGGCCGCGGCACACGAAGCCGTGATGACGCCGGGGGCACTCGGCAAGATCGTCATCGCACCCTAGCCCGCACGCAACACCGGCGGGCGCACGTCTCGCCGCATCCAAACAGGTCTCGTCGTCGTAGTTCGATCGTCCTGGCTCTTTCAGAGGCGCGGAGGTCTGTACATGCATCTCTCCCGGCAGGTGTCGAAAGTCTTCGTCGTCGGCACTGTGACCATGGCGGCAGCGTTGACGGTGTGGCTGGCGCAACATGGCGCGTCAGCGCAGTCAGCCGCCAATGCCGCGGCCGGCACACCGTTGTCCGCTCGCGACGGCAAGGCGGTCTATGACGCGCACTGCGTGGAGTGCCACGGCACCACCGGCAAGGGCGACGGACCGGCGGCCTTGACGCTCGTGCCTCACCCACGCGATTTCACCAGCGGTCGCTTCAAGCTGCACTCGACCGAAACCGGGAGTCTTCCAACCGACGAGGACCTGCTGCGCACCGTGCGAACAGGCGTCTTCGGCACGTCGATGCCAGGCTGGGAATCGATCCTCTCCGACACGGACGTTCGTGCCGTGGTCCAGTACGTGAAGTCGCTGTCGCCACGCTTTGCCGCGGAGCAGCCCGAGCCGATCGCGGTCGGCATGCCAGTGGCCAGCTCTCCGGAGAGCCTGACGCGCGGTGCAGCCGTCTACTCGACGCTGCAGTGCAGCAAATGTCACGGCGAGGATGGGCGTGGCACCGGCGCAACCGCCACGTCGTTTCAGGACGATTGGGGCTATCCGATGGTGGCGTCGAACCTGACCGAACCGTGGACCTTTCGCGGCGGGCCGTCGGCGTCCGACGTGTTCATGCGGTTTCGCGCCGGCATCTCGGGCACACCAATGCCGTCGTACACAGGCACGGCGACTGACGCCGAGATGTGGGACCTCGCGAATTACGTCGTCTCACTGCGACGCAAGCCTGTGTGGGAGATGAGCGCCGACGAGGTGACGGCGTTCTACGCGCAGCAGAACGCCGACGCGCTGGCCAATCCCGTCAAGCGCGGCGAGTACCTCGTGAACGTGCTGGCCTGCTCGGTCTGCCACTCGCCCGCTGATGCAGATCGTCGAACGTTACCTGGCATGAGCATGGCCGGTGGACTCAAGCTGCACATCGCGCCCTTTGGCGACTACCCCACGGGCAACCTGACGTCAGACAAGGAAACCGGTCTCGGCAACTGGACCGACGACCAGATCAAGCAGGTGCTGACGCGAGGCACGCTGCCCGACGGCACGCGCCTGCTGCCGTTCCCCATGGACTGGCCGTCGTACTCCACGATGAAGGCGTCGGACATCGACGCGATCGTGGCGTACCTGCGGACGGTGCCACCGGTTCGCAACAAGGTGCCTCGTCTCACGCGCACCGCGCTTCCCGTCTATCTGTGGGCCAAGTTTCAGGTGCTGATTCTCGGGCAGGATCCGCCCAGCTTTTTCTACGGTGGGAATACCGGCGTCACGGGAGCTGCGCAATGAAGAGAATCCTCACGCGAGTCGCCATCACCATCGTCGTGCTGGGCAGCGTCGGCTTCCTGGCGTTTCTCTATAACATCCCGCCGTTCTTCCTCATCGCGCCCGAGACCTTCAGCGGCGACATGAAGAAGGCGCCGCCGTCGGTTGACGGCATTGCTGATCCTGCCGAGCGCGCGATCGCGGCACACGGACGCGAGTTGGTCATGAACCTCGGCTGCATCGGCTGCCATGCGGCGAATGGACCCCAGGGTCCGGACATGACGAGGTACCTGGCAGGTGGCGGCATCAAGATCATCTCGGCGCACGGCACGTACGTGAGCCGGAATCTCACGCCCGATCCCGAGACCGGTCTCGCGCGCCGTACCGATGACCAGGTGAAGGGCGTGCTGCGCAGCGGCACGTTTCCGGACGGACACGTGGTTCCCTACACGACGATGCCGTGGGCCAGCTTCTCGCATCTGACGGAAGAGGATCGGCACGCGGTCGTGGTCTACCTGCGCCACCTGCCGGCCGTGCGTCACAAGACTCCTGAGCCGGTGCTGACTCCGGCCGAGATGCCCCCGGGCACCGTCGAGGGCTTCTATGGTTTCAAGGACTACGGAATCAATTAGACTCGACGCAAGGAGTGTTTATTCGATGAGACGTACTCTTGCAGTTATCGCGTTCGCGGCATTCGGAGCAACGGCGCTCTTCGCACAGGCGCAGCACGGTGCCGACATGGACAAGATGCAGATGGGCGGCAGTCTGCCGGCTGGATGGAGCGTCCGGCTCGATAGCGGCGCCACCAAGCCCGACGGCGTCAAGGTGATGCCGATGGGTGGCGGCATCCACTTCCAGACGGGTCCTGCGGGCGTCTACTACCGCACGGCAGACACCAAGAGCGGCGCCTATGAAGTGCATGCGTCGTTCAACCAGGTCGAGCCCTCGGCGCATCCGGAGGCGTACGGTCTCATCGTCGGCGGCTCAGACCTCGCCGGCGCGGGACAGAAGTACACCTACTTCCTCGTGCGTCAGGACGGTCAGTTCATGATCTCGCGCCGTGACGGCGCGAAGGTGAACGCGGTGGTGCCGTGGACGACGAACGCCGCGGTGAAGAAGACCGACGCCGCCACCAAGGGCACGAACATGCTGTCGATCGTGGTTGCCGCCGACAAGACGCGCTTCCTCGTGAACGGCACCGAAGTCAGCAGCCAGCCGACGACTGGCGTTGATGCGGCAGGCATTGCCGGCCTGCGCGTCAACCACAACCTGAATGTCCACGTCGACGGCTTCGGCGTGAAGTGAGCACCATAGACTTCCCGCCGTCGCGTGAACCGCGGCGGCGGGGTCGCCTCTTCCTGTTTGCCGCGATCGCGCTGCTGGTTATCGGCAGCGGGACCACGCTCTCCTACTACGTCGATTCCCTCTGGTTCGACTCGCTCGGATTCAGCGATGTCTTCTGGCGGATGCTGCGCCTGCAGAGCCAGATCTTCCTGCTCTTCGGACTCGCTACGTTCGCCGCGCTGTACGGTGCGTTCCTCGCGCTGAGACCCGCGGACCTCGAGCTTGGCACCAGCAGCATTCTTCTCAACGGCCAGCCGCTGAAGCTGCCGGTTGGCCCGGCCCTGCGCCTCATCGCGGTCCTCGCGTGCGGCTTCCTCGCGCTGGTCACTGGCTTCGGCATGATGGCGCAGTGGAACACCTTTGCGGTGTACCTGCATCAGCCCGCGCCGAGCGGAGCTCTCGACCCGATCTTCGGGCGACCGATCACGTTCTATCTGTTCACGCTGCCTGTCTGGCAGATTGTCGCGGGCTGGCTCATGACGCTCGCGGTGATCGTCGTGATTGCCGCCAGCGTGTTCGCCATGGCTGCCGGTGGCATCCGGGCCATGCGGCGCGGCGGCAAGGATCCGTCACCGCTGCGCGGTGTGTCGGTTGCCGCCTGCATGGCGCTGCTGGCACTCGCGGCGCAAACCTACGTCGGACGCTTTGATCGCCTGCTCGACGATCACACGATCTTCGCCGGTGTCAGCTACACCGACGCGCACGTGCTGGTTCCCGGCATGCTGGTGGTCAGTCTCGCGCTGGTGCTCGGAGCCCTGGCGTGCGCCGTCAACGCCGTCGCTGCCCCGCGCCTGCGGTGGCTCGTCGCCGCCGTCGTGCCAGCTGCCGCGATCTACCTCGGCGTCGGGATTGTCGCCTGGTACGTGAACGGGTTCGTCGTGAAGCCCAACGAGCTCGCACGCGAACGTCAGTTCATCACCAACAACATCGAGGCAACGCAGAAGGCGTTCGCGCTCGATCGCATCACGCAGGTGCCGTTCCCCGCGGACGCCGGCCTCGCCGCCATCGACGCCGACAACAACCGCGAAACCATCGCCAACATCCGGCTGTGGGACTGGCGGGCGCTGCAGGATACGCTTCGACAGATTCAGGAGATTCGTACTTATTACGATTTTCCCGATATCGACATCGACCGCTACACGTTCGACGGCAAGACGCGGCAGATGATGCTCGCGGTTCGCGAGCTGAACGTCGACCGTCTGCCCGAGAGCAGCCGCAACTGGATTAACGAGAAGCTGATCTACACGCACGGCTACGGCGTCACGATGAATCCGGTGAACGGGTTCACGCCTGAGGGATTGCCCGACCTGCTGCTTGGCAACATGCCGGTGCAGAGCACGGTTCCCGGACTCACCCTCACACGGCCGCAGATCTACTTTGGCGAACTCACCGACACCGACGTCTACGTGAAGACAACGCAGAAGGAGTTCGACTACCCGCAGGGCGAAACCAACACCTTCGCGACCTACGAGGGCACCGGCGGCATCGAGATGGGCGGCTTCCTTCGCCGCATGGTCATCGCACTCGACCGCGGCGATCTGGCGAAGGTGCCCTTCAGCGACGACATCAAAGCCGACAGCCGGCTGCTGATGCGCCGCAATATCCGCGAACGGCTGAATGCCATCGCTCCGTTTCTCACCTTCGACTCCGACCCCTACATCGTGGTCACGAAGGAGGGCCGGCTGGTGTGGATGGTCGACGGCTTCACGACCGCGTCCACCTATCCGAACGCCAGGCACTACAGGCTCGGAAACGCGCAGCTGAACTACATCCGCAACAGCGTGAAGACGGCCATCGACGCGTATGACGGCACCGTCACCTTCTACGTCTTCGACGACGATGACCCGGTGATTGCCGCATACCGCAACGTCTTCCCGACGCTCTTCCGCGACGGCTCGTCGATGCCTGACGATCTGCGGCAACACGTGCGCTATCCGGAGCTGATGCTCGAAATGCAGGCAGCCGTCTACGGGCTGTACCACATGACCTCTCCCGACGTGTTCTACAACCGGGAAGATCTGTGGACGGTGGCCTCCGAAGTGCGCGGCAACGACGCGCGTGAGCAGCCCGCGCAGCCGATGGAACCCAACTTCGTGCTGATGAAGCTGCCTGGCGAGCAGTCGATGGAGTTCATCGAGATTCTCCCCTTCACGCCAGCGAACCGGAACAACCTGATTGGCTGGATTGCCGGCCGGGGCGACGGCGCGAACTACGGCAAGGCAATCGTCTACGACTTCCCGAAGACGAAGCTGGTCGACGGTCCGCTGCAGATAGAAGCACGCATCGATCAGAACGCCCAGCTCTCGGGACAGCTGTCGCTCTGGAACCAGCAGGGGTCGCACGTGCGGCGCGGCACCCTCATCGTGATTCCGCTCGGCAAGGGCCTGCTCTACGCAGAGCCCATCTACCTGCAGGCTGAACGCAGTCCGATGCCTGAACTGCGCATCGTGGTGCTCGCCCTGCAGGACCGTCTCGCATACGGCGCAACGTTCGAATCCGCGTTGGCCAGCCTGTTCGACGGCACAGCCTCGACGCTCGCGACGCCTGCCGCACAGGCTCCGCCGCGAGAGCAGTCGGCGGCAGCGCCACCGTCTGCGCCAGGCTCAGCACCAGCCACCCCCGACGCCTTGATCAGAAGCGCGGCCCAGGATCTCGAGGACTACCAGAAGCTGACAGCAGAAGGAAAGCTTGGCGAGGCCGGCCAGCGTCTCGAGGCGCTCAAGCAGAAGCTGCAGGAACTGCAGAACCGCCGATAGCCAGGCGCGGCGTCACGCGCCGCGCGCTTTTCTCGAGGACACGACGGACACCAGCAGCGCGTGCTGATGTCCGTCGCATCACTGAATCTGACGGCGACGTGCGCCGGCGCGTGGTGTGCGGCGCGCGGACCCGACCGGCGAGACGCTACTCGACGCGTTCGGCGAAGGTGATGATGTAGCCGTCGGGATCGACGATCGCGAATTCCTTCAGACCGTACGGCTGGGTGACCAGCGGAACGATCACGGTCACCCTGTCCTTCACCTGCGCGTAGTACTCGTCGAGGCCGGCGACGTCGATGAACATCGTGCCGCTCGCCCCGATGGGACGACCGGCCAGCGACGTGTACTCCTTGACCGCCACGGCGGCGTCGTTGAAGAAGACTTCGACGCTGCCAGACGTGACTGACGCAAAGATGTACGGAGCAACGTCGGGGACGAACATGCCGCGGTCGAACCCGAGCACGTCGGTGTAGAACGCGACGCTTTTCTCGACGTCAGCAACGAGCAGATTGGGAGTGAGTTTCTGGAACTTCGGCATGGCACACCTCTCCTCGAGATTTGTGTGCTCGCATCATGCCTGCGTCCGCACGTCGGCGAGTTCAACGAGCGGGTAGGGGGCCGTTGGTCACGCCCCCGCCAGGAACTCGATCACCATAGCACAGCGAGGCGCCGCTACAGAGGGCGTGGCAACCGTGCGAGTTCGCGTCCCGGCGGCGAGCCCCCCATGCAAGAATGACTGGATGCGAACTTTCCTGTTTGCCCTTTTCATGAGTGCGATGACCATGGCTGCATACGCGCAGATTCCGGCACCACCCGACGTGAAAGCTCCTCCCGCCGACGCGGCCAAGACCGCCTCGGGCCTGGCGAGCAAGGTGATCAAGCCCGGCACGGGCAAGGAACATCCGACTGCGGCCGACACGGTCACCGTGCATTACACGGGCTGGACGGTCGACGGCAAGATGTTCGACAGCTCGAAGACACCGCCGAATCAGCCGGTCTCCTTCCCGCTCAACCGCGTGATTGCGGGATGGACCGAAGGTGTGCAGTTGATGGTGCCCGGCGAAACCCGCCGCTTCTGGATTCCTGAAGCGCTCGCCTACCAGGGTCGTCGCGACCCCAAGGGCATGCTGGTGTTCGACGTGGAGCTGGTCTCGATTGCGAAGGCGCCGTCCACACCCTCTGACGTCAAGGCACCGCCGGCAGACGCGAAGAAGACGGCCAGCGGCCTTGCCTACAAGGTGCTGACGCCGGGAGATCG
>Ga0209023_10002994_pt1 | contig 20461 bp, 23 predicted proteins | sample LakOneMetagenome_FD_187468 | JGI IMG/M metagenome (GOLD analysis project Ga0209023, IMG submission 187468) | Freshwater and sediment microbial communities from Lake Erie, Canada (SPAdes) (version 2) | ecosystem: Environmental > Aquatic > Freshwater > Lentic | place: Lake Erie, Canada...
AGCGAACTGCCTGTGCAAGGATCCGCTGTTCATCTTCGACGGCAAGTGTGCGCAACAGACGCTGGCGAAGCCGCTGCCGATCCCCACGCGCGCGTGTAGCGTGGGTGAGGTGCCGCAGACGGCGAACTGCCTGTGCAAGGATCCGCTGTTCATCTTCGATGGCAAGTGTGCCCAGCAGACTTTGGCGAAGCCGACGACCCCAACCTCGCGCGCGTGCAATGCGGGCGAGAATCCACAGACCGCGAACTGCCAGTGCAAGGGGCCCCTGCAGATCGGGGCCAACGGAAACTGCAGCCCGCCGTCTAACATTCGACTCGCGCCGGCAACATGTCCGACGGGCCAGGTCGGTACGCCGCCGGACTGCAAGCCTGCGCCGCCCGCGACGTGTCCTTCCGGGCAGATCGGCACGCCACCGAACTGCCGGCCTGCGCCGCCCGCGACGTGTCCGTCCGGGCAGATCGGCACGCCACCGAACTGCCGGCCAGCGCCGCCCGCGACCTGTCCGTCCGGGCAGATCGGGACGCCGCCGAATTGCCGGCCCGCGCCGCCCGCGACCTGTCCGTCGGGTCAGATCGGGACGCCACCGAACTGCCGGCCGGCTCCGCCCGCGACCTGTCCGTCGGGTCAGATCGGGACGCCGCCGAACTGCCGGCCTGCTCCGCCCGCGACGTGTCCGTCGGGCCAGATCGGGACGCCGCCGAACTGCCGGCCTGCGCCGCCCGCGACGTGTCCGTCGGGTCAGATCGGGACGCCACCGAACTGCCGGCCGGCGCCGCCGGCAACGTGTCCGTCCGGGCAGATCGGCACGCCGCCGAATTGCAGGGTGCCTCCGCCGCCTCCGCCGCCTCCGCCGAAGCCGGTGCTGCAGCAGCCTGCACCCACCGGCTGCGCGCCGCCGAAGAAGCTGAATCCGGCGGGGCAGTGCGTCTGAGACGTTGATGGTTGCAATTCCGGAGCGGCTCCAGCCGCTCCGGAATCCTTTCAAACCGGGCCACAGGGCGATGAAGATGAGCACCAAGACAGCAAATGCGTATTCCCTGATGCTGATCGCATCGACGTTGATTCTTTGGGTCGCGACCAGCGATGTGGCGAGCGCGCAGAGCCGGCTTTTCTCATGCCCGCATGGGCGCATCATCGAGCTCACGGTCACGGGGCCGGGTACGATTTCGGCCGATCGCGATGTCGGCAAGCCGGTGATCCTGAAACGCGATCCGGCCAATCCGCAGCGCTTCTCTGCCGGCAATTACGCCGTGACATTCACGCTCGATCAGGGCGAGCTAACACTTCAGGCGCCCGATTGGGGCTCGACCAAGTGTCTTTTCGGCTCGCAGGACGTGAAGCCGTTTATCCCTTAGAACAAGCTGCAGCGGCATTCTGCCCTGATGGAGGCTCCGGTGCATCGAATTCTGGTCGCTGCGTTGATGCTGCTTGCCCTTGCCGACATTGCGGCGGCGCAGGCCCGGTTGTTTTCCTGTCCGCATGCGCGCGTGGTCGAACTCACGGTGACCGGTCCCAACTCGGTGTCCGCAGCCCCGATCGACGGCAAGCCAATGACCATGAAACGCGATCCGGCCAATCCGCTACGCTTCTTCAATGGTGACTATGCGGTGACGCTGTCGGCAGACCAGGGCGCGTTGACGCTTGAAATTCCCGATTGGGGTTCGGCCAAGTGCCTGTTTGGGACCGTCAACGTCACGCCGCTGGTGGCCGTGCCCGGCAAGTCCGCGGCGTCGTCCTGCGGTCCCGGCTTCCATCCTGTGCCCGAGACCGATCGATGCGACCCGAATCCCGGGACATCAGCGAATGCCCAGCCGCGGAGAACCGGCAGCGCGGAAGGAAAATTTCCGATGGGCGGCCAGTCGCTCGGCGGGATCATGCGTAGCCAACCCTCGATGTCGTCGGCGCGGCTGGCAGGGCTTGCGGCGGGAACGCCGATTACGCTGCTGGGGCGAGCCGGCACGATGGACGACTACGACTGGTTCACGATCCAGCATAACGGCACGACCGGCTACCAATGGGGCGGCATCATGTGTTCGGAGCAGGCGATCCGCGGCATCTTCCAGCAATGCGAGCCCTGATGGCAGGAGATGCCCGTGGTTGTTGATTCCGGGCGCATGAAACCGGTCATATCGCAGGCTCTGCCGTCCTTTCCCGGCCAATTAACCAGCCGTTAGGGTTAACAGTCTATTGCTGTCGCGTTCGGCTCCGCCCGATATCCGTGAGTTGAAGTGCCATGCGTCGACAGTCCAGCCATGCCGGTTTTCTTCCCGGATATCTTGCCCGGCTTCTCGCATCCGCGGCCGTGAGCGCGGTCGTGGCCGCAAGCCTCGGCGGCTGCCAGACAATGTCCGACGTGACGGGCGCGATTACGTCGTCAAAGACTGCCGCCGCTCCCGAAGATCCGCGCCAGGCCGTCGACGTTTACGGCGAGCGCTACCGCGCCAACCCGAAGGATGCCGATGCGGCGCTGGCCTACGGCCAGGCGCTGCGCGCCACCGGGCAGCGCGCGCAGGCGGCCGCGGTGCTCGAGCAGGCCACCATCGCCAATCCCGGCAACAAGGCGCTGCTCGCCGGCTACGGCCGCGCGCTGGCCGACAACGGCAATTCGCAGGCCGCCTTCGACGTGCTCAGCCGCGCCCATTCACCCGCCAATCCCGACTGGCGCATTCTCTCGGTGCAGGGCACGACGCTCGACAAGATGGGCAAGCACGAAGAAGCCCGCCGCTATTACGCCTCCGCGCTGAAGATCGTGCCGGAGGAACCCTCCGTGCTGTCCAATCTCGGCCTCTCCTACATGCTGACGCGGGAACTGCCGCAGGCCGAGCAAACGCTGCGGCGGGCCTACGGCAATCCGCGCGCCGATGGCCGGGTGCGCCAGAACCTTGCGCTGGTGGTCGGCCTGCAGGGCCGCTTCGCGGAAGCCGAAACCATCGCCAAGGGTGATCTGCCGGCGGACGAAGCCCAGGCCAACGTCGCCTACCTTCGCGAGATGCTGAGCCAGAAGGACCCGCATGGCGCCCGCAAGCCGCCCGTGGTCGCGCTCGACAAGCAGGACTGAGCACAAACGTCGCCATCCCACAGCTGTCCTCACCCGCGAAAGCGGGTGATCCAGTATTTCCAGAGATGTTCGTGCATGGATCGATGGGCCGCGGCGTCCTGGATCGCCCGGTCGAGCCGGGCGATGACAGCTAATGACGCGGCGGTTACCGCGCCGCCTTACGGCATTGCCTGGATCTTGATGTAGGTCGGCCCGAGAATGACGATGAACAGGCAGGGCAGGAAGAACAGGATCATCGGCACCGTGAGCTTTGGCGGCAGTGCCGCCGCCTTCTTCTCGGCCTCGTTCATGCGCATGTCGCGGTTTTCCTGCGCCATCACGCGCAGGCTCTGGCCGAGCGGCGTACCGTAGCGTTCCGACTGCATCAGCGCCAGGCAGACCGATTTCACGCCTTCCAGCCCGGTGCGTTTGGCGAGGTTCTCATACGCCACCTTGCGATCCTGCAGATAGGATAGTTCGGCCGTGGTCAGCGCGAATTCTTCCGACAGCGCCACCGACTGCGTGACGATTTCGGTTGCGACCTTGCGGAACGCGACTTCGACCGACATGCCGGACTCGATGCAGATCAAGAGCAGGTCGAGCGCGTCGGGGAAGGCGCGCTTGATCGAGAGCTGACGCTTGCTGATGGCGTTTCTCAGGAACAGCATCGGCGCCTGCAGCCCGGCATAGGCGGCGGCGAGGCAGATGCCGATCTTGAACGTCATCGGCTTTTCCAGATGGGTGACGACGAACACGTAGAGCGCCGCGCCGAGAAACAGCACGATCGGCGTCACCGCGCGGGCGAACAGGAAGGTGATGTAGGGGGCGTGGCCGCGATAGCCGGCCATGATCAGCTTGTCGCGCGCGGCTTCTTGCGCCAGCCACTTGCCGAGGTTGAAGTCTTCGACCACCTTGGAAACGATCTGCTTCGGGGTCTGCCGCAGCGACACCTTTTCCGACTTGTTGAGCCGGTCGCGCTCGCGCTGGCGGAGCCGCTCGCGCTCGCTGGCGACCGCCTTCATGCGCTTGGCAAGACCTTCGCCGGCGAACAGCGGCATGATCAGGGTGTAGGCCGTGGCGCTGGCCGCGATGGCGGCGAGCAGCATGGTCATGAACCGCGCGTCGTGAAGCTTGGTGATCATAAAATCAATCATAACGGCACCGTCAGAAGTCGAAGTTGATCATTTTTTTCATCACGAGCACGCCGCAGGTCATCCAGCAAACGCAGCCCACCAGCATGAACTGGCCGACCGGCGTGGTCCAAAGCAGCGAGATGTAGTCGGGTGTCGAAATCCACACCAGCAGCATCACGATCGGCGGCAACGAGCCGATGATGCCTGCGGAGGCCTTGGCTTCCATCGACATGGCCTGGATCTTTTCCGCCATCTTCTTGCGGTCGCGCAGCACCTTGGAGAGGTTGCCGAGCGCTTCCGACAGGTTGCCGCCGGATTTTTGCTGGATCGCGATCACGATGCCGAAGAAATTCGCCTCCGGCAGCGGCATGCGTTCATAGAGACGTACGCAGGCATCGCCGAGCGGCATGCCGATGGTCTGGGTTTCGATGATGGCTAGAAATTCGCCCTTGAGCGGCTCTGGCGCGTCAGCAGCGACCACCTTGATCGATTCGAACAGCGGCAGGCCGGCCTTGATGCCGCGGACGATGACGTCGACGGCGTCAGGCAGCGCTTTTATGAATGCCTTCTCCCGGCGCTTCTTCAGGAACCCCAGCATCCAGCGCGGCAGGCCGAAGCCGCCGGCGAACGCCAGGCCGATGCCGCCCAGAAGTCCGCCGCCGACCGTAAAAGCGACCACGAAGAAGGCGGCGCCGCAAATCGCGGACGCGATCCAGAATTTCTGTGGCGTCCAGGAGCCGAGGCCGGCCTGGGTGAGGCGGGTGCTCAGGGAGACCGACTTTTCCTTCTGGCGGCGGGCGTCGAGTTCCTTCAGCGACCCCTCGACCTGTTCGCGGCGCGAGCGCTGGCTCTTGTCGGCCTGGCGGGCGGCCGCCGGTTGCGGCTGCGCGATCGATGCGCGGCGCGACTCGGCCTTCCTTTCGCCGGACAGCGACGGATAGATGAAAACCCAAGCCAGTCCGCCGACGGCGGTGAAACCGAGAAACGCGAGTGCGAGCATCTGCATGTTCATGGCCCGCTCCGTTACTTGCCTTCGGCGACTTCGGCGGCGTCGAGGGCCGCCGCAAGCCGCTTCTCCTCGCCGTAATACCGCGCGCGTTCCCAGAACTTGGGACGGCCGATGCCGGTCGAGCGATGCCGTCCGATGATCTTGCCGTTGGCGTCTTCGCCGATCAGGTCATAGACGAACAGGTCCTGGGTGATGATGGTATCGCCTTCCATGCCCATCACCTCGGTGATGTGGGTGATGCGGCGGGAGCCGTCACGCAGACGCGCGGCCTGTATGATGACGTCGATCGAGGCGCAGATCATCTCGCGGATGGTGCGCGACGGCAGCGAGAAGCCGCCCATCGTGATCATGGACTCGCAGCGCGACATCGCTTCGCGCGGATTGTTGGCGTGCAGCGTGCCCATCGAGCCGTCATGGCCCGTATTCATGGCCTGTAGCAGGTCGAACGCCTCGGGTCCGCGGACTTCGCCGACGATGATGCGTTCAGGGCGCATACGCAGGCAGTTGCGCACCAGTTCGCGCATCGTGACCTGGCCTTCGCCTTCGATGTTGGGCGGCCGGGTTTCAAGCCGCACCACGTGGGGCTGCTGCAGCTGAAGTTCGGCGGCGTCTTCGCAGGTGATGACGCGTTCGTCGTGCTCGATGAAATTCGTCATGCAGTTCAGCAGCGTGGTCTTGCCGGAGCCGGTACCGCCGGAGATCAGCACGTTGCAGCGGACGCGGCCGATGATCTGGAGGATCTCCGCGCCCTCAGGCGAGATCGCGCCGAACTTGACGAGCTGATCCAGCGTCAGCTTGTCCTTTTTGAACTTACGAATCGTGAGCGCGGGGCCGTCGATCGCCAGCGGCGGGACGATGGCGTTGACGCGGGAGCCGTCGGCGAGACGGGCGTCGCAGATCGGCGAGGATTCGTCGACGCGCCGGCCGACCTGGCTGACGATGCGCTGGCAGATGTTGAGCAGCTGCTGGTTGTCGCGGAAGCGGATGCCGGTCTTCTGGATCTTGCCGGCGACTTCGATGAACACCGTGCCGGCGCCGTTGACCATGATATCGGCGATGTCGTCACGCGACAACAGCGGCTCCAGCGGACCATAGCCGAGCACGTCGTTGCAGATGTCGTCGAGCAGTTCCTCCTGCTCGGCAATCGACATCACGATGTTCTTGATCGCGATGATCTCGTTGACGATGTCGCGGATTTCTTCGCGCGCCGACTCGCCGTCGAGCTTGGCGAGCTGGGCGAGGTCGATCGCCTCGATCAGGGCGCCGAAGATCGTCGCCTTGACCTGGTAGTAGTTGTCGGAGCGCCGCGCTTCCATCGCGGGGGCCGGCGGCGGCTTCATCGGCGCGATCGGCGGCGAAGCCACGGTCGGGGCTGCTACTTCACGCGGAGCGGCTGCGGCGCTGGAAACCGGTTCCGGCGCCTGAAAAGCGGGTTTCTGCGCCCGCGTATCGCTGTCATTTCCGCTACGCTTACCGAACACTTCCGTACTCCACGCGGGCGGTTACTTGGCCCGCAACTTCTCGATCAAAGGTGCAAGGAATGAACCCTTGGGCTTCTTGGTCTCGCCGCGGCCGGTCAGCCGCTGCGCTATCTGCAGGAACATCTCGGTGGTGCGATGAGTGGCGGAGATTTCCGCGATCATCTGACCGTTATTGGCGGCCGAGCCGAACATCTGCGGGTCGAACGGGATCGCTGCGATCGGCTGGCTCTCGATCGCCTTGGCGAATTCGCTCGCCGGAATCTCCGGACGCTTCGGAATCCCGACCTGGTTGAGGCAATATAGCGGCGCACGGTCGTTCGGCCGTTGTGCCTTCAGCAGGTCGACGATGTTCTTGGTGTTGCGCAGGTTGGCGAGATCGGGGGCTGCGACGATCAGGATATCGTCAGCCGCGATCAGCGCGCGCTTGGTCCAGCCGGTCCATTGATGCGGCACGTCGAGCACGATGCAGGGCATCGTGCTGCGCAGCGTATCGAAGATCGAGTCAAAGGCGTCGGCGCCGAAATCGTAGACCTTGTCGAGCGTTGCCGGCGCCGCCAGCAGACTGAGATGGTCGGTGCATTTCGACAGCAGGCGGTCGATGAAGGCGGTGTCGACCCGGTCCGGCGAGAATACCGCATCGGCGATGCCTTGCGCCGGATCCTGGTTGTAGTCGAGGCCGGCGGTGCCGAAGGCGAGATCGAGGTCGGCGACCACCGAGTCAAGGGCGAGGTCGCGCGCGATCGCCCAGGCGACGTTATGGGCGACGGTCGAAGCGCCGACGCCGCCCTTGGCGCCGACCACCGCGATGATGCGACCGACTGCCTTGGCTTCCGGCGCCGAGAACAGGTTACAGACCGAGCGCACCACGTCGATGGCGGTGACCGGAGCGATCGCATAGTCGCTGACGCCGCGGCGAACCAGTTCGCGATAGAGCGTGACGTCGTTGATCTTGCCGATCACGATGACGCGGGTTCCGGCGTCGCAGACGGTGGCGAGCTGGTCGAGGCCGGTCAGGATATCGTGGCGGCCTTCGGTTTCCAGGATGATGACGTTGGGGGTCGGCGCCGAACGATAGGCTTCGATGGCGGCGGCCATGCCGCCCATCTGGATCTTGAGATGCGCCTTGCCGAGACGGCGGTCTTCGCCCGCCGACTGCACCGCAGCCGCGGTTTCAACCGTTTCGCAGAAGGCCTGCACCGATACCCGCGGCGCCGGCGCAATATGATCTTCCACCGGCGGCGTGGCCTCCGGCTGCTGTTCTGAGGTCTGGCGCGAATAGCTGATCATTTGCCGGTGTCACTGAGTTTGGCCCTGTCGGCCTCGGGATAGGTGGTCGTGGTGGCGGTGCCTTTTTTGTACTTCTCAAAGGCCGCGTTACGCCGTGGCCAGTAGGCCGGCGTCTCCGGACGCGGCTGGACCAGGTCGGCCGGGTTATCGACCATCGCGGCGAGGTTGCGCTGGTTGGAGCAGCCGAAATTGTAATAGGGCTTGTTGTCGTAATAGCCCTTGTTGTTGATCGAGGGCCCGAGGTCGTCCGGCCACAGGCCGCAGGGGCCCGCCACCGCCGAGATCTTCGGATAGTTCAGCCGGATCGCCGCCATGTGCCGGGGATCTTCCGGCTTGTACTGGCGAACGTTGATGGCCCGCGGCGGCACGCCGGCGGCGGCGAAGGTCGCCTGAATCTCCCGCAGCGAATCCTGCGCGGCGCGGGCATTCGGGGTATCGATCGGCATGTCGATGCTGATGGCGCCGGTGCCTTCGGCCAGCCAGAGCTGGGCCAGCCCCATGACATCGGCGCGCTGGGCCGCGGAAATGCCGCCGCGACCGCGGCCGACGAACACGACGATCGAGCGATCGGCTTCCTGGATCGCGATTGGATGGCGCAGGCGATAGTCGTCGGGCACGCTCGCCGTCGTCGCCACGTCGGAGGTGTGCTGGCAGGCGCCGAGCGCCACGGCAACGCCGATCAGCGCTCCCGCGAGCAGCAGCGCGCGCTTGCGATCGGCTGAAGTTCTGGATGTCGGCCGTTGTGTCATCGTCCCCGCCTCAGTCCGTAATAAAGCCGTAGGAGCCGCGATAATTTCGTGCCGGCTCGGTGCGGCCCGGAACGCCGTAGATGCGATTGATGCTGCCGAGCAGGTCGGATTGCGGGTCGGAAGCGCTGGCAAAGCCGTCATCCGGACGCGACAGATCCTTCTGGGCGACGGCGCGGACCACATAGGGCGTCACCAGCACCATCAGTTCGGTCTGGCTGTTGACGAAGTCGCGGCTGCGGAACAGCGAACCGAGCACCGGCAATTGCGCCAGACCCGGGAAGCCCGAGATCGCCTGCTTGGTCTGTTCCTGGATCAGGCCGGCCATTGCCATCGCGCCACCGGAGGGAATTTCCAGCGTCGTCTCGGCGCGGCGGGTCTTGATCGAGGGAATCGTCAGCGAGTTGACGCTGGTTGCCGTCACCGACTGCGACAGCGTGATCGAGTTGTCGTTCGAGATTTCCGACACTTCGGTCATGACGCGCAGGCTGATGCGGCCTTCAGTCAGCACCACCGGCGTGAAGTTCAGCGAAATGCCGAACTTCTTGAACTGGATTTGGGTGGTGCAGACGTGGGTGGTCGGGTCGCAGGAGTAACCAGCGGGAATCGGGAATTCGCCGCCGGCGATGAAGGTGGCGGATTCGCCGGAAATGGCCGTCAAATTCGGCTCGGCCAGCGTCCGCACCACGCCGGCGCTTTCCATAGCGCGCAGGGTAGCGGTCACCGACGGGGTGGCGCCGAACGAGCCCGTCAGCGCGTTGGTGTTGACCAGCGAGCGGCCATAGGCGTTGAACGGATTGGCATTGCTGAAATTCACCACTGCCGTGCCGTAGGTCATGTTGGCGGTGAGATCGATGCCCATCTGCTTGACGATGTTACGGGCGACTTCGGCCACCGTGACCTTCAGCATCACCTGGTCCTTGCCGCGGACCGCGATCGAATTGGTGACCTTGTCGACGCCACCGACGAGGCGGGCGGCGAGATCGTTGGCCTGCTGGGCCTCGATCGGGTTCGCCGCCATGCCCGACAGCACCACGCCGTCGCCGAGGCCTTCGATCCGGATGTCGGAATTCGGCAGCGCCTGCTTCAGCGCCGCGCGCAGGCCATTGAGGTCGCGGGTGACCGCGATGTCATAGGCCGCGATCTGCTGGCCGGCGGAATCGAAGAACACGATGTTGGTCTGGCCGACCGAGGCACCGATGACATAGGCGCGCTGGGTCGAGCGGACCACGGCGTTGGCGATCTTCGGATCGGCCACCAGCACATCCTTGATGTCGCGCGGCAGGTCGATGACGATGGATTTGCCGATTCCGATCGTGAGCGGACGTGCGTTCATCGAGCCGTCGACGGCCGCCGGCGCGACAGGGCGATAGTCGGCGGCAATCACCGGCGTCAGCGCCGGATTGAGCGTGAACGCGGTGATGGCCGAAAACGACAGGGCGCGGACCAGCAATGTCCGCATCGGCTGATTTCCCCTGCACACCATATCGTGCGTCCTCTCGGTCATTTCTGCATCAACTGCTGGCTGGCAATGCCGTAGCGAACGACGTTCATGCCTTCGTTGCGTTTGACTTCATCGGTCTTGACCTCGACCGTCTTAACGTCGACGAGGCTGCGCAGCGCCAGCGACAGCGTGCCGCTCTGGCGCGCGCGGGCGAGCGTTTCGGCCTGTTCGGGCTTCAGCTCGAGCGTGGCGGTCTTGCCGACCAGGGTGTTGGTGCCGTCTTTTTCCTTCGGCGCCTGGTCGATCGCCAGCACGCGAATATTGGTCAGGATGATTTCCGAACTGACGATGTCCGGACCCTTGCTGTCCGGATTCTTTTCACGCTTGGAAAGCAGCACGTCGACGTGGTCGTTCGGCAGAATAAAGCCGCCGGCGCCGGTTTCCGGCGAGATTTCGGTCGAAACGGCGCGGAATCCAGTCGGCAGGATCGCGGCCATGAAGCCGGTTCCCTCGGTCTTGACGAGCTTCTGCTCCCGGATCGGCTCGCCCGCGATGAACGGCGAGCGCGCGATCGAGCCGGTGATGTCGCGGATGGCGTCGGCCCGGCCGGCCCGGCTGATGAAGTTGCCGGCAGAAGCGGTCGGCCAGCTCTGCCACTGCAGATCCTCGGCCTTGACCGTTTGGCCGAGGCCGATCTCGGATTTCGTGACCAGGACATCTACCGTCGGTAACTGGGCGACCGGCGCTGCCGGCGCTTCAGTCTTGTCGGACCCGCTGGCGAGCCAGGCGGCAATGCCGCCGGCGCCGATCGCGATGGTCAACACGGCAATGCGTGCGGTATTCATACGCTTCACTTTCCACATTACGCCGCGACGCTGCCGCCGCCGTGATGGGAGTTGACCAGCTATTCGTCAAAGCATGGTTAATGAGGCGTGTGTAAATTGCCTTAACGGAGAGTTACTTCCGCCCGTCAGCGCATGGCGAGGTGGGTAAGGTCCACCGCCTTGATCCATTCGGTCTCCGGATAGACCATCAGGGCGCCGATCGCGAGCGCGATGCCGTAGGGGATTCCGCTCTGCTTGTCGTGCAGCCGGTTGAGCCAGGCCTGGCCCGCCAGCGGGTAGGGCAGCGGCCATTGCCGGAACTGGATCAGCAGGATCGTCAGCGCCCCGCCGAACAGCGATGCGTAGACCAGGTAGTTGAGGAGATGGTCGAAACCGAACCAGAGCGCTACGCCGGCTGCCACCTTGGCGTCGCCACCGCCGACCCAGCCCATCGCGAAGCAGCCAAAGGCCACGACCAGAACGGTGGCGCCGGCGCCGAAATGAAGCAGCATGTCGTGCAGGCCCATCCCGCCAAGCGGGGCCAGGACCAGAAAGCCGGCGATCAGCGCCAGCGACACCCGGTTCGAGATCGTCATCGTGAACAGGTCGCTGGCAGCCGCAAAGGCCATCAGGGCCGGAAACAGCATGAGACGGGCAATATCGAGGATCATGGATTCACATCGCCCGTGCTGTTGGCGCCAGTTTCAATCTTCGTTTTCGAGCGTCGGCCGAGCCTAGCCGCCAGAAATGAACAATCGGGAAACAGTCGACTCACAGAAAGCTGACAATTCGCGCGGCCAGCACCAGGACGGCCAGCGCCAGCGCGAGGCAGACCAGTTGAGTACCGGGCCGGTCTTGCCTGCCGGCGCTCTGATTCTCCGGCCGCGGCAAAAGCGGAATCGGGTTACGCATACGCACTGGAACGCATCTTGGAGAAACGGAGGGCGGCCGGCACGGAAGACAAGCGCCGCCCCGATCACCCTTTATCGAAAGGTCTAACAACGAATTAACCAAAGACCTTCCGGCGGCGTTAATCCGGATCGGACTATTACGTCTTCGGTGATGGCTAAAAATCGGTGGAGCGGTCGTGGCTGATCGTGAGGTTCAGGATTCCTGGCGGCTCTATCTCTTGAACTGGATGCCGTTGCTCGCGATGGCGCTGGCGCTCGTGATCTCGCTGGCCGTGACGAAGTTTTCGTTGAAGATAGACCCTCCGCTTCTGCTCGGGCTCGGCCTGGCCTGGCTGCTCGTTGCCGCGGGACAGACATTCTGGCGCAAGGGCTATCCGCGACTGGCTTTTGTTTTCGGTTCCAGCGCGCAGCTCGAACTCTCGTGTTTGCTTGCAATACCGTTGTCCTATGTCGCAGCGTCCGCCAATCTTCCGCTGCAGGACGCCAGCTTTGCTCATTTCGACCGGCTGTTCGGGCTCGACTGGCGGGGCTATTACGAATTCGTCTGCGCGCGGCCGGCTCTCGTTCCCTACTTCTATGTCGCTTACGCAATGATCAGCCTGCCGACGTTCGGCGTGCCCATCCTCCTTGGATGGACGAAGAATTATGCTCGTTTGCAGCAGTTCACGCTCGCCTGCACCCTGACCGCCGTCGTCACCATTCTCGTCTCCGCGTTGCTGCCGGCGATCGGTACCTACCAGCAGTACGGGATACCTGCCGATACGCCGGTCTTCACGGCCAGCGGATACCTGGTCCAGGTCGATGAAATACCTGCCGTCCGCGACGGTTCGCTGCGTCTTCTCAGTTTTGAGACCCTCACCGGTATCGTGACGTTCCCCAGCTTTCACGCGTCTGCCGCGGTGCTTGCCTTCTGGGCCCTGTGGGGCGTCTGGTGGATGCGCTCCTTTGCGCTGATCGCTTACGGCGGAATGCTGCTGGCTACGCCTTTGGTCGGCGGACATTATTTTGTCGACGTATTTGTCGGCTGCGGCGTGGCGATCCTCGCCATCATGGCGGCGAGATTGACGGGAGAGAAGGCGCCAGCCCGGGTTCCCGCGATAACGCAAAGCGCTGCCACAGCTTAAATAGCCACTGGTCTGTTCGAAGCCGAGCCGGATTCGGTTCCTGGCCCGGACGAGTTCCATTTCTGGAACCGGATGGCCTGCCGCGCCCTGACCGGTCTGCGGCTGCCGATACAGCGAGAGGCATAAACGAAAAAAGGCCCCGGGATGACCGGGGCCTTTGTGCGTTCGAAATCTCAGCTTACTTCAGCGCGGTGCTGACCGCGGTGAACTTGGTGCTGAGCGCGGTGCCGACGCCGTTGACGGCGGTGATGATGGCGATCGCGATGCCGGCGGCAATCAGACCGTATTCGATGGCGGTGGCGCCGGACTCATCCTTCACGAAGCGCGAAACGAGGTTCTTCATAAGATAAACTCCTGTGTACACGTGGCTGGTCGAACTAACATTTGGTCTCGCCGGCGTTCTCAGCACCGTGACCATGGGGGCACCCTAAGGCGCGACAATTGCGGTGCAGTTAATTCGATCGCGTAAATTCGGCACGAACCGGCTGTTCCTCAGCAGAGTAAACGTCGAATTAAGGTAATTCCTAAAATGCGATCGCCCGACGGGTCACCTTGTAGTGGCGGTCCCGTGCATTGGCCCGGCGGTCTGATTCACGGCTCCTTAAGCGCCAACGGATACTCCAGTAATCTCCGTCCACATGAGGCTGCCATGTCCAATTTGCCCCTCGAAGTCGTTGAGATGCTGGGCCAGACGATGGCGAAGGTCGTGCCGGTCACGATAGCGCTGGCGGTGGTATTCACCGCACTCTCCTATTTCTGGGCCTGCAATCCCGGGAAGCCATGGTGGCGCAAGCGCGAACTCCTCACCGACGTCTGCTACTGGTTCTTCGTCCCGGTGTTCGGTCGCGTCATGCGGATTGGCCTGATGGTGCTGGGAGCCAGCCTGGTCTTCAAGATCCACGATGCCGACCAGGTCATCGCCTTCTATGACAACGGCCATGGACCGCTGTCGGAGCTTCCGCTCTGGGTCCAGGCGCTGTTGTTCCTGGTCGCATCCGACTTCATGCTGTACTGGCTGCATCGCATGTTTCACGGCGGCGGCTTCTGGAAGTATCACGCGATCCATCATTCTTCCGAGCATCTCGAGTGGATTTCCGCAGCACGCTTCCATCCGGTCAACCTGTTCATCGGAACGATCATGGTCGACGTCATCCTGCTGATGGCGGGTATTTCGCCGAACATCATGCTGTGGGTGGGGCCGTTCACGACGTTCCACTCCGCTTTCGTTCACGCCAACCTGAGTTGGACGCTCGGTCCGTTCCAATACGTGCTGGCGACGCCGGTGTTCCACCGCTGGCATCACACCTCGCTCGAAGAGGGTGGCAACACCAATTTTGCCGGGACATTTCCGATCTGGGACATTCTGTTCGGAACCTTCCGGATGCCGGAAGGCAAGTTGCCGGATAACTACGGCGTCGATGGCGATCCGATCCCGAACGCGATCGGTGGACAACTGGCCTATCCGTTTCGTCAGTAGGCAACGGTGCTGAAGTCATCGCGATGAGCGTGGAAGCCGGAACCATTCGCCAGGAGAAAGCCTTCGGCATTGGCCATGTTCCGGCCTGGTTCTGGCTCGGCATCGGCATTTACGCGCTGCTGTTGTTAAACGGCAGCAGCTTGCTCAACGACTCCGACACCTATTGGCAGATCGCGGTCGGCCAATGGATCCTCGATCACAACGCCGTTCCCCACGCCGACATCTATTCCTTTACCAGGTCGGGGGAACCCTGGATCTCATCTTCCTGGCTTGCGCAAGTCCTGTACGCGGCAGCTTACAGTCGGGGTGGCTGGGCAGGTCCGGTCATTATGGCTGCGGGTTTCATTGCCGGGGCCTTTGCCTTGCTGGCGTTCTTGCTCAGCCGGCGTATTCCTTCAATCTACGCCGTGTTGGTCGCGCTCGCGGCGCTGGTGCTATCAACGCCGCATCTGCTCGCACGTCCGCACGTGCTGGTGCTGCCGGTCGTCATTGCCTGGGTCGCAGGGCTGCTGTCGGCCAGCGAAGCCCAAAGGTCACCGCCGCTCCGATTGCTGCCGCTGATCGCACTGTGGGCCAACCTCCACGGCAGCTTCGTGTTCGGACTTGCATTGATTGCGCCTTTCGCGCTCGATGCACTGTGGAGCGCACAGAAGACGCAGCGCGGGCGACTGGCGTTGCGCTGGATTGCGTTCGCCGTCTGCGCCTTGGCGGCGTCCTGCGCCACGCCCTATGGCTGGGGATCGATTCTGGCATCGCGGAAAATCCTCGATCTCGGAGAGGTGTTGCATCTGATCTCCGAATGGATGCCCGCGGACTTCAGCCGCATCGGCATGTTCGAAGCAGCGCTGTTCGCGCTGATCGGGGGCGCGCTCTACTGCGGCATCAGGCTTTCGCCGCCGCGCATCCTGCTGTCGCTATTGCTGCTGCACATGGCGCTCTCGCACGTCCGGAATGTCGAGATATTTGCGACACTCCTGCCGCTGGTCGTGCTTGCACCGGTCGTAACGCAATTGCGCTTGCAGCCAATCAGCCGCAATACCGCGAGCTTGCCGTTGGCCGCCGCCGTGATGTTGATCGCGGCGCTTGGCGTGGGGTCATGGGCCCTTGCTGCCCATGCCGGCTTTGCTCCGTCCACGATCCAGTCGCCGGTTGCGGCGGTCGACGTGCTGCAGGATCGTCATGCAAAGAGGATTCTCAATGACGTTTCGTTTGGCGGCTATCTGATCTCTCGCGGGTTGCCGGTGTTCATCGACGGGCGGGCCGAGCTCTACGGCGAGACGTTCGTGATGGCCTACGACCGCGGGGTGCAGCTCAAGGACATCAGCCAGTTCCTCGACATCCTCAAGACCTGGGACATCGATGCCGTCTTGCTGCCGCCGTCGACGCCGGCGGTCGGCCTGCTCGACAACATCGGCGGCTGGCGGCGCGTCTATTCCGACCGCAACGCCGTGTTGCACGTCCGTACCGGCAACTGAACGGCGGCGCGCCATGACCCGCCGCAATCAATCCCTCGATCTGCTGCGTGGCGTCGCGGTCCTGCTGGTCGTGCTCGTCCATTGTGCGATTTCGGCAAGCGGCAACGTTCCCGGCCTGACCGCGTTCGCCCACGAACACGGTGAGCGCGGCGTCCAGCTCTTCTTTATCGTCAGCGGCCACACGATGATGCTGACGTTCGGTGACAAGGTCGATCCGGCCGCAGTCCGTTCGTTCTACATCCGTCGCGCATTTCGGATCGTGCCGTTGTTCTGGGCTGCCATCCTGTTCTATCTGCTGATCACCAAAGGCGAGGGGTTCAGGTTCTGGGCGCCTGACGGCGTCACCACCCGCGACGTGGCGCTGACCTTCTTCTTCATGCACTGGAGCAGCGTCACCGCGTTCAACTCGGTGGTCCCGGGCGGATGGAGCATCGCCGTGGAAATGCAGTTCTATCTGCTGTTTCCGCTGCTGATCTTGCTGTTCCGGCGGCCGAACGGCCCGCTGCTGGTCTATGCCGGCATTGCGCTGACCAGCGTGATCGGGAAGTTCCTGGCCGACGGCTATCTGCTGCCGCAGCTCGCAGCCTCGCTGCCGCAAAGCCAGGCCTATCTCGCCAACGGCTTCTTCTATTGCTGGCTGCCGCAGCAGTTGATCTGCTTCGGGTTCGGGATATTGCTCTACGATTTCATCGAACTGAAGAACAAGCCGATATCAGGCGCGGTGCTGCTGGCCGCGGCCTCGCTGGCCTATGCGGCCTGGGGCGCGGAAGTCTTCCTCCTGTTCGCGCTGGCCTATGGGGTGCTGGCTGCCAATGTCCGGTTCTCTTTCGCAGCCCTGCTGGGGCGTCATTCCTACGCGATCTATCTGATCCATTTCGCGCTGGTGTCGGGGATCTCGGCGCTGTGGCCACTGGGATTGATCCCGCTGTTCGTGGTGGTGACCGGTGCGTCGCTGGGCTTGAGCTATTTCGTGATCGAGCCGTTGATCGAGCGCCGCTTCAACCGGCTCGGTCATGCGCTTGCGTCGGCCCAGCGTCCCGCCAAGGCGGTCGCGACCGTCGCTTGACCCCGCGCGAACTGGCCGCACCGCGCCGGTTCTGGTAAGACGCGGAAGATGTCCAACCTGCCGATCGAAATCGTCGACATGCTCGGCCAGACCCTGATTCAGGTACTGCCCGTCGCGGCGGGGCTGGGGCTGTTGTTTTCGCTGCTGTCGCATTTCTGGGCCTGCAATCCCGGCCGGCCGTGGTGGCACAAGCGCGAACTCGTGACCGATCTCGGCTACTGGTTCCTGGTGCCGCTGTTCGCGCGCGTGTTCCGGATCGCGCTGGCGGTGCTCGGCGCCGCGCTGATTTTCGGGATCCATGATGCCGATGCCCTGACGGCATTTTACGACAACGGTCACGGTCCGCTGGCGGCCTTGCCGCTTGGGCTGCAGGCGGTACTCGCGTTGGTCGCGGCCGATTTCCTGATGTACTGGCTGCACCGCCTGTTTCACCGCGGCGGCTTCTGGAAGTATCACGCGATCCATCATTCGTCCGAGGAGGTCGACTGGATTTCGGCGGCGCGGTTTCACCCGGTCAACCTGCTGCTCGGCACTATCGGCGTCGACGTCGCCTTGCTGCTATCGGGCATTTCACCCGTGGCTCTGGTGTGGCTCGGCCCGTTCAATATTTTCCACTCGGCCTTCGTCCACGCCAACCTGAACTGGACGCTCGGGCCGTTTCGTTACGTGCTTTCGACGCCGGTGTTCCACCGCTGGCATCACACCTCGCGTGCGGAGGGCGGCGATACCAATTTTGCCGGCACCTTTCCGATCTGGGATATCCTGTTCGGGACCTTTCGGATGCCCGATGGTCGGCTGCCTGACAATTACGGCATCGAGGATCAAGCCTCGTTTCCGCGCGAGCTCACCGGCCAGCTGGTCTATCCGTTCCGGAAATAGCAAAGCGTTTTCAAGCGAAGCATGCCCCGGACGTGATCCGGGGTGGATACCGGTTCGCGTCAAGAAAAGGCGTCGATGCGACAAGGCTCGACACCCGTGAAATCGCGGGCAGTTCGGATTTGTCGGCCCCCCTTTGCACTTCTTTCATGAATTGTCGTCAGATTCACCCCGTCGGGCGCCGGTTCCGCTGTGTATCGCTTTTGCCGGCTTGTAATGCCCCGGGGTAGAGTATGTCTTTCAGGTTCCAGCGTATTCGCGCGCGCGCGCTTCTTGGATTGTGTTCCCTTGCGGTTGCAACACTGCTGTCGCCAGCGGTGTCGTTTGGCGCACCTGAAGACAAGATCGCGGTCTATGTCGACCAGGCCAAGCTGATCAAGATTCCCGCCAAGGCCGCGACCCTCATCGTTGGAAACCCACTGATCGCCGACGTCTCCCTGCAGAGCGGCGGCATTGTCGTCGTCACCGGCAAGGGCTATGGCGCAACCAATTTCATCGCCATGGACCGCTCCGGCGACGTGCTGGTGGATCGCCAGATCCAGGTGGAGGGCCCGACCGAACGGCTCGTCACCGTCTACCGCGGCGTGGAGCGCGAATCCTATAGCTGCGCGCCGATCTGCCAGCGCCGGATCACGCTCGGCGACGGCGAGAACTATTTCAAGACCGCGATCGACCAGGCCGGCTCGCTCTCCAGCCAGGCCTCGGGCGCGGCGGCTGCCGGCGCCAAATCGGGCAACTAAGCCTGCTTCTCCGATCCGTCTGCGCCGGCCGCTTCGGGCGGCAGAGATGCTGCCCGCATGATACGCCGGCGATTGTCCGATATGGTTAAGAATTGCCTGACGGAGCGGGTCGCTCCGTCTGGAGCGGTCGAAACACTTCAACAATCAGTTTCAGGTAATCGTCTACGGGAGTTGCTCCCGCGTCTTGAGGTTGCCTGGATGTCCTCGCCCGCTGCCCCCGCCGGAAATATCCTGCGCCGGTTTCGCCGCAACCGCCGCGGCTCGGCCGCGGTCGAGTTCGCGCTGGTCGCACCGATCTTCTTCGGTCTGCTGTTTGCGATCATCGAGGTGGCGATGGTGTTCTTCGCCAGCCAGTTGCTCGAGACCGCGACGCAGGATTCCGCGCGGCAGATCATGACCGGTCAGGCGCAGACCGCGGCCTTCACACAGGCGCAATTCAAGAACCTCGTTTGCAGCAAGGTCGACACGCTTTTCGATTGCGTCAACGGGATCTCGATCGACGTCCAGAGCTATTCCGCGTTCGGCTCCGTCAACATCGCCGACCCGATCGATGCCAGCAAGAATTTCGTGCCGCCGAACAACTATCAGCCGGGTGGCCCCGGCGACATCGTCGTGGTGCGGGTATTCTATCAATGGCCGCTGTTCGTCACCGGGCTCGGCTTCAACGTCGGCAATTTGAGCGGTAGCAAGCGGCTTCTGACCGCGACCGCGGCGTTCCAGAACGAACCTTACTAGGACAGGCAATGAGACCCGCGATCAAACTGATGATGGATATCTGGCGTCGCGCGCGATGGTCGGTGCAGGATCTGCTCCACGATTGCCGCGGCGTCGCCGCCACCGAATTCGTCATCGTCGTCCCCGTCATGCTGCTGCTGTTCTTCGGCACCGACGAATTCGCGTCCGGGGTCGCCGTCGACCGCAAGGTGACGCTGATGGCGCGCACGCTGTCGGATTTGACGTCGCAAAACATCTCCGTCACCGACAGCCAGTTCACCAATTTCTTCAACGCCAGTGCGGGAATCATGACGCCCTATTCGGCGTCGCCGGTCAGATCCACCATCACCGAACTCTATGTCGATCCCGGTACGCTGGCGGCGCGGGTGCAATGGAGCAAGGGCAGTTCGCCGCGCACGGCGGGGACCACGGTCCCGATCCCGACCGCGCTTCAGGTCGGCGGCACCTATCTGATCTACAGCGAGGTCAGCTACGTTTTTGTCCCCACCGTCGGCTATGTCATGAAGAGCTCGATTACGCTGAGCGACTTCACCTTTACCCGCCCGCGTCAGTCGCTCTGCGTGATGTACAACACCACGGTCTGCACCACGACCTGATCGCAGCGTTTTCGAGTGCGGACTTCACGCAAGTGCGGAAACAAAAAGAAAGGCCGCGTCAGGGACGCGGCCTTTCTCATTTCGAGGCAATCCCCGCAGGCGTCCCGTGAAGGCGCGCCCTGGCAGATCGCTTATCCAGCGGCGCGCAGATTGTCGGCCGAAGATTTGCCAGAGCGACGATCCGCCACGATTTCGTAGGAGATCTTCTGGCCTTCACGCAGCGTACCAAGGCCGGCACGTTCGACAGCGCTGATGTGCACGAACACGTCATTGCCGCCGTCATCCGGCTGGATGAAGCCATAACCCTTGGTTGCGTTAAACCACTTCACGGTTCCCATGCTCACGGGGGTAGTCCCTTCTCAGATATACAAGTCGTAGCCCACCTTTCGACGGGCTGGTGAGATCGAATTTTTGGAAGGGTCGTCAGCGTCTAAACCGGCTGTACCGGTGGATAGCTAATGTCGTCCGGCCGAAAATCGATGGGCAATATTATTCGATAG
>Ga0209023_10002995_pt1 | contig 20458 bp, 20 predicted proteins | sample LakOneMetagenome_FD_187468 | JGI IMG/M metagenome (GOLD analysis project Ga0209023, IMG submission 187468) | Freshwater and sediment microbial communities from Lake Erie, Canada (SPAdes) (version 2) | ecosystem: Environmental > Aquatic > Freshwater > Lentic | place: Lake Erie, Canada...
CGTTCGGAACTAGGTAGTTTCCTCTTACCTTCTCCCCTTGTGGGAGAAGGTGCCTTCGCGAATGCGAAGGCGGATGAGGGGTCTCTATCCGCGGATGCGAACCCCTCATCCGTCTCGAATGAGCTGACGCTCATTCGATCCACCTTCTCCCACAAGGGGAGAAGGTAACGTGGCGCTGTCGCTCCCTCCAAAACTCTGCCCCTTCCGTTTCGTCATATCTCGGCCACACGCCGGGGATGCAATGCTCTCGCGCGCGCGACAGACGCGTTTCAAAATAACAGCGAGAGGAAACCCCATGGAGATCGGATATTTCACGATGCCGTCCCATCCGCCGGAATGCGGATTGAAAGAGGGTCACGACTGGGACCTGCAGACGCTACGATGGCTGGATGAACTCGGCTATCAGGAAGCCTGGATCGGAGAACACCATACGGCGCCGTGGGAACCCCACCCGGCGCCGGATTTGATTCTGGCGCAGGCGTTCCTGCAGACAAAAAATATCCGTCTCGGCCCCGGCGGTTTCCTGCTGCCCTATCATCACCCGGCCGAACTCGCCAATCGCGTGGCGATGCTCGACCATCTCTCCGGCGGCCGGCTGAACTTCGGCGTCGCTGCGTCAGGCCTGCCGAGCGACTGGGCGATGTTCAATGTCGATGGGATGTCCGGCCAGAACCGCGACATGACCCGCGAGGCGCTGGAGATCATTTTGAAGATGTGGACCGAGCCCGGGCCGTGGACGCATCAGGGAAAATTCTGGACCGTGAGCAAGCCCGACACGATGTTCGACTTCCTCAAGCCGCACATCAAGCCGTTGCAGGCGCCGCATCCGCCGATCGGCGTCGCCGGCCTCTCCAAGGGCTCCGATACGCTCAAGCTCGCCGGCGAACGCGGCTACATCCCGATGAGCCTCAATCTCAACCCGGCCTATGTCGGCAGCCACTGGGAGTCAGTTGAAACGGGCGCGGCCAGGACCGGGCGCAAGCCGAAGCGCAGCGACTGGCGGCTGGTGCGTGAGGTGTTCGTCGCCGATACCGACGAGGAAGCGTGGAAGCTGTCGACCGGCGACATGATGGGCCGGATGATGCGTGAATATTTTCTGCCGCTGCTCGGCCACTTCGGCTTCAAGGATTATCTCAAGCACGCGCCCGATGTGCCCGACAGCGACGTTACCGTCGAATATTGCGCCAAGCGCAACTGGATCGTCGGTTCGCCCGCGACCGTGACCGAGAAGATCGAAAAGATCTATCACGAGGTCGGCGGCTTCGGCGCGCTGCTGGTGTTCGGCTTCGACTACAAGCACAAGCCGGAGGCCTGGCACAATTCGCTGCGGCTGCTGAAACAGGAAGTGATGCCGCGGCTGAAGCACCTCGATGCGGATATGGTAAAGGCGGCGTGAGAGTTCTCCTTCTCCCGTTGTGGGAGAAGGTGGCGCGTAGCGCCGGATGAGGGGTTTGTCTCCGCGGAGAGAGACCCCTCATCCGCCTCCGCTTCGCTCCGGCACCTTCTCCCACAAGGGGAGAAGGGAAACAGGATCAATTCACCTTCACCGGTGCATCCGTAGCGCGGACTTGCCAGAAACGCAGCATGCGCTGCGCGTTGTCCAGTGTCAGCTTGGCGTAGGCGTCCTTGGCCTTCGCGAGTTCATGCGGCCCCATGCAGCCGGAAGCGAAGCGGCTGTTGAGCACGGCGGCGACGGTGTCCCAGCCGAGCCCGATGACGCGGCAGGGAATCAAGACGCCGTCGTCGCGCAGGCTCTGCATCAGCGGACGTATCACCTCGAGGTCCGACCGCGACATCGCCGCCAGTGCGGCAACGGTCTCCTCGTATTTGCGCTGCCTGGCGAAGCTCAGCAGCGCCGCCTCGTTGAGATGGCCGCTCTTGGAAAGCGACGCCACGTAGCGCTGGGCGCCGGCGAAGTCGCGCGGCTTGGCCATTTCGCGGCCGGCGCCTTCGGACGCGGTCGTGATCGCGTTGCGAATTTCCTCGAACAGATGCGGCGGCGCCCGCGACAACAGCCGCGAGCGCACCGCTTCGGTGGCGTTGTGCAGCAGCTTCTGCCGCAGCTCGGTCGGCAGGTCGATGCGGATGCCGGTCTGCACCGCCAGTTCGGGATCGTTCTCGGCCTGCTCCAGCACGATGGCAAAGCCTTCCGCGGAAACCCGCGCGCCGGGATTGTTGATCACGCGACGGCTGACGGAGGGATAGTGACGCGCCAACAGGGCGTCGGTGACGATTTCGGTCAGCCACCAGCGGCCGGAGATCGCGAGCAGATGCTGTTCGCCCTTGGTCTGCGCCAGTTCGACCAGATCCTCCGGCGTCAGCCGCGCGGATTCCGTCAGCACCGGGGCTGCGATGCTGATCTCGTCGTGCCGTGCCAGCCGGCGAATGATGGAGGGCGGCGCCTGCTTGACGGAAGCGAGCTGCGTGCTCATCTCGGCAAGCGCAATGCGGGCGCTGACATCGGCCAGTGCGCGGATTTCGATGGTCTTGACCAGACGTTCGAGCACGTCGCCGAACAGTTCGATCTGTTCGCCGGAAAAGCCGTCGGCGGACAGCAAAAACAGGTCCGTGACGCGCCGGATGGTTTCGAGATGTTTTTCCGCCGAACCGGCCGCAATCGCGGCCTCGATTTCATCGGCGAAGGCTTGTTCTAGCATCGCTCATCCTGAGCGCTCGAGGAGCCAATTCTGGCTGATGGTCGACGGTATGGGGAAAGGCTAAATGATCGGTAAAATTCGCGACCCGTCCCGCGCCCGGCGCATGGTGCCTTGTCGCGGCATCAGCGCTGTTGTGCGGCGGCCGATCCTGCGGTCTGATAGGGGATAACAACAAGAAATCAGTGGGATACCGACATGCTGGACAAAACGGGAGCAATGCCTGAGGAAGCCGTACGTGAAACTACGGAGCGCTGGATCGCCGCACTGGACGCCGCGCTGGCGCAGCGCCGGGCGGCAGCACTTTCGGAATTGTTCGAGGCCGACAGCCACTGGCGCAATCTGTTCGGCATCTCCTGGTATTTCGCGACGTTCAGCGGCAACGCCGCGGTGGTCGAGCAATTGCTGGCGCGCTCAGCCGACGTTCGCGCCACCGGTTTTGCGATCGATCACGCAGCGATAGCGCCGCGCCTTGCGGTGGTCGCCGGCCGCGACGTGATCGAGGCGATCTTCCGTTTCGAGTCGGCCAATGGCCCAGGCTACGGCGCGGTCCGGCTCGTGCGGCAGCCGGACGGCAGCGCGAAAGCCTGGACCTTCTCGACCTCGCTCGATTTCGATTCCATCGTCGCCGCCCGCGCCCAGGCGTCGAGCGAATCCCACACCCGCGATTTCGCCGCGCCCGACTGGCTCGAGCAGCGCCAGGCCTCGGCGGCTTACGACACGCGCGATCCCGACGTCCTGATCGTCGGCGGCGGCCATGCCGGCATTTCAGTCGCGGCCGAACTGAACCGCATCGGCCTTTCCGCGCTGGTGATCGATCGCGAACAACGCATCGGCGACAACTGGCGCCTGCGCTATCGCGGGCTGAAGCTGCACAACAAGACGCCGGTCAATCACCTGCGCTTTCTGCCATTCCCCTCGATCTTTCCGGACTATATCCCGAAGGACAAGATCGCGAACTGGCTGGAAAGCTATGTCGATATCCTCGAAGTCGACTTCTGGACCCGCGCGAATTTCGAAGGCGCCGACTATGACGAGGCGTCGCAGCGCTGGACCGCGCGACTGACTCGTGACGGCGCATCCCGCACATTGCGCCCGAAGCACATCGTACTCGCAACCAGCGTCAGCGGCACGCCGAACATTCCCGTGATCGACGGCATCGAGAATTTCAAGGGGCAGGTCGTGCACTCCAGCCGCTTTACCGCCGGCAAGCAATGGTCCGGCCGTCCGGTCGCCGTGTTCGGCACCGGCACCAGCGCGCATGATATCTGCCAGGAGCTGCAGGCCGCGGGCGCAGACGTCACCATGGTGCAGCGAAGCCCGACCATGGTGGTCAATGTCGAGCCGGCGCAGCTCTACGACAAGACCTATCTCGGCGACGGCCCGCCGATCGCGGTCCGTGACATCCTCAATTCCGGCGTGCCGCTGCCGGTGATGAAGCTCGCGCACAAGATCGTCACCGATGAAGTGAAAAAGATCGACGCGCCGCTGCTGTCGCGGCTGGAGCGTGTTGGTTTTCGGCTCGAATTCGGCGAGGACGGCACCGGCTGGCCGCTGAAATTCCGCACCCGCGGCGGCGGCTATTACTTCAACGTCGGCGCTTCCGAGCTGATCGCCGACGGCAAGATCAAACTGCTGCAGGCCGCCGATATCTCCGGCTACGAACGCGACGCCATCGCCTGCAGGGATGGCAGACGGTTGAAGACCGACCTGATCGTGCTGTCCACCGGCTACAAGGGTCCCGATCATCTGCTGACGCAACTGTTCGGCGCTGAGATTGCGAAGCGCGTCGGCCGGGTCTGGGGTTTTGACGAGGCGAGCTCGGAGCTGCGCAACATGTGGACGCGCACGCCGCAGCCCGGATTGTGGTTCGTCGGCGGCGCGTTTTCCCAGGCCCGCATCTACAGCCGCTACATCGCCGCGCAAATCGCGGCGATCGAGGCCGGGCAGTTATCCAAGGCTCTGTCGTGACGGCCCGTCCCGCATCTTAATGGTTGCGACGGCTCTCGTAGTGATGGCGGAGGCGCTCGTCAGTTCAACACCCGCTTGCCCTGCGGGCTGTCCAGCGAGAATGTCGGCACGTCGATCTCGAAACGCTCGCCGGTTTCGGTGACCATCTGGTAGCGCCCGGTCATGAAGCCGGAGGCGGTCGGCAGCGGCACGCCGGAGGTGTATTCGAAGCGCTCGCCGGGTGCGAGCACGGGCTGTTCGCCGACCACGCCTTCGCCACGGACTTCCTGCTTGCGTCCGGTCGCGTCGGTGATGATCCAGTGCCGGGTCCGAAGCTGCACGGTCTCGGCGCCGGTATTGGTGATCACGATGGTGTATGACCAGAAATACTGGCCCCGATCGGTGGCGGAACGTTCCGGCATGAAGTTCGGCTCGACGGTAACTTCGATCTGGCGGGTAACGGCGCGGTACATGCGGAAAAGCTTTCGAAAATCCAGTCGAGCATCATAGCCAAGAAAACAGACAGAACCAATCGCCGGCGGGGCCGGCAACATCGGTTACGACCCGTTTGATCGCGGTTTCAACATAGTTCCATTCTAAAGCGCGCCGGCGCGCGGCCGACCCGTATCTCCTCACCATATCTTGTGTGCAAGTTGCGGGCCGATATGATCGATTTCGGTCAGTGCCAGCGCGTAATGCCCAACTGCCCAGACGGTGCCTGATGACGTCCATTGCCGATCCCGTTGCCGGAACGCCCGTTGCCGAGGCGACACCCGCGCCCGCCAGAAGCGAGGCGGCGGCGTCTGCGCCGGCGATCACGTTTCCGGCGGTCGGCGAACGCGAGTTGCGGCTCGACCTGTTTCGCGGCCTCGCATTGTGGCTGATCTTCATCGATCATCTGCCGCCGAACATCCTGACCTGGTTCACGCTGCGCAACTACGGATTTTCCGACGCCACCGAAATCTTCATCTTCATCTCCGGCTACACCGCAGCCTTCGTCTATGGCCGCGCGATGCTGCAGGTGGGCTTCGTGGTCGCCACCGCGCGGATCCTGCGCCGGGTCTGGCAGATCTACGTCGCGCATGTGTTCCTGTTCACGATCTTCCTCGCCGAGATTTCCTACGTCGCCACCAGTTTCGAGAACCCGCTCTACAGCGAAGAAATGGGCATCATGGATTTCCTCAAGCAGCCGGATGTCACCATCGTCCAGGCGCTGCTGCTGCGATTTCGTCCCGTCAACATGGACGTGCTGCCGCTCTACATCGTGCTGATGCTGTTCCTGCCGCTGATCCTGTGGCTGACGAAATGGAAGGCCGATGTCGCGCTGGCGCTGTCGGCGCTGCTGTATGCGCTGACCTGGCACTTCGACTGGTATCTCACCGCCTATCCGAACGGCGTCTGGTTCTTCAATCCGCTGGCCTGGCAGTTGCTGTTCGTGTTCGGGGCCTGGTGCGCGCTGGGCGGGGCGCAGCGGATGTCGCGGATCCTGTCGTCGCCGATCACGATGTGGGTCTGCTTCGCCTATCTGTTCGTCGCCTTCTGCATTGCGCTGACGTGGTCGATACCGCAGCTCGGCCGGCTGCCCCGGATCGTCGAACAGTGGATGTATCCGGTCGACAAGACCAATCTGGACGTGTTGCGTTTTGCTCATTTCCTGGCGCTGGCGGCGGTCACCGTGCGCTTCCTGTCCCGGGATTGGCCGGGGTTGAAATCACCCTGGCTGCGACCATTGATCCTCTGTGGCCAGCATTCGCTTGAGATATTCTGCCTCGGTGTCTTCCTGGCATTCGCAGGACATTTCGTGCTGGCGGAAGTCTCCGGCAGTGCTGCAATGCACTTGCTGGTCAGCGTTTCCGGAATCCTCATCATGTGGGGAATGGCCTCGGTGATTTCGTGGTACAAGCACTCGGCCGATAAGGGTGCGTCGAAAACAAAAAGCGCCGCCGGCAACGCCGACATGGCGGGAGGGGGCGCATGAGGTCCGCATTCAGGAGGTCCTGCTTGAGGACTTGGCTGGGCGCGACGCTGCTCGCCGGCGTGGTGGCCACCGTTTCCGCGCGTGCCGAGGATGCGCCCCAACCCTGCGATGTGCCCGCCTATCTTTTGACCAGCGAAAGCCCGCTTCCGAAGGTGGCCGAAGCCGTCAAGAAAGGTCAGCCGTTGACCATCCTGGTGGTCGGCAGCCGTTCGTCCTCGATCCCCTCGCTGGAAGCCAGCGCCTACCCCGCACGGTTGCAGGCGGCGCTGAAAGAGCGGCTGCCGCAGGTTGCGGTCAACCTATCCGTAGAACTACAGACCGCGAAAACGGCCGAGGAAGCGGCCGGCGCGCTCGTTAAGCTGGTGGAAGCAAAAAGGCCTACTTTGGTCATCTGGCAGACCGGCACCGTGGATGCTATGCGATCGGTCGATCCCGACGATTTTCGCAACGCATTGGACGAAGGTGTTGGTGCGCTGCAAACCGCTGGAACCGATGTGATCCTGGTCAATCTGCAGTACAGTCCGCGCACGGAGACGATGACGTCTGCACCGCCCTACCTTGATAATATGCGGGTGGTGGCGCAGCAGCACGAGGTTCCGCTGTTCGACCGTTTTGCCATCATGCGTCACTGGAACGACGCCGGCGATTTCGACCTGTTCAGTACCGCGCACGGCCCCGATCTCGCCAAGCGCGTACACGCCTGTCTCGGCCGCGCGCTGTCGAAATTCGTGGTCGACAGCGCCCACCTGGATGCGGCGCAGCAGAATTAAGGGAACTAGCGTTAATGAGTTGTCACTACCCTTTTCGTTTGATGATTTTTGCGACAGCGGCGCTCGTGCTGTTGACGCCTGCCTGCGTCTCGCGCGTGCACGCGCAAGTGGTGCCGTCCGGCCAGCAGGCGGCGCTTTCCAGCAATGCCAAGGCCGACGCGGCCAAGCCTTCGACGCCACCCGCTGCCGGGGCCACGGCAGCGGTCGATCCCGCCAATCCGGCGGCGCAAAAGGGCATCGCCGGTCGCGCGCTCGACAAGGTGAAAGAGGTCGCGAAATCGGCCGGCGATATCTTCAGCCGCGTGCCCTGCCATTCGCCGAAGGACGTTGCCAAATCGATGGGATCGCTGCCGCACGTCGCGGGCAAGCTCGTCGCGGGGCTGCCGGTCGTGATCGTCGCGTTCGGGTCGTCGACCACCAACAGCCACGGCGCCAGCTCGCCGGATTTCGCCTATCCCAACCGGCTCGCCGCGCAACTGCGCCGGCAATATCCGACTGCCGACATCACCGTCATCATTCGCGGCAAGGGCGGCGAGGATGCGCCCGAGATGATGAAGCGGTTGCAGGGCGAGGTGATCGACATGCGCCCGGATCTGGTGATCTGGCAGGTCGGCACCAACGCGGTGCTGCGCAACCTCGATCCCGCCGAGACCGTCAGGTTCGTCGAGGACGGCGTCGCGCGCATTCAGGCGGCCGGCTCCGATATCGTGCTGGTCGATCCGCAATATGCGCCGGCGGTGAACGCGCACGCCGAAAGTGCCGGCAAGATGGTCAAGTTGCTCGGAAAGGTCGCCGAGTTGCGCCATGTCGGCGTATTCCCGCGCTTCGAGGTGATGCGCGACTGGCACGAGAAGCAGGACATTCCGATCGACACCTTCGTCATCGCCGACGGTCTGCACATGAACGACTGGGGCTATGCCTGCTTCGCGCAACTGCTCGGCGACGACATCATCAAGTCGGTCGGCCAGATCAAGCTCGGCGTTAACGTGCCGGCCGATGTGAGAGCTTATCGGCCGATGTAGCTTCTGTCGTCCCGGGCTTGACCCGGGACCCATAACCACAGGACGTGGGGCTCAGGCGAAGCGTCAGCCACCGTCCTTCGTTAGATCAGCCGCGGCGTATGGGTCCCGGGTCAAGCCCGGGACGACAACAACTACGCCTTCTCCAGCGCCGCCGCGAAATCCTCGATCAAATCATCGGCGTGCTCGAGCCCGGCGGAGAACCGGATAAAGCCTTCGCTGATACCGAGTTCGGCGCGCGCCTCCGGCGTCAGCCGTTGATGCGTCGTGGTCGCCGGATGCGTGACCAGGCTCTTGGCGTCGCCGAGATTGTTGGAGATGCGCGAGATCTTGAGCGCGTTGAGGCAGCGGAACGCGCCGGCCTTGCCGCCCTTGACCTCGAAGCCGATCAGGGTCGAACCGGCGCGCATCTGCTTCTTCACCAGCGCGGCCTGCGGATGATCGGCGCGACCGGGATAGATCAGCCGCGAGATCTTCGGATGGCTGGCGAGCGCGTCGGCAATCTTCGCCGCGGTCTCGGTCTGCGCGCGCACGCGCACCGCCAAAGTCTCCAGTCCCTTCAGCAGCACCCAGGCATTGAACGGCGACATCGACGGGCCGGTCTGGCGCATGAAGTTATGGATGTGTTCGGCAATAAACGCTTCCGACGACAGGATGATGCCGCCGAGACAGCGGCCCTGGCCGTCGATGTGCTTGGTCGCGGAATAGACCACGACGTCGGCGCCGAGCGACAGCGGGCTCTGCCAGATCGGCGTCGCGAACACGTTATCGACGATCAGCCGCGCGCCGCCCTGGTGCGCGATCTCGGCGATCGACGAAATGTCCATCACGTCGAGCGTCGGGTTGGTCGGGCTTTCGAGGAAGCAGGTCTTGGTGTTCGGCCGGATCGCCTTGCGCCACTGGTCGAGATCGAGACCGTCGACCAGGGTCGACTGGATGCCGTAACGCGGCAGCAGGTCTTCCACCACGTAGCGGCAGGAGCCGAACATCGCCTTGGCCGCCACCACGTGGTCGCCGGCCTTCAGCGGCGCCAGGATCGCGGTCGTCACCGCGGCCATGCCGGTCGCGGTGGCGCGCGCGGCTTCGGCGCCTTCGAGCTCGATCATGCGGCGCTCGAACATCGAGATGTTGGGATTGGAGAAGCGCGAGTAGAGAAAGCCGGGATCTTCGCCCTTGAACCGCGCCTCGCACTGCTCGGCCGAGTCGTAGATGAAACCCTGGGTCAGGAACAACGCCTCGGAGGTCTCGCCATATTGCGAGCGCAGGGCGCCGGAATGAACCAGCTTGGTTTCGGGACGATAGTGCTTGGTAGAATTAGCCTCAGACATGTGACCTCCATCGTGACCACCAGAAAATGGTCACAAAAAACCGGCCTGGAAAAATTTCCACAGGCCGGGATCACACGTGTCCCCGGCCTGTTTAGCTACTTATTTAACGTGGCTGCAAGCCGGCCGGCTCAAATCACCACGGGATAAGTCATGCTGTTATTCCTTCGCGGCCTTTTCGTCAAGGCGGCCATCGGATAACCCCTAAATGCCCATATTTAGCGGGTTTGGATGACATTCGGGTCATCCCTTATCGTCTCTTGTCGTATCTCGGGCCCTTCAGAGGACCTCGCCGTGTCGTTTTCGCTATCGCCCGACGCCAACGGAATTCTGCCCGACCGCATGATCGCGGCGATGGCGGATGCGGGTCTGATCCTGCCCGAATATCCCTTTGTCGAAAGCCAGATCCAGCCGGCGAGCCTCGACCTGCGCCTCGGTGATATCGCCTACCGCGTGCGTGCGAGTTTCCTGCCCGGTCCCGGCGCGACGGTTGCCGAGCGTATCGACGAATTGAAGCTGCATGAAATCGATCTAAGCGACGGCGCGGTGCTGGAGACCAACTGCGTCTACATCGTGCCGCTGCTGGAAAGCCTTGCGCTGCCGCCGGAGATCATCGCCGCCGCCAATCCGAAAAGTTCGACCGGACGGCTCGATGTGTTCACCCGCGTCATCGCCGACGGCACCCGACGTTTCGACATGATCGGCGCCGGCTATCACGGCCCGCTCTATGCCGAGATCAGCCCGAAGACGTTTCCGGTGCTGTTGCGTGAGGGTTCGCGGCTGTCGCAGGTGCGCTTCCGCACCGGCGACGCCATTCTCAATGCGGACGAGCTCGATGCGTTGCATGCGGCCGAGCGGCTGGTCGACGTCGACGACGCCGACCTCGCCAATGGTGTCGCGCTGTCGGTCGATCTGTCGGGTGAGAATGCCGGCGGTTTCGTCGGCTACCGCGCCAAGCGCCATACCGGCGTGGTCGATGTCGACCGCCGCGGCGGCTATGCGGTCGGCGAGTTCTGGGAGCCGATCGAGGCGCGGCGCGACGGCAGCCTCATTCTCGATCCCGGCGAATTCTATATCCTCGCCTCCAAAGAGGCCGTGCAGGTGCCGCCGGATTACGCTGCTGAAATGGTGCCGTTCGATCCGCTGGTCGGCGAATTCCGCGTCCACTATGCAGGATTTTTCGATCCCGGTTTCGGCTATGCCGGCGCCGGCGGGCAGGGCTCGCGCGCGGTGCTGGAAGTGCGCTCACGCGAGGTGCCGTTCATTCTCGAGCACGGCCAGATCGTCGGCCGCCTCGTCTACGAGAAAATGCTGGCGCGGCCCGACGCGATGTACGGCCAGAAGATCGGCTCGAACTACCAGGCCCAGGGCCTGAAGCTCAGCAAGCATTTCAAGGTTTAGGGCGTGATCTCATAAGTGCTTGGCCATACGAATGGCTGCGGGCCTGATGAAGGCAAGGTCGTTTGTGGCGCAGTATTGCTTGATCAGTCATTCGCGCTAATGTCCGTAAAAAGAAACCCCTCCGGCGTCTTGGTAAAGACGAAGATGTCGTCGCCGCAGACGACGACGTAATTGTCATGGTTCGATTGATCTGGATCGTAGACGGCTTTGCCGCGCTGGATACAGGCGCGATTCTTCGCCGTGAAGAAGTCCGCATAGGTCTTGGCGCGAAATTGCGCGGCGTCGCCAATTGCGCTGTCGTTCATGAACGGCAACCGTGTCATGCCGGCGACGGCGGCGGAATCGTTTATTTTCAGCGCCGCGCGAAACTTCTCGATGAAGCCATCGAATTCCTTCTGCAAGGCAGGCGAAGCAACGGCTTTCTTCGGCGCCCCGGCGACGGCTGGAGCAAGGTTCAGGAGAGCGGTTGCGAGCACAATTCTCAGCAAAAATCCCACGGGTCGGCTCCGCCTATTGTTGCGTCAAGGATTTTTGGCTCGCCGGCGCAGCGTTAACCCCGCCCGGGCGTGGACCAACATCCGATAACGGACGTTGGACGCGCGCTCACGCGCTTCGGTTCATGTCTACACGCCCTGGTTCATCACATGCACGCCGGGCCTCTCGCCCGCGTTCCACTTTCCGCCGATCGCGCGCTCGATCTGAGCCGCCAGTTGCAACAACAACCCGTCATTGGCCTGCTTCGCCTGCGCCTGAATGCCGAGCGGCAATCCGTGTTCGTTGGTTGCGAGCGGCAGCGAGATCGCGGGAATGCCGCAGAGGTTGGCGAGCGGCGTGAAGGCGAAGTTGCGCCACAGGTTGGCAAACCAGTCGGCGACCGACGGGTTGTCGCTGATGGTCAGATATTCGGTGGTGCCGACCTTCGGCGTGGGCAGCGCCGTGATCGGCGTCAGGATGATGTCCCACTGTTCGAAGAAATCGCCGAAGCTGCGTGAGGTGGTGTTGAACACCGCCTGCATCCGAGCGCGTTCGGTGAAGCTGGTATGCCGGCCGGCTTCCCATATCTTGATATTGATGGGTTCGATGAGATCGGCCGGCGGCCGCTCCAGCCCGCGCGCGGCCAGCATGTTGCCGATCACCTGCGCAAAGTTGCTGACGTAGCACAGCGTCTGCGCCTCGAAAGCAGTTGGAAAATCCAGTACCGGCAGCGCGTAGTCGACGTGATGGCCGAGGCCTTCGAGGAATCTTCCGACGCGCGCGAGCTCGGCGGCAATGTGCGGCGTGGCGCGATACTCGCCCCACTGGTGCGAAAGCGCGATGCGCAGCTTGCCGGGATCGCGCTTGATCGTCTCGGTATATGGCTGCAGCGAAGTCCAGAACGGCATGAACTCGCCGGACGCCGGCCCGCGGCAGTTGTCGACGAAAGCTGCCGTGTCGCGCACGGTGCGCGACTGGCAGCCCTGGATCGAAACCAGCCCGGTGAGATCGGACAGGTGCGGCGAAAGCGAGAACACGCCGCGCGACACCTTCAGGCCGATGTTGCCGTTGACGCCGGCTGGAATCCGGATCGAGCCGCCGCCGTCGGTCGCATGCGCGATCGGCACCACGCCGGCGGCAACCATCGCCGCACTGCCGGCAGAAGACCCGCAGGTGGTGTAGTCGGTATTCCAGGGATTGCGCGTGACATAGACCGCGGGATTTTCCGCCGAACTGCAGACGCCGAATTCCGGCGTGGTCGTTCGGCCGATCAGATTGAGTCCCGCCTTACGAAATTTCCCGGTCAGGAAAGTATCCGCCGTCGCGCGATTGCCGCGCATGATCAGCGAGCCCATCTCCTGCAGCCGGCCCTTCATGGTCGGGCCGAGATCCTTCATCAGGAACGGCAGGCCGGCGAACGCGCCGTCGGGATTGGCGCCGTTGGCGGCGGGATCGGCGACGGCGTCCTCGAACACTTCGACGACGCCTGATAATGCGGGGTCGACCTTGGCGATTCCGGCGGCGGCCTGCTGCGCCAATTCCTTTGCCGTGAGTTCACCCTTGCGGACGCGCGCGGCCAATGCCGTTCCGTCGTGCTGCGTCCACTCGTCCCAGCTCATCGGCAATGTCATGCAATCGATCCCTTCGACGTGGATACGGACCTTAGTTTCGCAAGCGTTGGCGTCAAGGCAATCCAGCCGCGCGCGCGGCGCATTGCGCCGCTTCGCCAGCGATGACAATGTGCGTCCACAAAATAGGGAGCGAAAATGGTGGGAGAGCAGGACGGCGCGCGCGAAGCGCAGTGGACGAAATGGCGCAGCGTCGCCGACCTCTACCACGCGTTTTTCACCGGCCTCATTCTCACGGTGGTCTCCAGGCGCGGCACCGCGGACGCGGCCGAATTCGTCTTCCGGGTGTTTCGCCGCCAGCAACAGGAGCGTTTTCTGCCGGGCCTGAAGAAACTCGGCCTCGATCATCTGCCGCCCGCGGTCGCGGCCGCCCGCTATCATTATCTCTCGAACTGGATCGGCGGCGTGCATGTCGAATACATGTATGAGTCTGATCGCAAGGCCTGGATCCGCTATCCGGTGCCGCGCTGGATCTGGAAGGGGACTGCGATCTGCGGCGTGCCCGGCGAAGTCTCGCGTGCGATGCTGCGCGGCTGGCACGCCAACAACGGCGTCGCGCTCGGCAATCTCAATCTCGGCTTCGTCTGCACCAAGCAGAGCGTCGACGGCCAGGATGGCCTCGAAGGCTATTACTGCGAATACGACCATCCGCTTGAGCTCGATGCCCGGATGGTGTTCGCGCGGCATCTCGAAGCACCCCAGTTCGATCCGGCCACCGCGCCGGCATTGCCTGTGGAGAGCTGGCCGAAGCCGCGGCTGGAAAAGGCCTATCGCAACTATGCGATGGAATATGTGAAGACGGCCGCGCCCGTGATGGTGCAGGTGTTCGGGCCGGAAGACGCCACCTATCTGCTGCATCTGACCGGCAAGCTGATCGGCATGCAGTATTTCCACGAGATCGCGAAAAACTTCGCGATGGAGCAGGGCGCGGCACGCGGATCGGCGAAGGAGTTCATTGCTTTCCTGCGCGTGCTGTTCGAATCGCAGGACGATGTCGCCGAGATCTCAGCCTCGGAAGGCGCGTTCGAAGTCCGGCAGCAGAGCTGGAAACTGATGGCCGATGTCGGCGACTATCACCCGGCGTGCGCCAGCGTCCTCACGGGCCTGTTCGAGGGCCTTGCGGCTGGCTGTGGCCGCCACATTCCGGTGCATCTGAAGCCATCGGCCGGCGGAAACGCGCCGTTCGTCTGGTCGATTGGCTAGAAAAGCCCGGCCGCCCTCACTCCGTGCAGGCCCCCCTTGCGTTCCATGCACGGGGAATCATGCCCGGTCGTGGTAGGACAAATCCGCGGCGCAGCTCCCAGACTGCGCGCGGGAGATGAAATGCCCGATATTGCCGTCGCCGAAGTGCCCGTAGACGAGGACGAGCGTCCGCTGCCGCCGCCGGAAGCGCCGGCGAAGAATGCGCTGCTCGATCGTCCGATCCTGCGGACGCTGCTGGGGCTCGCCTGGCCGAACGTATTCGCGCTCAGCGCCAGCACCTGCGTGGTGATTGCCGAAACCTCCTATATCGGCCGGCTCGGCGTCGAATCGCTGGCGGCGATGGCGCTGGTGTTTCCCTGCGTGATCCTGACCATGACGATGTCGGGCGGCGCTATGGGCGGCGGCGTGGCGTCCGCGATCGCGCGCGCGCTCGGCGCCGGCAATGTCGAGCGCGCCTCGACCCTGGCATCGCATGCGCTGCTGATCGGCATCTGCTTCGGCCTGACCTTCATGCTGGGCATGCTGATCTTCGGACCCCGGTTGCTGGAGCTGCTCGGCGGCCGCGGCAACGTGCTGACGCAGGCGATCGCCTATACGCAGATATTTTTCGGCGGCGCGGTGGCGCCATGGCTGATGAATACGATGGCGGGCGTGCTGCGCGGCACCGGCAACATGAAACTGCCGTCGCTGATGATGCTGTCATCGGCGGTTTGCCAGATCATTCTCGGCGGCACGCTCGGCCTCGGCCTTGGCCCGATCCCGCAATTCGGCATGCGCGGCGTCGCCGCCGGCTCGCTGACCGCCTATCTCATCAGCATTTCCGTGATGTCGTGGTTCCTGTTTTCCGGGCGGGCGCGCGTCGTGCCGAAGATCATCGGTTTGCGGATTCAAGGGGCGATGTTCTTCGACATCCTCAAGGTCGGCGCCGTGTCCTGCTTCTCGCCGCTGCAATCGGTGCTGACCATCAGCATCTTCACCCACATGCTGGCGAGCTTCGGCACCGAAATCCTCGCCGGTTACGGCATCGGCGCGCGGCTCGAATTCCTGCTCACTTCCGTGTCGTTTGCGGTCGGCATCGCCTCGGTGCCGATGATCGGCATGTCGGTCGGCGCGGGGCGCATTGCGCGCGCCCGCCGCGTCGCCTGGACCGCGGGATGTGTCTCGTTCCTCGCCGTCGGCGGCATCGCCACGCTGATTGCGATTTTCCCCGACGTCTGGGTCAATCTCTTCACCAGCGACGCCGGCGTGCGCGCCGCGAGCCATCAATACCTGTCGACGGCGGCTCCGATGTACGCCTTCATCGGTCTGGCGTCGTCGATGTATTTCTCGTCGCAGGGCGCGGCCAAGGTGATCGGCCCGGTGATGGCGCAGACGGCGCGGCTGTTGTTCATCGGCACCGGCGGCTGGTGGCTGACGACCCACAACGCCACCGCGCAGGATTTCTTCGTGCTGGCGTCGGCCTCGATGGTGGTGCTCGGCGTGCTGTCCTGCGCCAGCGTGGTGCTGACGCGATGGGGGCCGAAGCAGGCCCAGGTGCCGGCGGCGCGCCCGGCGTTGCCGTAGCCGTTCAGCTCAACGCGCTACCTGACGCCTGGCCGTGAACTCGGTGTTGATGCGCCACGTCGCTCCTTCATTCGTAGAAATTTCGCCGTGCCAGAGAAATGAATCGGGCGTGATGTCCCGAAAACTCCATCGCATCAACCGGCCATCCGGACGGGTGGCAAGTTGCACGATATCGGCGCCGTCGGCCCGGCCGATCATCTGCAGGAAATTCCGCGTTACCGGGTCGGTCCACTGGATGCGCCAGGCGTCGATATAGGGATCGTAGACGCGTAGCGTGGTGCCATAGGAGTTCACGTTGTCAGCGGCGTCGCCGTGTCGCACGCCACGCGGCGGCACGATCCAGACGTCCTGAACTGCGCGCCCTTCCAGCGCCCAGCCGAAGTGCCACTCGCCGGGACGGCGGCGTTCCCCTCCGTCCTCGGCAAACTGCCTGACGTCGAGATCCCACGAGCCGACGAAACGTCCGTACAGGTCCATCTTGCCGGCGCGGTCGGCCGCGGGGCCATCCGCGCCGAGCGCATCGAGAAAGGCGGAGGTCATGCGGCGCTGCGTCCCAATTGCTTCTGCATCGCAGCGACACCGAGGTCCATCTGCGCGGAAATGAACGGCGCGATCTCATTCGGCAATAGGTCGACGGTCCAGATCACCCGGCTGCGCGCAGCGCCGTCGGCAAGCACCAGGACTGTGCCGGCATAATGCTTGACGCGCTCGTTGGCGGCGATCGCGTAAGCGAGCCGCTTGCGCCCGTCGTCGCAGCCGACCAGCAGTTCGCGCGCGACCGTGCCGCTGGCAAAGGTGACGATGCGCGCATCGCCGTCGAGTTTGGTGTCGGTGACGAAGCCTGGCACCAGCCGCGTATGCAGCGCGCCGAAATCGCGGACGGCGTCCCATACGTCGTCGGGATGCGCGTCGATGGGAATGTCTTTGTGGATGGAAGCCATGATTGATTCCTGGTGTTTGGAGCGTCATTCCGGGTTCGATGCTTCGCATCGCCCCGGAATGACGGGGAGGCAGCTTACGTACACACCGCCTCGACGTTGTTGCCGTCCGGATCGATCAGAAACGCCGCATGATAGGTCGGGCTGTAATCCGTCCGTGGCCCAGCGCCGCCATTGTCACGGCCGCCGGCCTTGATTCCTTCGGCGTGGAATCTTGCGATCGCCGCATGATCCGCCGCGCGAAATGCAACGTGCGCGCCGGTGCCCGTCGCGCCCTTGTGCAGATGCAGCCAGAGCGCCGGCTCGCCCTTGGGGCCAAAGCCGGCGCCGCTCTCGTCGCGCGAGCAGAGGACGTATCCAAGCGGAGCAAGGGCTGCAGTGTAGAAGCGAACGCTGGCGTCGAGGTTGCCGACGCGCAGTCCGATGTGGTCGTACATGATGGTCTCCAGGTAACGCGCGAGTGCCGCGGTCTGGAACAACCCTAGTCAGTTGAGGGCGAGGCGTTCTTGGAAAATCTTGCGGTCACCCCGCGAAGCCTGGCGGAACCGCAATGGCGAGGCGCCGGCGGCGCGATGGAACGTGCGCACGAAATTGGAAAGGTCGCCGAAGCCGACGTCATAGGCGATGTCGGTGATCGCGCTGTCGTCCTCCGCCAGTCGCCGCGCCGCATGACGCAGCCGCGAGCGCACCAGATACTGGTGCGGGGTGACGCCGAGCGTGTCCGAAAACAGCCGCAGGAAGTGGAACGGGCTGATGCCGGCCTGGTCGGCGGCGTCTTCGAGGCCGATCTGCCGGTGCGAATGCGCATCGATCCACAGCGCAGTTTCCACCGCGCGGCGGCGGTCGCGGGCGGCGAGGGGGCCGGCCTTGCGCGGCTTGCCGGACACCACTTCGACAAAGCGGCTCGCCAGCACCTGGCCGATTTCATCGAGGCCGATGTCGCTGTTGCCATCTGCTGCCGATTGCGCCAGTTCGCCGAGCACCACCAGTTCCGGCAATGGCGGCGCACAGCCGGCCTGCCAGATTGCGGCGCTGTCACCGAGCGTCTCGACCAGTTCTGGGTTCAGGAAAAACGACAGGCACTCGTCGCCGCAGATGTGCTCATGGGTGCAGGTGTATTCGTCGCCGGGATGGCCGATCAGGATCGATCCCGCCACCAGCTCATGCGATTTGCCGCGGCAATGCAGGCCGAAGCTGCCTTTGCGCACATATGAAATGGAATGACAGCGATGCTGTTCCGCGAACGGCCGGTCGTCGGGGCCGGCATCGCAGCGGAAATCGGATACCGAAATGGAAGGGCGCGTCAGCAGCGTAGTGGCGGTCATCCCGCCAATCTATAGCGTTTTCGAGCGAAGTGGATACCGGTTCGCGTCAAGAAAACGCGTCAAAACAAAAAGCTCTAGGTGGGGGCGCGGGGCGGTGCAACGGGCAGCAGCACGTCGAACAGGGTCTTGCTGGTGGTCGGGTGTGCACCCTCGATCGAGAGCAGGCGACGCTTGGAAATGGCGCCGCCGTTCGGCGAAATCTTGTCGGCGTAGTTGCCGGCCTCGAGCACGCGATGGCAGGGCACGATGATCATGAAGGGATTGCGGGCAATCGCCTGCGCCACCGAATATACCGCGCCGGAAGCGCGCAGGCCGGAAGCGACCTCGGCATAGGTGCGGGTTTCCCCATGCGGGATCTGGCGAGCGAAGGCGTAGACACGCTGGTTGAAGGCGGGAATACCGGTCATGTCGAGCACGACGTCGGACAGGTCGCTGTGGCCGCCGCGCAGCAGCGCCACGATGCCTTCGATCGCGATCTCGGCGTTTAGCGCCGGACGCTGTTCACGCGCATCGGGATAAAGCTGGAACAGGCGCCGGCGGGTATCGATCTCGCGCGCCTCGGGAAGCTGCACGCCGACAACGCCATAGGGACCCCATGCAATCCCGCATCGGCCGATTCCCGTATCGAAAATCGTGTAGCCAAGCCCCGTCATACTCACTTCCCCCACGGGCATCATAACACCAGCCCCGGCGGGCGCATCCGGAATCTTTAACTTCGGTTAAGGACTGTGGCGGGGTGGCCGGAACCGCTTGGCGGATGGCGCGGGGTCGGCTAATCATGGGCTCGCATGAGCCGGAAAAGTGGGCACCGGTTTTCCGGAAAAGCTCATGCGCAAGAGTGTCGCGGGCGTAGTTCAATGGTAGAACGGCAGCTTCCCAAGCTGCATACGAGGGTTCGATTCCCTTCGCCCGCTCCAAAACCCTTTAAAATAAGGGGTTTTTGCACAGGGTACGCCCTTGAAATGAGCTGCATTTCTAGGCTTCTGTGGACGACCCATCCGTTGAATTGACTGTGATTTTCGGCGCCAGCGAGGTCGATTCTGGAGCCAAAACGAGCCAAAAATTCTGTCCCCATCCGCGTGCTTGCGCGTGGTCGGACGCATGAGAGAATACATTTATATTAGCTAGCCCGTTCGTGTGTGCGCCTTGCGGCTAGCGGGCGCACGTACGAGCGAAATAACATGAAAAGGAAAATAAAGAAGAAGGAGAGAATAGAGCTAACGAATGAGGAGCTATCGCTTCTTCTCGAAGCTCTAAAATATCAGGTGAAACGTGTCCGCGAGGATATGTTCTATAGAAACGAACATCCCAGGGAGTTCTACGAGATCTATCTTCGGAGGTACTTCGACCTCATGAACAAGATCGATTACAAAATCCCGAAGACAGTTATGCTCCCGAAATTCTAACAAACGAAAAGGCCACCTTGTTTCCAAGGTGGCCCTCATCGTCAGAACAGCCGCGATAGTGCGGCCACAATCCAAGCCAAGTGCAAATTGCACCCGAAGCCGAGACGGTAGCTTGCACCGCCGGGCCTGCTGGCTTCGAGAGTGAGAGACACAGTCATGTGTCTTCCTTCCCGTTTCCTGATGTGGCTTGGGATTGCTCCCGAGCCTGAAAGCATTTGCTTTCGGCGACGAACACCAAGAGGTTTGCCAACGGCGGGAGGATTTTGAGTGCTTTATAGACTCCGCGACCATCCCAACGCTTCGTCTAATTTCGATATGTAAGGTGGCCGTACTGCATGAACAAGTGCACCATCAGAACTGTGCACCGTTCCCCACAGTTGACCAAAAATCGCGGAGCCAAAAAAGAGCCAAACGTCAGCTAACCCATTGATTTCATAGGGTGCCAAAACTGATTCCCAAGCTGCATACGAGGGTTCGATTCCCTTCGCCCGCTCCATTCATTTGATTACGCACCGTTCGGACCCAGCTTTCGTCTTCTGCGCCACAGGGCCTATCTTTCGGCGGCGATCACGCTTATATCTGTCTGGTCGCAAGACGATGGCGCTGAACCTTAGAGCGGACCGCGGGCAGACCCGGGGGCAGTACCCGGCGCCTCCACCATAGCAGCTCGAGCTTAAAGGTCTCATTTCGGTGAGATCGATTTTGCCGGAAGGCCGAATCCCAAAGCTGCTACGGCGGGGGCGAACCAGGATCGATGGTCGCGAAGAAGTTCTGAATTGTGCTCGGCATGATACCGCCGTTATCGGGTCAAAAACCTAAATGCA
>Ga0209023_10002996_pt1 | contig 20451 bp, 13 predicted proteins | sample LakOneMetagenome_FD_187468 | JGI IMG/M metagenome (GOLD analysis project Ga0209023, IMG submission 187468) | Freshwater and sediment microbial communities from Lake Erie, Canada (SPAdes) (version 2) | ecosystem: Environmental > Aquatic > Freshwater > Lentic | place: Lake Erie, Canada...
TGCAGGGCTATCAACATGGCTTCACTCCCTGGATAGATTGCAAGGACTCTATCAACTCCTTCAAAACAGCTCGGGCCATGAAGAGTGGATAGCGCTTAGAGTCTATGCAATCATCCGGGATGCGACAGCTACGCAAGTGCGCGTTACAGTTGTTGTGCTGGTTGCTATCGGCCTGAAGCGGAAATTTCGATAGGGTGATATGAATAAAATACGTTGGGTTTGGGAGCTTGAAGTTTGGTCACGGCCAGGACTCCAACTGGACCTTGAATACGGAAAATGCGAACTAGAGCCCGACATGTGGAAGGTTGGAATAGAACGCGATGTATTCCTGGGCTTGAGCGAGGTTCCTAGTTGTATCGATTCCCATAACCTCCGGTCTGATATTGAGTCGGGGGCCCTTGCGATTTGTGCGTTCTCCACCTTTTGTACATCACACGGGCTTATCGATTCGACAGAAAATCCTTTAAGCGCAGCACGCTTTCTGGAGTATTCTTACGGCCGTTCGCTGGCATGGGTTCATATCCCTTGTAATGCGTTCGCATTGGATGTTGCGGTCACCATCAACGCAGTGCTCGTAAAGCGAGACCTAGTCTTGCTGGAGCCATTTACCAATGCTATAGTTTTCGACCCTGAAGGGCGCGCATTGCTTGGACCGAATGGTCACCTCGAAGAAGGGGATAGGTAAACAGCGCTGGGGAGGGGCTGTAAGACGACTCGCTTTGAACTCCGAGCAGACATGCTGAGAAACTAAACGGGAAGTTGGTTGCAATCCTTTTGTAAGGTGCTTCTTCTGATACAGGCAAGACGAGCCATAGAGCAGGCCCGGACGCGAAGGAATGCCCACCCGGAGCCATTGTCGTAGCCGCGACAGCTTGAAGCCCTGAACCGACGGTGGGCAACACGACCCAGAAGCAGTCTTTAAGACTGCTACCGCTGCCGGACAATCCAAATATGCCGGTTGAGTGCGCGGTCATTGCCCTAGCAGCGATTTAGAGTTTGCCTCATAGACGCCTGCCGGGCTTGCGAATTTTTTTATACCGGTATGTTTGTAGCTGCTTGCCAACGATGCTGCTAGCCACTTTCAGGAGAAAACGGTGTCCAGAATATTCCGAACCATCCAGTTTATCCCGCATGTTTTGCGGGATGCATCGCGTTAGGCCACCGACGATGTCACGTCGCACGAATCGCTTGTCCGCTGAGTTGTCTGCGTTTGCGCAGCAGTACAGACGCAAAGCGCAGCGCGGAGTGGAGCCGAATGACCGTGCCTACTCACGTGAGGCTGAGACACTAATGAAGAGAATGCCAGCAGAAGAGCTTTCTTCGCTGCTTAACCCTGAAAGTGATGAGCAGCTTCAAATGGTGAAGTCCAAAAAGGGCCAACTCAATAAGCATCTTCCGCGAAAGAACGGGCGCGGTCCGTGAATGTACATCTGGCGTTCGATCCTTGGGGCGACGATGGGTGCCCCAACCCTTCCTTCAAGGGGACGCATGACGGAGCCGCTTCGTCAAACGTTAAGCGTCTGCTTTTCCTAAGCGTCAGCGGCTGGCCGTGACCCTTTATGGAATCGCGAGCAGCGCACTCGCTATTGAATCCAACTCCTCCGCTGCTTCGCTCGCAGTGGGGCGCCTAGCCAATCGTTCGAGTTCTGGATGAAGTAGCCTCTTCATTTCAATTGACTCAGCAATGACTGTCTGAAGCAGAAAATACTTCCAAGTGTTATCGGCGCCGTTCAGAATCATCCGGACGTGGGGGGCAAGAGGAGGCCCGATATCTGCTAGAAATGGCGCTATTACTCGGGCAACAGGCCAGTTGCCATCCTGAGACCATTGAAGGAGCTGCGGGATTATTGGTTCGACCGCTGGATAGCCCATCAGGATCAAGGCTTCGGCGCTCTGCACATCGTGCTTATCGCGTGGAAGCATTTTCTGTAATTCAAGGCTCATTTTTTTGTACATGCAGTAGTGCGAGCCTGAGCGCTTTTGATGGGTCGACATAGGAAACGTCCCATGTTGGCTGAATCTCGACCGTGCTGACATGAATCGTGACTAAGGCAAGGTTTCCACTGTGTGCACCGCTCCGTGGGTAACTTCATACGAATGCGATTGAGGCCGAAGCCACTCGGCGTTTTTTGGGCTTCGACCCATTATGGTCACTGATATTATGGCAGCTATCGGCTAAAATCCCACTTTCGGAGCTCTCTCACACAATGACGCTAAACGATTTGCAAGACTTCGCGATACGTCGCGCCTTGATTTATTGGGACGAGCGATGGGACTGGGAGTGCCCGTCGCTATTTGGGCTGTCGCACCAGCAATACGGCATTGTCGTTCGATCGTGGCCCGACGGGTCTGAGGCGCATTTGCTCGCGGCGTCTGCGGCTCTCCGCGAGCTATTGCACGGCGCGTGCGCACTGCGCGATGCCGAGGCCGTCAGGGCTGCCATTGGTGTGGATAGAGCATCAGGCGTAACGCTACTCGACACGTTGATCGGCGAGCTCAGCCATCGAGCATCCTCGGCCTGAGCTTGCCAACGCTCAAGACAGCCCATCCCACAAGCGGACATAGGGAGATCTCGGTTGCCGGCATTCTGAGAATCTGAGCTCATTGGAATTGGATTGATTGCCCCGGGTGTTCTCACCCCGCCACAGCCTCATGCAGAAAAATCAATGCCCATTGCAATCCTTGCGTTGATCTTCCATCGATAACAGAATCGAAGCGAGGTCCACTATGTCGTTGAAGTCGACAGTGAAGCGAGGGCGCTTCATAGCTTGAGTGTCAGGTCTTGGCCGAATTTCACCCTACGTTGAAGCACGCAGCAGTCGCTCATGCAGCGACTTTGGCGTCAACGTCGGCAATGAACTCGGCGAGGAGTTCAGCGGAACACGCGAAAGGACACAGGATATCCTGCGCCCTGCTGTTTTTTTCTTGAGAACCCATCGCCGACCAATTGGCAACCTTTGCAGCTCGACGCAATGCGGCGTGCCACTCATCGCGCGACGCATCGATGGTGAGCCACTTGGCCCACCGATCCTTGGCCATGTCATCGCCTTCTTTGGCACTTTGCTCAACGATTGCTTCTATCACTCGCAAGAACATCGCATTTACGAGAGGGCTGTCCGCAATCTCGTCGTCGTGCGGTTCGATAGAGAATTTCGCTTCTCGGAAGACCCTAAATAGTGCGTAAATTTCAGGCGTGCTTTCGACTTTGAAATGTGCCATGCACCTGTCCTTGGAATGTCAGCGTTTGGCCGAATGATGCCATTGGCAAACCTCTACTAAGCAGCAAGAAAACACGCCAGATAGATTTAGCTTAAGCCGGTCCTTAAGGAGGCCGATTCGGCTGCGAGCCGTTGATACAATGGCACCCCCACACCATTGGGATGATGAAAAAGCACGAAAGCCACGACAAACTCACTGTAAGTTGTTGGTTCGGATCGCTTTTTCACCGCCTCTTCGTAGTTCAATGGATAGAACGAGTGCCTCCTAAGCGCTAGATACAGGTTCGATTCCTGTCGAGGGGACCAGTGACCAGTCTGTAAGAGTGAAAGCTCTTGCGGACTTTTTTATGTCCCTTGTTCAGACCGTACACATTGAAACGAAGTGTGCGAGGACATGAGATAGCACCTTTTCAATTGGACGCTGTCATAGCTTCAGGTCCAGACCGGATGAAGCGGTGATCGCAAACGTGCAGGTCAAAGCACCCGTTATGTAGGTCGTCTGGCCGGATGGCCACACGCAGCCCGCGCTTTGGGTGAAATGCCAAATCGATGACGCAGCGCACGCCAGTTGGCGCTCTCTTGCATTGCAAGTTGTACAAGCTCTCGTTTGGTGCTCTTGGGGTCTATCGGTTGCAAGGCTTAGGCAGCGTGGTCAAGGACGCGCTGTTCACGAGGAGCAATGCACTTGCCATCGCAGAGGAACTGCGCGAGGGCGCTGGGCGACTCGGAGCGCATTGCGCTACCTATTCAGGCGAATGAGTGCCCGACTGCACAGCACTGTGGCACTGCCCGCCATGCAGCCTAGGAGCGCTTGAACGCCTACAAAGCCCTGGCGGAGAGCGATGAGGCAATATCGCGGGCCATAGCGCTGTTGGCGCATGTTTTGGCCGCGCTGTGCCCATCCGATGAAGTTCTTCGGGAATGCCTCACATCCGCGGCACTGGAGTGGACCGAGGCTCTGGAGCAGCCCGAGGTTGAGACACTGTGTGTACTGGGGCTCGGGGCGTTTTGCGGGGTGTGCATACCTCACCCTGTACAGGCGGTGCAGTTGCAACGGGCGAAGGCAGACGCCGCCGCCTGACGTCACTATGAATGCCGCCTGATGCTCCTAGCGATGAAATGCAAAGGCCCCGCGGGAGATGCCGAGGCTTCTTCGCTTTTGCCGCAATATGCTCCATTTAGCCCAATGGCGTCCTCAACGTGGGGCAAAATCCGGCCAAGAACGGACTTGGTCAGAGGATGGTGATGGAATACGTACTCGACTACCTTTACTCTCCGGACAGGAAGCGTCGAGTTGCCCTGCTACGCCGCGGAGCGGGTTCGATTGGTTTTCGGGAAGAGTACTGGTATCGAAAAGAGTTTTGGTGCGGGGAAAAGCTCGTTGAACTCGAAGGATGGGCACCTTTGATCGACGGCAGGTCTTACTACTCAGATCTCGACACCGCACGTAGAGAGATTCCGTACGCGGTCGAATTCCTCACCAAACGTGATGAGCCGTAACGGGCCGCTTTGGGCCCAACCACCTTCGTCAGACGGCGCCTAACCAGTCGGGACGAACGGCAGAGGTTCGATCAAACGAGATCTGCACGAATTTATGCGCTGCGGCGCACGTGGTCAGGCGCGTGCTCAGTTCTTGTGACAGAGGTGACGACGGTTCTGCCACGCGAATGTAGGAACTGGCTTGGCTAGACCAGTCGTAGCCGTAGAAACCCGCACGGGAGTAGCTCTCCCACACAGCTATGGAGCCCCAGCAGGATACCTGTAGTGCGCTGCCGATCTTCTCGTGCTCCTCTGCCGCAGAGGCCACCGCGAAGGGCACTGGACCACTCCCAGCAGTTGCAAACAATGCGAACTTGCCATCTTGGTCAACCGCAAACCATTCGAACTCAGTGCCTTCAAGTGAATCCGTCGCCACGGTTATCCCCTAAAAGTAGTAGAAGTGTCGGCTCTCACTCACAGTCATGGCTGCCCGTGGAGTCACTCAGGAACAACCGCGCATCGTAAGGGCTGCGCGGCATGGTTCTGGCGGCCTGATTCCACCCCGCCTCAGTCGTACTTCACGGTATAGATCAGATCCACCGCGCTCTTCTCCCCCGTCTGGCCCCGCAGTGTCAGGCGGCGCGACAGGTCGTAGAAGATGTACAGCGTGCCCAGCGTGCCCGACAGGCTGCGTTCATAAGTCACATACAGATCCTTGGACAAGCGCTTGCCAAAAGTGAGTGCCGCGCCCGTGGCGTCTTCACCCGAGCCGGGGCCCTTGAAGCCGATTTCGTCCAGGCCCACGCGGTTGGCGATGTTGGCGGCGGTGTTGTTGCCGCCGCCACCGCCACGGCCCAGCAGGGCGAGGGCGGCTTGTTGCAGCACGGCGGCTTCGGCGCCGCCGGCGGCGGCGTTGCGGCCCAGCACCACCCACGACAGTTTTTCGGCGTCGGGCAGTTCGGGGTCTGAATACAGGCGCACGCGCGGGGCCTGGGCGCTGCCGGTGACCTGCACGCCCGCGCGCACGCTGATGTTGGGGCGCAGGGCCAGTATGTCGAGCGACGGGTTGTTGTACGGGCCGTTGAAGCGGATGAGGCCTGTCTCCACGTCCAGCATCTGGCCCCAGGCGCGATAGCGGCCTTCTTCGGTGCGCACCTCGCCGGTCACGCGCGGCGGGGCGCCGGCCACGGCGCTGCTGCGGATATCCACTTCGCCGGTCAGGCGCGTGGTGATGCCGTGGCCATGCAGCGCGAAGTCGCGGCCCAGGTTGAGAGTAATGGCGATGTCCGGCGGCTTGGCGGTTTCGGCCTGGGCAGCCGCCTGGTTGGCGCGGGCGGCGGCCTGGGCCTTGGCCTGGTCTTCCTTGTCCTTGGCGGCAGAGCGCACTACCACGTCAGAGCCCAGGCTGGGCGCGCTTTCGTCGGGCAGGATGATGGTGGCGCGGTCGGTGGTCAGCTTGCCGCGCAGGCTGATCTGGCCTTGCTGCAACTGGGCCTTCAGTTCGCCCGAAACGCTGATCTGGCGGTCGGCGCGCACCAGCACCTGCAGCGCTTTGGCCTCGGCCTGCATCGACATCGCGATGCCGGACATGCCATTGCCCGCCTGGCCCCAGGTGATGCGGCCCGTGCCTGTGAGGGTGCCGCCGTCCTGCGGTGCAGACGTGCGGTTGCCGCTGAAGCCCGCGATGCGCGCCCCGCTGCCGCGCCCGCCCTGCAGGCGGAACTCGGTGATGTCCAGCTGGTTGCCGCTCAGGGTGGCGCGCAGGCGGCCGCTTTGCAGGTCCACACCGTCGACCACGGAACGCACGGCCAGTTCGTCGGCGCCCAGCGTTCCGGCCCAGCGGGGCGCGTCGCGCGTGCCGGACAGGGTGGCGCTGGCGTCCAGCGTGCCGCGCACGCGCCAGCCGGGCGGTGCCAGGGCAGACCACACGCCCACGTCCGGCAGGCGTGCGCGCAGCGTGCCGGCCAGGGGGGCGTTGGCGGCCCAGGTGATGGCGGCGAGGTCGGTGCCCGCGCTGCCACCGGCAAGGGTGAGCCGTGTGTTGGCGCTGGCGTCGATCTCGCCGGCGCGGTCGCTGGCCCAGGCCAGCCGTGCGCGCAGCGCGTCGCCTTCCAGCTCGATCGACACCTCGGCCTGGCGCACGCCGGCGGGCGTGCCTGCGGCGGGGGTGGACGTTGCTTCGGTGGCGATCACGGTGGTGGCGCCGGCGCCGGCGCCCTGGCCGCTGCTTTGCACGGCGGTCACGGCCGTGGGGTCGCCCGCCAGGATGCGCAGGTCGCCACTGGCGCGCCGCAGGCTGGCGCTGGCACGCAGCGCGCTGGTGGTGTCCAGGTTCCATTGCCCATCCAGCATCAGGGTGCTGCCCAGGCCCATGCGGGCCAGCAGCGGCTGCGTGGGGCGGCCCGCTGCTGCGGGTGTGCTGCCAATGCCCAGCGCGTCCACCCAGGCCATGGGCAGGCCCTGCAGGGTGCCTTGTGTCTGCAGCTGCAATGCGGGGCCTGTGGTGACGCGCACGGGCTGCCAGCGCAGCACCACGGTGCCGGGCTGCGGGCCGGTCAGGCGGGCCTGGCCTGCGGATGTCTGGATGGTCAGCGCGGATGCGGGCTGCGGCGTGGGGGCGTTGCCGGGCTTGTTGTCTTTGCCGTTGTTTGCGCGCCTGCTCGGAGCGCTGGCTGCGGGCCCTGCACTGGTCGGTGCCGTCACGGTCACAGACAGGGGCTCGGCCAGTTGCACGGCCCAGGGGCCGGGGCGCTGCGCGTCCTGGGCCTGCAGGCGCAGTTCGTTGATTTGCGCGCGCCATTGAGAAGGGGCGGCCAAGCCACCGGACAGCCGGGCCTGCAGGGTGGCGCGCTGCATTTGCTGTGCTTGGCTGGCGTTCAGGCGCGCTTCGCCGTCCACTGACAAGGTGGCCTGCAATACGTTGCCTGACAGCTCGGCCTTCACGCCGCGCAGTTGCACTGCCGTGGGGCGGCTGCCGGAGTCCTTGGCGGCAGGCAACGCCAGGTCGAGTTGCGATGTGGCCAGCGTGGCCTGCAACTCGAAGGCGTCTTTGCCGCCAGGCACGGCGCTGCCTGCGTTGGCAGCTTGCAGTTGGTGCGTGAGCGTCTGCCAGCCGCCCTTCCAGCGCGCGGTGATCGAAGCGGCACCCTTGGCCGTGGCGCCCTGCAGTGCGGCTTGCGCTGCGTTGCCCGCAAATGGCAGGTTGGTGAGCCAGCGCTGGGTGGCGTCCACGTCGGCCCATTGCACTTGCAGGTCGCCCGCGCCACTGGTGGGCGCGATGCTGCCTTGCGCCCGTGCCGTAGCGCCAGGGACCGTGATGGCGAGCTGGCCTTGCACGGCGGGGCCGGCCAGGGCGATGCGCAGGCCGGTGCCTTCGGCGCGCGCCTGCAGGGCATCCACCAGCAGGTGATCCAACTGCACGGTGCCGCCACTGGTTTGGGGGCCAGCCTGAACAGCGGGCGGCGCCCCAGGTTGCCAAGTGCCCTGCGCCGCCAGGGTCTGGATGCTGAGCAGGGCAGGGCGGCCCTTTGGGGCCCTTGCAGCAGTTGCAGCGGGCCCTGACGCACGGATGTCTGCGTTGAAGTGCACCTTGTCGCCCTGCGTCTGCGCGCTGATGCGGCCTGCCAGTGGCACGGCGGCCATGGCGGTGTGCAGCAGGTCGGGGCGCAGGTTGCGCAGCTCCGCCTGGCCGTTCAGCACCTGGGTTGCGGGCGTGTAGTGGCCTTGCAGCGTGGCGGTACCGGTGCCTGCTGTGGCGACGGCGCTGGGCACGGTCCAGCGGGTGCCGTCGTAGCTGGCATCGGCCTGCAGCGCAGACAGGGGCAGGCGGCCCTGGTCCCAGGGGCCGGCCAGGTCGTTGCGCAGCTGGGCTTGCAGCGTCCAGCCTGTGGTCGGTGCCGGCGACGCGGGGGCAGGCACGGGTCTGGCACTGCCCTGCGTGCTGGTGGGCGGATTGGGTGTGGGCGGCTGCGGCGTGGCGTTTGCTGCGGGGTTGATCGCCACAGGCCCAGCCTTCACCGTTCCGCGCAACTGTGTACTGGGTGCCTGCGGCCAGAGTGCGGCCAAGTCCACGGCGCGCAGCGCTGCGGTGGCGGCCTGCAGGGGCTGGGCGGTCCAGGGGGTGATGGTGGCCGTCAGGTCGGCCTGCATGGGCTCTGCGGGCGACGGCTTTGCCGCATTGCGCTGTGCGGTGCTGGGGGCACGGGCGGCTTTGGACGCCGACTTGCTGGCGGGCTGGGCGGTGGGTGCCGATACTACCTTTGCGTTGGATGCAGCGGAAGCGGGAGCGACTGTTGATGCTGTTGCCGTTGCCGTTGCTGTTGCCGTTGCCGTGGCGGCTGCAGGGTTGATGCGGGCCTTCAGCTCCAGCTGTGCCGCGGCTGTGGCCAGCGTGCCTTGCAGCGTGGCGTGGGCACCCAGTTGCAGCGCTGCGCCGCCACCGGGCACGGCGGTCTGCACCGCACCGTCCACCGTGGCGTCCAGCGCCATGGGGGCGTCGGCCTGCAGCGTGGCGCTCGCGCTGTAGCGTCCCTGGGCCAGCTCCACGTTGTCGATTTTCAGGCGGTGGTCGCGCCCGTCGTAGCGGTAGGTACCCTGCAGGCCCAGCACTTGCACGGCCGGTGTGCCCGCCCACTGGATTTCGTCCACCCGAAACGGCACGCCGATCTGCAAGGGCAACTTGAGTTGTGTGAGCGGCTGGGGTGGCTCGGTGCTGCGCGGTGCGTCCGCCGCCGGGGTGATCTGCACTCGCGCGGCGTGCACCTCGCCCAGCTCCAGGCGCCGCTGCAGCAGGGGCATGAGCTGCCAGCCCAGGGTGATGTCATTCACCTCCACCGACAGGGCCGGGCTGCTCCAGCGCAGCCAGCCGATCTGCCCGCCGCCGCGCAGCGACCCGCTGACGTCGCGGCTTTCCAGTTGCTGGTCGGCGGGCAAATACTGCGCCGCACGCGCCAGTGCTACCGCCAGCGAGCTGTTGCTGCCGGTCCACCACCATAGGGCCGCGGCGACGGCCATCAGCAGGGCCACCAACCCGGCCAGCAGCCAGCCCAGGCCCCGCAGTGCACGGCGTACGCGCCGCCGGGGGGGCTGTTTGCGGCCCGACGCGCCGGCGCTGAAATCCGAAGATCTGGCGCGCAGCGGGGCAGGGGCAGATGCTTGGGCGGGGGCGGTAGTAGCCGGGGTGTCTTGGTGTTGTGCCATCAGAAGCTGAACCCCAGGCGCAAGTGCAGCCGCACTTCCTTGGTCTTCACGCCGTAGGCCAGGTCAGCCTGCAGCGGGCCCACCGGGCTGCGCCAGCGCACGCCCGCGCCCACGCCGACGCGCGGGTCCAGGTCGCCTGCGCGGTCGGCTACGGCGCCGGCATCCACGAACAGGGTGCTTTCCCAGTCGGTCATCTCGCCTTTGTAGACGATGGGGCGCTGCCATTCGACGCTGCCCACGGCCATGTAGCGGCCGCCGTACAGCTGGCCGTAGTCGGTGCGCGCGCCGATGCTTCGGTAGCCGTATCCGCGCACGGTGGTGTCGCCACCGGTCAGAAAGAGCTGCGTTACCGGCACCTGTGCGCCGTCGCGCGCCACCAGGGCCCCGGCTTCGGTGCGCACGGCGATGCGGGCGTTGCGGCCCTGGCCGGCATCGTCCTGCACGCGGCCTGCGGGTATGAATGTCTGCCAGCGCACCAGGGTGCGCACAAACGGGTCGCGCTCAGGGCGCAGGGTGGTGCCCACGCCCAGCTCCACGGCGATGCCGTGGCCGCGGGTGGGCGCGGTCAGGTTGTTGAAGTACCGACCTGTCCAGCCGTAATTGATGCTCACCGCGGTGCCCGACGGCGGGGCGTTCAGCCCTTGGCTGTTGGCGTAGTCGTACTGCAGGAAGTAGCTGCGGTCGATGGTCTTGGTGCTCTTGCTGCGGCCCGATCGCAGGCGGCCGCCGTTGGTCTCGTAGTCGCCCGTGTCCTCGCGCTGCACCTGGCCGCCGGCAAACCAGCGCCAGCCGTTGGCCTCGGGCAGGGCCGTCCATTCGGTACTGGCCAGCTTGGTTTCGCGGTCCAGCGACAGCTTGCTCACCGCGCGCCAGCCGATGCCGGGCAGCTTGTTGTGGATGTGCTCCAGCGACAGGCGGGCGCCGCTGTCGGTCGAAAAGCCGGGGCCGAACACCAGCTTTTGCAGCGGCGCCTCGCGCACCTGGGCCACCACCGGGGCGGCCTGCGGGTCGGTGCCTTCGGTGTCGAGTGTGAGGAACACCGCGTCGTAGTAGCCGCTGCTGGCCAGGCGCAGCTGGGCGTCCAGCAGCTCGGCCTCGTCGTACACCGCGCCGGTCGGCAGGCGCGCCAGGCGGCGGGCACCGTCGGGGTCGTAGCGCTCGCTGCCCTGCACACGCAGGGGGCCGAAGCGGTAGGCCGGGCCGGGCTCGTAGGTGACGTTGAGCTTGGCTTCGTGTTTGTCGGCGTCGACCTCTGCACGGCTGTTGGCGATGCGGGCGGTGGGGTGGCGGCGGGCCTGCAGCTGGCGCAGGCCATCGGTCTTGGCCGAGTCCCATGCGGACTGCGTGAAGGCCTGGCCGGGCGACAGCGACCAGTTGCGCTGCACGCGCTGCTGCTGGCGGGTGGTGGCCTTGGCGTCTTCGGGGTCTGCCGCGGGGTTGGCGGAGAAGTCGATGTCTGCGCTGGCGATGCGGGTCTGCGGCCCGGGCTGCACAGTGACCACCACCGTGCGCGGCGCGGCTTTGGAGTCCGGCGTTTCGGTCAGCTCCACCGTGATGGTGGGGGCGAAGTAGCCCATGGTGCCCAGCAGCTCGCGCGCGTTGGCGTCGGCTGCGCCCAGCAGGCGCTGCAGCTCGCTGGCGTTCACATCGGGCAGGTTGCGAAAGCGCTGGAGCTCCAGGTGCCGCTCCAGCGTGTTGCGCACGGCATCGGGGGCGCGCACTTCGACGGCGAACGAGGGCGATGAAGACTCTGCGATGACGGGCGTGGCGCCCGATGCGCTGTCGCCCTCGTCCTTGTCACCCCCCAGGCGCAGCATGCTGCACCCTTGCAGCCCCAGCACGCCAACAAGCAGCAACGCCGGCCACAGGGCCGGCGTTGGGGAGATGGCGGTGGGGCGCAGTGGGCTGAAAGGCACGTTGGGCAAGGGAGTGTGGGGCGTCAGAGGCGTCAAAAACGGCGTTTGCAGATGTCTGCACGCCGCACGTGCACCTTGTTGGTGCCCTGCCACTATGCCCTGAAAGTTTGGCGGTTCTTGTCAGACAGCTTCGCTCACTGTGCCCGCTGATGCCGGGGTGCCCCTGCCGACTCCCGTGCGCGGTGCGCGTCGGGGCGCTGCATGCGGCCCTATTTGGACAGCAGGCGCATGGTTTCTTCCAGCCCCTTGAGGGACAGCGGATACATCCGGTTGCTGATGAGCTGCTGGATGATGCTGATGCTCTGGCGGTACTGCCACACGCCCTGGGGCTCGGGGTTGATCCAGGCGTGCTTGGGGAAGGCGTGGGTCAGGCGCTGGATCCATTCGGCGCCGGCTTCCTCGTTGTTGTATTCCACACTGCCGCCGGGCTGCAGGATCTCGTACGGGCTCATGGTCGCGTCGCCCACGAAGATCAGTTTGTAGTCGCGGTTGTACTTGCGGATGATGTCCAGGGTCGGAAACTTCTCGGCAAAGCGGCGGCGGTTGTTCTTCCACATGAAGTCGTACACGCAGTTGTGGAAGTAGTAGAACTCCAGGTGCTTGAACTCGGACTTCACGGCGCTGAAGAGCTCTTTCACGCGCTGGATGTGCTCGTCCATGGTGCCGCCCACGTCCATCAGCAACAGCACCTTCACGTTGTTGTGGCGCTCGGGCACCATCTTGATGTCCAGGTAGCCCGCGTTGGCCGCGGTGCTGCGGATGGTGTCGGGCAGGTCGAGCTCCAGGTCGTGGCCTTCGCGTGCAAACTTGCGCAGGCGGCGCAACGCCACCTTGATGTTGCGCGTGCCCAGCTCCTGCTGGTCGTCGTAGTCCTTGTAGGCGCGTTGTTCCCACACCTTCACGGCGCTCTTGTTCTTGCCGGCGCCACCGATGCGCACGCCTTGCGGGTTGTAGCCGCCGTTGCCGAACGGGCTGGTGCCGCCGGTGCCGATCCACTTGCTGCCGCCCTCGTGGCGCTCTTTCTGTTCTTCGAGGCGCTTCTTCAGCGTCTCCATCAACTCGTCCCAGCCCATCTTCTCGATGGCGGCCTTCTGCTCGGGCGTGAGCTCGTTCTCCAGGATCTTGCGCAGCCAGTCGGCCGGAATCTCTTTGGTGAAGTCGGCCACCATCTCCACGCCCTTGAAGTAGGCGCCGAAGGCCCGGTCGAACTTGTCGTAGTGCTTCTCGTCCTTGACCAGGGTCAGGCGCGAGAGGTTGTAGAAATCGTCCAGGCTCCACGCGTCATCCGACTTGGGGCCGACCACGCCGTCCTGCAGCGCCTCCAGCAGCGTGAGGTATTCCTTGACCGACACCGGCAGCTTGGCCGAGCGCAGCGTGTAGAAGAAGTCGATGAGCATGTTGTGGGCTCCTGCCGCTGGTCAGGCGGGCGTGTGGCGCTCTAAAAGATATAGCAACTGCGCCTTGGCTTCGGGCCATTCGCCCGAGCGCATGCTGTACATCACCGTGTCGCGGATGGTGCCGTCGCGGCGCAGCGCGTGGCCGCGGATCACGCCGTCCTTCTTGGCACCCAGGCGCGCGATGGCGCGCTGCGAGGCGAAGTTGTAGTTGTCGGTGCGCCAGCCCACCACGTGGCAGCGCAGCGTGTCGAAGGCATGGCCCATCAGCAGCAGTTTGCAGGTGGTGTTGACATGGCTGCGCTGCACGCTCTGGCAGTACCAGGTGTAGCCGATCTCCACGCGGCGCACGGCGGGCAGGACGTCGTGAAAGCTGCTGGAGCCCAGCACCTTGCCCGTGGCTTCATCGATGACGGCAAACGCAAAGCGGTGGCCTTCCTCGCGGCCTTTCAGAGCCGTTTCGATGTAGGCGCGCGTATCTTGCGGCTCGGGCACCGAGGTGATGCGCAGTTTCCACAACTCGCCATCGGCGGCCGCTGCGGCAAGGCCCGGTGCGTGCAACAGCGCCAGCGGCTCCAGGCGCACGCCGCGGCTGCTGAGGGTGACGGGTTCTACAAAGGCCATGTTGCTGTCTTTGCGGTTGGTGCCTTGGGGCATGCGTGCCCCAGGCGGGTCAGTCTTTGGTGCGTTCGCGGCGGCTTTTCTGCCAGCGGCGCGCCGCGTGCAGGCCCAGGCCGCCGCCCAGGCCTACCAGGGCAATGCCCAGCAGTGCCTTGGTGCCGTAGCCGGGCGCAAAGATATCGAGGCCCAGCCACTGGCCGATCCAGAAGCCGGCCAGCGCGCCGCCGACGAAACCGATGGCGTCGGCCATGCCGTCGAGCAGCGAGGGGGTGGACTGGGTCATGGGTGCTTGTTCAAGTGGGTCAGCCCCACGGGCTCGGTGGGCCGGGGTCCTCCCCCAGCCTGGGGCAGCGACCCGTGAAACGGCGGAGCGTGGGGGTCAACGATTTCTCTGGTTCATGAACACGAGCTTTTCGAACAGGCTCACGTCCTGTTCGTTCTTGAGCAGCGCGCCCACCAGCGGCGGCACGGCCACCTTGTTGTCGGCGCTTTGCAGGGCCGTGAGCGGGATGTCCTCGGCCACCAGCAGCTTGAGCCAGTCGAGCAGTTCGCTGGTCGACGGCTTCTTCTTGAGGCCCGGCAGGTTGCGCACGTCGTAGAAGGTCTTCATCGCCACCGACAAGAGCTCGCTCTTGAGCTTGGGGAAGTGCACGTCCACGATCTGGCGCATGGTGTCGGCCTCGGGGAACTTGATGAAGTGAAAGAAGCAGCGGCGCAGAAACGCGTCGGGCAGCTCTTTTTCGTTGTTGGAGGTGATGAACACCAGCGGGCGGTGCTTGGCCTTGATGAGTTCGCGCGTCTCGTAGCAGTAGAACTCCATGCGGTCGATCTCGCGCAGCAGGTCGTTCGGGAATTCGATGTCAGCCTTGTCGATCTCGTCGATCAGCAGCGCCACGGGCCGGTCAGCCGTGAAGGCCTGCCACAGCACGCCTTGCACGATGTAGTTGCGGATGTCCTTCACGCGGTCTGCGCTGTCGCCATCGTTCAGTTGGCTGTCGCGCAGGCGGCTCACGGCGTCATACTCATACAGGCCCTGCTGGGCCTTGGTGGTCGACTTGATGTGCCATTGCAACAGCGGCATGTCCAGCGCCTGGGCCACTTCTTCGGCCAGCATCGTCTTGCCGGTGCCGGGCTCGCCCTTGATGAGCAGCGGGCGCTGCAGGGTGATGGCAGCGTTCACGGCCAGCATCAGGTCTTGGGTGGCGACGTAGTTCTGGGAACCTTGAAATTTCATGAGGGAAATCACCGGATCGTTGATGGATGGGGCTTGACAGGCGCTGGCTATAATCTGCTGTTGATCAGATCCCCAGAGCTGACTGAACTTCCACGAGATTGTGCGCGCAAAATGAACAAAACGCTGACCACGCTATTCGCCCTGGCTGTCGCTTCCGTGACCGCCGTCTCCCATGCCCAGGAAGCCAAAGGCGACGTGGAAGCAGGCAAGCAAAAGATCGCCATGTGCATCGGCTGCCACGGCATTCCGGGCTACCAGGCCAGCTTTCCGGAAGTGCACAAGGTGCCGATGATTTCGGGCCAAAGCGCCAAGTACATCGCAGCTGCGCTCACCGCCTACCAAAAGGGCGAGCGCAAGCACCCCACCATGCGCGGCATCGCCGATCCGCTGTCTGAAAAAGACATCGCTGATGTGTCTGCCTACTACGAGCAGCATGGCAAGACGAGCACCGAGCTGCCCGCCAAGCCCAGCCGCGAGCCCAGCGTGCAAGTGGCCGAGCTGCTCAAGAAGGGCGCCTGCGTTTCGTGCCACGGCGACAACTTCGCCAAGCCCATCGACCCGTCCTACCCCAAGATCGCCGGCCAGCACGCCGACTATCTGTTCGTGGCCCTGAAGTCGTACAAGGCCGAGAAGAACCCCAACGTGGGCCGCAGCAACGCCATCATGGGCGGTGTCGCCAAGCAGTTCACCAACGCCGAGTTGAAGGCGCTGTCTGGCTACATCAGCAGCATCGACGGCGACCTGCACGTGGTGCCGCAATCGCGCTTCCGTTGATCGCATGAAGGGCTGCGCGGCGCAGCAAGTTGCAGCGCCGCAGCCAGAACAACCCGCCACGATCTGGCGGGTTTTTTCATGCCCGTGGAGTCGCCGGTGGAGTGGGCCTGTGACGACTTTTTGGGGACTTGCCAAGTCCTTGTCGAACTCCTCTTGGACCTCTCTTTGACCACCCTGAACGCGCGGACCCGCTTGGCTGCAGGCCCGAAGCCGACAGCTACAAGGTCTCTGATGGACCGGTGCCGTCCGCGTCCAGCGACCGCACCGACAGGTCCATGTCCTGGAGCAGCGCGGGGCGGCCGAACCAGTAGCCCTGAGCGCTGGCGCAGCCCATTTCGCGCAGTCGCACGGCGGCGGCCTGTGTCTCCACGCCCTCGGCCACCACGGTCACGCCGAAGCCTTGCGACATGTTCAGCACGGCGGTGACGATGGCAGCGTTCTGTGGCGAGTCGAGCAGGTTGCGCACGAAGCTCTGGTCTACCTTCACGCAGTCGAACGGCAGGCGGCTCAGGTAGGCCAGTGATGAATAGCCGGTGCCGAAGTCGTCGATGGCAATCTTCACACCCAGCGCACGGATGCGCGCCAAGCGCTGGCCCGTCACCGCGTCGCCCTCGATCAGCACCGACTCGGTCAGCTCCAGCGTCAGGTGCTGGGGCGGCAGGCCGCTGGTGGCCAGCACCTGCTGCAGCGCCGCCGGAAAGTCCGACTGGATGAGCTGGCGCGCCGACACGTTCACGTGCAGGTCGAACCCCTCGGGCAGGTGCGGCAGTTGCTCTGCGATGTCCTTCGTGGCGCGGCGCAGCACCCAGTCGCCCAACGCCAGGATCAGGTCGGACTCTTCGGCCACGGGGATGAACACGCCGGGCGGCACCATGCCGCGCGCGGGGTTGTGCCAGCGCAGCAGTGCCTCGGCGCCGCTGACCCTGCCGGTGGCCAGCTCGATCACGGGCTGGTAGTGCACCAGGAACTGGTCTTTTTCCAGGGCCTGCCGCAGCTCGGTGGCCAGGCGGGCGCGCTCTTTGGACTGCTCGGCCATGCTGGGCTCGAACACCACGCACTGGTTCAGGCCGCGCCGCTTGGCCTCGCCCAGGGCGATGCTGGCGTTGCGCAGCCATTCGGGCAGGTCGTCACCGCGCAGTTGCCCGCCCACCACGCCGACCGATGCGTGCACCATGACTTCGTCGGCGCCCGCGGAGAACGGTGTGGTGAACAGCGTCAGCACGGTCTTGGCGATCTGCGCTTGCGACGCCGCATCGCCGCTGCTCAGGTGCAGCAGCGCAAACTCATCGCCACCCAGTCGCGCCATGAGCACAGGGGCGTGCAGTCGCGCGCGCAGCCGTTCGCTCACGGCCTGCAGCAGGCGGTCGCCGGTGCCGTAGCCCACGTTGTCGTTAATGGCGCGAAAGGCGTCCAGGCCCACCAGGGTCAGCACTGCGGGCTGCGGCTCGGTCCAGTTGGCCTGCTCCAGCAGGCCCCGGCGCGTGAGCAACTGCGTGAGGCTGTCGTAGATGAGCAGCTCGCGCATCTGGTTGAACGAGCGCTGCAGCCGGTCCGCCATCTGGTTGAAGGCGTGCACGAGGATGGTGGTCTCCAGCAGCGGGCTGCTTTTTTCGATGCCGGTGCTCCGTTCGCCGCGCGCGATCTTGTTGGCGGCCTCGGCCGTCATGAGGATGGGGCGTACCGCCCGCTGGATGACCCACAGCCCCAGGATGAGCCCCAGCACGGCGATGGCCGCGGTGGCCAGCAGGGCCTGGCGGCTTGAGTCGCGCGAGTCGCCCAGCAGGTCCGACTCGGGCAGCAGCACCACGATGCGCCAGTCGATGCCACGTGCGTCCGCATACCGCGTGACCCGGCCGAAGTATTGCTCGCCCAGGTGGGCAAACCGAAAGCCCGTGCCCTCCGCCGTGGGGGCCTGCTGCAGGTACGGGCCGGCCGCGCGGATCTGCGGGCTGGCGCTTTGGGCCACCGTCAGGCGTTCGCGCTGTCCGGCCGCGTCCTGCCGGTCGCTGACCAGCGCGCCGGGCTCGGAGTGCGCGACGATGCGGCCCTGCGCGTCGGTGATGAAGATCTGCCCCTGGCCGCGCAGCGGCTCCTCGCGCAAAAAGCGGTTGAGCGTGTCCAGCCGCACGTCTGCCTCCATCACGCCCACCAGCTGGCCCCGGGCCACCACTGGGGACGCGGCCGAGATGGTGACGTCGCCCCGCTCGCCGGCGGTGGTGTAGATGGGCGACCACTGCGCCTTGCCCGACTGCGCCACCGGTGCATACCAGGGCCGCACGCGCGGGTCGTAGTTTGGAAAGGCCGCTGCCACCTTGCTGGGCGTGCCGTCCTCGTACACGTTCATCAGGCCTTGGGTGGTGCTGTCCTTGAGGATCAGCTTGAAGCCGCTGGGTGCGCTGGCGTCACGGCGGATGCCGGCGTATTCCCCCGCCTGGCTGCCAAAGCTGAGCAGGCTGATCTGCTGGTGCTCGGTGTAGAGCTCGGAAAAAATGCCCTGCAAGTGCTGGTACAGGGGTTTGAGGTTGCCTGGCTGGTACAGGCCATGGCGCGCTATGGCATCGCCGATGCTGCGCTGGATGAGAAAGGGCGCCTCCAGAAACTCGGCCAGCCGCCCGCGCGAGGTGTTGGTGATCGCATCGAGCAGGCGCACGCTTTCCTGGTCGATCAGATCGGTGATCTGCCGGTGCTGCGTGACGGCCTGCAGTGCCACCGTGGCTGCGAACAGCACGGCAAAAGGCACGGCGATGGCCGTTCGCAGGGAGAGCTGAAATGCGCGCATCCGTGTGGGCTCCAGGACCGGACTGGACAGGCTGCACGCAAGGAGCGTGCCGCGCGGCCGGTGGTGTGTGTCCTATTGTGTGCGCCAGTGTGAAGAAGGGGCAAGCGTACCGCGCATTTGTGCCACCGGTGGTGTTGTTCGGCCACCGACGGCGGGGGCTGCCTGGCCCAAGATTCTTGACGAAGCAGCGAAGCACAAAGCAGCACATCCCGTCACAGGGCAATGCGGCATGACCCAGGGCGGGCGCCGGCCTCAGTGGCCCGTGGCCCTAGTCCTTGGTAGCGCGGCGCTGCACGCAGGCAATGTACGCCTGGCCGTCGGGCGGGCGGCCGGCGCGCTGGCTCTCCCACAGCATCTCGCCCAGGCAGTCCATAGCCGCGTGGTGGGCGTCGTGCAGCGAATCGAGCCGTGCCGTCAGCAGTTCTACCGCCTGGCGGATGCCGCGGGGCTGGTCGATGCTGCATTGCTCACTGATGGACAGGTGCATCGACAAATGCAGGAAGGGGTTGGTCTGGCCCGGCGTCTCGTCGTAGTTGCGGGCCACGGCAGCGTCGGCGCTGGAGAGGTCGGGGTGGTACTCGGGGTGCTCCGCGATCCACAGGCTGGCCAGCGTCTCGATGGCTTCCATGGGGGCGCCGGCCTGGGTCTTGGTGTGCACCCCGCAGAGAAAGCGGCGCACATCGGCTTGGGAGGGGCTGAACATGGGGCGGGAGGTTAGCACGCACCCTGTGGGCCCAGGGCGCGCAGGGTTGCCGGGGCCGCGCTGCCAACGCAGCATAGTCTGCGGCTATGTCCTACGCGGCGGCCTTCTGGCCGCTTCTACATTTGCGTTGCGCAGAAAGAGCCGGGTCCTGTCTGCCAGATTCCACGGATGGCCCGGTGTTTGGAGATGCGTTCATGACTGCACTGCGAATTGCAGGTGTGTTGCTGCTGATGATGGGCATGGCGGTTTTTGTGACCGGCGGCATCAGCATTGGCGGCGACGCTTTGCAGGCGCCACTGGGTGCACTGGATCTGACGGCCCAGGACAACTACGAGTCGGTCGTCATTCCACAATGGATGAGCCTGGGTGCCATGGTGCTGGGCGGCATGGTGCTGGTGGTGGGCTTTCGCCGCAAAGACTGACCCCGCGCGTTTCCTGCCACGGTCGCACCCTGCGTGCCGTGGTGCCAGTCACCGCAGCGAGCTGTTGGGCGTTGGTGCCCCGGCCCTTGCATCCACGCAAGGCAAAGGCCACCAGGGTGTCAGCCCCGGCAACTCGTTGCGGTGAATCGTCCCATCGGTGGCACGTGCAATTGCCGGCGCCGCGCGCCCCACATCGCATCACATCTCATCACATCTCATCACATCACATCTCATCTCCATCGCATCGTCCCCCGAATCACCCACCTGGCAGTGCTGTCCTTCAGGTACGCGGCGCACCCATCATGCGCGAGATGGTTTGGGCCGCGCGCAGCAGCGCGGGCAGCAGCGTCTCCTGCATCACGTCCGCGCTGGTCCGGTTGGCCTGCCCGCTGATGTTGAGCGCCGCCACCGTGCGCCCTGTGCGGTCGGCCAGCGGTGCGGCGATGGATATCAATCCCTCTTCCAGCTCCTGGTTCACCAGGCACCAGCCCTGTTGGCGCGCCTCGCGGATGCGTGACAGCAGTGTGGGCAGGTCGGTGGTGGTGTGCTCGGTAAAGCGCTCCAAAGTGTGCTGCGCCAGGCGCGCCTCCAGCTCCGCATCGGGCAGCCCGGCCAGCAGCACCCGGCCCATCGACGTCCACGGCGCCGGCAGGCGCGAGCCCACGCCCAGGTTGGTGCGCATGATCTTGTGCGTGGGCACGCGCAGCACGTA
>Ga0209023_10002997_pt1 | contig 20451 bp, 15 predicted proteins | sample LakOneMetagenome_FD_187468 | JGI IMG/M metagenome (GOLD analysis project Ga0209023, IMG submission 187468) | Freshwater and sediment microbial communities from Lake Erie, Canada (SPAdes) (version 2) | ecosystem: Environmental > Aquatic > Freshwater > Lentic | place: Lake Erie, Canada...
ATGCGTATTGATGACCGCTTTAAGATCACCCCTGCAACAAAAAATATATTACATATTGAAATGCGGGTGCTGTAGCTGGTAAATAAAATCCTTAAACAGTTCCGGCTTTGCTGCCATAGTAAATACTGCCCCGTAAATGGTGCCCCACATGTGTGCACTGTGGCCAATATTATCTCCGCCTTTTTTATCCATATAAGCTGAGTATACAATATAGATGACTAAATACAAAATGGCCGGGATGGGGATGATGAACTTGATGTATATCGTAGCCCATGGATTCATGATCACCACGGCTGCCAGCACAGCAGCCACAGCCCCTGAGGCGCCCAGCGAACGGTGGTTGGGGTTGTCTTTGTTTTTTAAATAATCCGGAATACTGGCAACGATGAGGCCACCCACATAAAAAATGATGTACAGCGATTTATCAAAGATCAGTTCGGCATACTGCCCGAAAAAATACAGCGTAAGCATGTTAAACAACAGGTGTGTAAAATCGGCATGTATCAATCCATGGGAGATGAAACGGAACCATTCTTTTTTCTCTTTTATCTCGTAAGGATAAAAGATCAATTTGTTGATGGTGTCGGCATTATTAAAACCAATAAAAGAAATAAGGGCGGTAAAAGCAATTATGGCATAGGTGATAACAGGAGTTTCCATCTGGTGTTATTATTTTTTTGGCAATATAATTAAGTATGATGGTATTTTTCATTTTTAATGATGGTACAGGCGCGGTACACCTGTTCTGCTAAAATAAGTCTTACCAGCTGGTGTGGAAAAACCAATGGCGATAAACTCCATTTATAGTTGGCCCTTTGCATCACTTCATCGCTTACACCAAAAGCGCCGCCAATTAAAAAAACCATATTCTTTACACTTTCATTGGCCCTTGTTTCAATAAATTTTGCCAGTTCTTCACTCTTCAGTTGCTTTCCCCGTTCGTCAAGCAGTACCAGGTAATCTTCTTTCTGTAAAAAATTTAAAATGGTGGCCCCTTCTTTTTTCTTCAGGTCCATCTCACTCAGCATGGCCGTGTTTTTGGGAACTGGAATGATATTCCATTCCACCGGGTAATAATGGGAGATGCGTTTGGTGAATATATCCACACCCTCTTTTACATAAGGTTCGTTTATTTTGCCAACAGACCAGAATTGCAGTTTCATTTTTTTGTGGTGATTGGTCAGGAACCGGGTACTGGTTTAGCGGCTTTTGCAGCAGCCCCTTTTACAGAAGATTCCCTGATGATCATTTCTGTCTGCAGCGCCCTGGATTCAAATTCGGTAACCGGCCTTTTACTTTCAATCATGCTTATTAATAATTCAGTGGCCACCTGGCCTATTTCAAATGCCGGTTGGCTTACTACCGACAGCGGCGGGTTAAACACTTCGCTTAACGCGGAGTTGGTAAACCCAATCACTGCAATATCATCAGGTATTTTTTTGCCCAGCTTTTGCAGTGCCTGTATACAGGTAGTGGTAATGCGGTCACCTGCGGTAAACAGCGCATCAGCTTTGGGCTTGAGTTTAAACATTTTTTTCAGCCCTTCTTCCACTTCATCATAGATCATACCACCGTGATAGCAATAATGCACCAGCTTTTCATCAAACTCGATATTGTTTTTTTTCAATGCCTCTTTATAGCCTTCCAGCCTCTCTTCCGAAATGGATAAATACGGTGCACTGGTGATATGGGCAATTCTTTTAAAACCGTTTTTAATTAAGTGTTCTGTGGCATCAAAAGCCCCTTTAAAATTATCGGCAATAACTTTATGCGTATTGATGTCGTTGGCCACCCGGTCAAAAAAAACAATGGGCAAACCTTTTTCGTATAACTGCTTAAAATGGGTGAAATCTTTTGTTTCGCTGGAAACCGAAACCAGTAAGCCGTCAACTGACCTGGATGCCATATGGTCAACAATTACTGTTTCCCTTTCAAACGATTCGTGGCTTTGCGAAATGATAACATGGTAACCGCGGTTATAAGCAATGGACTCGATGCCATTGATGGCCTGAGAAAAATAAGTGTTGGCAATTTCGCAAACAATGATGCCGATGGAATGGTTGCGGCGTTCCTTTAAACTGAGTGCAATGGGGTTGGGGCGGTAATTTATTTTTTCGGCATATTCCAGTACCAGTTTCTTTGTTTCAGAACTGATTTCATAACTGCCCCGCAGTGCCCTGCTTACAGTGGAAGTGGATAAACCCAATGCCTTACCAATATCTTTTATAGTTACCGGTTCAAACTTCATTTTTCATTTTTAGCAGTGCAAAAAACCGTTTTTTTATTCAAGTTACACTTTTTTACGGGTATAAAATAATGCGGTATCGTTATCGGGAACGATTGCGTAAAAATAGTATGTTTCGGTAATGTGGAGCGCTCGAAAAAGTTCTAACATTGGGTATTGATTGTTGCAGCATTTCCCATCTTTTATGCTCACTTAAACGGGATGCTGTTTATTACGTTAAACTAAATACTGCTATATGACTAAGGCGTTATCACTTCTTGCCATTTTCTTTATTTTACCTTTTTTCCTGCTGGCACAAACCAAAACCATCAAAGGCAGGGTAACTGACGAAAAGGGTGCACCACTTGCAGGAGCGAGTATCATTTCTAAAAAAACAAATAAAGGAACACAAACGGATAAGAACGGTAATTTTTCCCTGGTGCTTTCAACAAGTACCGGCAGCGAGGATATTGTTATTTCTTCTGTGGGCTATGCATCCAAAACAGTATCCGTACCCGGTACAGACGCCGGTACCGTAACACTGGCAGCAGCAGCCGTTACACAGGAAGATGTGGTGGTGATCGGTTACCAGACCATCAGGCGCAGAGACCTGCTGGCTTCAGTATCTTCTGTAAGTGCAAAAGAATTGAAAGACATTCCGCTTAACTCTGCTGCTGAGGCATTAAACGGAAGACTGGCCGGTGTTACCGCCACCACTTCAGAAGGCTCGCCTGATGCAGCGGTAAGGATAAGGGTACGCGGCGGTATTTCCATCACGCAGGACAATTCACCATTGTACATTGTGGATGGTGTGCAGATGGAAAATGCATTGAATACTTTATCACCACAGGATATCCAGAGTATTGATGTGCTGAAAGATGCAGCGGCTACAGCCATTTATGGTGCCAGGGGTGGTAATGGTGTAATTGTTATCACCACAAAAAGCGGCAGGCCGGGTAAAATGAAAGTGGGATATAATGGATTTGTGGGCATTAAAAAACTGGCCAGAGAACTGGACGTTTTAAGTCCTTATGATTTTATTTATTACCAGTCAGAAAGATCAAGGGGCAGCAGTCTTGACAGTACTACTTTTGGTAAAAACTATGGCACCACATGGGATACTTTAAATGCATATAAAAATGTGGCGCCTGTTGACTGGCAAAAAGAAACCTATGGCAGAACCGGTGTTACACAAACACATAACCTTACCGTATCGGGCGGCAATAATAAGTTCACTTATAATTTTGGTTATACTTTCAATAACGACAGGGCCATTGTGATCAATTCATCTTACCGGAGGCACCTGGCCAATTTCAGGGGCGATTATAAGATCAACAGTAAAATGAAAGTGGGTATCAGTGCCAGGTTAACGCACCAGGATGTTTACGGGGCCGGTATCTCTGCTGATAACGGCACTTCTTATAACCGCCTGCGCAATACCATTAAGTACAGGCCTTTCCTGATGGGCAACCAGTCGCTTACAGATGCAGATGCTTTTGCCGACCCCAATGCAGGTAACGGGCTGCTGTTATTTAATCCCATCACTTATGCTAATGCCGAGTACAGGCAAAAAACAACCAACAATAATAATATCAGTTTAACCTATACGTACAATGTACTGAAGAACCTTGCGTTCAAATCCACGTTTGGGTATGTGTACAATAAATTTTTTGACTGGCAGTTCAGCGATTCCAGCACTTCCATTGCCATTACACAGGGCGCACAAAGACCGGTTACCAGTATGGACAGTACTTTTTCCAGGACCTACACCAATTCCAATGTGCTGACCTATACACTGAAGGGCCTCAGGAAAAAACATGATATCAGTGTTTTGGTGGGAGAGGAAACCTACGAACTGCAGACCACTGTTACTAACAAATCGTATAAATTATTCCCGCTTTATATCAATCCAATAGTGGCTTTACTGAACCCGCAAAACGGAACCTCTTTTACAGGGTATCCCAGGATGACCAAATCAAAATACACCAACCTGTCATTTTTTGGAAGGCTTACTTACGGGTATAAAGACAAATACCTGGTAAGTGCTGATGTGCGTGCAGATGGTGCTTCTAAATTTGGCGCCGGTAATAAATGGGGTTATTTTCCAGCCGCGTCTTTAGCATGGCGTGTTAAAAAAGAAAACTTTTTACAAAATTCCAATTTTATCAACGACTTAAAATTCAGGGCTGGTGTGGGTGTTGCCGGTAATAACCGTATACCTGATTACCTGTACATCTCTACTTTCAGCAACAACGGAACTTATTTTTATGGTATCAACAACCAGGCTATCCTGGCGTATTATTCTGCCGGTTTGGTTAACCCCACATTAAAATGGGAATCTACTTTAAATAAAAACCTGGGGGTTGACCTTTCTATATTGAACAGCAGGCTTAACATCAGTGTGGATGTTTATAATAACGAATCGAAAGACCTGTTACTGAATGTTCCCATTGCATCCACTTATGGCTACTCCACCCAGTTACAGAATGTGGGTAAAACCAGGAACAAGGGCGTGGAATTACAGCTGAACAGTGTGATCATGAGTAAAAAGGATTTTACATGGAATGCTAATTTCAATATTTCCACCAATAAAAATACTGTAGAGCAACTGGGTGTAAACCAAACCAGTTTCTTCCCTGCTGCAAGCTGGGGCGTATCCGGCCAGCCTACAGATTATATTGTTAGAATTGGCGACCCGGTTGGATCTATGTATGGTTTGGTGAATGATGGTTTTTATACCACCAACGATTTTGATTATAACCCCTCCACCGGTGCGTACACTTTAAAAACCGGAGTAGCCAATGCGGTTGGCATTATTGGTGTGGTGCAACCCGGCATGGTAAAATTCAAAGATATCAGTGGGCCCGGTGGCAAACCAGACGGGGTGATAGACTTAAACAACGACAGGCAGATCATTGGCAACCCCACTCCTAAATTCACCGGGGGGTTGAACCAGCAGTTTACTTATAAGCGCTGGGAGATGAGTGCCTTCGTCAACTTCTCTTATGGCAACGATGTTTATAACGCCAACAAAGTGGAATTAACGAACAGTTATACCAACAACTCAAACCTGCTTGCCATTATGGCCGACCGCTGGAAGATTGTAAATGCAGCAGGACAAACCACCCAATGGGTTATTGGCAGTACTGCTTATGGTTACAGTCCTGACCAGTTGAATGCATTAAATGCCAATGCCAAAATATGGCAGCCCATAAAAAGTGCCGGTGCATTTTATCCCAGCAGCTGGGCCATTGAAGACGGTTCTTTCTTACGCATCAACAATATCAGTGTGGGATATAATGTTCCCGTCAGCGGTTTAACAAGACTGCATATGAGTAAATTAAAACTGTACTTCACTGCAAATAATGTGGCCACCATTACCGGCTATACCGGCTACGACCCTGAAGTAAGTGTGCGTAACAGTCCGCTTACACCGGGCCTGGATTATTCTGCTTATCCAAAAAGCCGTACGTATATTTTTGGTATCAATGCCTCATTTTAATTAACGTTATAAATCTTTTTATATGAATAAGAAAATTTTTAAAATATCAATTGTTGCTGTAGCGCTGCTGCTTACAGTAATAAGCGGTTGTAAAAAATACCTTGATCAAAAACCTATTACCGAAGTGGATGCCACGGCAGTTTTCAGCGATGTCAGTACTACTTATAAAGCATTGGCAGGTGTATACAGCAGGCTGGTGGGAGACCAGGGATTTGGTATCAGGCTGAGTTTATACTACACAGTGGATAATGATGAAATGCAGGGGCCAACAGGAGCCGGTGATAACGACAGGAGGGATATAGCACGTTTTGCGGCAACATCCGGTAATGCACAGTTAACCGCTCCCTTTAACCAGTTATTCCAGGGAATAGAATTTGCCAATAACTGTATTGATAATATCCCCAATATGGAAATGTATAAAAGCGGAACCGACCAGCAGAAGAAGCAACTGCAGCGGATGTATGGCGAAGCACTGACTTTAAGGGCACAATTTTACCTGGAAGCCATGATGATCTGGGGCGATTTACCCATGCACTTTGAATCTGCTTCAGTAGGTGCGCTCGCCAATCCATTTCCTAAACGTACCGGAACTGATACCTTGTATAATCATTTACTGGCCGACCTGAAAATTGCTGAAGACCTGGTGCCCTGGCGCAATGATGTTGCCGCCATTGGCGATGCCAACGACGAGCGCATTACCAAAGCAGCAGTAAAAGGGTTAAGGGCAAGGATCGCTTTGTTCAGGGGAGGTTATTCCTTACGCCAGAATGGTACCATGCAGCGGAGCAGTGATTACTTAAGTTTTTACCAGATAGCAAAAGATGAGTGCACCGATATTGTTAACTCCAACCAGCATACTTTAAATCCAAGTTTTAAATCATTGTGGAGAGACCAGGTTTGCGGCCATGCTGTTACCGACCCCAATGGAGAATTGATTTTCCAGGCAAGCGCCATTGGATTAACAGGTGCAGAAGATACCAAGCTGGGTTATTATAACGGTCCCACTGTAAACGGCCTTGGTAATAAAAGCATCAATGTATTGCCCAATTATTTTTATTTGTTCGACAGTACCGACCAGAGAAGGGATGTTACCTGCGCCGCTTATAATGTGGCAGCCAACGGCAGCACCAAAATTGGCCAGCCCATCACTGCCATCTGTGATGGTAAATACAGGAGAGACTGGGTAACCAACCCGGTTATTTCACCCACCAATGCAGTACAGTACCTGGGATTAAAATGGCAGATACTGCGCTATTCAGATGTATTACTGATGCTGGCCGAAGCAGAGAACGAACTGAATGGCCCAACCGCCATTGCCTATGATGCCATCAATAAAGTTAGAAGAAGGGGTTATGGCAAACCAATCGGCACACCGGATGCCACTGTTGACCTTTCAGGTTTAACCAAAGCCAGTTTTTTTGCTGCATTGGTAAGAGAACGTTCATTAGAACTGGGTGGTGAAGGCGTACGTAAATTTGACCTGATCCGCTGGAACCTTTTAGGTGCAGCCATTGCAGATGCAAAAGCAAATATGACCAGGATGTCAACCGTTACTGCAATGGTGGACCCTTCTTATATGGCGGGATTTCCTTCTTATTGTAAAACAGCTACACTGCCCATTGCCATGTATTATACCACTACCACGGTTTCAGACGACAATAATATCAACGGTATCTGGAAAAACTCTTTATATAAAACAGCGCCCACCACCACACCAACAGGTACCACTAAAGTGGCATGGCTCACTTCAGCCATTGCTGCCGCAGGTACCAGTTCACCATTGGGCAGGTATGCAACGGGATACACTGCGGGTAAATCAGAACTGAGTCCCATACCACAGCCGGCAAGGGATGCAAATTTTAATCTTACACAAAACCCCGGCTATTAAAAAAGTGTTTTATGTTTTATGATGAATAATAGAAGAGGCTGCTTATCTAAGCAGTCTCTTTCTTTTGAAAAAGCGGCACAAACCGGAATGAATAAAAAAAGAACAGTAAATTACAATACGATGAAAAAAAATATTTTATTGATCACACTGTTTTTGCTTTGCAGTGCCGGTGTATTTTCTCAAACCGCCAATCCGCAACAGTACAAATATGTATTCACCGTGGCTAAAGACGGCAGCGGCGATTATAAATTTATACAGGATGCCATTGATGCCATGAGGGTCTATCCATTAGCACCCATTACACTGTATATTAAAAACGGGGTGTATAACGAAAAGATAGAACTGCCTGCCAATAATGTTGATGTAACTTTTGTTGGCGAAAATGTGGACAGCACCATCATTACTTTTAATGATTATTCGGGTAAAGGCAAACTCAATACGTTTACTTCTTATACAGCAAAAATTTCAGGCAACCGCTTCAGGGCAGAAAATATTACGTTTGCCAACAGCGCCGGTCCCGTGGGACAGGCACTGGCTTTATACGTGGATGCCGACAGGGCTGTTTTTAAAAACTGTAAATTCCTGGGTAACCAGGACACCATTTTTGCCAGCGGCGAAGATGCACACCAGTTATTTGAAAGCTGCTATATAGAAGGTACCACCGATTTCATATTCGGCCCGGCCACCGCAGTGTTTAAAAATTGTATCATCAAAGGCAAAACAAATTCATTTATAACTGCAGCCAGCACACCCAAAAATAAAATGTATGGCTTTGTTTTTTTAGATTGTAAGATTATTACCGACAGCGGGGTAAATAAATTGTACCTGGGCAGGCCATGGCGTGCTCATGCCAAAACTGTTTTTATTAACTGCAGCCTGCCCAAAGGAATTGACCCCGAAGGATGGAACAACTGGAGTAATGCAGCAAATGAAAAGACTGCTTTTTATGCTGAGTATAAAAATTATGGGGAAGGGGCTGCTGTTGATAAAAGAGTGAAATGGGCAAAGCAACTGACTGCTAAACAGGTACTGGGTTATAAGCTGCCTCAGGTATTTTCATTCATCAATGCGCTGGATTCAAACGGGTCTGTATGGTTCAGTGCACCATCAACCAAAACATTTGATAAATCTTATTTCGTAAATACAATGCCACAGGAAATACCGCTATATAAAAATGGTGTACCCAATACAACCGGTGCACCCGATAAAGAAAATGCAACGTTCAGGGATAATGTAACCCGGATAGCCAAAGTGAGTAAGCCCACCCTTACCGTTTTTAAACCGGCAAAGCCCAATGGTAAAGCAGTGATCATTTGCCCGGGGGGTGGCTATTCTATTTTAGCTTTTGATAAGGAAGGTACCCGGGTGGCAGAAGAAATGAACCGCTGGGGTATTACCTGTTTTGTATTGAAATACCGCCTGCCAGATGATACGTCCAATATAGATAAAAGCCTGGCCCCGTTGCAGGATGCGCAACAGGCAGTGCGTTTGGTAAGGTCTGGTGCAAAAGAATGGGGCATCAATAAAAATCAAATCGGCATTATGGGATTTTCTGCCGGCGGCCATGTGGCGTCCACCGCTGCCACGCATTTTACATTTAAAGCAGATGCGGCAAATACAGATACGGTATCTGTACGCCCCGATTTTGCCATCCTGGTTTACCCGGTAATCAGTTTCGACACCACTATTATGCACAGGGGTTCAAGAAATAACCTTGTGGGAACAAGGCCATCAAAAGAAACAACAGATTTTTTTTCAAACGAACTGCAGGTAACGGCCACCACGCCACCTGCTTTTTTGGTACATGCCAGCGATGATAATGCCGTTCCGGTGGAAAACAGTGTGCGCTTTTACCAGGCCTGTGTAAAAAATAAAGTACCAGTTGAAATGCATTTGTATCCAAAGGGGGGGCACGGCTTTGGTATGAACAATAAAACCACGGATGATAACTGGCTGGAGCGGTTGAAGAACTGGTTGAACAGGCTTTGATCCTTTCATGCCGGTGCAGGATAGCCTGGTGCCGTAAAATTTTCAATTTACATGCGGAATGATTGCCTGCACAGCAGCAGTACGGCATTAAAGTTTTATCTTCAGCCTGCAAATAATGTGGCATCCCTGACTGTATTAAAAAAATAATAATGAAACGTTATTGCCTGGCACTGGATTTAAAAGATGATGCGGCATTGATTGCCGAATACGAAGCCTTCCATAAAAAAGTGTGGCCCGAAATTTTACAGAGCATCAGCAGTGCAGGGATTGAACAGATGGAAATTTACAGAACGGGCAACCGCATGTTTATGATCATGGAAGTGAAGGATGATTTTTCTTTTGAAGCAAAAGCCAGGGCAGATGCAGCCAATGAAAAAGTGCAGGAATGGGAAAAGCTGATGTGGACCTACCAGCAGGCCCTTCCACTGGCAAAGCCGGGAGAAAAATGGATGCTGATGGAAAAAATATTTTCATTAGGTTAAAACATTGCTTACATCTTAACCTGGGATCAGATAATATATGTTTAGTTTAAAAAATAAAAAAGCAGTGATCACTGGCGCAGCCAGCGGCATTGGCAAAGCCATTGCCGTATTGTTTGCACAACAGGATGCAGCTGTGCATTTGCTGGATATGAATGAAGAGGGGCTGGCCGCAGCAGTGGCTGAAATAAAAAGTACTGGTGGTAATGCCACAGCACACCAGCTGCACGTAGATAACCAGCAGGAAGTGAAAACGGTATTTGAAAAAATTAATGGCCTTGATATTTTGGTAAACTGTGCCGGTATTTCCAATATCGGCAAGGCCGATACCACCAGCGAAGCTGATTTTGAAAAAGTATTTAATGTAAATGTAAAAGGTATTTACAATTGCCTGCATGTGGCCATTCCCTACATGAAGAAAAATAAAAGCGGTGTTATTTTAAATATGGCTTCTATTGCCAGTAGCGTGGGTATACCCGACCGCTTTGCATACAGCATGAGCAAGGGCGCTGTGTTGGGAATGACATTATCTGTTGCAAAAGATTATTTACATGATGGTATCCGCTGCAATTGTATTTCACCTGCCCGGGTACATACCCCTTTTGTAGATAATTTTTTAGCAAAAACCTATCCTGGTAAAGAGAAAGAAATGTTTGAAAAACTGAGTAAGACACAACCCATTGGCCGTATGGCGGTGCCCGGTGAAATTGCACACCTGGTATTGTACCTCTGCGCTGATGAAGCTGCTTTTATTACCGGCTGTGATTATCCTATTGATGGCGGATTTATAAAATTGAATAATTAAAAAACATGAAACTGATTCGTTTTGGAAATGAAGGCAAGGAAAAACCCGGTGTGCACATTGATGGTGTGAACTATGATGTGTCGGGTTTTATACACGATTACAATGAGGCATTTTTTGCAAATGGCGGCCTGCCACACCTGGCATGGATGCTGGAGCAGCATAAAGGCATGCTTCCAAAAGTAGCTGATGGTATGCGCCTGGGTGCGCCCGTGGCAAGGCCTTCTAAAATTATTTGTATCGGGTTAAATTATGCTGACCACGCAAAAGAAACCAATGCCACCCCACCGGCAGAGCCGGTAATTTTTATGAAAGCCACCACCGCATTATGTGGTCCCTTTGATGATGTGGTGATCCCCAAAGATTCGGTTAAAACAGACTGGGAAGTGGAATTGGCCGTGGTAATAAGCGCCAAAGCCAGTTATGTGGAAGAAGCCGTTGCGATGAATTATGTAGCAGGATATTGTTTGCATAACGATATCAGCGAAAGAGAATTCCAGTTAGAAAAAGGCGGAACCTGGGATAAGGGCAAAGGCTGCGATACATTTGCACCCATCGGTCCCTGGCTGGTAACAAAAGATGAAGTGGCCGATGTACATAATTTGAACCTTTGGTTGAAAGTAAACGGTAAACAAATGCAGAACGGCACTACTGCCAACCTGATTTTTAATATTTCCTTTTTGGTAAGTTATGTAAGCCGGTTTATGACCTTATTACCCGGCGATATTATTTCTACTGGCACACCGGCAGGAGTGGGACTGGGTTTTAATCCGCCTGTATATTTAAAAGAAGGAGATGTGATGGAATTAGGCATTGACGGGTTAGGTACAAGTAAACAAAAATGTGTGGCATATGCTGCAAGCTAAACCCCTAAACCCCTAAACCCAATATAACAAAATGAATTTACATCTCACAGATAAAGTAATCATCGTAAGCGGCGGTGCCAAAGGCATTGGCGAAGGCATTGTAAAAGTACTGGCAGCCGAAGGTGCTGTCGCCGTAATCATTGGCCGCAATGAAACGGATAATGTAAAAACAGTAGCCGCTGTGGAAGCAGCTGGTGGCAAAGCATGGCAGGTGGCTGCAGAATTAACCGAGCCGGCAGCATGTGAAACAGCCGTTAAAAAAGTAATTGAAAAATTCAACCGCATAGATGGGCTGGTAAATAATGCCGGCGTAAATGATGGCGTGGGTTTGGAAAGCGGCGACTATGAAAAATTTATGGCATCGTTGCATAAAAACCTGGTACATTATTATTTACTGGCACATTATGCATTGCCCGAATTAAAAAAATCTAAAGGCAGTATTGTAAACATTACTTCAAAAACAGCTGATACGGGCCAGGGCAATACTTCGGCCTATGCGGCCAGCAATGGCGGCCGCAATGCATTGACCCGGGAGTGGGCAGTGGAACTTTTAAAATATGGCATCCGTGTAAATGCCGTGGTGGTGGCCGAATGTTTTACGCCATTGTATGAAAAATGGATACAGACATTACCCAACCCGCAGGAAAAATTAAAAGAGATCGAATCAAAAATACCGTTGGGCAACCGGATGACAACAGCTGAAGAAATTGCCAATGCGGTTGCATTTTTGCTGTCATCAAAATCAAGCCATACCACGGGGCAACTGATTTATGTTGATGGTGGGTATGTGCATTTAGACAGGGCTTTGGCAAATGCGTAAACACTGATTCCACGAATGATACGAATTACAATAGAAGTGAGGTGAAGAAATTCGTGTAATTCGTGTTAGATAAATTACTAAATATGCAAACCATTAAAACCGCGTTGTGTTCATTCGGAATGAGTGGGTGGGTATTTCATGCACCATTCATCAGCAGCCATAAAGGATTTGAATTGTATGGCGTGTGGGAAAGAACCAAAAACCTGGCAGCAGAAAAATATCCCTCCATAAAAACTTTCCGTGATCTTGATGTGATGCTTGCTGACGAAAATATTGACCTGGTAATCGTCAATACCCCAAGCATCACCCATTTTGATTATGCTAAAAAGGCATTGCTTGCCGGTAAACATGTTATTGTTGAAAAACCTTTTACATCCACCGTGGCAGAAGCAGAAGAATTAATAAAAATTGCAGGGGAAAACAATAAGCTGTTATCTGTTTTTCATAACCGCAGGTGGGACAGTGATTTTTTAACGGTCAAAAAAATTATCGAAAGCAAAGCCTTGGGTGATATAAAAGAAGTGGAGATACATTACGACCGCTTTACACCCGAACTCAGTTACAAAACACATAAAGAAACCCCCACACCGGGTGTAGGTGTGGTATATGACCTGGGTGCTCATTTAATTGATACCGCCTTACAGTTATTCGGGATACCCGTTGCTGTATTTGCTGATATGATGATCATGAGGCAAAACTCCCTTGTGGATGATTATTTTGAGATCATTTTATATCATGCCACGTACAGGGTAAGGTTAAAAGCCACGATGTTTGCCAAAGCACCCCAGGGATTTATTATCCATTGCAGCAAAGGCTCATTTATTAAAAGCCGCAGCGATGTACAGGAAACACAGCTGCAAAAAAGTAAAAGCCCGCTGGATGCAGACTATGGCTTTGAAAAGGAAACGGAATACGGCATACTGCACACAGAAAAAGACGGCATATTTGTAAAAGAACAGATCCCGAGCGAAAGGGGCAATTATGCCGGTTATTATGAAGGTATTTACCAGTCCATAATGAATAAACAACCCTTACCGGTTACTGCCGCGTCGGGGAAAAGTGTAATTGAAATAATAGAAAAAGCATACCAGAGTCACACCCTCAAGAAAGTCATCACTCTATAATTTTACTGCATTGCTTCCGGCTAAAAAAATTGCGGAAAAGGAAGTTTTTTCCTTTACAAAATGCGCCTGTTTTCGGGCTTTAATTTAAAAGAACGTTCTCGGGAACGATTGCATAAATAAAGGCCTTTTATTAGTTTTTTACCTGACGGTTATTTGGTAAACTTGAGTTGTAAAACGATTGTAAAATGGGCATTTTAGACCAGTTTAAACTAGATGGGAAAACAGCGCTTGTGACAGGCTGCAATAAAGGGATAGGGAAGGACATGGCCATAGGTTTGGCAGAAGCAGGAGCAGACATTATCGGCGTTTCTGCTACAATGGCTTTAAGTGGTAGTGATATTGAGCATGAAGTTACGGCGCTGGATAAAAAATTTAAAGCCTACCAGTGCGATTTTGGAAGCAGGGAATCCCTCAATAATTTTATACAAAAAGTAACAGCAGAAAATCCGCGTATAGATATCCTGGTAAACAATGCAGGTACCATCATGCGCAATCCTGCAGCAGAGCACAGTGATGAGTACTGGGACAAGGTAATGGCCATTAACCTTGATGCCCCCTTTATCCTCACCAGGGAAATTGGAAAAAAAATGCTGGCTGGGGGCAGTGGCAAAATAATTTTTACTGCATCATTATTAAGCTTCCAGGGCGGTATCAATGTGCCTGGTTATGCTGCAAGCAAAGGCGCCATAGCCAGTTTAATAAAGGCTTTTGCCAATGAATGGGCCGCAAAAGGTATCAATGTTAACGGCATTGCGCCCGGCTATATTGCCACTGATAATACAGAAGCTTTGCGCAACGATCCTGTACGGAGCAAATCCATATTAGACAGGATACCGGCTAACCGTTGGGGCGAGACAGCAGATTTTAAAGGCATAACAGTCTTTCTTGCCAGCAAAGCCAGTGATTATATGAACGGCACTATCGTTACTGTTGATGGCGGATGGATGGGACGGTAATTATTTTATGATTAAAAAAAACAAACATGCAGATAAGATTTCACAACAGCCCCGCAGAAGTAAGCAGGATGACCGCTGAAGAATTACGCAGTAATTTTTTAGTGCAAAACATCATGAAGCCCGATGAACTGAACCTGGTATACACCCATTACGACCGCGTGATTGTTGGCGGTGTGGTGCCGGTAAGCAAAACCATTACCCTCCCCACTTATCCTGCATTAAAAGCCGATTATTTTTTAGAAAGGAGAGAACTGGGTGTTATCAATGTGGGCGGCGACGGAGAAATTAAAGTGGATGGTAAAGTATACGATGTAAACAAACTGGATTGTTTATACATCGGCAAGGGAAAACAAAAAATTTCTTTTAAAAGCAAAAAGAAAGATAACCCGGCAAAATTTTACCTCCTGTCTTCACCTGCGCATCATGCCTATGCCACCAGGCTGATGAAAAAAGAAAAAGCTTCCCCAACAGAAATGGGCGCAGTGTTTACCGCTAATCAAAGAACCATTTACAAATACATACATGCCGATGGTATTAAAAGCTGCCAGCTGGTAATGGGATTAACCATTTTAAAAGAAGGCAGTGTGTGGAATACCATGCCCACACATGTGCACGACCGCAGGATGGAAGCCTATTTTTATTTTGACCTGCCGCAAAATCAAAAGATCATTCATTTAATGGGGCAACCCACCGAAACAAAACACCTGGTGGTAAGCAATGACGAAGCCATCATCTCGCCGCCATGGAGTATACACAGCGGGTGCGGCACCAGCAATTATGGCTTTATCTGGGGAATGGCAGGTGAAAATTTTATTTATACCGATATGGACCCGGTAAATATTAATGACCTGAGATAATTTTTATAACCGCTGCAGTGCATGAAACAGTTTCATTGGTATTGCAGTCCTTAGCATTGGACCTTGTACTTTAACTCAATACTCAACAACAAGCACTTGAAAAAGATCCTTTTCATAGTATCAGTTATTATCAGTGGCTTTGCCTTTATGCTGCCTGATAAAAAGCCCACCATATTTTTAATTGGCGACAGCACCTGTGCCAACAAACCATTGGACAATAATCCTGAAAGAGGATGGGGCCAGTTACTCCCCAACTACTTTACCAGTGATGTGGAAATACAAAATCATGCCGTGAATGGACGCAGTACAAAAAGTTTTATTACAGAACACCGCTGGGATACGGTGATGAGCCGCTTAAAAGAAGGCGATTTTGTAATGATACAGTTTGGGCATAATGATGAAAAAATAGAAAAGCCTGAAGTAGGGGCACCGGCACATACTGTGTACAAAGAAAACCTGGTACGTTTTATAAATGATGTACGCAGTAAAGGGGCTACTCCGGTTTTAATTACTCCTGTAATGCGCCGCAGTTTCGATTCAACAGGAAAATTTGTGGATTCTCATGGCGATTATCCTGCGGTGGTAAAAGAAGTGGGTGTACAAATGAATGTGCCGGTGATCGACCTGCATAAAAGCAGCGAAGCACTGATACTCAAAGAAGGGATTGAAAACAGCAAACGCCTGTTCCTGCATATTCCTCCCTATCATTTTAAAGACGCAAAAGCAAAAGAAGACAATACCCACTTCAGCGAATACGGCGCCGCTTCAATGGCATCATTGGTTTGCCAGGCCATTAAAGACCAGGACCTGCCCATGGCAAAATATTTAGCGCCATCTGACTTTAAAGAAAAATTCGCTTTTGAATTACCAAAGATCTACACCCCTCATTTTAAAAAAGATACTTTCAATATACTGGATTATGGAGCTATTGCCGATGGGCTCACTTTAAATTCTGCCGCCATCAATAAAACCATTGAAGCCTGTGCTGCTAAAGGCGGTGGTACTGTTCTTATACCGGCTGGCAGTTTTGTAACCGGCCCGATCATCATGAAAAGTAATATCAACCTGCATTTGAATAAAGGGGCGCTGATCATTTACACACCCGATTTTGATCAATATCCTTTAGTGATCTCAACTTTCGAAGGCGTTGATGCAGTAAGGTGCCAGTCGCCATTTACTGCCGAGCACCTGGAGAATATTGCCATCACCGGCGAAGGCATCATGAATGGGAATGGGTTTTACTGGCGGCCACTTCAAAAAGATAAGGTAAGCGAAAGCCAGTGGGTGGCGCATCAAAAAAAATATGGCGGTGTGCTCAACGAAAATAAAAAAACATGGTACAATTCACCTAAAGCATTAAAGGGTTCGTTAACCAATAATATCGGTAAGATCACAGCAGGTAAAACGGCAAAGGATTTTGAAGACGTGAAAGATTTTTTACGCCCCAATATGATCAGGATTTTTGACTGTAAAAATATTTTGATTGAAGGCGTGACCTTTGAAAACTCACCGGCATGGACCACCCATATCAATACCAGCGAACACATTACCATGAGGAATGTAACGGTTAAAAATCCATGGTATGGTGTAAATACCGATGCGCTGGATTTGGAAAGCAGTAAAAATGCATTGGTGGAAGACTGCCATTTTGATACGGGCGATGACGGCATCTGTATTAAAAGCGGCCGTGATGCCGAGGGGCGGAAGAAAGGGTTACCCACAAAGGATGTGATAGTAAAAAACTGCGTGGTGTATCATGCCCATGGCGGTTTTGTGGTGGGCAGCGAAATGAGCGGCGGCACCAACAATATGTTTGTAAGCAACTGTACTTTTATTGGAACCGATATCGGCCTGCGTTTTAAAACCACCCGCGGCCGTGGCGGCATGGTGGAAAATATTTATGTGAACAATATTAACATGAAAGATATTGCTGCCGAAGCCATTTTATTCGACATGTATTATATGGCAAAAGATCCCGTGGTGCTGGCAGGAGAAAAAAGAGAACCGCCCGTGGTGGAAACCAAACCGGTGGATGAGACCACGCCACAATTTCAAAATTTTTATTTCAGGAATATTACCTGCAACGGCGCTTCCAAAGGGATATTTGTAAGGGGAATACCAGAGATGCACGTAAAGAATGTGCTGATTGAAAATGCCGTACTGCAGGCAGATGAGGGCATCGATATACAGGAAGCCAGCAATATTACACTGAACAATGTAACCATGCTGAGCAAGAACACCAAACCCGTTGCCTATATCTTAAACAGCGATAACATCAGTATCAATAACCTGAAGTATAAAGACAGTGCTGATATACTGGCCATGGTGCAGGGAGAAAGGACAAAAGCAGTAAGTATTTTAAATACAGATGCAACAAAGGCTAAACAAAAACTGGTAACCGGTTTTGGAGTTACTGATGCATTGGTTAGCTGGGCAATTCCTCAGCCTGCTGCAATGGATACAAAAAAGAAGAAAAGTAAAACTAAAAAATAAAATTTCCCACGGGAGCTATAATATGAAAAAAATAATTGTAATTCTTTTGGTGGCTGTTACTGCAACTGCATTTTCGCAAACGCCGGGAGAAAAATTGGCAGCAACTGTAATGAATACCTGGAAAGATACCACCCCCATTGGCAGCAATACCAAATGGAGCTATGATATGGGCGTGGTGCTGAAAGGCTTTGAAGGGTTGTGGATGAATACCGGCAACTCAAAATATTTTTTCGACATACAGAAGAAGATTGATTTTTTTGTAAAGGATGATGGCAGTATTAAAGGCTATGAAAAAGAAGAATACAACCTGGACCATGTTAATAATGGTAAACTGGTGTTATTGCTGTACCGTGTAACCGGCAAAGAAAAATATAAAAAAGCAGCTGATCTCTTACGCAGCCAGCTGGCCACACATCCACGCACTACGGAAGGCGGTTTCTGGCACAAAAAAGTTTACACCAACCAGATGTGGCTGGATGGCCTGTACATGGGCGAACCTTTTTATGCAGAGTATGCCATGCTTTTTCACCAGGACAGTGCCTTTGATGATATTGCCAACCAGTTTATATGGATGGAAAAACATGCCAGGGACCCCAAAACAGGGTTATTGTATCATGCCTGGGATGAAAGCAAACAACAAAAATGGGCCAATAAAGAAACAGGCACATCGCCGCTGTTCTGGTCAAGGGCCATGGGCTGGTATGCCGATGCACTGGTGGATGCACTGGATTATTTTCCTGCAACACATCCCAAAAGAAAAATACTGGTTGCTATTTTAAACAGGCTGGTGGATGCTGTGGAAAAACAACAGGATAAAACAACCGGCCTCTGGTATGATATCATGAATTACAGCGGACCCGGCAAAGAAAAAAATTATTTTGAAGCCAGTGCCAGTTGCCAGTTTACATACGCCATTGCAAAAGGAGTGCGTAAAGGGTATTTGCCTTTTGTAAAACTGCCTATTGCCTTAAAAGCATACGAAGGCATTATACAGACTTTTATTAAAGAAGAGAATGGGCAAACCAATTTATCAGGTACTGTAAAAGTAAGCGGGCTGGGTGGTAATCCTTACCGCGATGGAAGTTTTGCTTATTATATGAGCGAGCCTGTAATTGTGAACGACCCTAAAGGCATGGGTGCTTTTTTACTGGCCGCTAATGAAATATTTGCTGTAAAAAATTTAGGTGGCATAGGAATGGGTAAAACAGTTTTGTTAGACCGTTATTTCAACAGCGAAAAAAAGAAAGATGTTACCGGGGCAGATACCTACTGGCACTATGTATGGAACGAAAGGGGCCATCCGGGCTTTTCTACTTTCGGTGGTATTTTTGAAAGGCACGGCGCTAAACTGGCTTCATTGGATGTGGCACCCACGGCTGCCAGTTTAAAAGGGGCAGCTGTATATATTATTGTTGACCCCGACCATGTTAGGGATAACCCCCAACCCAATTATGTTACAGAAAAAGATGCGGCTGCTGTTGCCGCGTGGGTAAAAGCAGGTGGCACATTGTTGCTGATGGCCAATGATAGTAATAACTGTGACCTGCAGCATTTCAATATACTGGCAGGTAAGTTTGGCGTGAAGTTTACTGATAAAAGCCTGAACATGGTGAAGAACGACCAGTTTGAACAGGGCGTTGTTTTACCGGGAGCAAATAATCCTGTGTTCAAATCACCGGCAAAAATGTATTTGAAAGAGATCAGTGCACTGGAAATAAAAGCGCCTGCAGTGGCCAATGCAGTTAAAGACGGTGATGTAATTATTGCCACCGCAAATTATGGTAAAGGCAAAGTGCTGGCTGTTGGCGATCCCTGGCTGTATAACGAATACCTTGATGGCAGGAAACTGCCCCTGGAATATGAAAATTTTAAAGCGGCAGAAGACCTGGCCATATGGTTATTGACATCATCAAAAAAATAACGTGAACAAGTACATAAAAATATTTTTTCTTTCAGCAACAGTCATTATGGTGCAGCAGCTTGCTGCACAAAATCAGATTGTGGTGGCACCCGATGGCAGCGGTAATTTTAAAAGCATTCAGGAAGCCATCAACAGTTTACCTGCCGAAGCCAGTTCGCAAAGGATCATCCTGGTTAAAAAGGGAATTTATAAAGAGAAGGTTTTTATTGATAAGAACTTTATAACACTCAAAGGCGAAAGCCCGGAGAACACCATCATCACCATTTCGCAGGCCAGGGACGAATGGCGCTGCGACAATAAGGACGATTATGGCACTGCGGCCATCAATCTAAAAGGTAATGATATTACATTACAGAATTTATCATTCATTAACAGCTATGGAAAAGATAATGCAGCAGCAAAAGATATTATTTGTAAAAATGAAGCAGGCAATACCAAAACCATCAAACCCGATGGCCACCAGATGGCGCTGCGTTCTTTTAAAACCACAAGGTTAATTGTACTCAATTGCATTTTCCGTGCTTATGGCG
>Ga0209023_10002998_pt1 | contig 20451 bp, 20 predicted proteins | sample LakOneMetagenome_FD_187468 | JGI IMG/M metagenome (GOLD analysis project Ga0209023, IMG submission 187468) | Freshwater and sediment microbial communities from Lake Erie, Canada (SPAdes) (version 2) | ecosystem: Environmental > Aquatic > Freshwater > Lentic | place: Lake Erie, Canada...
GCATGTAGGCGCCCTTGCCCTCGTAGCCGGGGTGGTGGGGGCCGCCCTCACGGTTCGGGTCGCCGTAGATCGCCAGGCCGGCCTGGGCGTACGCCTGGCTGCCGGTGTAGACGAAGTTGAGCTGGTCCTCGATCTTCGGGAAGGTCTTGAGGACCTCGCCCTTCCACAGGGGCCGGCCCACGCCACCCGAGCCGTCGGCGGCGTGACACGCCGCACAGCCGGTGTAGACGGTCTCGCCGATGGCCATCGGGCCCTGCACGGTCTTGACCTCGGGGGTGAGGCCGCGGACGTAGAGGAAGCCCCAGATCGGCAGGAGGCCGAGGGCGCTCATCGCCCAGAAGGGGATCTTCTTGCGGGTACGGGCCGCCTGCACGTAGGCGGGGACGGGCTTGGCGGCGGGGGCAGCAGGCGGGGCGGCGGCCTTGGCCGGCGCCGGCGCGGCCGCGGCCTTCGCCGGAACCGCCGCCGCAGCGGGGGAGCTCGCAGCCGCTTCGCCGCCCTCGGAGGGCAGGCCTGCCGCATCGCGACGCTCGCGGGAGCGCTTGAGCAGGTGCTCGGGGATCTCGGTCACGGCGCAACACTAGAGGGCCGCCCCGGCGCGGTGGCAATCAACCGGTGCATCGAGATCGCGATGAGCAGGACATCGGTCACGCAGGAGAGCTGACCATGACCTTTGCGGAGCGGGGTGGTAGACACGCTCTCGGTGCTGGAGCTTCACGGGTCCTCGGACACGGACTGGCCCCCTCGGGGGGTCCCAGGGCTAGTGTTCGTGCGCCGATTCACGAATGGCGTTCGCACGCCACCGCGTCGAGCCGGTCGGACATTCCATTCTGAGCAGAGGCAGTAGGAGAAAGGGCAGCGGGTGCTGGCGATCAACCCCCTGAAATGGCCGGGAATGAACCAGGCCTTCCTGACGTCGCTCTTCGTGACGTTGGCGCTGACCCTGGCCGTCGTTCCGTACGGCAAACGCCGCAAGGTCGGCAAGCCCCTGGGTTGGGGCGAGGCGATGTTCGGCGCCATCTACGTGTTCGGCACGATGTTCCTGGCCTACGGCGTGGTGCCCCACCAGTGGCTGGTCCACGTGCAGAACGAGCTCGGCTGGCGCGCCGACAAGGTCGTCAACGGACCGTGGGACGTGCTCAAGCCCAAGTCGCGTGGCGGCAGCTTCCCGTTCGACATCAACTACCTCCAGATCGGCGACATCCTCGTGCTCGCCATCTACGGCGTGATGGTCGGGCTGCAGATCTACATGTGGTCGTGGTGGCAGAAGCGGGGGACCAAGAAGTCGACCGAGGTCGCCGCGACCTCGACCTTCGGCCGTCCCCTCGTGAGGAAGGCCTGATCGCATGGCGAGAACCGATGCGAACCCCCCGATGCCGGAGTGGTCGGCCGAGTACCAACTGGTCGAGGTCGACGCCGACTATCTGACCAAGGCGGTCAAGCCGAAGCAGTTCATCCACATCGACCAGACCGAGTGCATCATGTGCGAGGGCTGTGTCGACATCTGTCCGTGGAAGTGCATCCACATGGTGACCCCCGAGGCGGTCGCCGAGGCGGAGAACACCGAACTGCCCGGTCGCGACCCCTCCGACAACGTGATCTTCATCATCGATGACGACGTCTGCACCCGATGCGCCCTCTGCGTCGACCGGTGCCCCACCGGCGTCATCATCCTGGGCAAGGCCGGCGCCCCCGCGAACACCGGCGACTACCACCAGCGCACCGCCAACCACGGCTATGCCTACGGCATGAGACTCTGAGGACGTAACGACCCGTGGCAAAGATCATCGACGACAAGCCTCGCCCCACCGCGAAGGAGCGCCTGCAAAAGACCGTGGACGGTGTCCAGGGCAGCCAGGCATGGAGCTCCATCTTCCGACCCGGATCCATCTTCCGGAAGGGCTACACCGACAGCCCGCGTAACCGCAGCTACGTGATCATGAACTCGGTGCTCTACCACTTGCACCCGGTGAAGGTGAAGCGTCACGCGGTCAAGGTCAGCTACACGCTGTGCCTCGGCGGACTCAGCTTCTTCCTCTTCATCCTGCTCACGGTCACCGGCATCTTCCTGATGTTCTTCTACCGACCGACCACGGCCCAGGCCTGGCAGGACATCAAGAACCTGCAGACCTCGGTCACGTTCGGGTTGCTGGTGAGAAACATGCACCGATGGGGAGCCCACCTGATGGTGCTGTCGGTGTTCTTGCACATGGCTCGCGTCTTCTACCACGGCGCCTACAAGCCACCACGGGAGTTCAACTGGGTCATCGGCGTGGTGCTGCTGATGCTCACCCTGCTGCTCTCGTTCACCGGCTACCTGCTGCCGTGGGACCAGCTGGCCCTCTGGGCCGTGACCGTCGGTACCAACATGATGGGCTATTCGCCGGTCGTCGGTACCCAGGTCCGCTTCGTGCTCCTCGGCGGTGTCGAGATCGGCTCGGAGACCTTGCTTCGTTGGTACGTGTTGCACGTCCTCATGCTCCCGTTCGTGATCGTCATCTTCATGGCGATCCACTTCTGGCGGGTGCGTAAGGACGGCGGCATTTCGGGTCCGTTGTGATCGGAGGGTGACACTCACATGACCGAGATCCCCGAACACCTGCGCAAGCGAGCCGAGGCCGCACGGGCCAAAGCCGCGGCCGAGCAGGAGGCCCCCGCCGCCGCGAGCGGTGGCGGCGACGCTGCCCCGGCCGATCCGCGCATCCCCGCCCATCTCCTGGAACGGAGCAAGGCGGCCAAGGCCAAGCAGGAAGGTGCACCCGTCGCCGGCGGGGGCGCCGTCGCCGTGGCCGAGAAGGTCGCGTCGGTCGTCGCCGCGGCGCCCGCCTCGGGCGGCGTGCCGATCGGCGCCGGCCCGGGTGGTCACACCCAGCGCCTCCTCACCGTCGTGAAGTCGGGCTCGATCCAGGACGTCAAGGCCTCGCCGGTCGACAAGGTGCACACCTGGCCGCACCTGCTCGCCGTCGAGTTCGTGGCCGCCCTGGCCTGCACCGCCTTCCTCACCTTGTTCTCGATCTTCGTGAACGCGCCGCTGCTGCAGCTGGCGAACATCAACCGCACCCCGAACCCGTCGAAGGCCCCCTGGTACTTCCTCGGTCTCCAGGAGTTGCTCACGATGTTCCACCCGATGGTCGCCGGTGTGACCATCCCCGGCATCGGCCTGCTCGCCCTGATCCTGGCGCCGTACACCGACCGCAACCCGTCGAACAAGCCCGAAGACCGCAAGTTCGCCATTGCGATCATGACCGTGTTCCTCATGTTCTGGGCCACGTTGGTCATCATCGGTACGTTCTTCCGGGGACCCGGATTCAACTTCACGCTCCCGTGGCGTGACGGACTCTTCATGGATCTGTGAGGTGATGAGATGAGTTCCGGAGCGATCATTGCCATCGGCGTCGCGGCCGTCGTCGTCTTGGCCGCCATCCTGTTCCTGACCGCCTCCCGACGCGCCGATGTGCGCGGCGCGGGTGCGCTCAGCCGGGAGACCCGCAAGCGCGACCAACCCGCCGCGCCCATCGCCGGCACGCCGCCCACCGGCGCCTCGGTGGAAGCGTCGGCCGCCGCGGCGCGCAGCGCCGCCCTGGTCAAGCCCGCGGGGCTGCCCCCCGCTCCGTGGGTGGCACCCGACCCCGACGTGATCGGCGTCAACCGCCGGCAGTTCTTCAACCGCACCCTCGTCACGATGATGTCGGTGTCGCTCGGCACGTTCGGCCTGGCCTGCATCGCCTTCCTCTACCCCAAGCGGGGTGGCGGCTTCGGCTCGAAGGTCAACGCCGGCAAGCTCGACGACATCATCCAGGGCATCCGCGGGGGCAAGGGTTTCTTGTACCTGCCCGAGGCCCGCACCTGGGTCACCGAGTACCCGATCGACGCCATCTCCAAGGCCGAGAAGCTCTACAAGGGCGCGGTGCTCGACGGCATGAAGGGCGGCATCGTCGCCCTCTACCAGAAGTGCCCACACCTCGGCTGCCGGGTGCCGAACTGCCTGAGCTCGCAGTGGTTCGAGTGCCCCTGCCACGGCTCGCAGTACAACCGGGTCGGTGAGAAGAAGGGCGGTCCCGCTCCTCGCGGCATGGACCGGTTCGGCGTCACCATCACCAACGGCAACGTCGTGATCGACACCTCCCTGCCGGTCCTCGGACCGTCCATCGGCACCAACACCACCGGCCAAGAGGCCGAAGGACCGCACTGTGTCGGTGCGGGTGGAGGACACCACTAGTCATGGTCGCACTCGCCACCACCAACTTCGCGTGGATCCTCCTCATCGTCATGGTGCTGGGGTGGGTCGTCTACGCGGCCTTCAACGTCCGGTCCGGGCGCAAGGAGGTGGGCTCCGAAGTGGAGCTCGCCGCCAACCGCAAGCCGTACTACGACGACGAGACGCTCGAAGGACCGAAGCTCGAGCGCACCCAGCTCCTCGCGGTGCTGATGCTCGGCGTCATCTCCCTGTCGCTGCCCCTCTACTGGCTGTTCGAGCCCTCCCGTCAGGCGAACGCCACGACGGGCAGCACCGAGCGGCTCGCCGGCTGGGGGTCGGAGCTGTTCGACGTCACTGCCAACGGCGGCTTCAACTGCGCCGGCTGCCACGGTGGCATGAAGGCCAACGGCGGTGTCGCCCCCACGGCGATCACCGACACCAAGACCGGTGAGGTCAAGGCCGTCTCCTGGAAGGCCCCGGCGCTCAACACCGTGCTGTACCGATTCAGCGTCGACGAGGTGAAGTTCATCCTCACCTACGGCCGGCCGTTCTCGCCGATGTCGCCGTGGGGTCTCGCCGGTGGCGGCCCGATGAACGATCAGCAGATCGAGACGCTCATCGAGTACCTCAAGACGATCCAGATCCAGCCGGTCGGCTGCCTCACCACGGGGCCGTCGTTCACCGACACCGCCGATCCGGCGGTCTGCGACGGCGGCACCCTGCCGTCCGAGAACCAGGCCGAGATCCAGGCAGCCGCCGAGAAGGCCGTGGCCGACGGCACCTACAAGACGGTCGGCGAGGCGCTGTTCAACTCCGACCTCAACAGCGGCGCCTACTCGTGCGCCCGCTGCCACACGAGCGGCTGGTCGTACGGCGACCCGGTCCAGACCGGGTCCGGTGCCATGGGTCCGAACCTCACCGGTGGGTCCACCAACACCCGCTTCGCCAACAAGTCCGACATGGTGACCTTCATCCAGGCCGGCTCGCAGTTCGGCAAGAAGTACGGGAACCAGGCGCAGGGCAGCGGTCGTATGCCCGGCTTCGGTCACCTGCTCACCGACCAGCAGATCAACTCCATCGTCGACTACGTCCGGAGCCTCTAGACCGATGACACTCGCATCGATCCTCGCCCTCAGCTGGAAGCCGGAGCTGCGCGGCGTCATCGTCGTCATGATCGGCTTCGTCGTGCTCTGTGGCAGCGTCTTCCTGCTCGTGGGCACCAACATCGGTGCCCGCATGGGCTTCCTGGTCGCCTTCTCGGGCCTGTTCGGCTGGCTGTTCCTCATGGGCTGCATCTGGTGGGTCTACGGCATCGGTCTGAAAGGACGCGAGCCGTCGTGGAAGCCGGCGAATCCGGTGACCATCATCAAGGACGGCGACCTCTCCGGGTCGGGGATCTTGACCTCGGGCAACGACCCCACCACCGAGGGCTGGACGAAGCTGCCCGACGAGGACCCGAAGCGTGGCCAGGCCGTGGCCGCCGCCGACGCCATCCTCCAGAACTCCGAGACCTTCACCGCCGGTGAGTACGTGGCCCTCGCGGTCTACGACAAGGGCGGCAACCGGTGGCCCAAGATCAACAAGACCCTCGACTTCCTCGCCTTCCGGCACGAGAAGCACTACGCCCTCGTCGAGGTCCAAGCGGTCACGCCGCTGTTGGCCGAGCCCGGCCGGGCGCCGCTCACCGCGGTGCCCGACCCGAACCAGCCCAAGACCTACGTCCTGATGCTGCGTGACCTCGGTTCGAAGCGCCAGCCGTCGGTCGTGCTCACGTTCGGATCGGCCCTCATCCTCGCCGTGCTCTTCTACCTGATGAAGCGCCGGGAGCAGGTGGCCGTCGAGAACCGCGACGCCACCCTCGTCAAGGCAACGGCCGGGGTCTGACCGCCATGGCCCAGTACCTCCCGGTCCTGGCCCTCCTGGTGATGGCCGTCCTCTTCGGAGCGTTGAGCTTCGGTGCCTCGAGGTTGCTGGCCCCCCACCGGCCGTCGGCCGCCAAGTCGGCGCCGTACGAGTGCGGCATCGTTCCGTCCCAGGAGCCCCCCGACCGTTTCCCGGTCGGCTTCTACATCGTCGCCATGTTGTTCATCATGTTCGACATCGAGATCATCTTCTTGTACCCGTACGCCGTCAGTCGTCAGGACCTGGGCGGCTACGCGTTCTGGGAGATGCTCGCCTTCAGCGTCGTGTTCTTCGCCGCCTTCGTGTACGTCGTGGCTCGCGGTGCCCTGCAGTGGGGCCCGGTGCAGGTGTCGCGTCGCCTCGAAGGGGTGTCGCCCGATCGCACCATGAGCAACACCATCCGACGGGTCGGCCTCGAAGGTCGTATCGAAGAAGAGGCAGCCGCCTGATGGGCTTCGTGGAAGAACTGCTCGACAAGGGTCTCGGAGCGGTCCCCGACAACATCGTCACGGGCCGGCTCGAAGACCTCGTCAACTGGGCCCGGGCCCGGTCGTCGTGGCCCGCGAGCTTCGGCCTCGCCTGCTGCGCGATCGAGATGATGGCCACCGGCGGTGCCCACTACGACATCTCCCGCTTCGGCATGGAGGTCTTCCGGGCCTCGCCGCGGCACGCCGACATCATGATCGTCGCCGGCCGGGTCTCGCAGAAGATGGCGCCGGTCCTTCGTCAGGTCTACGACCAGATGATGGAACCCAAGTGGGTCATCTCGATGGGCGTCTGCGCCAGCACCGGCGGGATGTTCAACAACTACGCGATCGTGCAGGGCGTCGACCAGATCGTCCCGGTCGACATCTACGCGCCGGGGTGCCCGCCCACGCCCGAGACCCTCATCCACGCCATCGAGTCGCTGCACACCCTCATCGAGAACGGTGAGCTGCTGAAGCGCCGCCAGGAATCGGGTGCCGGCGCCGGCGTCGAGCTCGGGCCCACCGAGGCCCGGCCGGTCCCCATCGCGCTCGGGGTCCGTTGAACCATGGAAGCCATCCACGGTTGCATCGCGGGTGAGTCGCGCGGTCAGGCGGTCGTCTTCCCGACCCGCCAGCAGTACCTCCCGCTGATGAAGAAGCTGCTCGACGACGGCTACGAGATGTGCGCCGATCTGTGCGGGGTCGACTACCTCGAGCTCCCCGGCCGCACCGTCCCCGAGGGCGTGGCGCCCGAGCGGTTCGAGGTCGTCGTGAACCTCCTGTCGGTCGTCAACCGGCAGCGCCTCCGAGTGCGGGTCCAGGTGCCGGAGGCCGAGGCGTCGATCGCCAGCCTCTTCGACCTGTGGCCCGGTTCCGAGGCCATGGAACGCGAGTGCTTCGACATGTTCGGCATCACCTTCGACGGCCATCCCGACCTCACTCGCATCCTCATGCCCGAGGACTGGATCGGCCACCCGTTGCGCAAGGACTACGACATCGGCGCCATTCCCGTGCAGTTCAAGGGCGTCCAGGGGGCTCCGTCATGAGCTCGAACATCGTCGAGACGATCCGTGAGGGCAACGAGCCCGAGCAGGGCCTCAAGCCGCGTAGCGAGCTGACGGCTCGCGAGCTGCTGCGTGAAGTGGGCGCCGTGCTGCGCATGAGCGAGGCCGACGCGGCCAAGCTCGCCGATCGATCCATCGCTGATCCCGACGAGGACCAGACGATGATCATCAACATGGGGCCCCAGCACCCCAGCACCCACGGCGTGCTCCGGTTGATGCTCGAGCTCCAGGGCGAGACCGTGCTGCGGTGCAAGCCGATCATCGGCTACCTGCACACGGGCATGGAGAAGACCGGCGAGCAGCTCACCTACCTGCAGGGCGGCACCAACGTCACCCGCATGGACTACCTGAGCCCGCTCAACAACGAGCTCGTGTTCTCCATGGCGGTCGAGAAGCTGCTCGGCATCGACGGCGATCTCCCCGAGCGTGCGGTGTGGATGCGGATGTTGCTCTCGGAGCTCAACCGCATCGCCAGCCACCTGCTGTTCATGGCCACCAACGGCATGGACCTCGGCGCGGTGTCGATGATGATCTACGGCTGGCGCGAGCGCGAAGAGGTGTTGCGCTTCTTCCAGAAGGTCACCGGCCTGCGGATGAACCACAACTTCATCCGCCCCGGAGGCACCGCCGCCGATCTGCCCGACGGCTGGCGCGACGACGTCCTCCGGCTGCTCGAGCTCATCCCGCCCCGGCTCGACGAGTACGACATCCTCATGACCGGCCAGCCGATCTGGCGCGACCGCTTGCAGGGCGTCGGCGTGATCACCGCCCAGGAGGCGATGGCGCTCGGGGCCACCGGACCGATCCTGCGCTCGACCGGCGTCGAGTGGGACCTGCGCCGGGCGATGCCGTACCTCCACTACGACGAGGTCACCTTCGACGTGATCGTCGGCACCTACGGCGACTCCTTCGACCGCTTCGCCATCCGGCTCAACGAGATCCGCGAGTCGATGAAGATCGTCCGCCAGGTCCTCGACCGCATGCCGTCGGGCGACTACCGGATCCAGGACAAGAAGGTCACCCCGCCGCCCCGGGCTCGCATCGACGAGTCGATGGAAGCGCTGATCCATCACTTCAAGATCTTCACCGAGGGCTTCAAGGTGCCCGAGGGCGAGGTCTACGTGGCGATCGAGAGCCCCCGTGGCGAGATCGGCTGCTACATCGCCTCCGACGGCTCCGCCACGCCCTACCGTCTGCACGTGCGGGCCCCATCGTTCGTGAACATCCAGTGCCTGCCCCACATGATGCGCGGCGGCCTCGTGGCCGATGCGGTCGCCGTGATCTCGTCGGTCGATCCCGTGCTCGGAGAAGTCGACCGTTGAAGAAGGTTCGAACATGGCGCGTCTGAGCGAGACCAACGTCCAGTTGGCCAAGGAGATCATCGGCCGCTACCCGCGCTCCAGGTCGGCCACCATCCCGCTGCTGCACCTGGCCCAGGAGCAGGACGGCCACATCACCAACGAGGCGATCAAGCACATCGCCGAGCTCGTGGGCGCCACGTCGGCCGAGGTCCTCGGTACGTGCACCTTCTACGAGATGTTCAAGATGGAGCCGGTCGGCAAGTACCTCGTGAACATCTGCGGCACGATGTCGTGCGCCCTGCTCGGCGCCGACGAGCTCATGCACCACGCCGAGCACAAGCTCGGCATCAAGGCCGGCTCCACCACGCCCGACGGGCTGTTCACGCTCGAGCACGCCGAGTGCCAGGCGGCGTGCACCGAGGCGCCGTGCCTCCAGGTGAACTACCGCCACCGATTCCGCGTCACGCCGGCCGATCTCGACCAACTCCTCGACGACCTGCAGGCCGGCAAGCTCGACGGCGAGATCCCGCCCCACGGCACCCTCGGCCGCAATCGTCAGCACATCCCGGCCGACAAGGCCGCGGGGAACGCGTCGCCCGACGAGCCGGTCAGCCCGATCTGGCTCTCGACCCCGGGAGTGCAGTGATGCCGAGCGGAACCACCTATCCCTGGGCCGCAGGCTTCGTCGAGTCCGGTGACCGCCCGCAGATCGTGACCGAGCGGTTCCGGTACGAGGACTCCTACACGCTCGAGCGCTACCACGCCACCGGCGGCTACGACGGTCTCAAGGCCGTACTCGCCAAGCCCGCCTCGGCGACCCACGACGACGTGAAGAGCGCCACGGTTCTCGGTCGCGGCGGCGCCGGCTTCCCCGCCGGCGTCAAGTGGGGCCTGACGCCCGCCGGAAAGTTCCCGCGCTACCTCGTGGTGAACGGCGACGAATCGGAGCCCGGCACCTACAAGGACCGGCTCCTCATGGAGCGCGACCCGCACCAGCTGATCGAGGGCTGCCTCATCGCCTGCTACGCCGCGGGCCTCGCGCAGTGCTTCTTGTACATCCGCGGCGAGATGCCCGTCGCCCACGAGCGCGTCGCCCAGGCGCTCAACGACGCCTACGCCGCCGGCTACGTCGGCAAGAACATCCTCGGCACCGACTTCTCCGTCGACATCGCGCTCCACTGGGGCGCCGGTGCCTACGTGGTCGGCGAGGAGACGGCGCTGATCGAGTCGCTCGAGGGCAAGCGGGGCGAGCCCCGGCTGAAGCCGCCGTTCTTCCCGGCGGCCATCGGGCTCTACGGCCAGCCCACGATCGTCAACAACGTCGAGACGCTCTCGAACCTCCCGTGGCTCGCCCGCAACGGGGTCGCCGCCTACACCTCCATCGGCACCGCCACGAGCCCCGGCACCCGCATGGTCGCCGTCTCCGGCCACGTCAAGCGCCCCGGGGTGTACGAGATCATCAACGGCACCACGACGTTCCGCGACCTGCTGTACGGCGACGAGTTCTGCGGCGGCATCCGCGACGACAACGAGCTCAAGGCGTTCGTACCCGGCGGCGGTTCGGCCCCGTGGTTCACGCCCGAACAGCTCGATCTGCCGTTCGAAGGCCGGCTCGTCGGCGCAGCCGGCTCGATGCTCGGCTCCGGCGCCATCATGGTGATGGACTCCACCACCGACATCCCCTACGCGGCCTACACGCTCTGCCGCTTCTACGCCCACGAGAGCTGCGGCCAGTGCACGCCGTGCCGCGAAGGCGGCACCTGGCTCGAACGGGTCATGCAGCGCATCCTCGCCGGCAAGGGCACCGCGGCCGACCTCGACCAGCTGCTCGAGATCGGCCAGTCGATCTCTCCCGGAGCCTTCCCGCACGCCGCCAGCACCAAGCTCGGCTTGGAAGCGACCCCGTTCCCGTACAAGATGACCACGATCTGCTTCGTCGGGCCCTCCGCGTTCGCCCCGGTCCACTCGGCCCTGACGCTGTTCCGCGAAGAGTTCGAGGCGAAGATCACGAGACGGGCGATCCCCGTGACGGCCGCGCCCATCGGAGCCCACTGATGACCACGACCGAATCGACCGATCCCGCCGACGCCGGGCCGCCGCCCGACCCGAACGCGGTCAACGTCACCATCAACGGCCAGCCCTTCGTGGCGCGCAAGGGCGAGCTCGTCATCCAGGCCGCCCAGCGGGCCGGCGAGTACATCCCGCACTTCTGCTACCACGACCGCATGACCCCCGTGGGCAAGTGCCGCATGTGCCTCGTCGAGGCCGACGGTGGCCGCGGTCCCGCGGTCACGGTGGCCTGCATGGTGCCGGTGTCGCCCGACATGAAGATCGACACCGAGTCGGAGATGACCAAGCGGATGCAGGAGGGTGTGCTCGAGCTACTCCTCGCCAACCACCCGCTCGACTGCCCGGTGTGCGACAAGGGCGGCGAGTGCCCGTTGCAGGACAACGCGATGTCGAACGGACCCGGCGAGAGCCGATTCGTCGAGGAGAAGCGGCACTTCGAGAAGCCGCTCCCGATCAGCGATCTCGTGTTCCTCGATCGCGAGCGCTGCATCCTCTGCGATCGCTGCACCCGGTTCGCCGACGAGGTCGCCGGCGACGCCCTGATCCACTTCACCCACCGCGGGAACCAGACCCAGATCCTCACCTTCCCCGACGAGCCGTTCGCCTCGTACTTCTCGGGGAACACGGTGCAGATCTGCCCGGTCGGTGCGCTCACCGCCAAGCCCTACCGGTTCAAGGCCCGCCCGTGGGACCTGAGCCAGGTCGAGAGCACCTGCACCACGTGCTCCGTCGGCTGCCGCGTCGTCGTGCAGTCCAGCAAGGACGAGCTGTTGCGGCTCCAGGGCGTCGACTCCGACCCGGTCAACTGGGGCTGGCTCTGCGACCGCGGCCGGTTCAACTTCGAAGCGACCAACAGCGAGCTCCGCCTCGGGACCCCGGCGATCAAGCAGGGCGACCAGCTGATGTCGACCTCGTGGTCGGTCGGGCTGGCCAAGGCCGCCCAGCTGATCAAGGACGCCATCGCCACCAACGGCGCCGGCAGCGTCGCCGTGCTCGGTGGTGCCCGTGGCACCAACGAGGACGCCTTCGCCTGGGCCAAGCTCGCCGCCGACGTGATCGGCACGCCGCATCGCTACGCCCAGCTGCGCGACGGTCTGGCCGCCGAGATCCTCGATCTACCCCGGGCCACCATCGACGAGACCGCCAAGGCGGCCACGATCGTGCTGCTCGGCCCCGACCTCAAGGACGAGCTCCCGGTGCTCTACCTGCGCCTGCGCGACGCGGCGGAGAAGAAGCGCAGCAAGATCCTGGAGTTCTCGCCGGTCGACACCGGCCTCACCCGGAACGCCTGGAAGTCGGTGAGGTTCCGCTCCGGCGAGCAGGTCACCGCCGTGGCCGAGGCGCTCGCCGACCCGGCCATCGGTGCCCAGCTCGCCTCGGGCCCAGTGGTCATCGTCGCCGGCAAGGCGAACCTCGCCGAGCAGTCCGGCTTCCAGACCGACGCCCTCGCCGCGCTGCTGGCGGCGGTGCCCGGCGCCAAGGTGCTCCCGGCGTTCCGCCGCGGCAACGTCGTGGGCGCCCTCCAGCTCGGGCTCACCCCGGGCGCCGGCGGCCACACCGCCGACGGCATCCTGCAGGACGCGGCCAGCGGCAAGCTCGCCTGCCTGATCCTGCTCGGCTCGGACCCGATCTCCGACTACCCCGACACCTCGCTCGCCCAGCGGGCACTGGCCGGTGCCCGGTCGATCATCGCCATCGACACCTTCGTCACCGCCTCCTCGCAGCTCGCCGACGTCGTGCTGCCGGCCGCGGCGTACGGCGAGAAGTCGGGCACCACGACCAACCTCGAGGGCCGGGTCTCCACCATCGCGGCCAAGGTCAACCCGACGGGCACGGCTCGTCCCGACTGGATGATCGCCGCAGAGCTCGCCCAGCTGCTGGGTGGCGACCTCGGCTTCTCGTCGGTCGAGGAGATCACCGCGGCCATCGCCGCCCAGGTTCCCGCCTATGCCGCCGCCACCCCGGCCGCGCTCGCCGCCGCTCGCGACGGTGTGCTCACCGATCGCCCGGGCACCGGCACGCTGCCGGCCAACGGCCGGGTCGCCGCCCAGCCGAACGGCTACGCCCACCGGCTGGTCGTCACCCGCAAGCTCTACGACGGCGCGGTCGGGACCCAGCTGAGCCCGTCGCTCGCCGGGCTCGCACCGGGCGCCGGCGTCCACCTGCATCCGCTCGATCTCGACCGCCTGGGCGCCGCGGCCGGCACCCCCTTGCGGGTCTCCACGACCAAGGGCGCGGTCGTGCTCGAGGCCCGGCCCGACCTCGGCGTGCCCCGCGGTTCGGCACTCGTCGAGTTCAACCAGACCAACGTCGACATCGGTGAGCTCCTCGACACCGACGCCGAGGTCCACGACGTCGTCATCGAATCGATCGGAGGTGAGTCCCGGTGAACCTCCTCGCCGCCGATCCCATCCTGATCGGCCACATCACGCTCGGCGATGTGGTCTTCGTCATCGTGAAGATGCTGATCATCTTCGTGATCGGCCTCGTCGGCACCATGTTCATGGTGTGGTTCGAGCGCAAGATCATCGCCGGCATGCAGAACCGCGTCGGGCCCAACAAGGCCGGTCCGTGGGGACTGTTGCAGACGCTCGCCGACGGCATGAAGCTCTTCTTCAAAGAAGACCTGATCCCCGATCAGGCCGACCGCTTCGTGTTCAAGCTGGCGCCGTACCTGGCGTTCGTGCCGGCGTTCCTCGTCTGGACCGTCATCCCGCTGGGCGGCGACTTCCGCAACGGCAAGAACGGGATCGTCCGCATCCTCGGCCACGACACCCTGGTGCAGCTCGGCGATCCGCCGATCGGCATCCTGTTCGTCCTCGCCATGAGTTCGATCGCCGTCTACGGCATCATGCTCGCCGGTTGGTCGTCGGGCTCGAAGTACCCGTTGCTCGGATCGGTCCGGGCCTCGGCCCAGATGGTCAGCTACGAAGCGGCCCTCGGTCTCTCGGTCGCCACCGTGCTGCTGCTGTCGGGCACGCTCTCCACCAACGGCATCGTGGCCATCCAGAACACGATCGCCCGCTGGAACCTCGTGGCCACCGGGCTGGTGCCGTTCGTGATCTTCGTGATCGCCGCGACGGCCGAGCTCAACCGGCCGCCGTTCGACCTCGTCGAGGCCGAACAGGAGCTCGTCGGCGGGTTCAACACCGAGTACTCCTCGATCCGCTTCGCCCTCTTCTACCTCGCCGAGTTCATGAACACGATCACGATGAGCGCCATCATCGTGACCCTGTTCCTCGGTGGCCCGCAGCCGATCGCCATCGGCAGCCACACCCTCGACATCCCGCTCATCCCGAACGGCCTCGAGGGAACCGTGTGGTTCCTGCTGAAGCTGTTCGTGTTCCTCTACATGTACGTCTGGTTCCGGGCCACGCTGCCCCGCTTCCGGTACGACCAGCTGATGGATCTCGGCTGGAAGGTCCTCATCCCGATCTCGCTCGCCTGGTTCATGCTGCTCGCCGCGCTGCGGGTGGCGCAGGACGAAGGGTGGAACCGGGTGCTCGTCGGCGCCGTCGCCTTCGTGATCGTCGCGGCCGGCTATCTCCTGCTCAACGCAGCGAACCGGGTCAGCGCCAAGCGCCGCACCGAAGAAGGGGCGATGTTCTGATGGGCTACCTCGGAGGGTTCGTCGTCACCGCCCGCCAGCACCGGCTGTTCGGCGGCAAGCAGGTCACCACCGAATACTCGGGCGGCCGCGAGAAGGTCAAGGGCAAGACCGGTCACGACGTCAAGATCCCCAAGCCCGAGCGACTCCACGGCCGCCACGTCCTCAACCGGTACGAGGACGGCATGGAGAAGTGCATCGGCTGCGAGCTGTGCGCCGGCGTCTGTCCGGCGAAGTGCATCTACGTGCGCGGCGCCGACAACCCGGTGGAAGACCCCGTGTCGCCGGGCGAGCGCTACGGCTACGTGTACGAGATCAACTTCCTGCGGTGCATCCACTGCGACCTGTGCGTCGAGGCGTGCCCGACCGAGGCGATCACCGAGTCGAAGCTGTTCGAGTTCTCGTTCACCAATCGGCGCGACGCCATCTACACCAAGGCCGAGCTGGTGGTCGACGACGAAGGACTCCCGCAGCGCATGCCGTGGGAGGACTGGCGCGATGGCGACGAGGTGCTCACCTCGGGCTGGATGCGCGCCACGGCTCCCGGCGGTTCGGCCGAGTTCGAGGGCATCGAGGCGTGGTCGGGCGAGCTCGGGGTCGGGGTCCGTGCGGCCGAGCCCACGCAGGTCGAGCGCGACGCAGGAGGTGACGCGTGACCGAACTCGTCGTGTTCGTGATCGCCAGCGCGATGGTGCTCGGCGGCGCGATCGGGGTGCTCGTCCGCAAGAACCCGGTGCACGCCGCGCTCTCGCTGGTCCTCACCCTGTTCGGTGTCGCGGTCCACTTCGTCGCGCTGCAGGCCCACTTCCTGGCCGCGGTCGAGGTGATCGTCTATGCCGGCGCCATCGTGGTGCTGTTCCTGTTCGTGATCATGCTGCTGGGCATCGACAAGTCGGAGGACCTCACGGTCGAGCCGATGCCGATCCAGCGCACGGTCGGCCCGATCATCGGCCTGGGCGTCGCCGCTCTCGTCGGCACCGCGGTCATCGTGAGCCGGGGTCTCTTCCGTAACGGCGCCGAGATCTCGGCGCCCGAGGACAACATCAAGGTCCTCGCCCGCAGCGTGTTCTCCGACAGCGTGTTCGCCTTCGAGCTCACCTCGGTGCTGTTGGTGATCGCCGTCGTCGGCGCGGTCCTCCTCGCCCGCCGGTTGCCGAAGAAGGAAGAGGCGTGATGCTGGCATCCGTCCACCCCACGACCACGTGGTACCTGCTGCTCTCGGCGGGGTTGTTCGCGATCGGCACCACGGGTGTCTTCGTGCGCCGCAACCCGCTGGTCATGTTCATGTGCGTCGAGCTGATGCTCAACGCGGTCAACCTGTCGTTCGTCGCCTTCTCCCGCTCGTTCGGTGACATCAAGGGGCAGACCGACGTGTTCTTCGTGCTCGTCGTCGCCGCCGCCGAAGTGGTCGTCGGGCTCGGGATCATCGTGGCGATCTTCCGCAGACGGCCCGGCGCCAACGCCGACGACATCGCGACGATGAAGGGTTGATCCGATGCTCGACGTCGTCTGGCTGATCCCTGCCCTCCCCCTGGCCGGGTTCCTGTTGATCCTGCTGTTCGGCCGCCGCCTCGGCGAGCCGAAGGCCGGCTACCTCGCCGCCTCCGTGGTCGGGGCCTCGTTCCTCGTGACCGTCGGCGTGTTCGCCGACCTCATGTCGAAGAGCGCGGAGGAGCGCACGCACCACGCCGCCAAGGTGATCTTCTCCTGGGTCCCCGTCGGCTCGCTGCACGTCGACCTCGGCTTCATGGCCGATCCGCTCAGCATCACCATGGCCCTGTTCATCACGGGCATCGGCACCCTGATCCACCTCTACGCCATCGGGTACATGCACGGGGACCCCAAGTTCTCGAAGTTCTTCCTGTACCTGAACCTGTTCGCCTTCTCGATGCTCATGTTGGTGCTCGGCTCGAACATGCTGGTCACCTTCCTCGGGTGGGAAGGCGTGGGCACCTGCTCGTACTTCCTCATCTCGTTCTGGCACACCCGCGAGAGCGCCGCCACCGCCGGCAAGAAGGCCTTCGTCACCAACCGCGTCGGTGACTGGGGCTTCATGATCGCGATGTTCCTCACGTTCCAGGCCGTGGGCTCGCTGAACTACGGCCCGTTGAACGAGGCGGCGCGCAGCGGGTCGATCGCCAAGTCGACCGCCACGGCGATCGCCCTCATGCTGTTCGTCGGCGCCGTCGGCAAGAGCGCCCAGCTGCCGCTGTACCTGTGGCTGCCCGACGCGATGGAGGGCCCCACCCCGGTGTCGGCCCTCATCCACGCGGCCACCATGGTGACCGCCGGCGTCTACCTGATGACCCGCACCGCGCCGGTACTGGCCGAGGCCGCTTTCCACTGGGCGCCGTGGATCGTCGCCGGCGTCGGGGCCGCCACCGCCCTGTTCGCGGCCACCATCGCCGTGGCCCAGAACGACATCAAGAAGGTCCTCGCCTACTCCACGGTGAGCCAGCTCGGCTACATGTTCCTGGCCGTCGGCTCGGGCGCGTACACCGGGGCGATCTTCCACATGGTCACCCACGCCTTCTTCAAGGCCTTGCTGTTCTTGGGTTCCGGCTCGGTGATCCACGGGATGCACCACGAGCAGGACATGCGCAAGATGGGCCTGCTGCGCAAACTGATGCCGATCACGGCGGGCACGTTCATCATCGGCTGGCTCGCCATCGCGGGGGTGCCGCCGTTCGCCGGCTTCTGGTCGAAGGACGAGATCCTGCTGTTCGCCTACGACAAGAGCCCGATCCTCTGGGCCGTGGGCCTGGTGACGGCCCTGCTCACCGCCTACTACATGACCCGCCAGGTCGTGATGGTCTTCTTCAGCGACGCCCGGTGGGAGTCGCACGCCGAAGAGCACGGAGCTCACGGCGACTTCAAGCCGCACGAGTCGCCGGCCCTCATGGTCCTGCCGCTCATCGTGCTCGCCGGGCTGTCGCTCGTCGGTGGGGCGCTGAGCCTGCCGTTCAAGGGCGCCAAGAACCTCGAGCGCTGGCTCGACCCCGTGGTCGAGGGCGCCCAGCACACGGTGTCCTCGTCGGCCGAGAACATCAAGTGGGTCCTCGCCGGGATCGCCGTGGTCGGGGCCGTCGTCGGTATCGCCGGCGCCTACCTGGTCTACGAGAAGAAGCGGGTGAAGGCGGTCGAGCCGGCCATCCTCGCCAATGCCTGGAACTACGACCAGGGCGTCTCCGCCTTCATGGGCGGGCCGGGCCGTAAGGCCTTCGACGATCTGGCGTGGGTCGACAAGAACGTCGTCGACGGGGCCGTCAACGGCACCGCCTTCGGCGTGCGGTCGCTCGGCGGGCTCTTGCGCAAGACGCAGACCGGGTTCGTGCGCAACTACGCACTCGGCATCGGGGTGGGCGTGGTCGCGCTCCTCGGCTGGTTCCTGATCCGAGGGGTCATCTGATGCACGGTTCTTCGTTCCCGGTTCTCACCGCGATGATCCTCACCCCTGCGGTGGGGGCGCTCGTGGTGGCGTTCCTCACCAAACGACGTCCCGAGTACGTGAAGGTCGCCGGCGTGGCGTTCACGGTGGCCACCGGCGCGATGTCGCTGTGGCTGCTCGCGTCGTTCAAGAGCGGCGAGGCCGGCTACCAGTTCACGTCGCAGCACCTCTGGATCAAGGACTGGGGGATCAGCTGGCACCTCGGTGTCGACGGGATCTCGCTGTTCCTCGTGGCGCTGACCGGAATCCTCTTCCCGATCGCCCTGCTCGGTGCCGATCCCCATCACGACGAGAAGCCGTACACGGCGTGGATCCTGTTGCTCGAGGCCGGCGTGCTCGGCTCGTTCCTCAGCCTCGACCTGTTCCTGTTCTTCGTGTTCTTCGAGATCGTGCTCGTCCCGATGTACTTCCTCATCGGCGGCTGGGGCTACGACCAGCGGATCTACGCCGCGCTGAAGTTCTTCATCTACACGATGGTCGGCTCGGCGCTGATGCTCGTCGGCATCCTCGCCACGGTGTTCCTCGCCAAGGCGCAACTCGGGCACCTCACGTTCGACCTGGTGGAGATCTCGGAGAAGGCCAACTTCGCCGCCAACACCGGCCGATGGCTGTTCCTCGCCTTCGCCATCGCCTTCGCGGTGAAGGTGCCGATGTTCCCGCTCCACACCTGGCTCCCCGACGCCCACACCCAGGCGCCCACCGCCGGCTCGGTGATCCTGGCCGGCGTGATGCTGAAGCTCGGCACCTACGGGTTCCTGCGCTTCGCCTTCATGTTGTTCCCCGAGGGCGCCCGCTACTTCCGGCCGGTCTTCCTCACCCTGGCGGTCATCGGCATCACCTACGGGGCCATCGTCGCCACGATGCAGAAGGACCTCAAGCGGCTCGTCGCCTACTCGTCGGTCGCCCACCTCGGCTTCATCATGCTCGGCGCCTTCGCCTTCACGAGTCAGGCCATCTCGGGCAGCGTCCTGCAGATGATCAACCACGGCGTGTCCACCGGCGCCTTGTTCCTCCTCGTCGGGATGATCTACGAGCGGCGCCACACCCGCCTGATCGCCGAACTCAAGGGGCTGCAGGTCGTGGCGCCGATCTTCGCCGCCGTGTTCACCCTCGTGATGCTCTCCTCGATCGGCGTGCCCGGGCTCAACGGGTTCGCCGGCGAGTTCCTCATCCTCATCGGCTCGTTCCTCACCGCACGGTGGTGGACCGTCGTCGCCGCCACGGGCGTGATCATCGCGGCCCTCTACCTGCTCTGGGCCTACCAACGGGTGTTCCACGGGGAGCCCGACGAGGCGAACAAGTCGTTCCGCGAGCTCTCGTGGAAGGAGGGGCTGGTGCTCCTCCCGCTCCTCGGGCTCATCGTGTTCTGCGGCGTCTACCCGAAGCCGATGCTCGACCGCATCCAGCCGAGCGTCGACGCCTTGATCACCCATGTCGAGGAGAAGACCGGATACGTGCAGCCGCAACCCGTGGCCGCCCTCACCGGTGAACAGGCCCAGGAAGCAGGCCAGGGATGAACGCCGCCGCAGCTGTCAACTTCGTGGGCCCGTCGGTCGACTGGTGGGCGCTCTCGCCGCTCATCGTCCTGCTGGGCGGCGGGCTGTTCCTGCTCGTGTCCGCCGCCCTGACCCCGCGTTGGCCCAAGGGCCTCTACGCCATCGTCACCTCGGCGGTGGCCGGTGCCGCCGGCGTGCTCGCCGCCTTCGTGTGGGACGACATCAGCGACGGCCGGTCGGTGTACCTGGTCGGTGGCGCGCTCCGGTTCGATCGCCTCGCCGCGTTCTTGACCATCGTGATCTGCATCGCCGTGTTCGGGGCGTCGCTCCTGGCCGACGACTTCCTCCGCCGGGAGGGCTACGACGGCCCCGAGGTCTACGCCCTGTTCCTGATGAGCGCCATCGGCGGCATCGTCATGAGCGCCGCCAACGACCTCGTGGTGCTGTTCCTCGGGCTCGAGACACTGTCGATCGCCCTGTACGTCCTGGCCGCCTCGAACCGGCGCCGCCTGGAGTCGCAGGAGTCGGGGCTCAAATATTTCATCCTCGGCGGGTTCTCCTCGGCGTTCTTCCTCTACGGCGTCGCGCTGCTCTACGGGGCGACCGGCACCACCCGGCTCACCTCGGCCACGCCGGCCGACGCATCGATCTTCTCGTTCCTGCGTGACACGATCCTGCTCGACCAGAAGAAGAGCCTGTTGCTCGCCGGCGTGGCCCTGCTGCTCGTGGGCCTCGGGTTCAAGGTCGCCGCGGTGCCGTTCCACTCGTGGACCCCCGACGTGTACCAGGGCGCGCCGACTCCGGTGACCGCCTTCATGGCGTCGGCAGCCAAGGTGGCGGCGTTCGGCGCCATCCTGCGGGTGGTCACCTACGGGCTGGCCTCCCGGCAGGACGACTG
>Ga0209023_10002999_pt1 | contig 20445 bp, 20 predicted proteins | sample LakOneMetagenome_FD_187468 | JGI IMG/M metagenome (GOLD analysis project Ga0209023, IMG submission 187468) | Freshwater and sediment microbial communities from Lake Erie, Canada (SPAdes) (version 2) | ecosystem: Environmental > Aquatic > Freshwater > Lentic | place: Lake Erie, Canada...
CTGTTTACCGCACGTCACGATCCCGCGTTCAAGGGTGATCGGGCCAAGGCCGAAGCCGCGGCGCAGGATTCGATCCGCGATGGGCTGGCTCAGGTGTCTGCAATCAACGACGATCGCCTGCTGCGGCAATACCGCGCGCTGGTCGAAGCCATGCTGCGGACCAATGCCTTTGCTCCTGCCGGGGCCGAGGCGCTGGCCTTCAAGCTCGATTCCGCGCTCGTCCCGGGGCTACCCAAGCCGCTGCCCTGGCGGGAAATCTTTGTCTATTCGAGGCGGGTCGAGGGGATCCATTTGCGTTCCGGCGCGGTCGCGCGCGGAGGCCTTCGCTGGTCCGACCGGCGTGACGACTTTCGCACCGAAGTGCTCGGGCTAATGAAGGCCCAGCGGGTCAAGAACGCGGTAATCGTGCCGACCGGGGCCAAGGGCGGTTTCTATCCTAAGCAGTTGCCGGACCCGGCCCGCGACCGCGATGGCTGGCTGGTCGAAGGCAAGGAAAGCTACAAGCTGTTCATCCGCACGTTGCTTTCGATCACCGACAATATTGTCGGCGGCAAAGTGGCGCACCCTGTCAGTGTCGTTATACGCGACGGCGAAGACCCCTACTTCGTGGTCGCCGCCGATAAGGGCACGGCAACCTTCTCCGACACGGCCAATGCCATCGCCGAGGAGCACGATTTCTGGCTCGACGATGCTTTCGCCAGCGGCGGGTCGAAGGGCTATGACCACAAGGCGATGGGCATCACTGCCAAGGGGGCCTGGCTTTCGGTCCAGCGCCACTTCCTCGAAATGGGCGTCGATGTTCAGAAAGACCCGGTCCGCGTAGCCGGCTGCGGTGACATGTCAGGCGACGTGTTCGGTAACGGAATGCTGCTTTCGCAATCGATCAAGGTCGTCGCGGCCTTCGATCACCGCCATATCTTCCTCGATCCCGATCCGGATGCTGCCAAGAGCTGGAAGGAGCGCGCCCGCATGTTCGTGCTGCCGCGCTCAAGCTGGGAAGACTACGACACAAAGCTGATTTCCAAAGGCGGCGGGGTCTTTGCCCGCAGCCTCAAGGAAATCCCGCTGTCCAAGGAAGTGCGGACGATGCTGGGACTGGAGGTCGAGGCGATCGATCCCGACAGCCTGATCACCGCGATTCTCAAGGCCCAGGTTGATCTGCTGTGGTTCGGTGGGATCGGCACCTATGTGAAGTCAGCTGCCGAAAACAACGTCCAGGTCGGCGATCCGGCCAACGACGCCTTGCGGATCGATGGCGGCGATTTGCGCGCCAAGGTGGTCGGCGAAGGCGCGAACCTGGGCTGCACTCAGGCGGGACGGATCGAGTTCGCGCTGGGCGCCAATGGAGGACTTGGGGGCCGGATCAACACCGACTTCATCGATAATTCGGCCGGGGTCGATTGCTCGGACAACGAGGTCAACATCAAGATCGCGCTGGCAGGGGCCAAGCGCGCCGGACGGTTGACCGAACCGGCGCGGGTCAAGCTGCTGACCGAGATGACCGACGAGGTTGGCCACCTTGTGTTGGAGGACAATCGGCTCCAGGCGCTGGCCCTGTCGATCGCGCAAGCTGGCGGGGCCAAGGCCACCGCATCGCACCTGCACCTGATCGAAACACTTGAAGGGCTGGGGCAGCTTGACCGCAAAACCGAAGGGCTGGCCGAAGGCGAAGTACTGCTGCGCCGCGCCGCTGACGGACAAGGTCTGGCCCGGCCCGAGCTGGCGGTGCTGCTGTCCTCGGCCAAGCTGGCACTGCAGGAATCGCTGGAAGCGTCGCATTTGCCCGACGACCCCGGGCTCGCCGATGAACTGCTGGCCGCCTTCCCGGTGCCAATGCGGGGCAAGTTCAAGCAGGATATCCTTGAGCACCGGCTGCGGCGCGAGATCATAGCGACCAAGCTGACCAACCGCATGGTCAACCGGCTGGGGCTGATCCATCCTTACGAATTGGCCGAAGAAGAAGGCGCCACTCTGGCGCAGGTCGCTGCGGCCTTTGTCGCCGCCGAACGCCTGCTCGGCATGCCAGTGATCTGGCAGGCGATTGAAACGACGGCGATGAGCGAAACCGCCCGGATCCTGCTGTTCGACCGTGCTGCTTCGGCGATGGCCGACCACATGGCCGACCTGCTGCGCGTCGGGGCGGGCACTCAGGTACCTACGAAACTGATCGCCGAATTGGAAGGCGGGGTGGGCGAGATTGCTTCGGACCTTGACCGCCTGCTAGCCAGTGAAGCCAAGGCTCAATCGGGCAAGATGCTGGCCATGCTCGCCGATGCCGGCGCGCCTGCTGTGGAAGCGGCAATGGTCGCACGGCTGTTCGACCTCGACGGGGCGATCGGTCTGGCCCGGCTGGCCCGCGAGAAGGGCGCTGCTGCGCGCGATCTGACAGCCGCGTTCACCGATCTTGGCGCGCGCCTGGGGCTCGACTGGGCGCAGCAAACCGCGGCCCGGATGAGCCCGTCAGACCCGTGGGAGCGCTTGCTGGTCAACGGCCTGGCGCGCGATTTCCAGCAGATGCGGCTCGATTTCCTGCGCCGCAATGCCGGCAAAAAGGACGAGGCGGCCAAGGCGATTGAGCGTTGGGCGGCCGAGCAGGAGCAGGCAATCCGCCAGTTCCGCACGGTCATCGCCCGGGCGCAAGTGGCCGTCCCGCCTGCTCCGGCGATGCTGGCCCAGATCGCCAGCCAGGCCCGGAACCTGCTGGCGCGTTAGGAGCCGAGTTCTCCCTGAGCCCAGTGGGCGGCATCGGCCACCACTGGATCTGGATCGTTAGTCAGTCGGTTGACCAGCGGCACCAGCGCCGCATCGCCGCTGTTGCCTGCTGCATAGAGGCAATTGCGCACAAACCGGTTGCGCCCAATCCGTTTGATCGGGGAGCCTGAAAACAGTGCGCGAAAACCGACATCGTCAAGCGCCAGCAGCTCGGCGAGGCGCGGGGCGGCCAGTTCGGCGCGAGGCAGGAAGGCCTGCATGGTGTGCGCGGTGTCGGCGAACTTGTTCCACGGGCAGACCGCCAGACAATCGTCGCAGCCATAGATCCGGTTGCCCAATGCCTTGCGGAACTCGGTCGGGACCGGACCCTTGTGCTCGATCGTCAGGTAGGAAATGCAGCGCCGGGCATCGAGCCGGTAGGGTGACGGGAAGGCCTGGGTCGGGCAGACGTCCTGGCAGGCGGTGCAGCTACCGCAGCGATCCTCGCCCGGTGCATCGGGAATGAAAGGCAGGGTGGTATAGATCGCGCCGAGGAACAGCCATGACCCGTGCATCTGGCTGACCAGGTTTGTGTGCTTGCCCTGCCAGCCGAGGCCAGCGGCCTCGCCCAGCGGCTTTTCCATCACCGGCGCGGTATCGACGAAGACCTTTACCCCAGCCTCACCCAGCCCGCGCTGGGCGGCCTGTTCGACCAACCAGCGCGCCAGCGCCTTGAGTGCTTTCTTGACCGTGTCGTGATAGTCCTTGCCCTGGGCATAGACCGATATCCGCGTCCGGTCAGGGCTGCCCGCCAGCGCCAGGGGATCGCTGGCCGGGGCATAGCTCATCCCCAGGGCAATCACGCTGCGCGCTTCGTCCCATAGGCCCAGCGGACTGCGGCGATGCTCGAGCCGACTCTCCATCCACTCCATCGTTCCATGGCAGCCCTCGCCCAGCCACTGCTTCAGCCGCCTGGCGCGCAACGGATCCTCGCCTGCCGGGGCGATCCCGCAGGCTGCGAAGCCCAGCCTTGCGGCCTCGGCTGACAGATCGCGGTGAAGCGATGCGATTTCTGCCGCGTTAACCAAACTTCCTGTTGCTCCTGTTCACGGCCCTGCCACTATCGCGCAAACCATGAAGTTAGGTGATTGGCAAATGCACGGCAATGCGGACGTACCTTCGGTTAGGCCGCTGGCGATCGAGGCGCGCGGACTGATCAAGCGGTTTGACGGGTTCACGGCGGTTGACGGGGTCGACCTGACAGTCCCGGAGGGCGCAATCTATGGCATCCTGGGCCCCAACGGCGCTGGCAAGACCACCACGCTGCGCATGCTGCTGGGGATCATCGATCCTGATGAAGGTGTCCGCCGGATCCTGGGCACGGATCGCCCGCACGAAGTGGCGCACACCATCGGCTACCTGCCCGAAGAGCGCGGCCTCTATCCCTCGATGAAGGCCTACGAGGCGATCGCATTCCTCGGCGCGCTGCGCGGATTGCCGCTGGCCGAAGGGCGCAAGCGGGGCAAACAGCTGCTTGAGGAGAATGGCCTGGGCTATGCGATCGACCGCCAGATCCGCCAGTTGTCCAAGGGTATGGCCCAGCAGGTTCAATTGCTCGGGACGCTGGTCCACGACCCCAAGCTGGTGGTGTTCGACGAGCCGTTCTCGGGCCTCGATGCGCTCAACCAGGGCAAGCTGGAGCGGATGATGCGCAGACTTGCTGAAAAGGGCACAACTGTAATCTTTTCGACCCACGTCATCGCCCATGCTGAGCGGCTGTGCGATGAAGTGGCGATCATTGCCGGGGGCAAGGTGCCCTTTGCCGGCCCGGTCGATGTGGCGCGTGACCGGATCCGTCCGCAAGTGCGGCTGGAAACCCGGGCGCAGAACGGGGTTTGGCAGGGGGCCCTGCCGCAAGACGTCCGACACGAAGGAAGCCACTGGTATTTCTCGCTCCCCGAAAGCGGGATCGAGCCCTTGCTACGCGCGCTGATCGAAGGTGAAGCAGGAATCCTCTCGCTGTCGATCGAGCGTGCGGGGCTACACGATGCTTTTGTGGCGATCGCAGGCGAAGCGGCCGCCCGGGCGCTGGAAGAAGACAAGGACGAGGCCCGCCGATGAGCACGAAAACCCGTTCTGGACGTCTCTCGACGCTGCAAGCCGCCTTCGTGATGGCGCGCCGCGATTTCGTGGCGATCCTGTTTTCACGCAGCTTTTTCTTCTTCCTGTTGGGGCCATTGTTCATGCTTACAGTCACCGCGCTGGCCGGTGGAATCGGTCAGCAGGTCAGGAAGAATACCGAACGCCCGCAACTTGGTGTCGCGATGGCACGAGCCGATGCAGAGGCGCTGGTCAAGGCTCGAATTCTGCTCGCCGCGCAGATCGGCCCGGCAATTCCTGAACTAGTCGTCGTGCGGCAACTCGAACCAGGCGAACGCTTCGATCCCGTCGCCGAGATGAAGCGGAACAAGGCAAACCTTGCCGCCATAGTAACCGGGACGCTGCAAAAGCCGACCCTGACCGGACCCCTGGAGCGGATTGAGGATTGGCAGGGCCGGGTCGCGCTGCTGGCCGCACAAGCGTCTGGCAATGGTCCCGACAGCTTTCCGCAAGTCGACCTCTCCGGCATTGCCACATCCAAAGCCGATCAGAGTCAGAGCCGGATGGCGACCGCCCAGATCGGCCAGACCGTGTTGTTCATGCTGATGATGATCCTGGCCGGCATGGTGCTTTCCAACCTGGTCGAGGAAAAGGGCAACAAGATCATCGAAGTGCTAGCTGCAGCGATTCCAATGGATGCCGTGTTCCTTGGCAAGCTCTTCGCGATGCTGGCGATCTCGATGGTCGGGATTGCGGTCTGGGGCCTGTTCGGTAGCGCGGTCTGGCTGGGAAGTGGCCATAGCCTCGCCGAATATCCGGCCCCGGCGGTCGGCTGGCCGATGTTCTTTGGCCTTGGCGTGGTCTACTTCGCTCTCGGCTATCTGGTACTCGGCTCGATCTTCCTGGCGATCGGCTCGTTGGCTTCAACTGTACGCGAAGTCCAGACACTGTCGATGCCAGTTACCATGTTGCAGCTGCTTAACTTCTTCTTCGCCAACTTTGCCATGGCTCAGCCTGGGACCTGGATCGAAAAGGTCGCCATGGTGATCCCGTTCTCCTCGCCCTTCACCATGCTGGCCAAGGCCGCGCAGGTCGATACGCTGTGGATCCACGGCGCGGCGATTGCCTGGCAGCTGGTTTGTGTTGCGCTGCTGGTGCGGATGGGGGCGGCTCTGTTCAAGAAGCGGGTAATGCAAAGTGGGCCTGCGGGACGTGCGAAAAAGGGCGGCTGGTGGCGGCGACGCGCGGTCGATGCGGCCGAGGTTGGAGCTAAAATGCTTGAAAGCGTGCCCACTCGCGCTCCTTGACCCGCAACCCATGCAGTTCACCGAGGTGCTATTGACATTTCGGTAAGTTAAGCGGGATAAGTCTCTCCCAGCAACGCATTTGACTAGAGTGTGTGCGAGCGGAGAGATTTTCCCATGGCCACCCAGGCAGCAAGCCCCGAACAGTTCACTTACCGTACCTCGCCCACGTTGATCGATGCGTTCGACAACTGGCTCAAGGACCATGCGCCCGAGCTGCCCAAGCATACCCAGGAATGGGACGTTGCACGCAGCGACATCTATTCCGAAGACCGCTGGCAACCGATTTTTGCCGAGATGCGTGCCAAGGCTCCGGTCAACAAGATCACCGGCTCGCCCTATGGCGACTACTGGAACGTCACCACAGTCAAGACGATCCAGCATGTCGAGTCATTGCCCGACCTCTATTCCTCGTCGTGGGACAAGGGCGGGATCACGATTGCCGATCCGCCCGCCGACATCGAGCCGGAACGTCTGGCTGAGCGCCGTCTGCCGATGTTCATCGCGATGGACCGGCCCGAACACACCGGCCAGCGCCGCACCGTGGCCCCGGCTTTCACTCCGGGCGAGATCGAAAAGATGTCGGTCGAAGTGCGGATGCGCACCGCCGCCGTGCTCGATAGCCTGCCGATCGGCGAACAGTTCGACTGGGTCGACAAGGTTTCGATCGAACTGACCACCGGGATGCTCGCGATCCTGTTCGGCTTCCCCTGGGAAGACCGCCGCCTGTTGACCTTCTGGTCCGACTGGGCCGGTGGGACCGAGCTGGCTTTCGCCAGGGAATTGCAGGACACCCGCTGGGAAATCTTCCAGGAGATGGCCCAGTACTTCAAGACGCTGTGGATCGATCGGATGGGCAAGCCGCCCCAGCGCGACCTGATTTCGATGATGATTCATTCGGATGCCATGAAGGACATGACTCCGCAGACCTTCATCGGCAACCTGATTCTGCTGATCGTCGGCGGCAACGATACCACACGCAACACCATGTCGAGCATCGTTCACGCGCTCGACAAGTTCCCCGATCAGCGCACTTTGTTCGAAAACGATCCTTCGGTGATTTCCAACGGGGTGCAGGAATGCATTCGTTATGCGACGCCGCTGGCGCACATGCGCCGTACCGCGACCGAGGATGCCGACCTGTTCGGCAATCAGGTCAAAAAGGGTGACAAGCTGGCGCTGTGGTACATTTCGGCCAACCATGACGAAGAAGTATTTGCCGAGCCCGAAAAGCTGATCCTGACTCGCGAAAATGCCAGGCGGCATGTGGCCTTTGGTTACGGCATCCATCGCTGCGTCGGTGCTCGCCTCGCCGAGCTGCAACTCAAGATCTTGATGGAAGAATTGCACAAGCGGCGGATGCGGGTGCATGTTACTGGCAAGGTCGAGCGGGTACGGGCCAATTTCGTTCACGGATTCCGTACGCTGGAAACCACGATCGAGAAGTTTTAAGCGCCCGGGCTGAAACCTTTTGCCCGAATCCCGCGTATAACGGTTTGCAAGCACGCAAGGTGCACCAGACCAGGAGGATTCGATGACCCAGCTTTCCCGCCGTTCGCTGCTTGGCTGGCTTGGAGCCGGAGTGGGCGGGGCCGCGCTGGCCGCTTGTGGCAGCGGCGCAGCCGAGGCCAAGGGCTTTCCGGTGCAATTCAGTGATGCCGAATGGAAAAAGCGTCTGACCGGCGAGCAGTACGCGATCCTGCGCAAGAAAGGCACCGAGGTGCCATTCACTTCGCCGCTGCTGAAGGAACACCGCAAGGGCACGTTCGTCTGCGCGGCTGACGGCAACAGGCTCTATTCCAGCGCAACCAAGTATGACAGCGGCACTGGCTGGCCCAGTTTCTGGCAGCCGTTGCCGAACGCGATTGCAACATCGACCGATTGGGAAGCCGGCTATCCGCGCACCGAAGTGCACTGCACCCGCTGTGGCGGGCACTTGGGCCATGTCTTCAACGACGGTCCCAAGCCAACCGGTAAGCGCTATTGCATGAACGGCGATGCATTGCTGTTTGTGCCTGGTTGACACCTGGCTTGACAGCGCCACTCACGCGAATCCCTATAAATGACTTATTTCAAACACTTGGGTTCATAGCAGCCAGTGACAAGTTGACACTTGCTTGACACCAGTGTCAAGCAATTTCTCTCTTACAGAACAATGCTTTAGCCGCATTCTCTTGACACATATGTCATTTTTTGAGCGATCGACAGTTCAAAGAGCCAGCCCGCACATTGGGCGCGGCCACAATGTCAGCGCGTTGGCATGTAGGAAAGTGATTTCACCCGCCACAGTCTGAGGCTGCCTGCATTGGCAGGCAGGGGCACTGGCTCGAGCCAAGTCGGAGCCTGGCCGGCCAGCAGCTGGGCCATGAGCCCGGTGGGGGCCATCCTCGCGTAGTTGCGCGCTTCGACCAGATCGGCGCAGGCGATCAGGTACGTTGCTTGATGCTGGCGGACATAGGCTTCAGCCTTGGCCGGATCGGTGGTGTAAGCCCGGATCACATCGCCCATCTGCGTGGCGGCGCGGTGGTGATTGGTAGCGATTACGCTATGCCGCGTATTGAGCAGCAGCGCCGGGCCGATCTCGAACGGGGCGAAGATCTTGGCGGGCGGCATGGCCTGCAGCGCGGGCAGCGAAGCGGGCAGTCCGCAGCCGCGGCCCAACACCGGAGCCTCGTCTTGTGGATTGACGGCGGGTGAAACGAAGGCATTGCGCAGCTTGCCGACGGCAAAGCCGGGGACCAGCACCAGCAAGATCAAAGGCAGCACCAGCAATCGCGCGGCCAACTTCATCTCGCTTGCCCGACGCAGCCATTCCGAAATCGCGTAGCCCAGCGGCACCGTGGCGATCGCCGCAGCCACCCCGCTGAAGCGCGCGACCATCAGCGCAATGCCCAACGATCCGGCCAGGACCAAGGCGAAATCCCTCAGTCGTTCGCGGCGGCCATTGCTCGAACCCAGAAAGCAAAGTCCGGCCACCACCAGCCCGGCCAGCGGCGGCACCACCATCTGCACCATATTGGGCAATTCCTGACGGGTCACGGGCAGACCTTCGAGCACATTGTTATACCAGACCTGGCGGACCAGTGGATCGAGCGCAGCGAAAGGCCCGGCGAGGCAGGTTGGCGTCAACGCGAGGTAGGTTGCGCCGGTCAGCAGCGCCGCGCCGCCCAGCAGAGCGATCAGCAGCACCGTCGAGGTTTTATCAAGCCGGGCGATCAAGCCGGTCAGCAGAGCGGCCAAAGTGAAGCCGATCAGGTAGGTCGGTGTTACAGTGTCGCAATGGGTATCGAAAACCGCGCCACGGGTCAGGAAGAACAGGCCGATTGAAGTCAGTGCCAGACTGGCGAGCATCTGCACTAGCCAGCCGCGTTGGCCGTGATCGCGCAGCCATTTGAGGCCAAGCACGCCAGCGAACAGCGCCGCAAACGGTAGCAGTTCCAGGCTGATCGACAGTCCAAAGGCCAAGGCAATGCCTATGATCCGCCCACCGCGTTTGGGGCTGGAGGACAAGAGCCCATTGATCGCGGCCAGTTCGGCGGCGATCTGCCAGCCGTGATGGTCGATCCGCATTGGCTGGAGCTGCGCCATTGCGGCAAGCGCCATGATCCAGACCAGGCAAGTGGCATAGGCGGTGCGTTCATTGAACAACAGACGCGCGATCCGTGCTGTAAGCAGCATCGCGCACAGCAGAGTCAGCAGCGGTACGATGACCGCGGCGGCCAGCTCGGCCGATGCTTGCCCAACTAACGGCTTGAGCAGCAGGATCACCAGGGCCAGCGGCACATCGACCAGCCGTGACCAATGGGTCGCGACACCCGCTGGGGCATCGATCCGGTATTGGTGGAGGTCGAACCAATTTTGGCCGGCAAGCAAGTCGCGCACTTGCACCAGCCGCAGCACGTCGTCGGGATCGGCCAGTTGAAATTCGTGAATCGAAGTCCAGGTGCGAACCACCAGCACCGCGGCCACGCCCAGCCAGGCGAGCACGATCCGGGTCCAGAAGCCCCGCGAGGTCTGGGTCACGCGTCGGCGTCCCGGCGGAACACCACCACGTCGCGCAGCAACCAGGTAATCGTAAAGCTGGTGCCCACGGCCACCAGTTTGGCCAGGCGCGGATCCAATCCCAACAGCGTACCACCCGCAACGATTGCAGTGGTAACACCCAGTCCGATCAGCGCGGAGACCACGAACAGGGCTTTCTGACGGGTGCGGGCTGCGCCGCTGGCGGCGACGCTATCGGTAAAGACTTTGCGACTGGAAACCAGCCAGTGAACCACAATGCCGACACAGTAACCCAACGCTGCAGCCAGCCCCGGCATCGCGCCGAGGCTCAATAGCGCAAGGAAGCTTGCCAGATCGCAGCCCAGCGCGATCACGCTAGCGCCCAGATAGCGCAACAGCACAACTTGCCGCAGCTGCTGGAGGGTGGCCAGCATCGTCGATGTCCTCAGGCCGCGTCGCGGCGTTTGGCGGGAACGATCCGCTCGGGCACTTCACGAACCGAGGCAAGCGCGGCTGCCTGATCTTCGCTTACATCGCGGCGGGTCTCGGGCAACTTGACCTGTTCGCCTTCATCTCCGGCTTCGTGATATTCGGCGTCCTCGTTGACGCACCAGGTGTCATAGACGCGCGATCCGGCAATGATGTTCTGGGTCGTCAGCATCGCGGTCATCATCGCGTGATCCTGGTTGTTGTAGCGGTGCATGCCGTTGCGGCCAACCAGGTGCAGCGAAGGATGCCGCTCTTCCAGTTCCTTGCGCATTGCCGCAACGTGGATGGCATAGTCCTCGTCATAGACAGGATAGGCCTTTTCCTGGCGGACAACCGCGCCGCCGATCACCTGTTCGGCCGAAACCAGGCCAAGCTGCGCCAGCTCACGGGTGGCCAGATCGATCAGGTCGGCATCGGCCATCGACCACAGCCCGTCACCCTCGAAGCAGAAGTATTCAAGACCAACGCAGGCCACGCTTTCGTCGGGCACCATTTCGGGCGACCACGAGCGGAAATTCTGGATCCGGCCGACCTTCACCTTGCTGTCGTGGATGTAGATCCAGTTGTCTGGGAACAGGTCATCGGCCTTGATCTTGAGCGCCACGGTCAGGAAGTCGCGGTAGCGCAATTCCTTGGCGTTGAGGCTGGTGGCGGGTAGCGGGTGGAGCCGCGCGGCGAGTTCGCGCATCGGCGCAGAGCTGATCGCGTGCTTGGCCAGAATCGTGACTTCGCCGTCATCGTGTGTGGCGGTCATGCGCCAGCCGCCCTGACCATCGCTGGCAAGCAGCTTGAGCGCATGGCCCATCATGACTTCGCCTTTGCCGGTGGCCTGCATCTTGTCGCGCGCGGCGTCCCACATCATGCCGGGGCCCTGGCGCGGGTAGCGGAAGGTTTCGAGCAGGGTCTTCACTTCCTGCCCGTCATTGGGCCTCTTGTTGAGGCCAAGGCTGCGCTTCAGCCCATCGACCACCGCGCCCCACAGCGAGAGGCCCTTGATTCGCTGCGCGGCCCAATCGGCGCTCATTTCGTCACAGGGCATGCCCCAGACCTTTTCGGTATAGGTCTTGAAAAAGATCGAATAGAGCTTCCAACCGAACTGGTTGACGGTCCAATCCTCAAAACTCTTCACCGCCTTGTTGGGGAAGACCTGGGCCTTGGCAAAGCTCGCCATACACAGCGCCGAGCGAAAGATGCCCAGGTTCCACAGTGCCTCGAATGCGCGCAAGGGGTACGAATAGAATTTCCCTTCGTAATAGATCCGGCTCATTCGCGGGCGCTGGATGAAATCGTCGGGCAGAATCTCGTTCCAGAGATCAACGACCTGCTGGCTCTTGGAAAAGAAGCGGTGTCCGCCGATGTCGAACCGGTAGCCTTCGTGTTCGACAGTGCGGCTGATCCCGCCGACATAGACCGGGTCTTTCTCAATCACCGCGACGGTCAGTCCGGCCTTGGTCAAAAGGTAACCGGCGGTTAGCCCCGCAGGCCCCGCCCCGATGATCGCCACATCGACCGATTTTTCCCGGGATTTGGCGCGCTTTGACGCTCCGGAGAAGCCAGCAACAGACATTTTGCCCCCAATTGAAGTCTGGCGGCAGGAGTGAAGGAAATTGCCTAATCAGTGGTTAACGCGCCCACGGTTTTTGGTGCACTGTGCGGCTCGCTGGCGGCGCCCTCACCGGGGATTTGCAGGCGCCAGGCGAGCTCGGCCAACACATCAAGCCGGAAGCCCTCCTGGAACACCAGCCCGTGCAGCCCACCGCGCCGCCAGCGCACCCGGGCGTGCAATTGCGGGATTTGGGGCGCGTCGATCCGCACCTGAGCGTGGAGCGGCAGCCGCCGTTCGAGCGCGACCGCGCCGCCATGCTGCGAGATATCGCACAGCAAGCCGACCTCGCTCAAGCCCTCGACCATGACCAGCAGCGGCATGGGAGGCTGCAGCCGCAGCCGCAAGTGGCGCTTGGGGAAAGGCCCGCTCTCGTCGATCAGGCGGTGGACGTCGATCGGGGCCTGGGCAAAGCGGAACCCGGCCTGGCCGCCTTGCTGCCAGACGCATTCGAGTGCCAGTTGCTCACCATTGCTCAGCTCGATGGTGCAAGTTGGCTCGATCTCTAGCGGATGGAACAGCCGTACCTTGAGCCCGCGATCCGAAACGTCGCGCACCAGACACAGGAATTCGCCCGCGCCAGTCATCAGTTTTCCGGCGCGCAAAAGCAGCGTGTAGCGCTGTCCACTGCGCTGATCGCCCGATTTCGCTGCCTTGCTGCGCCGTGCCGACATGGGGTCCTCCGCGCGGGCAAGCAATTGCGCCTGCGCTTGTGAACCTGCTAGCCACTCGTGGCGAAGTTCGGCTGAAGGCGATGCTAGGGAATTTTGCGTGGTTTGAGGCCTTGGTGCGGACGGTGGGACTCGAACCCACACGAGCAAGGCTCAGGGGATTTTAAGTCCCCGGCGTCTACCATTCCGCCACGTCCGCACTGTCTGTTGGTTAGTATGCCCTGGCTCGGGAACCAAGCATCCTAATCGATCGTCACCGTAACCGCGCGGCGGTTTTTGGCCCAGCTTTCCTCGTTGGAACCCAGCGCCAGCGGCTTTTCCTTGCCGTAGCTGACGGTGCCGATCCGGCCGGCGTCGATCCCCAGGCTCACCAGATAGTTCTTGGCGGCATTGGCGCGGCGCTCACCCAGCGCGAGGTTGTATTCGCGCGTGCCGCGTTCGTCGCAGTGGCCCTCGATTGTGATCCGCTTGGCCGGATACTTGGCCAGCCAGACCGCCTGCGCGGCCAGCGCCTGCTGATCGGCACCGTCGATATTGTAGCGGTCGGTATCGAAATATATCGTGTCCTGGCCCATCATCTGGGCGACGAAATCGGCCTGGCTGCCCGGCAGCGGAGCCTGGCTACCCGTTCCGCTGGTATCGGTCGAGACCGCGCCGCCCGGATCGGGGGGCAGGATCTTGGGCGGCTTCTTAGAGCAGGCGGAGACCGCCAGGCTGCCGGCGATTAGCGCCAGGTTCAAAGCGGAGCGAGTCTTCATCGGTATCTCCTTTGGGAAGCAAGTTTTCCTGTTTGCCCACCTGAGTCAATGCAGTTCACGGACGAAGCGGTCCCCAGGCGGGATCGCTGCCATCGCCCGGCGTTTCAAGCTTGCGCTCGTTCTTTCCAGTGATGTCGACTTGCCAGACCCCGGTCTTGCCGCTGCCGCGCGTGGTGCGGAAGAATTGCAGTACCCGGCCGTTGGGAGCCCAGGTCGGCGCTTCGTCCTGCCATGAGTCGGTCAGGTAGCGCAGACTGCCACCCGATGGGTCCATCACCGCGATCCGGAAGTTGCCAGCGATATGGGTGAAAGCGATCTGGTCGCCGCGCGGGCTCCATTCGGGCGTGGCGCTACGCCCGCCAAAGAAGCTGATCCGCTTCTGGCCCGATCCATCGGCATTCATCACATAGACCTGCTGGCTGGCGCTGCGATCGCTTTCGAACACGATCCGGCTGCCATCGGGCGAGAAGCTGCCGCCAATGTCGATCCCGGGCGAATCGGTCAGCTTGACCGATTCGCCCCCCGCAGCGGGCATCTTGTAGATGTCGGTGTTGCCCGCGATCGCCATCGAATAGAGCACCCATTTGCCATCGGGCGACCAGCGCGGCGCGAACAGCGGGTTCTTGGACTGCAGCAGCAGGCGCTGGCTGTTGGTGCCAAGATCATAGATGTAGATCCGGGGCTGGCCGTTGAAATAGCTCAGGTAAAGGATCTTGCTGTAGTCGGGCGAATAGCGCGGGGTCAGCGCGGTGGTTTGCCCGGTGGTCAGGAAGCGGTGGTTGGCGCCGTCTGAATCCATCACCGCCAGCCGCTTCATCCGCCGGTCCTTGGGCCCGGTTTCGGCGATATAGGCGATCCGGCTGTCAAAGAACGGGTTTTCGCCTGACAGCCGCGAATAGGCCATGTCGGCGCACTTGTGCGCGGCGCGGCGCCATTCATTTGGGCTCACGGTCCAACCCGCCTTGGCCAGCTGCTGGCCCAGCGACACGTCATAGAGATAGCACCCAACGGTGACATTGCCGCCCGCCTCGGCGCGGACATAGCCCTGCAGCAGCATGTCGGTCCCGCGGGTCTGCCAGGTGCCATAGTCCGGCGCCTGAACCTGCGGCAGCGCGGGCTTGGGCAGGCTGCCCGGGCCGGTCGGCTTGAACAGACCATTGTTGCGCAAGTCGCTGTAGATCACCGAGGCTACGGAGAAGCCCAGCGCAGTGGTGGTCCCGGCGCTGGTTTGGGTGGGCACGTCGGCATTGGTGGCGAAAGCGGGGATGGCTATCTTTGCATCGTTGCCAGCGTTGCCGACCACTTCCTCGAAGTTTTCTGGAGACGACCCCTGTTCACTGGTGGAAGCCGACCCTGTAGTAGGGGTCTGAGCTTGCAAATCGGCACCAGTCAGCGCCAATGCGGCGAGCGTTGCAATCGTCCTCAGTTTCACTAGCGTCGCTCCTGCAAACTCAAGCGCATCTTGCGCAGTTTCCAATCATTGTAGAACTCGGGCGGCAGGCCAGTGAACGGGGCTGCCAGTTTTATGGCCCTCACCGCGCAGGCCTTGAAAGGCGCAGCCTGTGCTTGGTTCGCAGCATTGGAGCCTTGGACCTGGCCAATGTCATCGATTGACTGAATCGAACCATCAACAGCAAGCGTGAAGCGAATCACAATGGACAGTTTTTCGATGTCTAGCCCAGTCAATCCACAAGCATCCAACCGCGAAACAACCTTGCCTCCAATTCGCGAATTCCACGAAGATTTTTGCTGACCAGTTGCTGCCGCCGGAGCAGTTGCAGCCTTGCCCTGGGTCTTGGCCCCCGGCATGTTCTTGAACATATCGTCGAACGAGGTGGCACCCGTCTTGGCCCCGGACTTGGGCGGCACTTTCTGCGCGGTCTGCGGCTGCTTGGCCGCAGGCTTCACCGGCTGCGCAGCGGGTTTGGCCGCAACCTTGGCGGGAGCAGGCACCGGACGCGGCGGGACGGGAGCAGGCTTGGCCACCGCGACCGGCTCAGGCGCAGGCGGCGGGGGAGCCTCGCCGATCTCCGGCCCCTTGTCGGGCGCGGCTTCGGCTTGCGGTGCGGGGGCGGCTGAAGTCAGCCCCACCTCGTCACTGATCGTCACCGTCATGCGTTCGGGCGGTGGCGGCAGCGCGGCGGGCTTTTGCCAGATCATCCAGGCAAACAGCGCCGCATGGCCCGCCACTGCGAGGGCCAGTCCAAGCGATTCTTCGCGGCGGAGGGCGGGGGCACTCACTCCCCCACCCCCTTCGTCATTGCGAGCGCAGCGAAGCAATCCAAGGCCGCGTAAACCGCCCTGGATTGCTTCGCTGCGCTCGCAATGACGAAATTGATAGGTTGCATGGCCATCGGCTAGGGCGCGCTAACTGAACTGTTGGTGACCAGCGAGATGGTGTTGCAACCCGCGTGATTGAGTGCGCCCATCACTTCCATCACCTTGCCATATTCGAGCGCCCGGTCGGCGCGCAGGTTGACCTGCTGCTTTTCACCCGCGCCGCAGGGAAGCGCGGCGATCCGCTCGGCCAGCATGCCGGGATCGACCACCTGCTTGTCGATATAGACCGTGCCATCGGGGGTGATCGACAGGTCGATCTGGCTCGGCTTCTGGTCGAGCGGCTTGGCGCTGCTGTCCGGCAGTTCCAGCGGCACGCCCGAATTGAGCAGCGGAGCGGTGACCATGAAAATGATCAGCAGCACCAGCATCACGTCGACCAGCGGGGTGACGTTGATCTCCGCCATCGGCGCGCGGCCACGGCGGGATCGGCGCTTGGGAGAGGTCATTGCCACCTTACAGCGCCTCCAGCTCGCGGCTGAGGCTGGCGTGGAGCTTGTCGGCAAAGCGCTGCAGCCGTGCCTCGATCTGGTCCACACGGTGGGTGAAGCGGTTGTAGGCAATCACGGCCGGGATCGCCGCAAACAGCCCGATCGCAGTGGCAAACAGCGCTTCGGAAATCCCCGGCGCAACCACCGCGAGCGACGAATTCTGCTGCTGGCCAATCTGGAAGAAGCTGTTCATGATCCCCCAGACGGTCCCGAACAGGCCTACGAACGGGGCAACCGCGCCGACCGTGGCAAGGAAGTTGAGCCGCTCGGACAGGCGTTCTGCTTCCTGCGCGATCGCGCTATCCATCGCCTGGGCCAGCCGCTCGCGCGTGCCCTGCTTGTCGACCACTTTGCCGTTTATCGAACGCCGCCATTCGGCAAGCCCGGCCCCGGCGACCTTGGCCGAGGGGACATCGCCTTTGCCGCGTTCGGACTGGAAGGCATCGATATCGGTGGCTTTCCAGAAATCGCGTTCATAGGCATCGCAGCGCTTGCTCAGCGCGCGGTGGCGCAAGCTGAACGATACCACGATAGTCCAGACCCACAGCGAGGCCAGGATCAGCCCGGCCATCACGACCTGCACGACAATGTCGGCATCGAAGAACAGCTTTAGCGGATCGAGGTGTTTCGGCGCGGCAGCGGCCGCGGCGAGGAGCGAAAGGTGGGTCATGAATGTCCTTCGATGGCAATGGTCTTGAAAGCCGCACACCAGGCGGCAGGCATGCGGCGCGCGCGCCCGTCGGGGGCGACGAAGCCGACGCGGAAACGGGCTTCGGAAAGCAGCAGGCCATCCTCGCGGAGAGCCTTCTGGTGCATCCGGCACGAAGCCGCGCGCAGGTCTTCGCAAGTGGTCTCGATCATGACCCCGTCGTCAAGCCGGGCCGGGGCCAGATAGCGGATCGTCAGGTCGGCGACCGCGAAGGCCCCCTCACCCGCCTCGTTCACCGCGCGCTGGTCGATCCCGAGCAGTCGGACGAAGTCCGAGCGGGCACGTTCGAACCAGCGCAGGTAATTGGCGTGATAGACCACCCCCGACAAGTCGGTGTCCTCAAAATAGGCACGCACCGCAAAGCGGTGCACATGGCCATCGATCAGGCCTGACGGAAACTCGGGTACCCTGGTCATCTGGCCAAGGCCTTAGCAAGTCCGCGAGTCGCAGGGCAAGGGAAAGCGCTCAGGTCGGCTTGCGCCAAGCACCTTTCGTCAGCCTTTGCGTCGGCTTAGCGCATCAACATCGGCCCCAATGGCCGCCCGCCGAACAGATGCACATGCAAATGCGGGACTTCCTGGTGACCGTGGCCGCCGATGTTGGCGAGCAGCCGATAGCCCGGCTCAACCAGCCCGGCCTCGCGCGCGACGTGGCCAACCGCGCGGATAAAGCCGGCGATCTCGTCGGCCGGAGCCTTGGCCGAGAAATCGTCCCAGCTGACGTAGGCTCCCTTGGGGATCACCAGCACATGCAGCGGGGCCTGCGGATTGATGTCGTGAAAGGCCAGCGCCCACTCATCTTCGTAAACGGTCCGGTTCGGGATCTCTCCGCGCAGGATCTTCGCGAAGATGTTCTGGTCGTCGTAGGGCTGAGTGGCGTCGATCGGCATCATTCGCTCCGGCTGGCTTTCTCGGCGATCCCGCTGGTGCCTTCACGGCGTTCGAGTTCGGCGTAGACTTCGTCGAGGCTCACACCCTTGGCGTCGAGCAGGACCAGCAGGTGGAACAGCACATCGGCGCTTTCGCCGACCAGTTCCTCACGGCTGCCAGACAGCGCGGCGACTACGGTCTCGACCGCCTCTTCGCCCAGCTTGCGGGCAATCACTGGCACTCCGCGCGCGTTGAGCTTCGCGACCCAGCTTGTCTCGGGATCGGCAGAGCGGCGCACGGCAATGGTCGCGGCCAGGCGGGAAAGTGTGTCCATGAACCAGCTTTGCGGCGGAGCGCCGCGCCGGTCAAGATTACTCTTCGGGAGGACGCTTGGCTGCGCGGCGGCCGATGATCAGGCCAGCGGCGCCCATGGCCAACAGGGCCAAGGTCGAAGGTTCAGGGATCGACTGTCCGTTTGCGGCAAGGGCCGGGTTCGCCGCGCCCAGACAAAGCACGGCAGCAAGACTGGCGATGGAAGTAAAACGGCCCCTGTTCATGGCCGCGACCTGCGCTGCTTGCTGCAATGCGGCAAGCGATTCGCTCGGCCCGTCCCATGCCGGGACTGGTGCCTAACCGTTCATGAAGATGTCATTTTAGCCGCGCGCGGGGAGGCCCGCGGCACGCAGCGCGGCATGGACCTGGGCGATCGTGTAAGTGCCGAAGTGGAAGATCGAAGCGGCCAGCACCGCGCTGGCATGGCCTTTGGTCACGCCCTCGACCAGGTGGTCGAGCGTGCCGACCCCGCCCGAGGCCACCACCGGTATCGAAACGGCATCGGCGATCGTTCGGGTCAGTTCGAGGTCATAACCGGCCTGCGTGCCATCGCCGTCCATCGAGGTAACCAGCAGCTCGCCCGCACCAAGCTCGGCCAGCCGGATCGCATGTTCGACCGCATCGATCCCGGTCGCCTGGCGTCCGCCGTGGGTGAAGATTTCCCACCCGCCCGCTGCGGTCCTGCGCGCATCGATCGAGGCGACGACGCATTGGCTGCCCATCTTCCCGGCAATCTCGGCCACCACTTCGGGCCGAGAGACCGCGGCGGAATTGACCGCGACCTTGTCGGCACCGGCCAGCAGCAGCGCGCGGGCATCTTCGACCGAACGCACCCCGCCGCCCACGGTCAGCGGCATGAAGCAAACCTCGGCAGTGCGCCGCACGACATCGAGCAGGGTCCCACGCCCTTCGTGGCTGGCGCTGATATCAAGGAAACACAGCTCGTCCGCCCCCGCCGCATCGTAGGCCCGCGCCTGCTCGACCGGATCGCCGGCATCCTTGAGATCGACGAAGTTGACGCCCTTCACGACGCGCCCATCGCGCACGTCGAGGCAGGGAATGACGCGGATGCGGACGGTCATGCGCGAAGCGCCCAGACTGGCGCAAAGACAAGGAGAATGAATAACGCAAAAAGATCCAACGCCGTGGCAACCCAAAATGCAATGGGATGTCTTTTCCGGGTCAGGGTCGTCACTCCAAATAGCCCCCAAAAAGCGCGGAATAAAAATGGTTCAATGCGACTTTGCCGCAGGTCGCGCACGAGGAAATACAACAATGTCATGCCCATGATTGGCGCTACAAGGCCAGCCCAAAACAACTCCTGCTTCATCCCCGCGCCGCCATCGCAATTGCGGCAGCCAGATCGAGCCGCCCTTCGAACAGCGCCCGTCCGGTGATCACGCCTTCAATCCCGTCGCCCGCATGCAGCGCCAGCACGTGGATATCGTCGAGGCCCTTGACCCCGCCCGAAGCGATTACCGGCAGGTCGACGCGGCGGGCGAGGTCCACCGTCGCCTCGATGTTGACGCCCTTGAGCAGCCCGTCGCGGCCGATGTCGGTGAACAGCAGCGAGGCGACCCCGGCATCCTCGAACCGGCGGGCGAGATCGACCACCGCAACGTCCGACACCTCGGCCCAGCCCTCGGTCGCAACCATGCCATCGCGGGCATCGACCGCCACCACGATCCCGCCGGGGAATTCGGCGGCCATGTCACGCACGAACTGCGGGTCCTTGAGCGCAGCGGTGCCCATCACGATCCGGCTGACGCCCAGATCGAACCAGCCTTCTACCGCCTCGCGGGTGCGGATTCCGCCGCCCAGTTGGACATGGCCGGGGAAGGCCTCGAGGATCGCTTCGACCGCCGCACGGTTCTCAGCCCGGCCTGCGAACGAGCCATCAAGATCGACCACGTGGAGGAACTGCGATCCGGCCTCGGCAAAGAGCATGGCCTGCGCCGCCGGGTTGTCACCATAGACCGTCGCGCGGTCCATATCGCCTTCGGACAGGCGCACCACCTGCCCGCCCTTGAGGTCGATTGCCGGGAAGACGATCATAATTCCTCCCCGGAACGGGGAGGGGGACCATCC
>Ga0209023_10003000_pt1 | contig 20443 bp, 21 predicted proteins | sample LakOneMetagenome_FD_187468 | JGI IMG/M metagenome (GOLD analysis project Ga0209023, IMG submission 187468) | Freshwater and sediment microbial communities from Lake Erie, Canada (SPAdes) (version 2) | ecosystem: Environmental > Aquatic > Freshwater > Lentic | place: Lake Erie, Canada...
CGGGCCGCGCCCAGAAGGGCGACGGCTGCCAGCACGACGAGCACGACGACGGCGATGACGATGAAGATCCCGCTCATGGTTCAGCTCACCTCAGCTCTACAGCTCGAAGAACACGCCGTCGATCCACGGCAGTGTGAAGTTGAAGCCCGGTCCACGGAAGAACGAGCCGATGATGGCGATCACTGCCCAGAACATGAGGAACAAGGTCATGAGCGACACCGCGAACTTGCGGTCCTCAGGCTTGTTCGACGGGTTCTTGTCCAGGTAGGGGGCGAGGATCAGGATGAAGATGCCCATGCCCGGGATGGTCACACCGGCGACCATCGGGTGGAACATGGTCAGCAGTTCCTGGAGACCCAGGAAGTACCAGGGAGCCTTTGACGGGTTCGGGGTCTGGTTGACGTTCGCCAGCTCGAGGAGCGGCGCGTTGACCACCCAGGAGAAGAGCAGCAGGAACACGGTGCAGACGAGCGCTGCCACGAACTCCACGATGAGCAGGTGCGGCCACACGTGGACCTTGTCCTGCGGCTTCGCCTTGACGTCCTGGATGGAACCGGACTTGACGACGGTCAGCAGCCGCTGGGTGTGACCACCCGGTCCGGCAGCGAGCGGCGGACCGGTCGTTGCTGCTGCGACCGCGCCTGACGCCGGTGCAGTGGCGACCGCAGTCGCCGTGCCGCCACCCGTCGCGGCAACCGGCTCGTCCGCCCCGCCGCCGGCCTTCTTGGCCTTGGCAGCTTGGGAACGGGCCAGCAGGTGGGCCGGGATGCGGCTGTCGGTCGGAGCCGCAGCTGCTTCTGCTTCTGCGGGCGCGTCGGCGGGGGCATCGGCCGCGGCCGAAGCCGCCGCCTTCTCCTTGGCCGCCTGGGCCCGCTTCAGGAGGTGTTCTGGTACCTCGGTCATGCGCTCTCACCCCGCAGGGAGGAATGGGTGTCCTGGTCGATCACAACTCGGCTCATCACAACGGTCCCGAGATGCCGCCGTCCTTGCGGACACGCCAGAAGTGGATGGCCATGAAGATGACGGTGATGAACGGGAAGAACAACACGTGCAACACGTACCATCTCAACAAGGTGTTGGTGCCGATCTCCGCACCGCCGAGCAGCACGAAGCGCACCTGGTTGCCGAACACCGGCGTGTAGCCGATCATGTTCGTGCCCACCGTCACCGCCCAGAGGGCCAGCTGGTCCCACGGCAGCAGGTAGCCGGTGAACGACAGCAGCAGGGTGAGCGTGAGCAGCACCACGCCGATGACCCAGTTGAACTCCCGAGGTGCCTTGTAGGCGCCGTGGTAGAAGACGCGGGCCATGTGCAGGAACACCGAGATCACCATGAGGTGAGCGGCCCATCTGTGCATGTTCCTGACCAGCAGGCCGAAGGTGACCGAGGTCTGCAGGGCGTAGATGTCGTCCCAGGCCTGCGCGGCGGTCGGCCGGTAGAAGAACATCAAGAAGATGCCCGTCACCGTGAGGATGATGAACAGGAAGAAGCTCAGTCCGCCCAAGCACAGCGTGTAGCTGACCTTGACCGCGTGACGCTTCACCTTCACCGGGTGCAGGTGGTACAGCACCGAGTTCATGATCACGTACGAGCGGTTCCTGGGGCTGTCTGAGTAGCCCTTCCGGAAGATCGAACCCGGACGGAAGATCGAGTTCCAGGCCTGAGAGCCCTGAACCGAGTCGGTGAGATCAGAGAGCTTGTCGGAGAGCTTCGGCTTACCCGAGCCCTGCATCGTCTTGGCCACGGGCTACTCCCTAGTCCGATCGGCGTCGCTGCGTCGAATCACGACGCTGGCGGTGGTGGCAGTCTTGAGGTCGTTCATCAGCCCAGTCGCATCCCGTAGCCGTACCCGTGGGTGTTCGTCCGGGCGTGCGGATCGCCCCCCGCGAGGGGGTCGGAGATCTTGCCCAAGATGATGACACCGGTCGGGCAACGGTCCACGCACAACGCGCAGCGGGTGCAGACGTCGTCGTCGATCAGGAACACGACGTGATCCGACGGATCCACGCCGGGCTGGTCGACGTTGACCGCCTCGTCGATCGAGCCGGGCTGCACCATGTGGATGCACTTCCACGGGCAGATGTCCACGCAGCCTTCGCACATGATGCACTCGGACTGATCGATGTGGATGAACTGCTTGGGCTTGACAGCCTTGGCCAGGTAGTCCGCGTCGACCTCTTGCAGGACGTAGTCGTCGCGGAACTCTGGCATCGGGGGATTGGCGTCGGTAGCACCCACGAGTCGCTCCTCAGGCCCGCTTCATGAGCGGACGGCCGTACGAGGACACGGGTTCCACGGAAGCGGCGGCTTCGGCGCGCTTGCCACGGTTCTGCCACCAGACCCACATCCACATCTGCAGGCCCAGGAACACGACGTAGAGGCCCACCGCCAGGATGTCGCGGATGGCTTGGGCGGAGACCTGCACCGGGAACCAGTGCGTCTCCAGCGACCAGCCGGTCTTGGGCATGACCATGACGCCGTTGGGGCCGATCCAGATGCGGTCCGGGCGCCAGTTGAGCTCCGAGTCCGCCCAGGTCAGGAAGTGGTGGGGCACCACGCCGTAGATCCAGAACAGGATGAAGAACACATAGGTACCGGCCAAGATGGCTTCGCCCCAAGTGATGGGGGTGCCGACCGGTCGACGCTTGGCATATGGGAAGATCGGCGCCACCAGCAGGATTGCGACCAGCAGTGACGAGAAGAACGCGACCACGGAGCTCCTCCGCTCGTGAAGGTGTTCACCAGACTACGCCGCCAGGAGGTGACCGTGGTCGGGCACCGCTGGACGGACAGGCCGTGGTCTACCACGACGGCACGACGTCGACCACATTCGGGGCACGACAGGGCACCGGATGCTCCGGACGTCGAGGTCCCTGGTCCGCCCGTCCGACCTCGCGACGTCGAGGCTCGACGCCGTCGTCTTGGTCGGAACCACGGCGCCGTGCATAAAGTGGGCGCCGACGTCCGAGTGGCGATACGTCCGCAAGGGCGGCTACTGGTACGGACGGCACAGCACCGGACGCGGCGGAGGCAGCGTTGACAGAGATCCCCGAGCACCTTCTGGCCCGCAGCAAGTCGCGCCGTTCCGCCATGGGCGGAGGCGGCGACGATGCTGCTCCAGCCGCCGCGCCTGCGAAGGCCGACGCCGCTGCGAAGCCGGCACCAGCCGCTGCCGCCACTCCCGTGGCCGCTGCCGCCCCCGTGGAAAAGGCACCCGAACCCACCCCGCCGTGGGTCGAGGCCGCCCAGACCCGCAAGAAGATCCCGATGTGGGCCGTCCCCGTGCTGTTCATGCTCCCGCTCTGGGCCGTGATCTACGCACTCACCCTGGACCCGCCGACCAACGCAGAGAGCCCGATCACCGTCGGCGCCACGATGTACAGCACCAACTGCGCCACCTGCCACGGCCCCACCGGCGGCGGCAGCGGCAACATCCCGGCGCTCGTCGGTGACACCGGCGTGGTCCACGAGTTCCCGAAGCCGGCCGACCAGGTCGCGTGGGTTGCGCTCGGTTCCGCCGGCTGGACCCAGGCAGGTCAGACCAAGATGCCCGGCGGCCGCGCTGTCGCCGGCGGCATGCCCGCCTGGGCCGCATCGCTGCAGCCGGCCGACCTGATGGCCGTCGTCCTCCACGAGCGCACCACGCTCGACAAGGAGACGTTCGACATCAAGGCGTGGGAAGACGGCTTCGAGGACACCCTCAAGAAGTACGTCCCGGACCAGGCCGACGCCTACAAGGCAGTGCTCGAGGAGTGGAAGACCACGCCTCCGGCGTGAAGCACTCCACTCGTTCACCATCTACTGAGTCCGAGCCGGGGCCCGACGCCGAGCGTCGCCCGGCTCGGCTCGCGAACGCCACCAAGTTGCGGCTGCTCGGCGTGATCGCCGTGGTGCTCGCCGTCATCGGCATCGTGTTGATCATCACCGGCGGCGACGACCGGCCGACCGCACCGTCGACCACCACCACCTCCCTGGCACCGGGAGCGAAGCCGACGCCGACCTTGCCACTCGACGACACGTCGATTGCGGCGGTCAACAAGCTGGCCGGGCTGCACATCCCCACCGACGCCAGCGGGTTCCTGACCACGTTCCCCGAAGCCCGCACGCAGCTCGACGTGAGCTTCACCCTGCCGCCTGATCAGGTCGCGGCGTTCGTCAGCGGCTCCGGGCTCGCCGCCCCCGTTGCGGGCACGCGGGTCATCACGCACTCGTCGCCGCTGTGGAAGTTGAACCCCGAGGGCACCGTCGCCGGCGTGACCGACACCACCTCCGGGGTCGCACGAGCGGTGGAGACTGTGCCCGAGGGTGACAAGGTCCGAGTGCGGATCGTGCTCACCCCGTCCGCCTGATCGGGAGCCACGCAGGGTTGCGGGTCGCCGCCAGGTGCTCAGGCGAGCCCCCAGACAGGCGTCGATCAGGACGGAGTCGGCAGCGGGTCGGCTCGGCCACGACGCCGTTGCACCCACCTACGGAAGCGTTCGAGAGTGAACCGGCTGTGGTGCTCGGGGCGGGCCGGGAGCTCGTGGTCCGGGTCGCGCATGTAGGCGAGCACCGCCTTGATCGCTCCGACCGTCGGCACTGCGAACAGCGCGCCCACCACCCCACCGATCGTGAAGCCGGTGATCGCGGCCAGCATCGTGACCGGTGCCGACAGCTCGACGGCCTTGCCCACGATCGTCGGCTGCAGGATGTGGTTCGTGAGCAGCATGAAGAACAGGAAGGTCACCGTCATCACCGCCGCCGGACCCAGGCCGGCGGCCAAGCTCACGAGGACCACCACGGCGAATCCCATGAGCCCGCCGATCTGCGGGATCAACGAGGTGAGGGCCGCCCAGACGCCCAGCACGGGACTCAGCGGCGCACCGGCCACCAGGGCCCACACCGAGACCCAGATGCCGTTGAGCAGCGCGATCAGCAGCGAACCGGCGAAGTAGCGCCCCACCACCGAGTAGACGATCCGGCCGATGTCGTCGGCACGTGCCTGGTGGCGCACCGGGATCGCCGAGCGGACTGTCCCCACCAGACGCGGCCCGTCGAGCAGCGCGCCGACGGCGACCAGCGCACCCAGCACGAACGCACCCAGCCCGAATCCGACGCCCTTCGCCACCCCACCGATGTTCGCGTCGCTCTGGCCGATCTTCTCCGGCAGCGACGACAGGAACTCTGTCACCTTCTTGGGTACGTCCCAGTCCCGAAGGTGCGGTCCGAGGATCGGCACGTCGGTCATGGAGTCGACCGTGTGAGGCAACTCGGTGCCCAGCTGCTTGGTCTGTGACACCAGCTGCGGACCGGCGAGCCCCACGAAGATGCCGAACGCGGCGGCCACCACCAGGACCACGAAGAGCACCGACGCCCCTCGGCCGGGATGGCGCTTGCCGTCGGGACTGCGGGCGTCGTCGCCGAACGACAACGTCTGGAGCCGATCGACGAGCGGATCGAGCGCGAGGGCCAGGAACAGCGCCACGACGATGAGCGTCACGCCGACCGAAGCGTGGCGCACCGCACCGACACCCAGGCCGAGCGCGACGAGCAACATCATGACGACCGCCACGCTGCGCCAGTCGAGGTCGACCACCACGGCCCGGCGGTCCGATCGGGCTGTGTCGTCGTCAGGTGCAGGGTCGCTGGTGGAGCCGGTCGATCCCGAGGCCGCTGCGGGTTCAGCCCAGACGGGCGCGTCGTCCGACATCGGCGGAACACTACGGGCGGCGCGGCCCCGAGCGGTCGACCCCATCCTCGGGCGCTCGGTGACGCACCGTTAGATTCGCCGGATCAACGACGTGCCCGCGCACCCCAGCGCTCCCGACACCGACACCGCGCAGCTGGCCACGGCAACCGCCGGGACCGTTGAGTCGTCCGCGTCCGGGGCCACGTCGGCGTCCGGGTCCGGGCGAACCGCCACGACGGGCGCGGCGGCAGACGCGCCAGGACTGCTGCGGATCACGCCGTCGTCGCTGTTCCGGGCGATCGCAGTCGTCGCGATCGTCACGCTCGGAGCCGCGATCCTGGCCCGGGCTGCAGGACCCGTCATGTGGTTCGTGGAAGCCGCCGTGGTCGCCGCGCTTGCGTGGCCGCTGGTCCAGAGGCTCGGCCGCCACATCCCGTCGTGGGTCGCTGTGCTCGTCCTGACGGCCGCAACGCTCGCCGTCGTCAGCGGGCTCGGCGCAGCGATGTTCACCGAACTGCACCACGAGACGGTCAGATTCCGCTCCAGCGTGCCCGCCGCCGCCCAGCGACTCCAGGACGACGAACCGTTCGGCGGCGTGCTCGAAGACCTGAAGGTCGCCCAGCAGATCGACCGCATGGCCAAGAACCTGTCGGAGCGGTTCTCCATCGGCCACGACCTGCCGGGCATCGCGTCCGCTGTCGGCGGCAAGGTGTCGAGCGGGTTCGTCATCTGGGTGCTGTCGGTCATGCTCGTCTTCACCGGCCCCGGCATGGTCCGGGCCACGGTCCGCACGCTCCCCGACGACGCCGAAGCCAGAGTCGGTCCTGCGCTGCAACGTGCCTACGGCGACGCGGTCCGATACCTGGGCGACACCGCCCTGCGTGCACTGGGGATCGGGGCGCTCGTCTATGTGACGGCCACCGTGCTCGACATCGACATGCCGGTGCTCTTGGCAACGGTCGCGATGATCTGCGCGTTCATCCCGTACGTCGGTGTGATGTTCGCGGCGCTGCCCCTGGCGCTCCTCGCGATCCTGAACGGCACCACCGAGATGGCGTTGATCCTGGTCGCCGCGTTGGTGCTGCAGACGATCGACTCACTTCGGTTGCAACCGCTGATCCACCGACGGTCGTTCCAGTTCGGACTGTTCCCCACACTGGTCGTCACCACGATCGGGTACGGGCTCTACGGCGTGACGGGGCTGTTCCTCGGCCTGGTGTTCGGGACGCTCGGCCTGGCGCTACTCCAACGCCTCGCCGGCGACGGGGCTGGTGACGGCGAGGGTGTCGTCGGCGTCGACGTCAGCGCCGGAGCGGGCCCATCAGTCGTGCCGTGACGTCGTCGAGCACCGAGGGCGGGCGCTCACCGGAGGCCACCGCGTCGAGCACCGACTCGAGCTCGTCGGGCACGCTGTTCGTCCACACCTTCCGACTCCACATCACCCCGGTGCCGGCGGCGACCGATGCTGCCGAGGTCACCACGACAGCGCCCGCAGCCGGCCAGATCCCCGGCATCACCGCGAGCCCGAGCGCCAGCGAACCACCCGTCCCGGAGACCGCCACCGCTGTACCGACGATCGCGGCGTTCTGGCGGCTCTGCGAGGCGTCGACGACCAGGCCGACCACACAGCGGTGCTCGTCCAGGGTGCGCACGATCGCACGCACGCGACGCACGTGCGCCAGGCGTTCGCTGCCCTGAAGGGACCGCATCGCGCGCTGCGCGCCCGCCACAGGGTCGGTCCGGCGGGTGTACTCGCTCCACCCGCCGCCGCCACCCGCGTCGCTCGCCGTGCCTGGCCGTCCGCTTGCGGATCCTGCCGGGCCCGGGGCGCCACTCGCACGAGCGCCGCTCCCGCTGGGGGCGTTCCCACCGGCAGCGTTCCCACGAGCAGCGTCCCCACGAGCAGGGCCCGGTTGCGTGCGGGACCGGCGCAGCACGCGCCCTCGACGCATCCACTGATCGACGCGCTCCTCGACGTCGGCCGCGGTGCCGTCCACGACACGGGCGACCACGAACCGTTCAGGTCCGAGCAGCGCGTCGCCGCGACGGTGGCGGTCGTCGAGCAGGCCGACCTCTTCTTCGACGATCGCTCGGTGCACCTCGCTCCGATCGATGCCGAGCTCGTCGGCCGCGTCGAGGAGCGCTTGCACCGAGACGCGCTCGTCGTCGCGGACGACGTCGCCGTCGAGGTGCACGGCCCGACGCAGGACCCGTTCGGCTGCCTCTCGGTCGAGGCGACGCGGATCGATCGTTGATCGGCTCGCTCCGGTCGTGCTCCATGCGCCGGCGGTACCCGCAGTGCCGGTCGCTGCAGCGCCGTCCGCGCCCGCCGTGCTCGACGGGCGCGGACGAGCGTCGGTGCGCCCGGATCGGACGTCGGTGGATCGAGGCGGCTGCTGCGCAGCAGCTCCGGCGGACACGTCGACCAGCGTACGGGGCCAGCCCTCGCCGGACCCGTCGACATGCCCTTCAGCGGGGCCGACTAGCCCGCCGAAGTCCGACCGAGCTCAGTGGAGCGTCTGCGCGACCTCGCGGGCGGCGACGAGCGTGGCCTCGATGTCCTCGTCGGTGTGCGCCAGCGACGGGAACAGCACCTCGTACGGCCCGGGTGCCAATGCGATGCCCCGGTCGAGCATCCCGTGGAACCACTTGGGGTAGCGACCGAGGTCGACCGATGCCGCGGCGGTGGCGAAGTCGACCGGGGCCGGGTCGCCGCTCCAGCGGACGAAGAACAGCCCGACGAGCGGACCGACCTGCACCACGACCGCTGGAACCCCGGCGTCACCGAAGGCGGAACGCAACCCGTCGGCCAGGGTGGTCGCCGTCGCGATCAGCTGGTCGTAGGCCGACGCGTCGAGCTGCGACAACACGGCGAGGCCCGCGGCGGTGGCGAGTGGGTTCCCCGACAGCGTCCCCGCCTGGTACACGGATCCCAGCGGAGCGAGGTGCGACATCACCTCGGCCGACGAGCCGAACGCCCCCACCGGCAACCCGCCGCCGATGATCTTGCCGAAGGCCCACAGGTCCGGGATGACGCCGGTCATCTCCGTGGCGCCGCCGACGCCCAACCGGAACCCGCAGATCACCTCGTCGAACATGAGCAGCGCACCGACCCGGGAGCACTCCGCCCGCAGGCCTTCCAGGAACCCGGCGCCCGGCGCGACCAGTCCCATGTTGGCGGCGACGGGCTCGACGATCACCACGGCGACCGAGTCGTCGAGCCGGGGCACCACGTTGTACGGCACCACCACGGTGTCGGCGACGGCTCCGGCGGTCACACCGCCGGAGTCGGGTCGGGCTTCGGTGCCGAGCACCGCCTCGGCGACGCCGGATCCCGCAGCGGCGAGCAGGGCGTCGGAGTGGCCGTGGTAGTTGCCGACGAACTTCACGATCCGATCGCGACCCGTTGCGCCGCGGGCTAGGCGGATGGCCGACATCGTCGCCTCGGTGCCGGAGGAGACCAGACGAACCTGCTCCATGCCGGGCACGCGGGCGACGAGCTCCTCGGCCATCCGGACCTCACCCTCGGTCGGCGCGCCGAAGGTGGAACCCAGCGTGACCGCGGACTGGATCGCGTCGACGACCGCCGGGTGGGCGTGACCCAGGATCGACGCGCCGTAGCTCTGGACGTAGTCGATGAACTCGTTGCCTTCGACGTCGGTAACACGAGAGCCCATGCCGGAGGCGACGAAGTACGGCGTGCCTCCGACCGAGCGGAAGGCCCGGACCGGCGAGTTCACCCCGCCGGGGATGACCCGCAGGCCGCGCTCGTACAGGTCGTCGTTGGTCGTCACGTCGGCACTCCTCGGTGTCGCTCTGGTGGTCGTTCGGGTGGTCGCGTGGCGGGGACCGTCACTGGAGCCGCTCGGCCAAGCTGCGAGCGAAATACGTGAGCACCATGTCGGCACCGGCACGCTTCACCGCGGTGATCTGCTCCAACGCCACCGTGTCGCCGTCGATCCAACCCCGCTGCGCAGCGGCGTGGACCATCGCGTACTCGCCGGACACGTGGTAGGCCGCGATCGGCACGTCGAGCTCCGCTCGGGCCCGGGTCAGGACGTCGAGGTACGTCATGGCCGGCTTGACCATGACCATGTCGGCACCCTCGAACACGTCCTCCCGCATCTCCAAGAGCGACTCCCGGGCGTTCGCCCAGTCCTGCTGATACGCGGTCCGATCGCCGCCGCCGGCGATGCACACGTCGACCGCGTCGCGGAACGGTCCGTACAGCGCCGAGGCGTACTTGGCGGAGTAGGCGAGGATCGACACGTCGGCGTGACCCTCTTCGTCGAGCGCGTCCCTGATCGCAAGGACCTGGCCGTCCATCATCCCCGACGGGGCACAGATGTCGGCGCCGGCGTCGGCCTGTGCGATCGCGACCTCTCCGTAGATCTCGAGCGTCGCGTCGTTGTCGACCGTGCCGTCGGGAGCGAGCAGACCGCAGTGCCCGTGGTCGGTGTACTCGTCGATGCACAGGTCCGCGATGAGCGCGACGTCGTCGCCGAAGTCGTCGCGCAGGTCCTTCAGCGCGAGCTGCACGATGCCGTCAGGGTCCGACGCGCCCGAACCCTCTGCGTCCTTCGACGCGGGCACGCCGAACAACACCACCGCCGGGACGCCCAGCGCAGCGAGCTCGGCGACCTCTCGGCGCAGTGACTCGCGGGTGTGCTGGACCACGCCGGGCAACGAAGCAATCGGTTGCGGCTCGGTGATGCCCTCGCGCACGAACAGCGGGGCGACGAGGTCGTCGACCCCCAGGCGGGTCTCGGCGACGAGTCGACGCAGGGCGGGCGTGCGGCGCATCCGACGCAGGCGGGTCTGGGGGAAGCTCACGGCGACGATCCTACGAGCGTGGCGCACCCCCGCCCCATCGGCGCCCATGCAGCGTCGGCGCGATCGGCGGTCGATCGGGCGCAGCCACCCGGGCACCAGAGCCGGTCAGAACAAGGTGGCGAGGCGCTCGGGCGTGAGGTCGACACAGGACTCCACCACCAGGTCCGCAGCAGCGAAGTCCATGTCGCGCGTCAACGTGCCCGGGACCGCGACCGCCAACATCCCGGCAGCCTTGGCGGCCGTCACGCCGTTGACCGAGTCCTCGATCGCCACCGCGTCGCCCGGCGACACGCCCAGGCGCTCACACGCGAGCAGGTAGACCGCCGGATCCGGCTTGGTGCGCGGCACCTCGTCACCCGTGGCGATCGTGGCGAAGCGATCGAACAGTCCGTGGCCGCCCAGGTGCCCGTGCACCCAGTCGGCCGACGACGACGACGCCACCGCCAGCGCGGTGCCCGAGGCGTGCAGGTCGTCGATCAGGCGCACCACGCCCGGCAGCGGCGCCAGATCCGCGTTGCACTCGCCCTGGAGCACGCCGCGTTCGGCCCGGAGTGCGTCGCGGTCGATCGGACGACCCAGCTGCTCCTCCAGGATGTCGGTCCAGTGCGGGTGTTCGAGCGAGCCGATGAACGTCTTCCAGAGCTCCAGGCTGAGCTCGGTCCCCTGGGCAGTGAACATGGCCGCAGCGGTGACCCACTCGCACCACTCGGTGTCGAGCACCAGGCCGTCGAAGTCGAACACGACCGCTTCCAGATGCGCACCCATGGTCGTCAGGATGGCCGATCCGCCAGCGCGTCGACGACCGACTTCACGAGCCCGTCGATCGAATGGACCTCCGCCTGCGTGGTGACATCCAGGCCCAGGTCGCGAGCGGTCCCGGCCGTGACCGGACCGATGCACGCCACCACCGGAGGCGCGCTGTCGGCGGCGACGTCGGAGCCGCCCATCGCCTGGACGAAGTGCCGGGCCGACGAGCTGGACGTGAACGTGACGGCGTCAGCCGCGCTGACCCGACGGCGGGTGTCGTCGTCGTAGTCCACGCGCACGGTGCGGTAGGCGTCGACCACGTCGACGGTCCAGCCCTTCGCTGCGAGCCCGTCGGACAGCACGTCACGGGCGACCTCGGCACGAGCGAAGAGCACACGACCACCGTCGGCGGGCGGATCGGGGAACACCTCGAGCAGCGACTCAGCGACGAAGTGCGGAGGGATCAGATCGGCGGTGATGCGCACGTCGTGCATGACCGACGCCGTGCCCGGGCCGATCACCGCGACCTGTACGCCGGCCAGGTCACGGCCGTCTCGGAGCTCCGCGGAGAACCGCTCGGCGCCGTTCGGCGAGCTCAACACGACCCAGTCGTACTCACCGATGCGCGCGACTGCGTCACGAAGGGCCGCACCGCCGTCGGCCGGATCGGCGATCGCGATCGTGGGCGCCACGACGACGTCAGCCCCCGCGGCGCGCAGCTGACGCGACAGCTCCGGCGACTGCTCGACGGCACGAGTCACGACCACGGAACGGCCGAGCAGCGGTCGCCGCTCGAACCAACCCAACTGCTGTGCGGCGACGTCGCCGATCACGATCGTCGACGGCGAACGAAGGTCCCGGTCCGCCAACGTCGACAGCGTTGCGCGCACAGTGTGCTGTTCTGAGCGCGTGCCCCAACGGATCGCAGCCGCGGGCGTGTCGGGCGACAACCCACCGGCCATGAGTCGGGCGGCGATCTGCGGCAGGTGCTTGACGCCCATGAGGACCACGATCGTGCCGCCCACCTGCGCGAGGGCCTCCCAGCCGACGTCGGTCCGACCCTTCGCCGGGTCTTCGTGGCCGGTCACGATCGTCACGCTCGTCGACGAGTACCGCAGCGTCACGGGGATGCCCGCGTAGGCAGGAACCGCGATCGCGGACGTGATGCCGGGAACGACCTCGTAGTCGACGCCTGCTGACTCGAGCGCCGCGGCTTCTTCGGCTCCTCGAGCGAACACGAACGGGTCGCCGCCCTTGAGCCGCACCACCGACCGGCCGGTTCGACCCAGCGCCACGAGCAGGTCGTTGATCTCCGACTGCGGCGTCGAGGGCCCGTTCGGGTTCTTGCCGACGTCGATGCGCTCCGCAGTCGGTGGAGCCAGGTCGAGCAGCTCCTGGGCCGACAGACGGTCGTGCACGACGACGTCGGCCGCGGCGAGGAGCTCGGCACCGCGCACCGTCAACAGACCGGGGTCCCCTGGGCCGGCGCCCACCAGGAAGACGGTCACCTCGGGCCCGCCTGATCGCCTGATACGTCGCCGGCGTCGACGAGGGAACGCAGACGAGCGGCCAACGTCGAACCGACGAGCACCGGATCGGCGCCGACCTCGACGCCGTGGTGCACCTTCACGCGACCGTCGTCGTCGGGCTCGGCGCCGAGCACGGCACGGACGCTGATCACCGACGACTGATCGACGATGTCGGAGTCCGCCGCCAGCAGCGTGGCGTGCGCCCCCGCCGGCAACGAGCAGTCACCGCCGAGCTCGGTCAGGAACGCCCGCTCCGCATCGACCTGACGCCGGCTCGGCGCGTGCTCGATCTGCGCCAGCAGCGCCAGCAGCTCGACATCGCCGGAGCGGCACTCGACGATGAGCGCCCCTTGTGCGACCTGCGGGATCATCAGCGTGGCTGGCAGCACATCGGTGAGCTGGTGGGCCAGACCCAGACGCTCGAGCGCCACCGCGGCGACGACGATCGCGTCCACATCCGCGGCCCGACTCAGACGCGTCGCCATGTTGCCGCGCAGCTCCTGGAAGCGGAGGTCCGGACGAAGATGTGCAAGCTGCACACGTCGTCGCGCAGAGCCCGTGGCCACCACACCGTCGGCCGGCAGGTCGATCAGTCGGCAACCCACGAGTGCGTCACGGACGTCGCCGCGTTCGGGCACCGCGGCGATGACGAGACCGTCGGGAGTGAGCGCCGGCAGATCCTTGCCCGAGTGCACCGCCACGTCGCAACGACCGTCGAACACCGCCGCTTGCACCTCGGTGGCGAACACGCCCTTGCCACCGATCTCCGACAGCGGCACGTCGGTGCGACGATCGCCCTCGGTGCTGAGCGGCTCGACGACCACCTCGGCATCGGGACGAACTGTGCGGATCAGCGCCGCGACGTGGTTCGCCTGCCACCGCGCCAACGGCGACGCCCTCGTCGCGATCCGGATGAGCACAGCCGACTCAGGCCTGCGGAGCGGAACCCGCGCCGGAATCGCTCACGTCGTCGTCAGCGGCAGCCGGCGCAGTGGCGATGCCGTCCTGCGCCTCGGGAAGGTCGGCCGGTGCTTCGGCCAGGTCGAACAGGTCGCGGATCGAGTCCGCGAGGCGCTCACCTCGAGCGGAGCCGGCGGCGCCACGCAAGCGGACCGTCGGCTCGTGGAGCAGCTTGGCGACCAGGCCGCGCGTGATCGACTCGACGGCGTCACGCTGGGCGTCGGACAGACCCGACAGACGACTGGACGCACGCTCGATCTCGGCGCAACGAACCTGCTCGGCCTGGTCACGCAAGGCTGTGATCACCGGGGCGACGCTGCGAGCGTTGCTGGCACCGTGATAGCGGACGATCTCCTGGTCGACGATCTCCCGAACCGCGGTCACCTCCCGACGACGGCCGGCGATGCCCGCTTCGGTGAACGCCGCGACGGCGTCCATGTCGAGCAGCTCCACCCCGTCGAGGTCGCCGACGGCGTGCTCGACGTCACGCGGCATCGCGATGTCGACGATGACCAACGGACGGTCCCGACCGACGAGCGCCGGAGCAACCATGTCGGCGGTGATGACCGTGCCCGCAGCGCCAGTGGCCGCAACAACGACATCGGCGTCGGCCATGGCAGCGGTCAACCCGTCCAGCCCGACTGCCGCCGATGCGACACCGTCGGTGCCGCCCGCGACGCCGTCGATCAGGTCGTGGCCACGCTCCACGCTGCGGTTGGCGACGACGATGCGTTCGACACCGGCATCGACGAGGAACGATGCGGTTCCCCGACCCATCGACCCGGCACCGACCACCACCGCGCGTGCGCCCGCCAATCCGGCGCGGGCCGCAGCGGCGGTGCACGCCGCTGGTGCTTCGGTGCCATCGGCGTCACCGCCTGCGCCATGAGTGGATCCGACCTGGCGCAACTCGGCGAGGCGCTCCCCCGCCAGGATCACCGCTGCCTGCGACACCGAGGTGACGTGACGGGAGATCGACGTCTCGGTCCGAGCTCGCTTGCCGACCTCGAGCGCGTGTCGGAACAACAGGTTCAGCCCCCGACGGGCCGTGCCTTCTTCTCGGGCGAGGTCCCACGCGGTGCGGACCTGTCCGAGGATCTCGTGCTCGCCCGGGACCGCCGAGTCCAGACCGGCGGCGACCTCGAAGACGTGGCGGATCGCGGCGTCGTCGTAGTGGACGTAGAGATTCTCTGCGAAGCGATCAGGCGGCAGGAACGTGAGGTCGGCGAAGAAGTCGCGGACCTCCGCGTAGGCCCCGTGGAACCGCTCGGCGATCAGGTACACCTCGGTGCGGTTGCAGGTGGCGAGCACCACGACCTCGGAGGTGTCGGCACCAGCGTCCAAGGAGTGGAGCATCTTGGGCAGGAGGTCGCCGGAGACGGCCATGCGCTCGAGCAGGTCGAGCGGTGCGGTGCGGTGGTTCGCTCCAACGACGACGACTGACACGCCTGGGGGCGCTCCTTCGCTCCGGGCGGCGGCGTCGGGGACGCCACCAGCCACTTCGGACGGGTACCAGCATGCTGCGCGCCACGCTCGAACCGCCAGTCCGCCCTTCCCGAGCGGCTCCTGCGAGCGCCCGAGCGAGCCCCCGCGCGGGCCGGCGATCAGCCCGCGGTTCGGGTCGCGGGGTCGCGCCGGGAGCGATCCTCGTGGAACGCCAGGATCTGCAACTCGACGGCGAGGTCGACGTTGCGGACCTGCACGTCGGGCGGGACGTCGATCACGGTCGGCGCGAAGTTCAGGATCGACGTGATGCCGGCCTCGACCAGGCGGTCCGTCGCCTCTTGCGCAGCCGTCGGGGGGACCGCCACGATGCCGATCGCCACGCCCTGATCCGCAACCAGCCCCGCGAGCTCGTCCTGGTGCAGGACCGTGAGACCGCCGAGTCGGCTCCCGACCTTGGACGGGTCGACGTCGAGCACCCCGACCACGGTGAAACCACGGTTGGTGAACCCGGCGAAGGTCGCCAGCGCGGAACCCAGGTTGCCGGCACCGACGATGACGCACGGCCAGTCGTGGTCCACGTTCAACTCCGTCGCGATCTCCACGAGGAGGTGTTCGACGTCGTAGCCGACGCCCCTGGTCCCGTAGGAGCCGAAGTGCGACAGGTCCTTGCGAACCTTGGCGGCGTTCACCCCCGCCAGATCGGCGAGCTGCTCGGAGGACACCTTGCCGCGGCCCTCGACCTGAAGGTCGAGCAGGCACCGGTGGTACAGCGGCAGACGGGCGACGGTTGCATCGGGGATGGACGATCGACCCGACGGCGGCATGGGTCGACGGTACCCGCCTCGTGCGACGGTTCACAAAGTCCTGTGAAGCGCCTCGCCTCGCCCCCGAGGGGTCAGAACCGACATGCTGGAGGGCGATGCGTCGACGCCCACCCACGTCCCCTAGGGCCCACCAGTGACGTCTGCAGCGGCGATGGGCGCCGTTGCGGTGCTGGTCTCGACCGCGTTCGGACTGTCGACGCTCGAGCGATTCGTCGCCCGACGGAAGCCACACGAGCTGGCGTGGACCGTGTCGCTCGCCATGTTCGCCCTAGCGTCGTTCGCCTACTTCTGGGCCGCCGCGCTCGGCTGGGGTTCGCTCGACTTCCGGGCGTTCTACCTGTTCGGCGCCATCCTCAACGTGCCGTGGCTCGCGCTCGGCACCGTGTACCTGCTCGGCGGCGAGCACCGCGGCAACATCACACGCTGGTGGCTCGTCGGACTGAGCGCGTTCTGCGCGGGCGTCGTGCTCACCGCACCGTTGCTCGGCACCCTCGACGTGACCGGCATCCCGTCGGGCAAGGAGGTCTTCGGCGTCGGACCCAGGATCATGGCCGCAGTCGGCTCCGGCGTCGGCGCGGTCGTGCTGATCGCCGGCGCCCTGTGGTCTGCGATCAGCCTGCTGCGAGTTCGACGCCGCCCGCAGATCGCGGCGCGCATGCCGATCCCGCCGGGACGCCTGGCGCTCACCAACCTGTTCATCGCACTCGGATCGCTGATCCTCGGCACCGGCGGCACGTTCTTCGGCACCGGCGATCAGATGGTCGACTTCGGCATCTGGCTGGCGGTCGGGGTGACCGTGCTGTTCGTCGGGTTCCTGTTCTCCAACCCCGGCGGTCCCGCCGCAGCGGCGTCACCCACCTCGCCGTACTGGGCCGAGCTGTATCAGCTCGCGACCGCTCCCGCCGAGGACCCGTCGGACGCGGACGACCGGGCCGCCTGAGCGAACCGGATCAGGTCAGGAGCCGGCGGATCACCTTGCCGCCGAGCCCGCGGGGGATGTCGTCGACGAACCAGACCTTGTTCGGGCACTTGTAGTGCGGGAGCCGTTCCGCACAGAACTCGATGATGTCGTCCTCTTCGACCGGCATCCCGTCACGCGCCTTGACGTACGCCTTCACCGACTCACCGGTGTGGGGGTGCGGCACGCCGACCACCGCAACGCCCTCGACCGCCGGGTGCTCCAGCAGGACCTCTTCGACCTCGGCCGGGAACACGTTGAACCCCGACACGATGATGAGGTCCTTGGCCCGGTCGACCAAGTAGAGGTTGCCATCGTCGTCGACGACACCGATGTCACCGGTGTGCAGCCAGCCGTCGGGGTCGATCACCCTGGCGGTCGCCTCGGGGTCGTTCCAGTAGCCGGCGAACACGTTCGGCCCCTTGACCAACACCTCGCCGAGGTCGCCCACCAGCACGTCGTCACCTTCGGCGTCGACCAGTCGGACCTCCACCCCCGGGACCGGGATGCCGACCGAACCCGACGGTGTCGAACCCTCTTGCGGCGCAGTGATGACCGGTGAGCCCTCGGTGAGCCCGTAGCCCTCCTGCAACTCCAGCCCGAAGCGAGCGTGGATCGCCTGCGCGACCTCGGTCGGGAGCTTGGCGGCCCCGGACACGGCCCGTCGCACCGAGGCGAGCTCGTCGCCGGTCACACCGGGCAGCCCGGCGAACGCCGCCCACATCGTCGGTGGGCCTGCGATGTTGGTGACACCGTGCTTGACGATCGACTCGATCGCCGAGACCGGGTCGAATCGCTCGACGAGCAGCACCGATGCGCCCGCGGTCAGCGACACGCCGAGCACCACGTTCAGCCCGAAGATGTGGAACATCGGCAACAGGCCGAACACGACGTCGCTCGGCAACTGCACCTGTTCCTCTGCCGCGAGCACCTGGCGGATGTTCGTGTACAGGTTCCCGTGGGTCAGCATCGCCGGACGAGGGGCACCGGCCGTTCCGGAGGTGAAGATGAGCACGGCGACGTCGTCGGGGTCGCGGTCCACGACCGGGGCGGGGTCGTGCGACAACAGGTCGTCGAACTGCACACCCAACGGTCCGGGCTCGAACCCCGCGCCGACGAAGTGGGCTACCCCGGGCACCTTGTCCCAGTCGATCGCTCCGAGCGCCTTTCGGGCCGTCGGCGACGCCACGATCGCCACCGCACCGGACTCTCTGAGCTCGTGGGCCATCGCAACGGGCGGGTTCGTGGGGTTGAGCGGCACCGCCACCAGGCCCGCACCCAGCGCAGCGAGGTAGGACACCACGAAGTAGCGGTTGTTGCCGGCGATGATCGCCAACCGGTCGCCGGGCTGCAGGCCCATGCCGATGAACGCACCGCGCAGTGCCGCGACCTGGTCGCGGAGGGTCCCGTAGTTCGTCGCTCGACCGCGGCTGATGATCGCGGTCGCGTCAGCCGGGTGGGGATCGATGATCGTCGCCAGGTTCACCGGCGGCGACGATACCGGTTCGGCCTGGGCCGAGCGTGGCCAACGCGTTCAGAGCGCCGGCACGGGCACGGGCACGGGTGCGGTTCAGCGCGGCGCCATCACCACGAGCTGCAGGAACGTCGCACCCACGATGACCAGCATCAAGATGACCACCGCGATCGTCGTGTTGCGCCTCATTCGGCACCTCCGCTCTGTTCGGGACCATCGGATCGATCGCCCGCCGCTGCGTGCGGGCCCCTGCGACCCAGCTCGATGGCGACCGGCGCAACCCCCGCATCGGCACCGTCGCCCACAGCATCGCCACCGTCGCCGGCCCCGACCGGCCGCAGCGTGACACCGTGACCGGCGTCGATACCCAGATCGAACGCAGCGCTCGCCTGGCGCGCTGCCAGCGAGATCAGCCCGTAGCTGTCGACGACGAGCGCCACCGCGCCAGGCGCGATCTCGTCGAACGCCGCCACCCGCCGGGCGGTCCGTCGACCGCTGTCGAGCAGGATCTCGAAATGACCGTCGCCTTCGACGTCGAGGGCGTCGAGCTCGTCGGGGTCCACGTTCAGCTGGGCGTTGCCGTACCGGTCGACCCAGAGGACCTCGGCGACCAGCCCACCGTCCTCCACCCGGGTGATGGCCATGACGCCCGGGAAGAGCGTGGCGGTGTCGATCTCCTCGCCGATCACCTCCAGTGGGACGCCGTTGCACAGGTGCGCGGCCGCCGGAGCGAACACGTCGCGACCGTCGAACAACGGCCCCGGCGCCGGCAGCTGGTGCTCCGGATCGTTCAGCCACACCGCACGGGTCGCACCGCCGAGCAGCCCGACGGCGGGGGCGAGCACCCCGTTGTCGGGGCCGATGAACACCGCAGTGCCGTTGCCGACCTCGACGGCGATCGGCCGGCGGTGCGTGCCGACGCCCGGGTCGACCGCCGCGATGATCACGCCCGGTGACAGGTACTGGACGCTGCGAGCCAGGGTCAGACCTGCAGAGCGGATGTCGTAGGGGGCGATGCCGTGGGTGATGTCGATGATCGACGTGCCCGGCGACAGCTGGTGGATGACCGAGTGCACCACCCCGACGAACTCGTCGGCGTGGCCGTAGTCCGACAGGAACGACACGGTGTCGTAGCTCGGGGCCACGTCATCGAAGCTGACGTCGAGCGGGCTGACGTCGGATGAGCTGGCGTCGAGAGAGCTGGCGTCGGACACGGGCGGAACCTACCGCCCTCAGCCCATCTCAGCGGAACGCGCAGCAGCAGCGGTGACCGCGTCGATCACCGCAGCGCGCACCGCGTGACGCTCGAGCTGTGCGAGCCCCGCCGCAGTGGTGCCCCCCGGGGAGGTGACTGCGGCGCGCAGGTCCGCCGGACCCTCCTCGGAGGCGGTGAGCAGCTGTGCCGCGCCGAGCAGGGTCTGACGAGCGAGACGGTCCGCCGTGTCGCGTGGCAGCCCGGCGAGCACGCCCGCGTCGATCAGCGCTTCCGCGATCAAGAACACGTACGCAGGACCCGACCCCGACAGGCCGGTGACCGCGTCGATCGACGATTCGGGCACTCGCACGACCGTTCCCACCGCGCTGAGCAGGTCGTCGGCCCACTCGAGGTCCGACTCGTTCGCGGTCGGACCGCCGCAGATCGCGGCGGCACCGGCACCGACGAGGGACGGCGTGTTCGGCATCGCACGGATGACGGCGACGCCGTCGGGCACCGCCGCCTGCAGCGCGGAGGTGCTCACCCCCGCCGCGATCGACAACACCCGACGCACGCCGGGTGCCGCAGAGGTAGCGCGGCGCAGCGCCTCGGCGACGTCGCCCGGCTTGGTGGCCGCAACGATCGACTCGGCGGGCCCGGGTTCGGCCAGGATGGCCACGCCGGGGCGGGTGGCGCTGAGCTCCTCACGGCGAGCCGGAACGATCTCCACCACCGAGATCGTGGCCGGGTCAGCACCAGCGGCGAGCATGCCGCCGAGCAGCGCGTCGGCCATGCGGCCACCACCGAGG
>Ga0209023_10003001_pt1 | contig 20442 bp, 18 predicted proteins | sample LakOneMetagenome_FD_187468 | JGI IMG/M metagenome (GOLD analysis project Ga0209023, IMG submission 187468) | Freshwater and sediment microbial communities from Lake Erie, Canada (SPAdes) (version 2) | ecosystem: Environmental > Aquatic > Freshwater > Lentic | place: Lake Erie, Canada...
GAGAGGTCCTCCGCCGTGCGCACCACCGGGAACCACGCGTGCGGGTTCTCCGCGGCCACCGCGGTCATCGGCGCCAGCATCGACCCGATGGCCGCCCGGTACTCGTCGGGAGCGACCCCCAGCCGGGCCCGACGGGCCACGTCGCGCACCGCGAACGTCAGCCACGCCTGGAACACCTCGTGGGCGATCTCGGCCGGGTGGAACGGCGCTTCGAGCGGGAACGGCTGCTTCTCGGGGTGGCGGTACGACCAGGCCGGCCGCTCCCCCGCCTTCTTGAGCCGACGGACGGTGTCGAGCGCCTCGGCCCCGACCACCACGGACACGTCGCGCTCGCCGGCCATGATCGCGGCGGCCGCCGACGACACCAGTTGCTGCGGCACCGTCCCGCTCATCCCCGAGTAGCCCCGGTGCCCGTCGCCCAGCCCGAGCGCGGCAGCCACCCGACCGGCCGGATCGTCGTACGGCCAGCTCATGCAGTACACGACGTCGAGCCCGTCGACCGCGCCCAGCACGTCGCCCGAACCACCGGCGTCGGCCGCCGCCGCCCGCACGACCGTCTCCATCGCGGCCAGCGGCTCGGGCGCCTGCTCGTCACCCGCCAGGTGCCACGTCCGCTGGTCGACCCCGATGATGCACGGCGACCGCGGATCGACCGCGCCGCTCAACGACCCTGCCAGTTCGGCGCCCGCTTCTCGGCGAAGGCCCGGGGCCCCTCCTTGGCGTCCTCGGTGGCGAAGACGACCTGCGAGATGGCCTGCTCGATCGCGTAGGCGTCGTCGAGGGTGCCGGCCAACCCCCGCAGCACCGACTCCTTCGTGGCCTGGACGGCCAGCGGCGCGTTGGCGCAGATGCGGGCCGCCCACGACAGCGCCCGCTCCATCAGCGACTCCGCAGGAACGATCTCGTTGACCAGCCCGAGCTCCAGGGCCCGCGACGCCGGGAACGCCTCGGCGGTCAGCAGGAACTCCATGGCTGCGGGGAACGCGAGCTGGCGGGGCAGCCGGGCCGTCGTGCCGCCGCCGGCGAACAGGCCCCGCTTGGGCTCCATCACCCCGAACGTGGCGTTCGGGGTGGCGATGCGGATGTCGACCCCGCCGAGCATCTCCATCCCCCCGGCCACGCACGGCCCGTCGATGGCGGCGATGATCGGCTTGTAGATCTTCGAGTCGCGCAGCACCGCCCGCGTCCCGTCGGCCAGGCGGCAGCCGTCGATCTCGGTGACCTCGCCCTTGCCGATCTCCTTGGCCAGCTCGGTGATCTGGGGGATGTACGACTTCAGGTCGGCCCCGGCCATGAACGCGCCGGGCACACCGGTCACGATGGCCAACCACAGGTCGTCGTCGTAGCGGAAGTCCTTCCACGCGTTGGCCAGGTCGCGGAAGTGGTAGATGTCGAGCGCGTTGCGGGTCTCGGGGCGATCGATGATGATGACGACGATGTGGTCGTCCCGCTTGTCGTAGTGGATCGCCACCCCGGTCGACCCCCGGCGCCTAGAAGCTCTGGTCGCCGACGGCCATGGTGACCGTCTTGGTCTCGAGGAAGCCCTCGATGCTCTCGACGCCGCCCTCCCGCCCGAGCCCGGAGGTCTTGTAGCCACCGAACGGTGCGTTGGGCATGACCGTGTAGCCGTTGATCCCGAACGACCCGGACCGCACCGCCCGCGACACCCGGATGGCCCGCTTGATGTCGTTGGTCTGGACCGAGGCGCCCAGCCCGTACGGCGTGTCGTTGGCGAGGCGGATGGCCTCCTCCTCGGTGTCGAACGGGATGACCGCCAGCACCGGGCCGAAGATCTCGTCGGTGGCGATGGCCATGTCGTTGGTGACGCCCGCGAACAGCGTCGGGTTCACGAAGTTGCCGATGGCGAGATCGCCGCCGGGCCGGTCGCCGCCGACGATCAGCTCGGCGCCCTCGGCCTGGCCCTTCTCGATGTAGCTGGTGACCCGGTCGAGCTGGCGCTGGTTGATCAGCGCGGCGCTGGTGACGCCGAGGTCGAACGGGTCGCCGTAGGTGGTCATGGCGGCCATCTCCGCCGCCTTGTTGACGAACTCGTCGTAGATGCCGCGCTGCACCAGTGCCCGGGTGTGGCACACGCAACCCTGGCCGGACAGTCCCATGGAGACCATCCCCATGCCGGCCATGGCCACCGCGCCCACGTCGACGTCGTCGAAGATGATGTTCGGGCTCTTGCCGCCCAGCTCGAGCGACGTGCGCTTGATGCCCACCGCGGCGGCCTGCATCATCCGCGTGCCGACCACCCGTGACCCGGTGAACGTGATCTTGTCGATTTCGGGGTGGGTGATCAGCGCCTCGCCGGTCGGGTCCGGCGGGCCGGTCACGAGGTTGAGCACGCCCGGCGGGACGCCGGCTTCGAGGCACAGCTCGGTCATGCGGATCGAGGTGAGCGACGCGTACTCGCTCGGCTTGAGCACCACGGTGCAGCCGGCGGCCAGGGCCGGGGCCACCTTCTGGGCGTAGAGCATCACCGGGGCGTTCCACGGGATGACCGCGGCCACCACCCCGACCGGCTCCTTCAGCGTGTACGTGAAGAAGTCGCCGCCGGTGTAGGTCGGGAGCGTGTTGCCGCCGATGCGGTCGATCCAGCCGGCGTGGTAGTCGAAGATGTCGGCGGCGATGGCCGACGACAGCTGGTAGATCGACGAGAAGCTGAGGGGCACGCCGTTGTCGAGCCCCTGCAGGTTGTCGAGCTCCTCGCGGTGGGCCTCGAACACGGTCGCGACGTTGGCGACGATCCGCTTGCGGTCCCGGGCCCGCATCGTCGCCCAGCCGCTCTCGTCGAACGCGGTGCGGGCCGCCGCCACCGCCCGGTCGACGTCGGCCGCCGTGGCGATGGAGATCGTGGTGATCTCCTCCTGGGTGGCCGGGTGGACGTGGGTCCACGTGCCGCCGCCGCCCTCCACCCACTCGCCGCCGATCAGCAGGCGACCGGGCGTGACGTTGAGGCGGTCGCGGTGGGCGGTGACGGTGAGGGTCATGCCTGCATCCTTGCTGATCGGTCGCTAGCCGGCGACGGCGACGGCCTCGCCGGCCACCTTCGTCTCGCCGTCCTGGTTGGCCACCGAGCACTCGAGGTCGACCAGCGTCTCGCCGCCCTCCTCCCGCGTCCCCGTGACCACGATCCGGGTGGTGAGCTCCTCGTCGGGCCAGGTCTGCTTCGTGAAGCGCACCTTGTAGCTCTTGAGGTTGCCCACGCCCACGTAGTCGGTCAGGGCGGTCCCGAGCAGGCCCATCGTGAACATGCCGTGCCCGAACACGCTCGGCAGGCCCGCCGCCTTCGCCGCCACCTCGTCGGTGTGCATCGGGTTGAAGTCGCCCGACGCGCCTGCGTACATCACGAGGTCGGAGCGGGTCAGCTTGTGGGTGATGGCCGGCGCCTCGTCCCCCACCTTGACCCCGTCGACCTGCAACCGATCCGACATCACAACACTCCCCTGGAGCCTGGCCGTTGACCGGGTCACCATACCTGACACGAGCGTCAGGTATCGCCGGTCCTCAGACCTCGAAGAGCAGGTCGGCCAGGCGGTCGAGGTGCCAGGCCCCGGTCCCGCACAGCGCGTCGTCGCCGTAGGCCCGCCGGAGGCGGAGGTGCAGGTCGTGCTCCCACGTGTACCCGATCCCGGCGTGGACCTGCATGCTGTCCTTGGCGCAGCGCCGGGCCGCCGCCCCCGCTTCGGCCTTGGCCACGTGGACCGCCCGGTGGCGATCGGGCGAGTCGCCGTCGACGCACATCGCGGCGTAGGCCACCGCGGCAGCCGCCCGTTCGTAGCAGAGCGCAGCGTCGACCAGCTTGTGCTGCACCGCCTGGAACGTGCCGATGAGGGTGCCGAACTGCACCCGCTCCTTGGCGTAGGCGACCGCCGCGTCGAGCAGCCAGCGCGCCGTCCCGACCGCCTCGGCGGCCACCGCCACCACCATCCGCTCGACCGCCGCCTCGACGGCCGCCGGTTCGGCCGCCACGATGCCGCCTTCAGCCGCCAACTCGAGGGCGGCGGCCTCGGGCACCGTGATGCTCGCCACGCCGCGTGCCAGGTCCATGGTCTGCACCATCGTGTGGTCGAGGCGCGCCGGGTCGACCACCGCGACCGCGGCGCCGAACGGGCTGCGCAGGACGACGGCCACGCGGTCCACGAGGTGCGGGTCGATCACCTGGTGGCGGATCGGCTCGTGGTTGGGCGTCCAGCGACCGTCGGGTCCGGCGATGGCCACCGTGCCGGTGAGCTCGCCGGCCGCGGCGGCGTCGGCCAGCGGGTGGTCGACCGCCCGCAGCAGCGGCACGAACAGCCCGGCGGTGGCCAGGAACGGGCCGGGAGCCACTGCGGCGCCGGCCTCGACCAGGAAGAGCACGAGGTCGACGAGGTCGCCGTCCCCCAGCGCCACCCAGTCGCGGAGGTGTCGGTCGAACAGCGGCCGCGCGGCCGACGGATCGTCGACGACGGCCCGGACGACCGCGCTGCCGCACTCCTTCGTGAACAGCGAGCGCGCGGTGTCGACCAGCAGCTCCTGCTCGTCGGTCAGACGGAAGTCCATGTCAGGCCGGCCGGTTCAGTGATCGGGGCTGGCGGTTCATCGGGGCCGTCATCATCGGGGAAGGCCGAGGACGCGGGTGGCGATGACGTTGCGCTGGATCTCGGAGGTGCCCCCGCCGATCGTGGCGGCCAGCGAGGTCATCCACGACTTCTGCCAACGGCCCGCCTCGGCGGCCACCGTCGGGTCGGTCACCGCGAGGTCGGCGCCCTGCAGGTCGAGGCCGAGCTCGTAGATCCGCTGCCGCACCTCCGACGATGCCATCTTCATGAAGCTGTGCTCGGGCGCCGAGGACCCCTGGGCGAACGACGCGAAGCCCTTGTAGCCGAGCGCGCGGAGGGCCCGGACCTGCGAGGCCAGCTCGGCGATGCGGCGCCGCACCACCGGGTCGTCGTCGAGCCCGACGGCCCGCGCCAGGTGGACCAGGTCGTCGACGCCGCGCTGCGCGCCCATCACCCCCTCCACCCAGAGGGCGCCCCGCTCGTGGGCCAGTGAGCCCATGGTGATGCGCCAGCCGCCGTTCACCTCGCCCACCAGGTTGGCCTTCGGCACGACGACGTCGGTCAGGAACACCTCGGCGAACTCGGCCCGCCCCGAGATGTGGCGCAACGGGCGGACATCGAAGCCCGGGGTGTCGACGTCGATGATCAGGACCGAGATTCCCTTGTGCTTCGGCACGTCGACGTCGGTGCGGACGTAGCAGAAGCACTTGGAGGCGACCATCGCGTAGCTGGTCCAGACCTTCTGCCCGTTGACGATGAACGAGTCACCGTCCTCGACCGCACGCGTGGAGAGGTTGGCCAGGTCGGAGCCCGCGTTGGGCTCGGACATCCCGACGCACCACACGGTGTCGCCCCGGATCGCCGCGGGGGCCATCGCCTTCTGCTCGTCGTCGCCGAACTCGAGCAGCGACGGGCCGACGATCGCGTACCCGCCGAAGTGCACCGAGCGCGGGATGCCGAGCTGCGCCATCTCCTCCAGGTAGACGAGGGTCTGGGTGGGGGTGGCCAGGCGCCCACCGAGCTCGGGTGGGTAGGCCGGGATCATCCAGCCGTGGTCGAACAGGGTGGCCTGCCAGGCCCTGGCCCAGTCGGGGATGACCATGATCCCGTCGGCGTCGACGTCGTCGTCGTCGCCGATCCAGTCGCGGCCCCGTCGGGCCTCAGGGGGTGCGTGCTCGTCGATGAACGTCCGCAGCTCGTCGCGGAACGCCTCGTCGGCGGGGTCGAAGCCGAGCTTCACGAGGTCAGCCCCATTCGGAGGGCGGGTAGGCCTCGCGCCCGGCCGGGGGCGAGCCGAAGAAGAAGGCCGGCACGCCGCCGCCGACCGGTCCGAGCAGCTCGGTGCGGCGGGCGCCGACCGAGGCGAGGGTCCATGGCGCGTCGTCGGTGACCTCGGTGAGCGGGCGCCAACCCTCCAACAACTGGATCTGGCCCCCCTGCACCTTGACGACCTGCCCGGAGATGCCGGACGCCTCATCGGAGGCGAGCCAGCACGCCACGGCGGCGACGTTCTCGGGGGCGAACCGGTCGAACCCGTTCTCGTCGGGCTTCATGTAGTCGCCGGCCATCGCCTCGGTGAGGCGGGTGCGGGCCACCGGGGCGATGGCGTTGACCCGCACGCCGATGCGCTCGAGCTCGCGGGCCATCACGATGGTGATCGACGCGATCCCGGCCTTGGCCGCCGCGTAGTTGGCCTGGCCCCCGTTGCCGTAGAGGCCCGATTCGCTGGCGGTGTTGACGATCGCGGCGCCCGCCGGCTCGCCGGTCTCCTTGTTCCGAGCCTTCCATCGGGCCGCGGCGTGGCGGGCCACGGCGAAGTGGCCCTTCAGGTGCACGGCGATGACCGAGTCCCACTCCTCCTCGCTCATGTTGAAGCTGAGGCGGTCGCGGAGGATGCCGGCGTTGTTGATGACGACGTCGAGGGAGCCGAAGTGGTCCCAGGCCTGGTCGACGAGGGCCTCGGCGCCGGCCCAGGTGGAGATGTCGCTGGTGTTGGCGGTGGCCACGCCGCCCGCGGCCTCGATCTCGTCGACGACCTGCTGGGCCGGGCCGGCGTCGGTCCCCGATCCGTCGGCCGCGCCCCCGACGTCGTTGACCACCACGTGGGCGCCCTCGCCGGCCAGCAGCAGCGCCTCCGCCCGCCCGATGCCCCGGCCGGCCCCGGTCACCAGGGCGACCTTGCCCTCGAACGCTCCTCCGTCGGCCACGCTGCCTCCTGCTTCGTCGGTCGGTTTGCACCATCGGTCAGGCGGAAGCCGACGGCCTGCGCTACCTGACACGTGCGTCAGGTTCGTGACACTACGCTCGCACCGCTCCGACCGGCAACGGCGCCGCGTCGGAGCCCCTGAACCCTGTCCGCCGCTCTGCCGCCCCCAGGATGGACCCCGATGACCGACACCAGTTCCGCTCCGACCCCGTCCGCCGCAGACCCCGGGGTGGACGACCTCATCCGGTGGTCGGTCGATGGAGGCATCGGCCGGTTGACCATCGACGCTCCCGACAAGGGCAACTCGCTGACCGCGGCGATGCGGGACCGGCTGGCCGACCGGTTCCTCGAGGCGTCGGAGGACCTGCGGGTGCGGGTCGTGGTGCTGCGGGGCGCGGGAGACCGGCACTTCTGCACGGGGGCGGCGCTGGGGGGAGCGCAGCGGCCCGCCCCGCCCAAGCCCGAGGGGGCGCCCGATCGCGGACCGGGCGACGTGGCCCGCATGATCCGCACGGGCTGGCAGCGGCTCATCGCGTCGATCCTCGACTGCGAGAAGCCGGTGATCGGGGCGGTCAACGGGACCGCGGCCGGCGGGGGCGCCCAACTGGCGCTGGCCTGCGATCTCGTGGTCATGGCCGACTCGGCCAAGCTGATCGAGGTGTTCGTGCGGCGGGGGATCATGCCCGACGCCGGGGGCTGCTACCTGCTCCCCCGGATCATCGGGCTGCACCGGGCCAAAGAGCTGATGTTCCTGGGCGAGGACTGCCCGGCGGCCGAGGCCGAGCGGATCGGGTTGGTGAACCGGGTCGTGCCGGCTGCGACGCTGAACGAGTCGGTGGACGAGTTGGCGACCAAGTTCCTCACGTTGCCGACCAGGGCGATCGCGCTGACCAAGCGGCTGGCCAACCGCAGCTTCGAGTCGTCGCGCGAGCAGAGCTTCTCCGACGAGGCCGACTACCAGGAGCTCGTGTCGGGCAGCGCCGACATGGCCGAAGGGATGAACGCCTTCCGGGAGCGGCGGACGCCCGAGTTCAAGGGCTGGTAGCCGCCCGGCAGGCGGCGATGGCGGCGACGGCCGCCCGCTCGGTGGCCAGCTTCACGTTCTTGCCCATGCGGGCCATGGCCGGGAGCCGACCGGGGTGGGTGACCATGTAGCGGGCGATGTTGGCGGGGTTTGGGGTGCCGTCCTGGTTGCTGAGCTTGAAGACCGCTTCGTCGACCTCGTCGTCGGGCCGGTCGCTGATGACCCGGAACACCGACCACGGGATGCCGCGGGTCTCGCACACCTTGGCGATGGCGGCGGTCTCCATGTCGAGGCCGATCACGCCCTTCTCCCGCAGGCCGTCGAGGTGGCCGGCGCCACTCAGGATCACGTCGGTGGTCCAGAGGATGCCCCTCGTCTGGTGATCGCCGAGCGGGGCGGGGGTGAAGACCTCGTCGGTGTGGCTGTTGACGACGGACTCCGGCATGACGAGCGTCCCGATCGTCGTGTCGTTCTCGACCCCGCCGGTGATGCCGACGACCACGACGTGCGCGATCTCGCGGGCCTCGAGGAGCCGCTCGGTCCCTGCGGTGGCCAGCGCGGTGCCCATGCCCGTGACGGTCGCGACGACGGGTCGGCCGTCGAGGTCGCCCTCGTAGCTCTTCGGCCCGATCGCCGGCGCCGAACCGAGCCTGAGCCGCTTCACCAGCGGCTTCACCTCGATCGGCATCGCGCACACGAACCCGATCGCCCCTGCTCCCCCGGATGCGCTCACGTCGCCAGCTTTGCCGGTTCCGGGCCGCGGCGCTGCGGGATGCGGGCGTCCGTTCCGTGGAGCGGCCGACCCACCCGGAGCACACACCCCCGACGAACTTCGGCGCTCCACGGAACGGTCGACCCACCCGGCGCCCGTTCACGAACCGATCCGTCGGCGGTAGCTTCCGGCGATGGTCGATGACGCCGACACGGTCCGGTTGGCGGTGGTGGGGGCCCACCTGGCCGGCGAGGTGCTGCACCACCAGCTCAGCGACCGGGGCGCCACCCTCGTGAGCGAGACGACCACGGCGCCGGTCTACCGGTTGTTCGCCCTGGCCACCGATCCCCCGAAGCCCGGGCTGGTGCGGGTCGGCCCCGACGAGGATGGGGCGGCGATCGAGGTCGAGGTGTGGGCGCTGGAGCCGGCGGCGTTCGCGTCGTTCGTCAACGAGATCCCGGCTCCGCTGGGCATCGGGCGCATCGTCCTGCTCGACGGCAGCGACGTCGCCGGGTTCATCTGCGAGCCGATCGCGCTCGCCGAAGGGGCGGTCGACATCACCCGCTACGGCGGCTGGCGGGCCTTCCTGGCCCACCCCTGACGCATTCTGCGTGCACTTCTCGACCGATTCCGGCAGGAACGCACGCAGATTGCGGCTTGGGGGGTGGGTCGCCCTGCCGGGTTCAGGCGATCGTGGCTGCGATCTCGGCCAGCCGCGCATCGCTCCACGCGGGGCCGATCAGCGTGAGGCTGGGCGGCGGCCCGCTCCCGTCGCCGCCGACCGGGATCGTCACCGCCGCGAGGTCGAGCAGGTTCACGAAGTTGGTGTACGTGCCGAGCATGGCGTTGACCCCGATCGGGTCGGCCTCCACCTCGGCCACGGTCGGGATGCGAGGAACGGACGGCACCACCAGCGCGTCGATCCGATCCCACACCGAGGCCGTCGCCCGCACCACCCGCTCCCGCTCCGTCAGGTCCCGGAACACCGCCCAACCCGGCTGCCGCCCGGCCGCCACGATGATCGGGCCGACCACCGGGTCCACGTCCGCCGGGTGCTCGGCCACGAACCGGCCGACCGCCTCGTACCGCTCGGCCACGAAGCTGCCCTCGTAGAGCAGCCGGCCGAGGTCGAGGAACGGCGTCAGGTCGACCAGGGCCACTGCCGGGGCGTCGAGCGCCGACAGCAGCCCACCGAGCGCGTCGGCGAAGCGATCCGCGCCCTGGGTGTCCCCGTCGAAGGTGAGGTCGACGTCGCGGGGAACGCCGATGCGGACCGGGCCCGGCTGGCTGGGGGGCCCGGCAGGAGCACGGCGCCGCCACGGGTCCCCGACGACCGGTCCCGCTGCGGCGAGATCGGCCGCCGACCGGGCCTCCGCCACCGACATGGCGAACACCGACACGCAGTCGAGCGAGCGGCAGGCCGGCACCACCCCGGCCGTGCTCAGCCGCCCCCGCGTCGGCTTCAGCCCGACGATCCCGTTGGCCGCCGCCGGGACCCGGCCGGACCCGGCGGTGTCGGTGCCCAGGGCCAGGTCCACGAGGCCACTCGCCACGGCGACGGCCGACCCCGAGCTGGAGCCGCCCGAGATCAGCCCGGGCCAATGGGCGTTGGGGCACACCCCGTAGGGCGACCGCGTCCCGACCAGGCCGGTGGCGAACTGGTCGAGGTTCGTCTTGCCGACCACCACCGCGCCCGCGGCCACCAGCGCCTCCACCGCCGCCGCCGAGCGATCCGGCCGGTAGGCGTAGGCCGGGCACCCCGCCGTGGTCGGGAAGCCGGCGACGTCGATGTTGTCCTTCACCGCCAAGGTCCGACCGGCCAACAGCAGCCGTTCGCCCGCCGCCACTCTCCGGTCGACGAGCGCCGCGGCGGCCAGCACCTCCGCCCGCTCCCCGACCTCGATCCAGATGCCCGCACGACCATCGGCCCCGATGCGGTCGAGCGCATCCGCGGCGGCCGCCACCGCGGTCACTCGTCGTCCCGGTCGAACTCACCGGCGTCGGCCCACCGCTGGCGCTCCTCGGCGAACGCCGCCCGTTGCGCATCACCGAAGGCGACGATCGAGGGCTGGTTGGCCGCGAGGAACCGTTCGTGGTCGGTCAGCCGGAACGACGACTCCTCGATGTCGAGCTCCAACCGCCCCGCGGCCTGGCGCGCCCGCATGTCGAGCAGCTCGTCGGCCCCGACGTCGAACCACCGCAGCTGGTCGAACGGGCGCAGCAGCCACGGCTCGGTGAAGTGCGGGCCGAGCGCGTCGCGGTTCCAGACCTGCACGGTGCGCCCGACGAACTGGTAGCCGCCCGGTCCCTCCATGCCGTAGATGCACAGGTAGGCCCCGCCGATCCCGACGGAGTTCTCGGCGGTCCAGGTGCGGGCCGGGTTGTACTTGGTGGTGACCAGCCGGTGGCGGGGGTCGAGCGGCGTGGCCAGCGGAGCGCCGAGGTAGACGTCCCCCAGCCCAAGCACGAGGTAGGAGGCGTCGAACACGATGCGGCGGACGTCGTCGACCGAGCCGAGCCCGTTGATGCGGCGGATGAACTCGATGTTCCAGGGGCACCACGGCGCGTCGGCCCGCACCCCGTGCATGTAGCGGTTGATCGCCTCCCGGGTGGCCGGGTCGTCCCAGGACAGGGGCAGGTGCACGATGCGCGACGGGAACGGCTCGTCGGCCAGCTCGCCCATGGCCCGGCAGGCCTCTCGGGCCGCGTCGAGGGCCATGCCGGTGGTCAGGTGGCGGCCGTCGACCTGCAGCATCAGCGAGCGGACGCCCGGCGTCGAGTCGACCAGGCCCGGGCCGAGGTGGTCGTGGGCCCAGCGGTCGAGGGCCTGCACCCGCGACCGCAGCTGCAGGTCGAGCACCATCGGGCCGAACTCGACGAGCAGGAACCGGTCGCCGGCCTGCCGGAACGTGACGGCGGGAAGGTCGTCGCTCGCCTCGTCCCTGGCGATCACCCCGGGCTCGCCCGACGGCGCGATTGACTCCCCGATCCGAGCCCCGCGGTTCCACGACGGCCGGGCCACGGGCTCGATCACGTCGGTCGCCCGCGCCAGCCACCGGTCCCGACGCTCCTGCGCCGCCTCCGCCTCGGCCAGCGGCCAGGGCACGAGCCGCACCCGGTCGCCCGGACCGAGCTGGCCCAGCTTCCATCGCTCGCTGGCCGCCACCACCGCCGGGCACACGAAGCCCCCGAGGCTCGGTCCGTCCGGGCCCAGGATCACCGGCATGTCACCGGTGATGTCCACCGCACCGATCGCGTAGCCGGTGTCGTGGATGTTCGACGGGTGCAGCCCGGCCTCGCCGCCGTCCTCGCGGGCCCAGTGCGGCTTCGGCCCGACGAGCCGGACCCCGGTGCGGGCCGAGTTGAAGTGCACCGTCCAGGTCGTGCGCAGGAAGGCCTGGAGGCCGGCGGCGGTGAGGTAGTCGGGCGCGGTGTGGGGCCCGACCACCACCCCGATGTCCCACTGGTGGGTGAAGGCCGGCGCCGCACCCGTGGCCAGCGGGCGGGCCGGCCCGGCGACCATGGCGCCCACCGGGAGCCGGTCCCCCGCCACGAGCGGCCGACCCCCGTGGCCCCCGAACCCCCCCAGGGTGAAGGTCGACCGGCTGCCGAGGTACGGCGCCACGGCGAACCCGCCCCGCACCGCCAGGGTGCCCCGCAGCCCGGCGCCGTCGGCCGACGCGACCTCGACCTCGGTCCCGGCCGGCACCTCGACCGGGACCCACAGCGGGGCCACCCGACCACCGACGACGAGCCGCAGCGCTCCCCCACCCAGCGCCACCACCGCGTCATGGGAGAACCGGACGGTCGGGCCGACGCGGGTGATCTCCAGCGCGGCCGCCTCGGAGGCGTTGCCCACCACCCGGTTGGCCAGGCGGTGCGACAGGTCGTCCATCGGCCCGTTCGGCGGTACCCCGACCCCCCAGTACCCGATGCGCCCGGGCACGTCCTGCACCGTGGTGAACGCCCCGCCGGCCACGACCTCCATCCACCCCCCGGGCGGCTCGGCCGCGTCGGTCGGCGCGCCCCCGGTGGCCGGCGCACCGGCGACGAGGGTCACGGGCCCAGCACGGTCAGGCGGATCGGCGTGGGGTGGAAGCCGTTGCACGGGTTGTTGATCTGCGGGCAGTTGGAGATGAGGGCGATGACGTCGACCTCGGCTCGCAGGTCGACGCTCAAGCCCGGCGCCGAGATGCCGTCGACGATGCCCAGCACGCCGTCCGCCCCCACCTGGACGTTCATGAACCAGTTGATGTTCGAGACCAGGTCGCGCTTGGTCAGGCCGAAGCGGGCGCCCGCGTCGAGGAAGTTGTCGACGCACGCGTGCTGGTGGAGCGTGTGGTGGCCGTAGCGCAGCGTGTTCGACTCCGGGCTGCAGGCGCCACCGATGGTGTCGTGGAACGCGCAGGTGGTCGCCGTGACCGTCAGCATCACGGTGCCCTCGGTCGAGCGCAGCTCGCTGCCCGCGACCAGGAAGATGTTCCGTTGGGCGACGATCGTGTCGGCGGCCGAATAGCGCTCGATCGGGTCGGCCAGGGCGTAGAAGAGGCAGTCGACCGCCTGGTTGCCCTCCAGGTCGACGATGCGCAGCGTCTCGCCCGCCCGGATGATCCGCGCCCAGCCGGCCCGGGCCTCGACCACCTCGTCGCTGCGGGTCGCGCCCGTCACCGCGGCGTCGACCGTCATCGGACCCCCTCCAGCAGGTGGTGGTCGGTGTTCTCGAAGGCCCGTTCCCGCTCGGGGGTGGTGGCCCGGAACGGATCGGGCACCGGATGGTCGGCCGTCCACCCGACGAGCCGCACCGTCCCCGCCGAACCCTCCGGTCGGTCGTCGAGCGGGTGGGGCCCGACCGCGACCAGCACCACCAGGTCGAGGTCGGCCCGCAGCTCGACCCGCGCCGGCGAACCGGTCGGCGGGGTGAGGACCAGTTCGCCCGCCGGGCCCACGTCGACCCGCCGGAACAGGTTCACGCCCCCGGTCAGGTCGCGGCGCTCGAGGCCGTACCGGGCGCCGGCCAACGCCAGCAGGTCACGGACGTTCGGGTGGGGACCACCGATCCGGCCGTGGCCGTAGCGCTCCTCGTTCCGACGTCGGTTGCTGTGCCCGCACAGCGCGTCGTGCCCCTCGCCGTCGTCGGCGACGAACGTCATCAGCACCCGCCCGAGGTCGGACAGCAGCAGCGTCCCCTCGGTCAGGCGGGCCTGCCACTGCACCTTGACGGTGTCCGCCGGGTTCAGCCGCTCGGCCGGTTGGTGGGCGTTGCACACCTGCAGGTTGACGCAGGTGTCGCCGGTCCGGTCGGTGATCGAGAGGATCGACCCGCGGGTCAGGCCCCGCGCCGCGTAGCCGCCGTTCCCGACCGTCTCATCCCAGACGACCGTGCCTGGGTCGACACCCGCCGGGAGGTCCGACGCCCTGCCGATCGGGACCGTCGACTGCGTCTCCGCCACGGCGCCGGCCTGGCTCCGGGCATGGGCCCGCGCGGACTCGAGGGTGCCCGTGGATGCGTCGACTGCGGGGGTGGGGTCCATGGGTCCTTTCCGAACGGTTTGTTTCGATGGATCATCGAAAGCCCGGCCATCGTGGACCCCCGACCCCGCCGACACAAGGGGTCGGCCGGTGAGTTCACGCGCCGGTAACAGGAGAGGGCCATTGCGTTCGCGGCCCGCGACATGGGTCGGCGCCGCAGGCCGCGCCGGTACGCTCGCCGCCATGGAGCCCTCGGGGACAGAACCTGGCCCCCGCCGCACGGGCCGGCCGCGCGCCGATGCCCGGGCGGTGGTCGGCGACCCGACCGAGGAGATCCTCGCGGCGGCCGGCCGCCTGATCGGCGAGTTCGGCATCGGGGGCACCCCGCTGTCGCGCATCGCCGCCGAGGCCGGGCTGAAGCAGTCCTCGCTCTACTACTACTTCCGGCGCAAGGAGGAGATCGTCGCCGCGCTGGTGGCCCGGGCCAACGTGGTGCCGCTCGAGGCGGCGCACCGGATCACCGGTGATGGTGGGCCTGCTCCCGTCCAGCTCCACCGGTTCGTGCGAGCCGACACCGTCGCCCTGTGCGCCCTGCCGTTCGACATCAACGAGGTCCACCGCATCGCCGCCCGCGACCCGGCCGAGTTCGCTCCGTACTGGAAGGAGCGCGACGAGCTGGAGCGGCTGCTGGCCAGGATCGTCCGCCGCGGCATCGCCGAGGGCGACCTGCGCAAGGTCGACCCCCGACTCACGGCGCTCACCATCCTGTCCAACGACGAGGGCGTGCAGAACTGGTTCCGGCTCGGCCGGCGCTGGTCACCCGACGCCGCCGGGTCGGCGTTGGCCGACCTGGTGGTCGGCGGGCTCCTCGTCGATCCGTCGCACCTCGCCCTGGTGGCCAAAGGCGCCGCCGAGCTCGACGGCCGGGCGGGTTTCGATACGTAATCGAAACGGACACGGGGCGTTCGCCGGGAGGAAACGGAGCGGAAACACGCCCTCCTTACCGTGCAGCGCATCGCCGGTGGGGGGTCGTCCCCCGCCGCACCGCCCGACTCCGGAGGAGCACCATGAGGAACGGCCGCCATCGGCTCGCCACGATCGTCGCCGCAGGCGGGCTGCTCCTCGGCCTCCTGACCGGCTGCGGGAGCAGCTCCGGAGGCTCCGGGTCCGCCACCACCGCGGCGGGCGGCACGACGGCCGCCGGTGCGACCAGCGGGGCCACGATCACCATCGGGTACAGCGCCTGGCCCGGGTGGTTCCCCCTGGCCGTCGCCGACGAGCAGGGCCTCTTCGCCAAGGCCGGGGTGAAGGTGAAGCTCGTCTACTTCACCGACTACACGGCGTCGCTCGACGCCCTCGTCGCCGGCAAGGTCGACGTGAACGCCCAGACCCTGAACGACACGATCTTCGGCGTGGCGGCCGGGGCCAAGCAGAAGGTGTTCCTCGTCAACGACAACTCGACCGGCAACGACGAGATCATCTGCGACAAGTCGATCACCTCGGTGCAGCAGCTCAAGGGCAAGACGGTGGCCGCCGAGGCCGGCGTGGTCGACCAGTTCCTGCTCCTGCAGGGCCTCGAGAAGGCGGGCATGACCCAGAAGGACATCGACTTCCGGGGCGTCAAGACCGACGCCGCGGCGGCCGGGTTCGCCGGCGGCCAGTTCGACTGCGTCGGGGTCTTCGCCCCCTTCACGGTGCAGGCCCTGAAGCGACCCGGGTCCCACGTGCTGTTCAGCTCGAAGGACTTCCCCGGCGTCATCCCCGACCACCTGGTGGCCACCGAGAAGGCCTACACCGAGCACCCGAAGGAGCTGCAGGCCGTCGTGAACGCCTGGTACGCCACCCTCGACTACATCAAGGCCAACAAGGCGTCGGCCACCGCGCTCATGGCCAAGAAGGCCGGCCTGTCGGTCGCCGACTACGACTCGTTCGCCGCCGGCACGACCATCTTCACCGCCAAGCAGGCCCTCGACGCCTTCGCCGATCGCAAGGGTGACACCACGTCGCTGCCCGAGATGGCCCGGCGCACCAACCCGTTCCTCGTCTCGTCGGGCATCGCGAAGAAGGAAGCCGACCTCAGCACCCTGTTCGCCCCTGAGTTCACGAAGGCGTACGTCGACGCCCATCCGGGCAGCTGATGGTCCAGGTGAACCCGACCGCCTCGATCCCCGACACCCCGGAGCGCCGCCCGGCGCCGACGGGGGGCGGGGCGGTCCGCACCCGGGGGCGCAAGCCGTCGAAGCTGATGGGGGTCAGGGCCCCCATCCCGACCCGTTGGCGCGTCGCGCTGGGCATCCTCGGCGTGGTCACCATCCTCGCCGTGTGGGCGTGGGCGGCCAGCCTGGGTGACTCGAGCTCGGTGCTCGTGCCCACGCCGCTGGCCACGTGGAAGGCCCTCGCCCACATGTGGTCGACCGGCCAGCTGCGCACCGACCTGTGGGCGTCGGGCCAGCGGGTGGCGATCGGCTACTCGATCTCGGTGGTGGTGGGCGTCGTCCTCGGGGTCGGCATCGGCACGTTCGCCTCGTTCGAGTCGTTCCTCGAACCGCAGATCGCCTTCCTGCGCTACATCCCGGCCACCGCGCTCACCCCGCTGTTCCTGCTCTGGCTCGGCCTCGACGAGAGCCCGAAGATCTGGCTGATCGTGGTCGGCACCGTCTTCTACAACATCCTGATGATCGCCGACGTGGCCCGCAACGTGCCCCGGGAGATGCTCGACGCGTCGTACACGCTCGGCGCCAACCGCCGCACCGTGCTGCGGCGGGTCGTGCTCCGCCACTCCCTCCCCGGGATCATCGACGTGGCCCGCATCAACCTCGCCGCCGCCTGGCTGATGCTGGTGGTCGCCGAGATCCTGGCGGCGCAGAGCGGCCTCGCCTTCCGGGTCAACGAGTCGGTGCGGTTCCGGGCGGTCGACGCGATGTTCGCCCTGCTGATCGTGTTCGGCGTGATCGGCCTGGTGAGCGACCTGTTCCTGCGCTGGTTCCGTGACCGCGCCGCACCGTGGGCGAGGTCCTGATGTCGCAGATCACCGCCACCGGGCTCCTGGCCGACGACCAGCTGGTCGTGCGGGGCGTGGGCAAGGTGTTCGCCGGCCGCAAGAAGCAACCCGTGCAGGCCCTCGAGTCGGTCGACCTCCACGTCGACTCCGGGGAGCTGGTCTGCCTCCTCGGGGCGTCGGGCTGCGGAAAGTCCACCCTGCTGTCGATCATCGGCGGTCTGGAGGACGCGACGACCGGCGACGTCCTGGTCGCCGAAGAGAAGGTCATCGGCCCCGGGGCCGACCGGGGCATGGTGTTCCAGGCCTACTCGCTGTTCCCGTGGCTGACGGTGGCCCAGAACATCGAGTTCGGGCTCGAGGTGGCCAAGTGGCCGAAGGCCCGCCGCACCGAACGGGTCGACGAGCTGCTGGGCATCATGACGCTCCACGAGTTCGCCCACGCCCTGCCCCGGGAGCTCTCGGGGGGCATGCGCCAGCGGGTGGCCATCGCCCGGGCCCTCGCCCCCGAGCCTGACATCCTCCTGCTCGACGAACCGTTCGGCGCCCTCGACGCGCAGACCAAGCGGGCCATGCAGGACTTCCTCCTGACCATCTGGCACCGCACCGGCACGACCATCCTCATGGTCACCCACGACATCGAGGAGGCGATCTACCTCTCCCAGCGCATCTACGTGATGGCCGCCCGCCCGGGCCGCATCAGCGCCGAGATCCACGTCCCGTTCGGCACCACCCGCGGCCCGTCGATCAAGCGCGACCCCCGCTTCCTCGACCTCCGCGACGAGCTCTCCGACCTGCTCACGACCTGACGGACCGGCCGCCCCGAGCCGCGACCGCGCCCTTGACCGGACCGGGAGCGCGGTCCAAGATGCCGACAGGGCGATCGAAGGGGCGGGGTGGCGTGGATCTGGCGCGGTACCAGGGCGAGCAAGACCGGTTCGTGCACCTCTCGCTGCACGACCTGCTGGAGGCACGGGACCTCTACCACCCCTACCTCATGCAGCACCCGAACGTGGTGGCGACCGCCATCGGGCGCTATCGCATCCGGGTCGACGACAGCTGGCCCGGCGGACCGGGACCGGCCCGCCACGGCCACACCACGCGGACGCTGGCCAACTCCGAGGTCCGCCCGTACTCGTGGCCGGCCATCCTCGTCTTCGTCGAGCGCTGGGCGACGCCGGCGCAGTTCAGCGGCCAGTCCGCCAGCGGGTACCAGAGCACCGACCGGGTGCCGCCCAGCCTGTTCCTGCCCGACGGCCGGGAGGTGCCGGTCTGCGTCATCGAGGCGCCGAAGGTCGCGGCGAAGCCACCGTCGCCGACCCCCCGGCCCCAGCCCCTCAACAACCTCGGGGGCAGCTCGCCGATCTTCGTCGACGTCCAGGGCCAGACCCACTTCGCCACGGTCGGCTGCCTCGTCTCGGACGGGCACACGGCGTACGCACTCACCAACCGGCACGTTGCCGGGCGGGCCGGTGAGGTGCTGTCCTCCGAGTTGGACGGCCGCGTGGCGCCGGTGGGCCGGACGGCGAGTGCCCAGCTGAGCCGCGTGTTGTTCACCGACCTCTACCCCGGCTGGCCGGGGCGGGACACCTACGTCAACCTCGACATCGGGATGATCGAGGTCGACGACGTCGACCGGTGGACCGCCCGCATCGGTGACTTCGGACAGGTCGGGCAGATGGCCGACCTGTCGACGGCCAACATCGGCCTCGGGCTGATCGGGTGCCACGTCGTGGGACAGGGCGCCGGTGGCGGATCGATGGCGGCCGAGGTGGCCGGCCTCTTCTACCGCTACAAGGCCCAGGGCGGGTTCGAGTACGTCGCCGACCTGTTCCTCGGCCCGCGGCCGATCCCGCCGGCCCGGTCGACCGGCACCCCTCCTCCGAGCCTCGTCACCCGGCCCGGCGACTCCGGCACCCTCTGGTTGCTCGAGCCAAAGGACGGGCCCATCGCGGATGATCAGCGGCTCCCGCTGGCGCTGCAGTGGGGTGAGCAGCGCTTCACCGAGCCCGGCGTCGACCCGCAGCCCTACGTGCTGGCCACGTTGCTCAGCAGCGTGTGCCGCCTGCTCGAGGTGGACGTGGTGCGGGACTGGAACCTCGACCAGCCCGACACCTGGGGATCGGTCGGCCATTACTCGATCGGGGCCCACGGGGCCGACGGCATCTCGGCCCGCGTGCCGAAGCTCCGCACCCTCATGCACGACAACCTGGCGGTGATCAGCTACGACGACGCGACGCTCGGCACCTCGTCGTTCGCCGGCATGACCACCGCAGCCGAGGTGCCGCTGGCCGACGTTCCCGACTACTGCTGGAAGCTCGGCAAGCAGGGGTTCAAGCGGGGGGCCGAAGGTCCCAACCACTTCGCCGACATGGACCAGCCGGGACCCGATGGCAAGACCCTCCTCGACCTGTGCAAGCAGATCGGCAACGTCGACCCGCTGGTGTGGGACACGTTCTACGGAACGGTGAAGGACCTGCTGAGCGGCGACCCGATCAGCCAACAGCACCGCGGGCTGATCCCGTTCCGGGTGTGGCAGATCTACGACGCGATGGTCGGGTTCGCCGGGGCCGGCGACGCCAAGCGGTTCGTGTGCGCGGCCGGCGTCCTGGCCCACTACGTGGGGGACGCCTGCCAGCCGCTGCACGTCTCGTACCTCCATGACGGTGACCCGTTGCGGCCCCAGCAGGTGCAGCACACCAGCCACGGGCAACCGGTCGTGAAGACGGAGGCCTACGGCGCCGGGGTGCACTCCGCGTACGAGGACGACATGGTGGGGCTGCCGACCAGCCGCGCCGCCATCCTCGCCGCGCTGGCCAAGACACCGAAGGTGGCCAAGGCGGAACTGCTGGCCGACGGGAAGGCCGCCGCGGTCGCCACGGTCAAGCTGATGCGCACGACCATCGGGCGCCTGCCCCCCATGGACATCGTCGAGGCCTACGTGGCCCACACCTCCGCCGACGGCCCGATGCCCGACTACCTCTGGAAGCAGTTCGGCGCGGCGACGATCAAGGCGATGGTCGACGGCACCCACCTGCTCGCCGTGGTGTGGGAGAGCGCGTGGGTCGCGGGCAACGGTGAGGCCAACGTGGCCCCGACGACGTTCACGGTCGCCGACGCCATGAAGGTGTGCCAGCAGAAGACCTTCGTCCCGTCGACCACCATCGCGAAGATCGGCGCCATCCTGAAGTGACCCGCTTCCCTGAAGTGACCCGCTTCGCCTCGCGACGGGTGAGGTGGCCGGGCGGTCAGCTGGTGGTGAGCAGGAAGGTGGCGGCCAGCGGGCCGCCGCCGGCCGCGGCCACCGCGACCTCGGGGTTGCTCGGGAGCTGGCGGTCGCCGGCCTCGCCCCACAGCTGGGCGCACGCCTCGTGGAGGAAGCCGTAGCCGTGCAGGCGGCCGGCGGAGAGCTGGCCGCCGTGGGTGTTGAGCGGGATCACGCCGTCGGGCGCGATGTTGTGGCCACCCTCGAGGAACGGGCCGCCC
>Ga0209023_10003003_pt1 | contig 20440 bp, 26 predicted proteins | sample LakOneMetagenome_FD_187468 | JGI IMG/M metagenome (GOLD analysis project Ga0209023, IMG submission 187468) | Freshwater and sediment microbial communities from Lake Erie, Canada (SPAdes) (version 2) | ecosystem: Environmental > Aquatic > Freshwater > Lentic | place: Lake Erie, Canada...
CGAAGGCACGGACGGCTTCATATCTAGTCTTGGTCGGTAGCACCGACCGCGGCGGAGCCGCCATTACATGCCATGGTGCATATGTCCTTAGATTTTGTAGTGTCTTTGGTGGTTTTCGCTCGGTAGTGACTCTATGTCGGTTTCGAATGGTTCTTCCGAGTTTCGTATGGGGTGTTTAGGGATTCGGTTTTCAAGACTCTTGCTTTCGGTGTCGGCTTGGTCACGGTCTCAGCTCGTGCCTCTTGTATAGGCATCCTTCCTCCGAGATTCGTTTACCAACTTCATGAAGAAATCCGACCGCGCCACCACCCCGAAAAGCACCCGTAAGACCACGCCCCCACCCGTGGACCAGCCGGGTGCATTCACCGTCCGAACGGCCAACCCCGCAGAGACCCCCCACGGCGCGCGTAGCGCGCCCGCCAACCCGTTTGCGACCGCACCTACCCGAAAGGGTTCCAACGCGCGTCAGCGGGGCACACAGCGCGCGTCAACGGCTTCTGCTTCACCGGCTGCCGAGGCAACACCGGACCAGACGCTGCCGACACCGGAAGGGACCGCCAAAGACAACCTGGTGCGCCGCAGCTTCCAGGTCGATTGGACCACAGGTATCCGAATCCGCCTTGCCGCAGCCGTCTTGAAGACCACCCACGAGAAGGTCTTCCTTCACGCGGTGCCGTTCTTCCTCGGTACCGGTGCACCTGTTGTGCACGTCCCCCGAATGGAAGGGCCGCCCCCGGTAGGTGTCGAGCCACACACCTGGGTGAGGGTCGCGCTACCCCGGGAGACGTGGGACGCCATTGGTGTGCGCTGCCGCACGGACAAGACAGACAAATGCGACCTACTCGACTGTGCGCTCACCCCCGTGTTGGAGCTGGCGTACGAGCTGGTCGGCGTGTCGCTCGGGTATGCGTCAGCCGACCGTCCACCGGTGGGGGACCAACCCGCCGCCGCAGGCGAGGGCACGCACCCGCCATCAAGTTGTCCGGACTCCTCCGCACAGGAAGGAGACCGCTACGAGGGTGAGGCGAACATCGCCTTGCCCGACCGCCTAGCTACGGAGGTAGCACGATGATTGTATTCCTACTAGTTCTTGTAGTGGCAGCGATAGCTGCTTACGCGTTTTGGGACCACGACCTGTTCCATCGGCGGGGAGTACCAGAGCACCTGCCCGCGCAAGCGACCAACATGGCGGCTGAGCAAGGCTGGACACCAGCCGAGCGACTGCAGACGAAGTACTACATAGAGAACGACAGTCCCCACGGAACGTTCCGTAGTCAAGCGATTGCGTTGGGCCACCCCGTGGATAGCAGAGGGCGTCCGATCGCCAACAAGATGATTCGGTCCCGTGGCGACACACCCGTCGGGGTGCTGACCGGTGCGCCCGGTTCAGGCAAGACCACTTGCATCGGTGTGCCGGCTGCCGTCATGTGGGGCAGAGACGAGCAGGGGTATGTGCCGCTCGGTGGTGGCTCCCCCCTACTGCTCGTTGCACCGAAGTCTGAGCTGATCGAGCTGAGTCTTCTATCCCGTCTCGCCCAAGGCGAGGTTGCCGTGTGGGCGGTAGACGGTGGCCGCTACCTGCCTGACGTTCTTCTCCCGTACAAACGCTTGTGGACACCACTCGTAGAGTGCGAACGCTGGGTGGACGCCCTGGTGGTCAACCGGGCTATGACGGAGGGCATCAAGAACCGGGACGAGTTCTGGGCGGCAGCCGGCGGCTACGTGCTGGCAGCTGCCATGTGGGCGGTCAAGCATCGCCGTAAGAGCGGGAGTCTGATCGACGTCTGGCAGGCGCTGACCGGTGCCAACGGAAAGCTCGGCGACGTGACCGCCATCGAGAGTCTCTACTTCGAACTCGGCGAGCATCTCGACCCCAAGCCGGTGGCCGACCCGGTGGAGTGGCAGCGCCTGCAAGACGACGCGGAAGACGCCATGCTCGCACGCCTGGCGCTTGAACCGTTGGTGGTGAGTGAAGCCCCGCAGACCAACAGCGGCATCATCACGACCGGTCTGATGGCTTTGGGTGCCGCGCTTCTCCCAGGTGTCGGTTCTATCGCCTACGACTCCCCTGAGGTGATCAACTTGGAAGCGCTGCTGATCGACTCGGCAGGCACCGTCGCCGTCGTCGGATCCACCCTCCACATGCACGCCGTTCGACCCCTGATGACAGCGTTCTTGACAGCGGTGCGGTTGCACACCGAGGCCAGAGCATTCCGCAACGGGGGCCGGCTTCGCCGGCAGCTGCTGGTGCTGATCGACGAGTTGCCTGTCGTTGTATCCAGCGGCGAGATGTACGCCGAATGGCTGGCTACGTCCCGGTCGCAGGGTGTGCAGCACATGTACATCACGCAGAGTGTCGCAGCGTTGGACGGCAGCTGGGGTGGGAAGGACTGGCGCACCCACTGTGTGAACTCGACAGTGGATCGGCTGTGGCTGTCGATGTCTGCTGACGTTGAGTCGCTCGAGTTGGCGGTCAAGCTGGGTGGCGACCACCTGGTGACCACCCAGTCCTCGAGCACACCGGATCGGGACACCAAATCGAAGGGGGAGGGCGGTACGACGACCACCCCGGCGGTTACGACAACAACGAAGACTGAGTCGTACCGTGACCTAGTGCCGCTTGGCCGTGTCGCCGCCCTCGCCAAAGGCGAGGCGATCCTCTACTCCGAGGCCGACCGCGCCCAGGTTGTGCTCGCCCCATATTTCCATGACCCGCTGTTGATGTCGCTGGTCCGGACCGGGCTGCCTCTTCTCCCTGACGGCAGCGCACCTGAACCGCCACCGCCGCCACCGGTTGGTGTGTCCTCCGATCGGGTCGATGTGCCGACCCCCGACGTGGTGCCGGACCCCGTACCCCGGACGGTGCCTGACCCTGCACCGAGCGTCGAGCCGACCACCACCTTCGATGACTACTCATCGGACGATGCCCCCGACAGCGACGATGCCTCGTCCTTCGACGACTTCGGCGATCTGCCCGATGGTCCTGAACCGGACGCCGAACCTGAGCCGGACGGTGGGTCCGAGCCCGCTCACCCGTCTCGAGGTGTGGCCTGGGACGCCTTGGGGGCAAGCGTCATGTCGCCGCCGGCGCCACAGCGGTCGGCTGGCCGCTCGTTGCGGGATGCGGTCGAACAAGCCAAACGGGCGAAGCCTGCCGACGTCGAGACTGTGTGACCGCACATCTTGGGTTGGGTTGTTCCCGCCGGCGCCGAAGGTGCAAGAAGAGCACCACCAAACCGAAGCTTCGGCCCGATCCTGCGGGCCGCCTACCACCACCACCCAGAGTCGGTGTATCTCACGAGAGGGGCCCCTGCGGGGGCCTCTTTGGTTTTTGGCCTCCGCGGCGGCATCCCACGACCACAGTGTCCGCAGACGATCGGCCCGGACTTGGCACCCATCGCTTTCGATTGCTCAGGCATCGCCATCTCCCACAAGATGTCCAAGGCTGCCCGGTTTGAGCCGCTGACGGTCGAGGAACTCTGCGATATCGGTGACCCGCCAGCGGTACACGCGTCCGATGCGGTATCCGACGAGCTCGCCGCGATTCGCAAGCCCGTAGACCGTCCGTGGTTTGACCCCGAGGTCCGCCGCACATTGTTCGGTCGTCCTCCACGCTGACTCTGACATGCTGTGATTGAAATACATTGAAAGTGTGCATGTCAATAGTTCGGGGCCGAGGTGTGGGGGTCCGACCTCAAGCGGCCCGAAGCACATCCGTCGCACTTATCTGGCGCACGCCGAAGGCCGCCCCACGGGGCGGCCTTCCGGGAGTGGTCTTCCTCAACCGGCTGTCTGCCAGTTGTCCGACATCCCAGATTCGAGTGTCTCATCCTGGGCGGGACGCATGTAGAAGTCGAGGATGTCGCCGGGAGAAGGCGTGCCGTCCCCGAAGGCCATGGTGACGGTGACACCGTCGGAGGTGATGGTCACGCCGTGGGCTGCCATGTGGGCCACTTCGAGCTCCCCGCCGCCGGCGAGATATCCGCCGAGCCACGAGCACATCCATTCGGATGCCGCTCCCAGGCTTTCGGCCCAGCACCCGCACCCTGCCGAGTCGTTGATGTAGTCGCTCCCGGGGAGGTCGAGCTGACCGGAGGTGTCCTCGTGGGTGATCGAGTAGTGGATCTCGTATGCGGTCTTGGTCATGTCCTTTCTCCTCTGTTGGTGTGAGCCTCGGCCGGGTCCTTCGGCTACTGACATCCACTGTTGCGGGCGCCCGTGCGAACGCAAGTCAGTTCGTGCTCCCTGTGCTCGTCCTCAAGAAGCACTACACGCCGAGCCCGCGAGGCGTAGCGTCGTCGTCATGTCGCCGCTAACGGAAAGGCCAGGACCTTTCCCAACAGACCCGGACGAACTGGACCGCCGGGCATCGTCCGAGAACCAGTACGAGCGGGCTGCGGTTGCATTGAGTGCGACCTGCCCACCGGACACGCTCAAACGGTTGGCGTTGGACCCGGAATGGGATGTGCGAAGTGCGGTGGCGGAGAACCCGGCAACGCCAGCCGACCTGCTGACCTTTCTGGCGACGGAAACCGTTCTGGATGTTGCGGCGCAAGTCGCCCGGAACCGGGGCTGCCCAGTCGACCTTCTGGCTCGGCTGGCAGCTCACTCGGACCCCGTTGTCCGGTCGGGCGTCGCCCGGAACCCTGCCTGCCCGGTCGAGTTGCTGACCCTCTTGGCTTCGGACGCCGACGAGCTCGTGCCGGTGTACGTGGCCGGCAACGATGGGTGCACGGACGATGTGGTGATGCTGCTCCCAGCCGACTGCGCCCTCCCAGATCAGGTCGGGCCGCTGATTGGTGCGTTGCCCGCGTCGGCCCAACGGATCGCCGAACAGTTGTACAACGACGGCTGGACCGGCACGATCGGTGAACTCCTCCAAGCGGCCCGCACCCTCGCCGAGGGCGAGCCCGCCCCTCGACCCGGACCCGATTCTTCAACCTGACCGCACTCGGATACCACCAGAACGCATAACCGTGGACTCCGGGTGCATCGAACCTACGACGGGGCGCCACGGAAGCGTTGCGTTGAGGATTCCCATGTCGTCGACCGGGCCGTGCGTGGCAAGCTGCCGGCGTGGCCGGCTTCGACCTCGACATCACCTTCAAGGAGAGCACTGACGAGCTCGGCCGCGCCCTGTTGCAGCGTCTCCAACGCGCCGGCAGGTCGGTCGACCTGCGGGTGTCGTACCGGCGGTCGACCGAGTACGCCTTCTACGTCACGGTCGATGGTCCGCTGCCAGCAATGCAGATGCTGTGCTTCCAGGTCGAGCTCGAGCTGCCCGCATTCGCAGACGGGTACCCAAAGCCGGTGAGACGAGCCACCCGGCTGCGGGTCGCCGACCAATTGATCGACCGCTACACCGCTGGGGTGGCGAGGATCACGCAGTCGGTGCTCGACACCAGCGCGCAATTCGCTGCGATACCGAACTCGCTGAGGTTCGATGCGGGCGACTCTACCGAGCTGGAAGGGGTGTTGAACCCCTACAGCCACATGGTCACCCTCTTCTGGCTCGGGTTCGTGCCAGCGACCCACGCGGTCGAGGAGGCTCACACCGCCGTCGAGGTCGTGTTGAAGCAGGCGCTCGGCAAACCGAAGAGTCGGGGTGCCTTCTTCGAGCTCGTGGCCGAAGCGAAGGACCGCGGACTGGTCACCGCTGAGCAGCACGACGAGTTGATCGAGCTGAAGGATGTCCGGAAGGGCATCAAGCACCGTGGCCACGGGGTCTCGATCGAGGTGGCGGACAAGCTGATGGACCAGACCACCGAAGTCGTGCAGGTCCTTCTCGGCGGCATCAACAGGTCGAAGTAGGCGAGGCCGGGCGGACCTCGATTCTTCAGTGGGAGAAGAGGAGGTCTATCGCGTGCTGAATGCTGGCTCCCTGGCGCTCCCAGATGGCCGACGAGGTGAGGTTGACCGCGACACCTGTCGTAAAGGCCATGAGCGCCACGAGGGTCCTTTTGAGCTTGGCGGGGGATTCACGGGTACGCGCGACATCATCCTGCAAGGAGCGCAAGGTCACCTCAACCTCACGGAGGAGTCGGAGCGCCTCCATTTCGGCCTCCTCGGGGAGGGGATCGGATTCCAACGCCGAGCGGAACTCATCTGCTAGAGGCTCGACGATGCGCCCCGCGGCGCGTGCGAAGACTCGACTTGGATCAGCCGACGTGCGAACGCCAAATCCGACGCCATAGCCAACGCTGGTTCGCTCCGTGTCGGTGTCCGTTATCGAGTCGGCCTCGACGAAGAGTCCCCAGTCGGCGTTATCCGGGTCCAGTGCCTGAGACCAAATTCTCGCGATCAAGCCCCTCAGAAACAACGAGTCGGACGGCTGCACGGCACCGGTGTAGTTCCTCCGCCAGTTCCCGGCGACAGACCTCGGGCGTGCCCAGTGCGGTAAGGCAGCCGTCGGCAGTACGGCAAGGTCATTGATCATGGCCCTGCAGTCTTTGACGCTCATCTCCCCAGAATCAGAATGCCCGCACCAGTAGCCGTCCTCACCGCGAAGAACAACGAACGGCTCGGTGGGAGCTGTATCTGCCAGGTCCTCGCCGACAAGCTGGAGTAGGCCATCCAGCACAACGACCTCGGTCTGTCCGGTTACGCCTGCGGGAACACTCACTTCGGCCCAGTTGGGGCGGGCTTTCGCCAGAGTCCGGGCAGGAAGCCACGTCGCCGTGTATCGAAGCGGCTCGATCCGATCAACCGGTTTGCGGGCCGAGGACACGCCAGCGAATCTAGTGCACCGGCGATTGTCGGTGATCGTGCAGCGGGTACCTGAGCGCTCGAAAGGTGCGGCGAACCCCGGTCGTACACGGCTGAAGTTGGGCCGGTACCGTTTGGGGCCATGACTGAGACCCACGTTCCGGAGGAACCGCTCGTCCCACCGCTCCACATCCACCAGGCGCCCGACGACCGCGGGCTCGGGATCCACGAGCATGACGCTGTGCTCGCACTGGACGCAACCTCGCCAAAGCACCACACGTGTACCTTCTGCGCCGCTCGCTACACCCCCAGCTCTCGATGGAGTCTGCAAGTTAGTGGCGTCAATGCGGTCGAGGTTGAGCGTGTAGCTGTCGCCCTCCTTCAGCAAGTGGACGCCGGATCACCACCTGGCGCAGATGTGGTACTCGGCGACAAGTACGTGGTACATGGTTCTGCGATGGCCGTTGGGCCCGAAGCCGTCGCCAGCGTGATCGGCGATTGGAATCAGTTCGCGTCCGAAGTTGATGTCCACGAGCTGGTGGCCGAGCTGGCTCTCCTACGCAGCCAGCTTGATGCGACGGATATCGATCAGGCAGAGGTCCTGGGCGCCCTGGCGTGTGCTGAGAAGGCCGTCAAGGAGGGTGACGGCGCCGGTGTGCTTGGTTGGCTGCGGAAGGCTGGCGCTCGCTCGCTCGAGGTCGCCGAGAAGGTCGGAACTGACGTGGCCGCAGCAGCGATCAAGAAGGCACTCGGACTTCCCTGAGCGCTCAGGGGCGAAGCCCATCGAGCTTGACGAGACATCCGACGGGGTGCGGACCTATGCCCGGTCGGTGCCTGCGCTGTCGATGCTCTCTCGAACCCAGCGGTTGCGGGTGCGCCCCTTGTGAATGTCGCTGATGGTCGTGGTCGACAGGCCAGTGTCGTCACCGATGACACGCAGAATAACGCCGGCGTCCCGTTGGCTTCTGATGAGTTCGTTTCGCCGTTCGACCATCGTGGGGACTTCGGCCAGCTTCTTACTGAGAAGGCGAAGCTCCTCAGCGTTCTCCTCAACGGTCGGTATTCGGGTGGTGGCTGTCTTGCTCATGGCTGCGTCTCCCTGGTGAGTGTGTCGGATGATGGTGTTGGTTCGTGTGCACCGTTGCGGGCGCCCGCACCGATTCAAGCGACCTCGGTGTGCCTCACAGGATGCGTGCCTCCTGCTGAGCCGAAGGTGCCCAGGGCCTCCGCGATGCGGCCACTTGACGTGTCGGCCCCGTCCCAGTTGCCCAGGTACTTGGGCCCGCTGCCTCGTGTCGGCGAGCGGAACGACACTTGGCCCTCATGCAGCTCGAAGTACACGACCCACGGGGCATGATCGAACGACACGACGTGGTCGAACGCGGCGCCTTGCGCCAGGTAGCAGCCTGTGCGCGCTCCGTCTGCCTCGACGTCCTCACACTTCCACCCCCAGACCATGCCGTCGAGGTCTGCGGCGGCCTGGCACGCCCGGCCGATCGCAGCCTGAACGTTGGCCTTCTGGCGTTTGTCGACTGCGGCTTGGACCGCCCCGAGCGCCAGGACAAGTTGCCCGTAGTCGGTGCGAGATGCGTTCTGCTCTTGTTGTCGGGACGCTCGATTGCGCATGATGATGCTCTTCTCCATGGTGCGGGGTGACGGGCTGGTCCGTGTTCACTGTTGCGGGCGCCCGCACCGATTCAAGTGGCCTCGGTAGCCGTCACAGGTCGGATGCCCCGTGGCGCTGGACCGAACGTGGCGAGTGCTTCGGTGATGCGGTCTTGTGACGTGTGGGTGCCGTCCCATTCCCCTGGGTAGTCGGGCCCGCTTCCTCGCGTCGGTGAGTGGAAGGACACCTGACCCTGCGGCAGTTCGAAGTACACGACCCACAGCGCCCGCCGGACCCTCACGTAGTCGCCGGTGCCGTGGCACCGGTCGCACTCCAGGAGCTGGTGGTCGTCGTAGGAGAGGCAGTAGCCGTCTCCGTCGCACGTCCAGCATTCGCCTTCGGACACCTGGTCTTCACCGTCGATCTTCCAGCCCCATACGAACGAGTCGATGGAGGCGGCGAGTGCGCCGGCCCGGACTAGCGCGGCCTGCTTCTTGGCGTATAGGCGGCCGCACTGGCGGTTCTTGCGGGGATAGGTCTTGGCCTTGCTTGACGCCGATTGAGCGCCGGCGAGAGCGAGGACCAACTGCCCGTAGGTGGTGCGGGCGGCATTCTGCTTCCGGAGCCGGGCCGCCTGGCGGGCGCGGGCCTGCTCGCTTCTTGCCGCCGACAGTTCGTCGAGGAGCGCGTGAGCATCGGGGACGGCGGTCACCCGTTCCTCCCAGTCTGTGTCGAACAGCCAGCCGTCGTAGCGGGGTCGGTTTCCGGAGCGGCCTGAGACCCAGCCGACGATGACTCGCCCGTGCTCGACGCCGGCAAGCTCGAGCACTTCTGATGGGCACGGCAGGCGCTTGGCGCGTTGCTGGCTCGCCGGGTCGTGGGAGGTACGAGTCAGGTTGTACGTGCCGTAATCAGTGAGCGTGGCCCTTTCGGCCACCGTGCCTTCCATCGCGGTGTCAGTCGTCATGTCCTCTCTCCTGGGGTGCGCCAGGGGCCGGTTCCCGCTGGCATTTCTCACGGTTGCGGGCGCCCGTACAAACACAAGAAGGCCGGGCGCCGGCTGAGCGGGGTCACAGGAGCACCGACACAACGAAGAACGCCGCCCCGAGGGGCGGCGTCCGTTCGAATGACTGCAGTGGGTTATGCGCGAACCAGGGTGAGTTCGAAGGTGGTGGCCCCGCCTTCGAACTCGATGCTGAAGCTGGTCTCGTTGATGACGCAATCCATTGGGCCGCAGTAGGCCTCGATGGCCTTGATGGCGGCCGGGGCAAACGAATCAAAGGCCATGCGTCGTTCGTCGGTGGCGGTGTAGACCGCGTCGGGCGTGTCATCATCGAAGATGCATTGGAAGAGCGCAAGGGTGTCGCCGTCCGTCCAGGCATCGCCGTCGAAGCCGTCTTCGTCGGTGGCGTCGAGGTCCCAGTGCCACTTGGTCATGGTGCCAAGCTCTGCGCGGCCTTCGCCATCGGCGTTGATCTTCACGTAGAACCTGAGGCTGTCGAAGACGAAGGTCTCACTGTCGGCTTCTGGGTGGTCCCAGTTGGAGGCGGCGCTGAGGGTGTCGATGGCGTCGAGGGCCACGGGCAGCCGGCGCTCTTGCTCGCAGCTGACTATCTCGCGGGCATCATCGGCGTCGCCGTCGCAGGCTTCGAGGGCGTTCTCTTCGAACTCGTCGCGCCAATCTTCGCCGATGATGGCGACGAGAGCTTCGGCTTCGTCGCGGGTGATGGTGGTAGTTGCTGTGGTGGTGGTCATGTCCTCTCTCCTGGGGGTGGTCGGGCCTTAGCGGGTCCTTGGGCTACTGACCTCCACCTTTGCGGGCGCCCGCAAGAACGCAAGGGCGGTGTTGGTGCCGGCTGAGCGGGGTCTCAGGAGTACCGCCACAACGAAGAACGCCGCCCCGAAGGGCGGCGTCTGTGCGAACGGTCGCTGTAGGCAGCTATGCGGCTGTCGCCGCTTCACGCCTGACGGCGATGCGGGCGGCGTCCCGCTGCCCCCGGACCCATCGCTCGAACTGGGCTTCGGACAGGTCGACTTCCTCGATGGCACCCGAGCGGCCTACCGGCTCCCGCCTGGCTCCGGTGACGAACCAGGCTGCCGAGCCACGTTCGACCGTGACCGTGGTCAGCATCGGTGTGCCCTTGTAGCTGTTGGCGAACTCGGAACTCCCGGTGCCTTCACCGATGTAGGCGACGATGCCCGCCCATTCGCCCTTCGGAAGGCCGGCCAGGGACGCTTCGACGGTAGCGAGGGCCTCGGTGATGTCGTCAGCCGTGAGGAGGCGAGTCGAGCATCCCTTCTGAGCAGTCTTCAAGTGTGCTTCGACCTTGTCGGTGTTGGAAACGTTGATTCGGGTGGCGGTCATGTCCTCTCTCCTGGATGGTGGCTGCGCCTCGGGCGGGTCCTTCGGCTACTGACATCCACCTTTGCGGGCGCCCGTACAAACACAAGGACCTGTGGGTGAAGCCTGAGGACGGCCACAGGCGGACAGTGTCGTGACGGCCGCTGTCACATGAGGTTGCGGACCACGACACTCGGGTGGGCTAGCACCTCGCTGAGGGTGTGCCCCTCGTGGCAGGCGAACGCCGTCAGAGTTACGACGACTAGAAGGATGAAGGCGACCAGTTGGGTTAGGGGTGTGTAGCGCATGCCGGAATCCTGCGCCGCGACAGCCTTGGCGACACACAGGCCGATTTGGTATGCGCCCTGATCCTTCGAGCTCTGGTCCATCCGCCAGGGCGCTGCGATGGACCGCAGGGTGTGTGAGACCTCGATGTAGACGGGTCGAGGACCCCCTTTCGGGGGTCCTCGTGTGCTTCCTCCTCTCGCTACCCGAAACGGGATCAGAGTTCGCCGGCCACCAGGTTGATGAGCCAACGAGGCGCCGGCTCGGACGTGTGGAGCAGGGCGTCTTCGTTCTGGTCGTCGACCGTCCACAGCATGAGCGGTGAGCACCCGACAGAGCCGCTCATGCGGCTTCCGAAGGCACCAGCGAGGCCGTCCAGGCACACTTCGGTTCCCGAGTCCAAGTCCGTGTCGCGGACCCGGATGGACGCCACCACGGTGAAGGCGTCGGCGTCCCAAGGGACGAGTCCGGTCACCCACTCGGCCGGGTGGCCGGTTGACCCGACCGTCACGGTCGGACAGTTCGTCGACGAATGAACGTAGACAGGGTCGTCGGATTCGATGCCGTCATGCACGTCGATCACGTTCATGTTCTTGTTGTGCTTCAAGCTGTTCGCCCACTTGCGGGCGGCGCTGATTTCGCCGCGGGGCCAGGCGATCACGAGGATGCTGGCGTTCTCGGCGTCGGAGCCGGTGAGGCTCATGCGCATCTCGTAGCTGATGGAGCTCGCCACCTCGGCGCATGCTCGGGTGGTTTCGATCTTGGTGAAATCGGTGCTCATTTTCGGTGCCTTTCGATGGCTGGTTTGGGTTACCAGCCACCGTTGGTGCGCCGACGCCGGCACAAGTCGGTGCTGTGAGAAGCCTCAGCATGTCTGCGCTGACGATGCTGCCGCCGACGGTTTGGGTTGCCACCGTCAGCACCAACCGTGTCCGGTGGCCAACTCGACCGGAGGACCACCATGACCACGACTTCAACCATCGCAACTGTCGACCGCCGTGAAGCGAGACTCGTAGCTTCCGGCCCGCAAGAACGTCGATGGCTGGCTCGGATGCTGACCGCTGACGGCCTGTGCGTCGAGGACTACTCAGCGCATCCCAGTGGGCCGGGCACACACGCTCGAGTGGTTCGCTTCGCCGAACGGTTGCAGGCCGCCGGTTTCGATGCACGGCTCGATCGGTTCCTATGGCTTCCGACCTGCTGGCGTATCACCGAACGCTCGGATAGCAGGCAGGCCGCCGCCAGGTTGGCGGCCGCCATCCGGACGTTCCGGTGCGGTTGGGTTCTCGCCCCAGACGGGTCGTCGTGGTGGCCGTTGTGGTCTGCCAGCCAGCTGACGCGAATCGAAATGCTCCTAGGCGACGGCCACACGGTCGAGGAGATGGCTGATGCGGCGTCGCTGTTGGAGCGAGGGCGGCTTCCGAAGACTCCTGCCGAGCTGTGGTCGTCCGTTGGGCTACAAGAGGAGTTCGCCGTCGTAGGGGAGTTCGAAGGCCTGGCCTACTTGCGGTCGGTGCTACCGACCGGACAGTCGGTGCCATGACCACCAAGCGCAAGGCAAGCAAACCCCTCCCCGCCCCGACCCGTGCGGACATCGCTGACGCCCGAGAGGACCCAGCCCTTATCGACGCCGGTGCCGCCGACGCTCTGATTCGCCAGCTGAGCGCCGACTTGAAGGTGGCGGCTGACCGCCGGGCAGTTCTGATCGCTGACGCCCGCCGGCGATGGCCCCGCCGTGCCGTCGCCGCAGTCCTGGGCATCAGCGAGTGGCAGGTCACAGACGCTGAGCGCAAGGCGTCACGTCAGGGGCAGACCCGCAACGAGCGGGCTGTGGCAGCGACTGCACGCAAGGCAGCCGACCGCTTGGCCGAAGCCGCCAAGGGGACCGACAGGGCGTAGGTGCGGTGCTTGCTTGGCCGCTGTGGTGCTGAGGGCGGCCTCAGCGGACGGGTCGCCTACTGTTGGTCTCTGGCGTTGGCGCCGACGGTCAGGACGGTAACTAGCACGCCTACCGACGGAGACCGACGATGACCCGATTGGACCACGCCCTCGACGAGATCGAATCACACCTCTGCTACGACGGCATCACCTGTGACCGTGACGAGCGTGGCGTGATCGTTGCGCTCCCCGCGTGGCGGCGGGCGGTGGCTGATGGCCAAGCCACGGACGATGGCCTGCGTGGGCTCGGCCGCTACTGCGCCAGCATCCTCGACTACGAGCGTCTCGACGACATCGCCGTGATCGTCGAGCCTTCGGCCGGCCCGAGCCCGTGGCTCGACGGTGATGAGCTCATCGTGCAGGCAGTCGCTGTCGAGTTCTGAGCGACGCCTTGTGCGTCAGGCAGCGGCCCTGGAAACACTGGCGTTCGGCGCCGGCGATTGCGGGTGGTCGCTGTCGGCGAGGATGCGGGCGGTATCGCACAGCTCGGCGAGCGAGCCGTCCCAGCCGTCTACGAGTCCGTTGGCGATCCGGCGGGCCGCCGCCGGTAGTCCGGCGATTCCACGGGCCACAGCCACCTTCGGTAGCTCGGCGGTCAGTAGAGGTTCCAGAGCCTGTATCGGCGTGTTCGGGTTCTCGGCGGCGGCTCGCAGCACGTCGTGGCAGTGGGCGTGATGGGCGCGACACACACGACCGGCGAGCCGTGTGAGAACTGCGGAAGGCGTACTTGGGTTTTCAGCAACCCCGTAGCGGACAGCGCCGTCCGTGTGCCCGGCGAGCAAGCTCAGGAGCGCCGGCGGTGTGGTTGGCTGTTCGGCGTAGTACACGCGCAAGTGCTCTGGGCAGGTCGGGTTCGCGATTGCCTCGGATGTGCAGATTCCAGCGGCCACCATCGCTTCGAGTATCCACGACGGTGTGGCCGTGTTGCCGGCGATTCCTTGCACCTCGGCGATGGGAGCCTCAGCGAACGCTTCCAGGATCGGTTCGCTGAACCGGTAGGTGTGCCGTCTGGGGGCGTACAGAGAGCCATGGACAACATCGAGGAGGCTGGCGGGACGAACGACGGGTGATTCTGCGGGGACCTCAAACTGGAGGTACCCCGGTCTGACGGACACCTATCGTGAGGGGACGCGGAGTCCCCTTCGGAAGGATCCGCATGCCCCGTCCACATCCCCCAGAGTTCCGTCAACGCGCCGTGGAGCTTGCCCGGTCCGGTGACGCGCCGGTCTCCCAGATCGCGAAGGACCTCGGGATCTCCGACTCTTGTCTTCGCAACTGGATGCGCCAGGCCGACCTCGACGAAGGTCGCCGCAACGACGGCCTCGCATCGGCCGAGCGGGCCGAGCTGATCGAGCTGCGCCGCAAGCTGCGGGTCGCGGAGCTCGAGAACGAGATCCTCAAGCGCGCTGCGGCCTACTTCGCCCGGGAGAACGTTCTCCCAAAATGATCTACACCTTTATCGCCGAGCACTGCTCGGACCTGCCCGTCTCGGTGTGCTGCCGAGTGATGAAGGTGTCGACATCGGGCTACTACCAGCGGCTCCGCCAGCCGGTCACCCCGGCCGAGCGGGCCGAAGCGGAACGGGCCAACGAGGTGCATGACATCTGGAAGATGTCGCGGCACAGCTACGGCATGCCGCGGGTGCGTGACGAGCTGCGCCTCGGCCGCGGTGAGGGCTGCTCGCGCACCACCGTCGCCCGCCTCATGCGCACCTGCGGCGCGGTCGGGATCCACTATCCGAAGCGGGGCGGCTGCACCCGACCCGGCGACGGCGACGTGTCCGACGATCTGGTCAACCGGGCCTTCGATCCCGAAGGCCCCGACCGGCTTTGGGTCATGGACGTGACCGAACACCGCACCCTCACCGGCAAGGTGTACCTCGCCATCGTCCTCGACGCCTGGTCCCGCATGGTCGTCGGCTGGTCCATCGCCGATCACATGCGCGCCGAGCTCGTCGCTGACGCAGTGCAGATGGCCGTGTGGCGGCGCCGGCCACCCAAGGACCAGACCGTGGCCCACAGCGACCACGGCGGCCAATACACCAGTTGGCTCTTCGGGACCCGACTCCGCGCCGCCGGGCTGCTCGGCTCGATGGGCACCGTCGGCGACTGCTTCGACAACTCCGTCGCCGAAGCGTTCTTCTCCGGCCTCCAACGCGAGCTGCTCGACCAGCACCAGTGGGCCACCCGTGAGGACCTCGCCCTCGCGATGTTCGACTGGATCGAGACCTGGTACAACCCCCGCCGCCGCCACTCCTACAACGGCGGCTACAGCCCCGCCGACTACGAACAGCTCAACACACCCGCCGCCCAGGCGGCATGATCACCCCACACCCACCCCGTCCGTGAAACCGGGGTACCTCCAAAACAGCCTCAGCTGAGCTGGGTCTTCGAGCGCAGTGAGAAGCGCTCCGGTTGTGCCGCCCCACGTTGCAGCGTGTGCCGCGGCGCCTTCTGCGAGGTGGCGGGAGACCCATGGCAGCTGGGCCCACCGCTGCACTCGTATGACGAGCCAAGGTGGAACCTCGAGCAGCTGCTCAGCCGGGACCCAGTACAACGCATGGTGGGCGCAGTCCCGAACGTACTCATGCTCATCGCTCGCGAGTTTGGTCAAGAGGCGCATGGGACAGGCGTCGTTCTCGGCGACTGCACCACGGACGAGTTCGTCGCCGTTCCCGCTGAGCTCGTCGAGCAGAGCCAGGTCTGCTGCGCGGCCGGCGATGTCGTGTAGGAGACCAATGATGAGGTCGTCGGCGAAGGACTTCCGACCCTCGCACAGGTCGTCGATGGCCTCGTCGACCATGGCGAAGTAGTCGTATGCGGTGATCACGACGGGTCCCCGCATAGTGGCTCGGCAACACTGGCGTTCGGCGCCGGCGATTGCGGGTGGTCGCTGTCGGCGAGGATGCCGGCAATCTCGCACAGGTCGGCGAGCGAGCCGTCCCAGCCATCTACGAGTCCGTTGGCGATCCGGCGGGCCGCCGCCGGTAGCCCGGCGATTCCACGGGCCACAGCCATCTTCGGAAGCTCGGCGGTCAGTAGAGGTTCCAGAGCCTCTATCGGCGTGTTCGGGTTCGCGGCCGCGCATAGCCGAACGGTCCGGTAGTTGTCATCAGTGAGTCGTGTAAGTACCTCGGGGGGCGTGTTCGGGTTCCTTGCGGCGCATTGCCGAACGGTCGCGGCGGTGTCATCCGCGAGTCGTGCGAGTACCTCGGGAGGTGTGTTCGGGTTGCTTGCGGCACCCTTCCGCACATTTCGGCTCTCGTCAGTTGCGAGTAGTGCGACAACGCCAGGAGGTGTACTTGGGTTCTTGGCAACGACGCTGGAGAGAGCGTCGTCGGCATGCCCGGCGAGGATGGTCAGCAGCGAGGGCGGGGTCGTTCGATCCTTGGCAACTTCGAGGCGCACGAGTTCTGGGCTGGACGGGTTCGCGACGACTTCGAACACTTCGATGCCAGCGCCGAGCATGGCTTCGAGAATCCACGACTGTGTGTCGGGGTTGGTGGCGATCGCCAGCAACTCTGCGGTGGGAGCCTCAGCGAGCGCTTTGAGAACCGGTTCGGTGAATCGGTAGGTGTGCCGCCTGGGAACGTACTGGGACGCTCGGACAAGTTCGAGGAGACCTGCTGTTGGGTTCTCGGCTTGGCGCAGTCGAGGGTTCAGGGAGGCACGGAATCGTTCGAGGAGGCGTGCGGCACGAACGCCGAACGAGCGTGCGGGGACAGGCGGCCTCATCTGCACCGGCCCTTCGAGCTCGGCGAGCAGTTCTCGAGTTGTGCCCTCCCACGTTCCCGCACATGTCTCGGCTCTCTCGGCAATGTGGGGAGGAACCCACGGAAGTTCAGCCCATCGGTTCACGCCCATGACCAGTTCGGGTGGAAGCTCGAGCAGCTGCTCGGCGGGGATACAGCGCATCGCTTCGAGGACCAGATCCCGAACAGATTCGTCCTCGTCGTTCGTCAGCTTCGCTAAGAGCCTCACCGGACACGCCGGGTTCTCGGCGACCGCCTCACGGACAAATGCGTTGTAGTAGCCGCTGAGGTATTCGAGCAGAGCCGGGTCTGCTGTTCGGCAAGCAATGCCTTCAAGGTTGGCTTCGATGTCGTCATCGTCGAACGTCTTCCGTCCGGTGCACAGGTCGTCGATGGCTTCGTCGGCCCAGGGGTAGTAGTGCCCGTCGCGCAGGTAGTCGATGGCCCGGTAGGTCGTGGGGTCGTAGTCACCGTGGTTCTGCGTCACAGTGCCATCCCCTGGTCTCTGGCCGGCTGCCGGCGACGTACCATCGGTCGCGCGTCGGCGACGGTCTGCTCGTGTTGGCGAACGACCTCGGTGGCCCTGGCCATGCAGTCACCTTCGAAAACCCACCAGCCGTCGTCTTGGAGGCGGGCGACCTCGGCCGTGGCGTACGCCTCGGGGCCGCCGGCGTCGAGCGCGTCTTCTGCTGACGGTGCGGGGTCCTCCCAGATGTTCTGGTACACGCTTTCGCCGAGCTCGTCGGCCACGAACTCTTCGAAGGCGAACATGAGCGTCTCTCGTTGTTCGGGGTCGTACACGCCCACGCTGTTGTGGCCGTCCCATTCGACGGTGTGCCCGGCGGCCAGGTCGTTGAGGTCGTCAGCGTGCTCTCGGATCCACTGCGCTACGAGTTGTTGCCCGTCAGGTGTCAGGTTGTTCGGCACGATGCCGAGCGAGAGCACCTGCTCGGTGTGTAACGCATCCCGTCGGCCGTTGTCGCCGCGGGCTGCGGCGGAGACCACCCGTGTGTCCGGGTCGATGACGAGGTGGTGGCGCCAGTACGAATGCCTTCCCTGGTCGAAGCCGACGATCGTGTCCAGGTTGCCAACGGTGACGGTGGTGGCGGGTTCGGGTGGCGTGCGGAGGTAGCGGATCGAGGCGAGCGGCACCCCTGCGAGCGCCATGCGTACCTCTTCGGCTGACAAGTCGATCCGCTCGGGGAAGCGCCCGGCCGCCGTCTTGACGGCGGTGACCGCATCAAGGGCGTTCACCTTGTCTCCATACTCTTCGATCACAGCTTTGTTCGTCTCCGTGTAGAGGAGGTGGTCGAGTCCGTTGAAGCATGTGGCAGCCCCGGGGTCCGGACAGTCCCGGCACGCTGTCACGGTCGGTGCTTCCGGTGGGTGTTCGAGAAGCAGGTCCCGGCATGCGTCGGCGAAGTGGTTGAAAGCGTTCTGGACGTTGTCGGGGTGCCCGGGGATCGGGCGATAAGTGATGAGCGTGGTGGGGTCGTCGGCCATGTCTGGTCCTCCGGTGGTCGTCAGGTGATGGGTCTGACCGTCCTGTCGGTGGCGCCCGATGCCGTCAGGTCGCGACGCGACCGAGCACGCAAGTCACTCCCGAATCCTCAGGTCGGTCTCGGTGTGCGGTTGCTTACGGGCAGGAGATGGTGCGGAACGGGTCAGCTGCGGCGTCTTGACCGGGCGTGTACGGGCTGACATTGGCGACACCGGTTGGTCCGGCGACCGTCGAGATGGTCACCTTGAACAACTTGCAGTTCTTGAAGTCGGTGGTCGTGGTCTTGACCCAGGTCGTGAAGACGGATGGGGTCTTGCCGTACGCCGTCGGCCTACCTGCGGCGGGTGATCCGGCGGTGTTGTAGGCGCCTCGCGTCCAGGTGGGTATCCACGAGCCGGATGTGTTCGTGACCGGTGTGATCGAACCGGGCGAAAGTGCGGCGGACCCAACCCAGAATCCGCCGGTCGGCTTGGCGACCTTCTCGTAGGTCACCGGGTTCCACTGTTGAAGGTTCGCATGATGTGCGGGCGCGGTCGGCCAGGTGAGAGTCCAGCATGGGGTGCCCAGCCGAGGGTCGGTCGTTGCGGTGCATGCGTCGAGGCGGGCACCCGTCGGTGTGGGTGCTGCTGCGGGTGTGACGGCGGGGACGGCTGGGTGCGTGTCTGCTCCGATGGGTGACCCGCATGTCGGGGCAGTCACGTTCGGGTGCGTGTAACCGCCGGCCCCGAAGTTCGTGATCGTGGTGGAGAACGTTGCGGCCCCGGACTGAGGCATCCATCCTTCGCTGATGCGGGCGGTGACCGTGTAGACCTGGCAGGCGCCGGTGGAGTTCGTGATCTTCACGAAGCTGGCCAGGGGGACTCCGGCGCCGGTGCCCGAGGCCACGATCGGCGTGTTGCTGCACGGCCCATCGCATTGCCCGTGCTGCGTCCAGACGGCGGTCGTGCCGACGTTCTTGGACGGGCCGAACTCGCCGAGGCGAAGCTCCGGTTGGGGGTGGCTTGGCTCGGCCACGTACGTCGACCATTCGGCCTTCTGGGTGACACCGGCAGGAGCGCTACCGAACGTGAGTGTGCCGGTGACAGTGTCGGGGTCGAGGATGGTCAGGGAACCGGTCGGTAGGTAGTTCACGGGTGGGGACGCCGAGGCCGCTACGGGTTGCGGTCCGGAAGCGGAAGCAGTCGCTGTGCTGGTGTCTCCGATGACACTGGCGGCGCCGACCGCGAGGATGCTCCCAGCGACCGCCAGGTGGACGAGCTTGGATGATGTGAGGTGGTGGTGGAGGTTCATACAGGTGACTGTTCGTGCCGCGATCGTGAACGCAACACTGTTGGTGGCCTCCGCTGACCGGCTCTCAGCGGAGGCCACCTGAACCGGTGTTACGGGCAGGAGATGGTGCGGTACGGGTCAGCCGCGACGTCTTGCCCGGGCGTGTATGCGCTGATGGTGGCCGTCGCACCGGAAAGCCCCGTTGTTGTCGAAACCGTCACTTTGAAGAGCTTGCAGTCGGTGAAGTCGGAGCTTGAGGTCTTGACCCAAGTAGTGAAGACGGACGGCAGGGCCCCGTACGCAGTCGGACGTCCGGTAGCCGGCAGGCCCGCTGAGTTGTAGGTCCCTGGCACGGTGATCAGTGTCCAGTTGCCGGAGCTGTTGGCGAGAACGGCCCCAGCTATGGATGTGCCAGTCGCCGAACCAACCCAGAACCCACCCGAGGGCTTCGAGATCTTCTCGTAAGTCGCCGTGTTCCACTGGATGAGGTTCGAGTGATGCGCCGCGGGTGTAGGCGCGGCCAGGATCTTCCAGCACGGGGTTCCGAGATTCGTGTCTACTGGTGACGAGCACTTGGCCAGGTTGATGTTCGTCGGTGTGGGTGCTGCTGCGGGTGTGACGGTGGGAACGGCTGGGTGCGTGTCTGCCCCGATGGGTGACCCGCATGTCGGGGCAGTCACGTTCGGGTGCGTGTAACCGCCGGCCCCGAAGTTGGTGATCGTGGTCGAGAACGTTGCGGCCCCGGACTGAGGCATCCATCCTTCGCTGATGCGGGCGGTGACCGTGTAGACCTGGCAGGCGCCGGTGGAGTTCGTAATCTTCACGAACCCAGAGAGCGGGACGCCGATACCGGAGTTGAAGACCAAGGATGAGTCGTTGGCGCTGCACGCCGTGTCGCATTGCCCGTGTGGGGTCCAGACCGCGGTCGTGCCGATGTTCGTCGAAGGACCGAACTCGCCGAGCTGGAAAGGCGGCCCAACGTGGTTCGTGTTCGCTACGTACGTCGACCATTCGGCCTGCTGGGTGACCCCGGCCGGAGCGGCA